>Ga0102813_1000025_pt1 | contig 92461 bp, 91 predicted proteins | sample ColrivemetaGS725_FD_84512 | JGI IMG/M metagenome (GOLD analysis project Ga0102813, IMG submission 84512) | Estuarine microbial communities from the Columbia River estuary - Flood tide ETM metaG S.725 | ecosystem: Environmental > Aquatic > Marine > Intertidal zone > Estuary | place: USA: Columbia...
TGAAATTGAGCTTGCGTCTAGGTATGTTTCTGGAAATAAACCTTTTTCTTTTGCATTTTCTGAGAGTTCATTTTCTGACATTGGCGCTTTCTTGCCTTGCTGTTCGGAATATCCTGTGGTTCCATTATATTTTTGTTTCATAACTGTTCCCATACCAGCTATAGACATTTCCATAGAAGACATATTTGGAGACATTTTTTTAATAGTTGCTGTAGGTTTAAAAGGCATTCCCTCAATATTGACATTAGCCGCAATATTAACAGAGCTTACAGCGTTTATAGCTTCAAGTCCTCCGATTGCTGTAATATAACTTTCCATGACTGTTAATGCAGTTACTCCAGCAGGAATCGGCTTTGAAAACACAGGTTTTTCAACACTGTTCGCGTCTTTATCAAAGAATTTTATTGGTAATTTTTTACCGTTCCATTCAATTTTCTCTAAATTTTCAACAACATCCGATCCTTTACCCACTAGTACGACACGTACATTATCGTCGCTAAAATATTTTTTTGAAACTCGCTGTACGTCTTCAATTGTTACAGCATCAATGTTAGCAATATAGTTTTTGTAAAAATCTTCAGGAAGTTTGTTAGTTTTGATCGATAAAGCGCGTCTGGCAGCTACTGTTTTGTCTTCTGACTGCAAGATGAAATTACCTAAGAATTTAGCCTTTGCATTTACCAATAACTCATTGTCTACAGGTTCAGCCTTAATACGTTTTATTTCTTTAAGTATCTCTACAACAGCACTGTCAGTTACAGAGTTTCTAACTTTAGTTGTTACTCTAAATGATGAATTGTACCAGCGGGCAGTACCTAAACTTGACCTTACTCCGTATGTGTAACCGTTCTTTTCTCTAAGATTCATGTTTAGATAAGATCCAAATGCACCTCCAAGAATATAGTTCGCAACTAAACAAGCATGGTAGTCTTTATCTGTCATTTTTAATTTAGAAACACTCATGACTGCAAGTTCTGTTTGAACTGCATTTGGAACATCAACGAAGTTAATTTCAGTAGTTGAAACGTCCTCAAATGAGGGGTATTCCGGAATAGTAACAGAACCTGATTTCCAGCCCTTCATGTATTTTTTTAATAACTTTTTAACTTCTTTTACAGTAATATCACCTGTAAATAACATGAATCCATTTGATGGTTTGAATCGATCGGTATAAAACTGTTTTACATCCTCAAGAGAAACATTATTGATGGTTTCTTCAGTTACAATTTCACCTGCAGCATGGTTTTTTCCATAAAAAACCGCACCTCTTACATTTCCAGCAATCGCAGCAGCACTGTTTTCACCAGACTTTATGCCTTCAATAAGCTGTTCTTTTTCAAAATCTAATTCTTCTTGTGTGAATTTAGTTTTAAATGCTGCTTCAGCAAATAGAGAAAACACATCTTCTTGGTATTTTGTCAAGCAATATCCAAATCCTCCGTTAGGGTTAACGCTTACGGATGCTCCTAAAAAATCAACTTTTTCAGCAAATTCATCTTTTGTACTTTTTAGCGTTTCTTTTCCTAACAAGGCACCAGTTAATGATTGAACGCCTGCTTTGTTTCCCTCAAATACTGGAGGGTTGTTGAGATTAAGACTCCAGCTAACAACTGGAAACTTTGTGTCTGTCGCTACCAAAACGGTCAGCCCGTTTTTTAATTTAAATTCCTTAGCATCTCTTAGGTTAACCTCAGGAGTAGGACCTGATGATGGAATTTGTGATCGATCTATTTGAGCATTTGCAGAAAATCCAATTAAGACTGCAATTAATGTGTGTAAAATATATTTTTTCATAACTGTGGTATGTTTATTGTTTTGTAGAATCTGTTGCAGGGTCGGTTCCTGATAAATATTTGATCTCAACGCGTTGATTAGGATTAAGGTAGGTACTTGCCACACGCTTAATATCCTCTTTGGTGATTGTTCTGTAAATATCTAATTGTTTGTTGATTCTGTTTGCATCTCCTTGCAGCATATGGTATGTAGCTAAAGACGAAGCGATTCCTTCAACACTTGAGTTTGCCTGTACATAATTAGTTTCAAACTGGTTTTGAAGTTTTTGGTACTCTTTTTCAGAAATCAACTCTGTTTGTAATTTTTTAATTTCTTCATCCATGGTGGTCTTTAAAATATCCCAATTAGGTTCACCTTTTATGATAGCTCCCATAGTGTAAGTTCCGTAGTCTTGATTTGCCTGGTTGAAGGCAAGTACTTGCAATGCTACCTTATCTTTATCTACCATGCGTTTGTACATCCTTGAGCTATTACCTCCTGTTAAAATTGATGAAATATAATCTAAGGTGTACGCGTCTTTTTCTACTGACTTTGGAGTGATATATGAGAAAATATAAGCTGGTATTTGAATGTTAGTATCATATTCAGTAGCATATCTAGTTTCAATAATTGCAGGCTCTATGATTTCTAATTTCACATTTGATTCAGCATTATTTTCTATTGTGCCAAAATAATCCATTATTAACGATTTAGTTTCTGCAATGTCAATATCACCCGTAACCACAAGTACTGCGTTGTTAGGGTTGTAATATTTTTCATTAAAGCTAATAAACTCGTTTAGTTCAGCAGCATCTAAATCATCCATAGACCCAATCACCGACCGACCGTATGGATGGACTTTAAAGAGATGATTGTCTATGCCTGTTCTGTATATAATTTTTCCATATGGAGCATTGTCTATACGTTGACGCTTTTCTTCTTTAACAACTTCATTTTGTGTGTCAACACCAATTTTTTCAATTTTGGGATGAAGCATTCGTTCACTTTCCATCCATAGTCCTATTTCTAATTTATTGGATGGAAAAGTTTCGTAATAGTAAGTACGGTCTTGTGTAGTGTTGGCATTATTACTCCCACCATTGGCGGAAACAATATCAAACCATTTTCCTCTTTCTATATTTTCGGTACCTTCAAAAAGTAGGTGCTCAAAAAAGTGAGCAAACCCTGTTCTTCCTTCAATCTCGTCTTTGGCACCAATCTGGTACATAACACCAACTGTAACAACAGGTGCTGCACTTTCCTTGTGTAAGATAACATGCAGGCCATTGCTTAAATCGTATTCTTCAAATTTAACTTCTTGTGCTGAAATTGTTGAGATCAATCCAAGCAAAGTAGTGAGTAAACATAAGCATTTTTTCATAATTTAATTTTTTAATTATATTATAGGTAAGTCGTGAAATTTGAAAATTTGTTACAAATTTCCTTCAAAAATAACAATTTTTTTAGAAGCACATATTTAATTGAGTAATTTGTAATGGATATCTTCTGTAATTATTTGCAGTTTAATATAATAGAATTATATTTGCAGCCGCCTTGCTTTTTTTGCAAGGAAATTAATTAATAAAAAAACGTTACGCTATGTACGCAATTGTAGAGATAGCAGGGCATCAATTCAAAGTTGAAAAAGACCAAAAAGTCTTTGTTAACCGTTTGCAGACTGAAGAAGGAAAAAAAGTCAATTTTGACAATGTACTTCTCTTAGCAGATGGCAGCAAAGTAACTGTAGGCGCCCCAGCTATAGACGGAGCTCAAGTAGGAGCGAAAGTCTTAAAGCACCTTAAAGGTGACAAGGTAATCGTATTCAAAAAGAAACGACGCAAAGGTTATAGAGTTAAAAACGGCCATCGCCAGTCTTTAACTGAAATACAAATTGAGAGCATTGTTGCTTCTGGTGCTAAGAAAGCGGCACCAGCTAAAGCTGTTGCTCCAAAATCAGTGGCAAAGAAAGAAGTTTCTAAGCCAGCTGTTAAAGCTGCTCCATCAAAGGTAGAGGAATCAATAGACCTTTCATCAATGACAGTAGCAAAATTAAAAGAATTAGCGAAAGCTAAAGGACTTGCGGGTATTTCAGCTATGAAAAAAGCTGATTTAATTTCAGCCTTAAGCTAAATCATATAACAATAAAATCGAAATAAAATGGCACATAAAAAAGGAGTCGGAAGTTCGAAAAATGGTAGAGAATCAGAATCTAAACGTTTAGGTGTAAAGATTTTTGGTGGTCAAGCAGCTATAGCTGGTAACATTATCGTTAGACAACGTGGTACTGCACATAATCCAGGAGAGAATGTGTATGCCGGAAAAGATCACACCCTTCATGCTAAAGTTGATGGGCTTGTGAAATTTACCAAAAAGAGAAACAATAAGTCGTATGTGTCTGTTGTTCCCTTTGAAGCTTAGTCAAATAAAATAGTAATAAAAAAAGCCTCGTATTACGAGGCTTTTTTTATTACTATAAATTACTCATACATTTTTCATAAGCCAAGCGTTTGTCGCCATTTTCAAGACAAATAACTCCACAGTAAATGTATTTTAGCTTTAAAAGCAACCCCTGCATTGCTAGGTTGTCCTCATGCGTGTCTATTCGCATTGACATAATTTCATTTTGTCTGAGTTGTTGTTCACACTTCTCAAAAATAAATTTTGCAACTCCTTTTTTTCTAAAGTTATTAGTGACTGCCATTCTGTGTATCACTCCATATTTTGCATCGGATTTGGTGATCCATTGCCCTTCAATGGATTTGTAGGTTGGTTCTTTCTTAGTAGAGAACATAGCTGTTCCAATGATTATAGATTCTTTAGTTGTAATTATATAACTTTCATTATTTATTATATCTCTGAGTATAGCCTCTTCATTTGGATAACCATTTTGCCATTGATCGATATTGTGAATTAATAGATATTCTTGAGCCTCTCCAATAATTTTTATTATTTGTTGCAGATTTTTTCTTGATGTCTTAAGGAATTCCATTAACCAATTTTTGATGAATAAATTTAAACAAAAAAAAGCCAAAGTATTTACTTTGGCTTTTTTGGATGTCATAAATTTTAATATCGATAGTACTCAGGCTTGAATGGACCTTGAACTTCTACTCCAATATAGTTTGCTTGTTCATCTCGAAGTTCGGTAAGCTCTACACCGATTTTGGCAAGGTGAAGTTTCGCAACTTTTTCATCTAAATGTTTTGGCAACATATATACCTCATTTTCATAGGCGTTTTTGTTATTCCATAACTCAATTTGAGCTAGAACTTGATTTGTAAAGGAGTTACTCATCACAAAACTTGGGTGACCAGTAGCACAGCCTAAGTTTACTAAACGACCTTCAGCTAAAACAATAATATCATTTCCTTTGATAGTGTATTTATCTACTTGTGCTTTAATTTCAACTTTCGTATCTCCATGTGTATCATTGAGCCATGTCATATCTATTTCATTGTCAAAGTGGCCAATATTACAAACAATAGTTTTGTCTTTCATTGCCTCAAAATGAGCGCTTAATACGATGTCTTTATTTCCAGTTGCCGTCACCACAATATCAGCGATTGGCAATACTGTCTCTAGTTTTTTAACCTCAAATCCGTCCATAGCAGCTTGTAAGGCACAGATAGGGTCAATTTCAGTGATAGTAACAATACTTCCTGCACCTCTAAAAGAAGCGGCAGTTCCTTTACCAACATCTCCATATCCGCAAACAACTACTCGTTTACCAGCTAACATGATGTCAGTGGCACGACGAACAGCATCTACAGCACTTTCTTTACATCCGTATTTATTATCAAATTTACTTTTTGTAACCGAATCATTTACATTGATAGCTGGCATTGATAATGTCCCATTTTTCATACGCTCGTACAAACGGTGAACACCTGTAGTCGTTTCTTCACTTAATCCATTAATTCCAGACATAAGTTCTGGGTAGTGATCAAAGACTAAATTTGTTAAATCACCACCATCATCAAGAATCATATTTAAAGGTTGGCGGTCTTCTCCAAAAAACAAAGTTTGCTCAATACACCAGTCAAATTCTTCTTCAGTTAAACCTTTCCAAGCATAAACGGGTACTCCAGCTGCTGCGATAGCTGCTGCTGCCTGATCCTGTGTTGAAAATATATTACACGAACTCCATGTTACATCTGCTCCAAGAGCTACTAAAGTTTCAATAAGCACAGCTGTTTGAATAGTCATATGTAAACAACCAGCAATGCGAGCTCCTTTCAAAGGTTGACTATCTTTATATTCTTCACGAAGGCTCATTAAACCTGGCATTTCTGCTTCAGCAAGTTCAATTTCTTTGCGACCCCAGTCAGCAAGCGACATGTCTTTTACTTTATATGGGATATAGGGAATAGTTTTCACATTCATAAGTCAATTTTTTAAATCCGCTATTTTGGTTTTAACTTAGAAAATAGCTTATTTTCGTTTTTAAATTTTATTCGCTGCAAAGATAACTATTAACTTTTTAAAAATTAAATGCCACTCTACAAATCAATCGATTTAAACTCACAAACTATTGTTAAAGTATGGAAGATTTCGGAGACTCTTGAATCTTTGTTGAGCAGCACTGATTTGAACGTTGAGAGCTTGAAGCGTATTAAAGGGATGAATAGTGAATTACATCGAAGAGCTTTTTTAAGTGTTAGAATGTTGTTAGGAGAATTTGGCTATTCAGATTCAGATCTATTTTACGATTCATTTGGGAAGCCATATTTGAAAGATGGTAAACATATATCGATCTCGCATTCTTATAATTTTTCTACAATAGTGATTAGCTCAATTGAGGTTGGAATTGATATTGAAAAACAACGTTCTAAAATAATTAAAATAGCTCCAAAGTTTGTTGGCTATGAAACTTTTTATTTAAACAAGAACGATCCATCTCAAATTAAGAAGCTGACCTGGGTATGGTGCACTAAAGAAGCCCTCTATAAGCTATACGGGACCCCAGGAATAAATTTTAAAAAACATTTTATGGTACTTCCTTTTAGTACCGAATCAAATAATACAATCGCTTGGATTGTTCGAGGACATCATAAGTTGAAGTTTATCGCTACTTTTGTGGAGTTTGAAGGATTTGGGTGTGTTATTACTGAACCAGAAATTTAACATCATACATTATGAACATTTCAATAGAATTCACCTTAACTCCTTTACAAACCAATTTTGAGCCTCCAATCATAGCATTTATAAAAAGTTTACGCAAGTCTGGATTCAAAGTGATTGAAACTCCTTTGAGCACACAGATTTACGGCGAGTATGACACTTTAATGCTATTTATTTCAAAAGCCATAAAAGCTTCATTTGAAGCATTAGATCACGTAGTTTTGAGCATGAAAATTGTTAAATTTGACCGAAGTGATTATGAACCAAATTTTTAATCTTCTATTTGAACAATATAGTTCTTACGCAGTTTTAGATATAATAATGGAAATTACTGCGGTGTTCTTTGGGTTTGCTTCAGTTTGGTATTCTAAACAGAATAATATTTTAGTTTTTCCAACCGGATTAATCAGTACTTCTATATTTGTATATTTATTATTTAAATGGCAACTACTAGGAGACATGATGATCAACGGCTATTATTTTATCATGAGCATCTATGGTTGGTACGTATGGACTCGTAAAGTAGATACAGAAAATGTAACGCCAATTTCAAGAGTTACAAAAAGAGAACAAAAATTTGGGATTGTAATTTTCGTTTCAACGTTAGTTTTAGTTTATGAAGTTTATCAGTTTTTTGAAATGTGGACTAATTGGGTTGCTTATGTAGATACCTTGACTACAGCCTTATTTTTTGTTGGCATGTGGCTCATGGCCAAACGTAAAATTGAAAATTGGTATTTCTGGATTATAGCGGATATAATCTCAGTTCCTCTATATCTTTACAAAGGATTAACATTCACTAGTATACAGTATTTTGGTTTCACAATTTTAGCAATATTTGGATTTTTAGCATGGAAGAAGAACTTAAGCAACAGCACTCAGACTGTATTAGAGTAGTTTTATTTGGCCCAGAGTCTACAGGAAAAACAACATTATCTAAGGCTTTAGCTAGACACTATAACTCAGTGTGGGTTCCAGAGTACGCTCGTGAATACCTTCAGGACAAATGGAATAATGAGCGAAAGACATGTGAGTCGAGTGATTTGTTACCAATAGCTTTAGGTCAAATGCGCTTAGAAAATAAACTATGTCAAAAAACTAATACTGTACTGATTTGTGATACTAATTTACTGGAAACAAAAGTATATTCAGAAGCTTATTATTTAGGGGTATGTGATCCGCTTTTAGAAAAATTTGCTGTTAGAAATCATTATGATTTATATTTGTTGACCTTTATTGATGTGCCATGGGAGGCTGATGATTTAAGAGACAAGCCAAATGCTAGAGAAAAAATGTTTCAGGCTTTTGAAGACCAGTTAAAAAAATACAATAAACCGTATATACTATTAAAAGGAAGTAAAAAAGAAAGACTTAAATTGGCTACAGAAGAAATTAATAAGTTATTAAAAACAGTAGGTTTGTGAAGTTTTAAAAATTATCTTATTTGTAGAATCATTGAAAAAAGTCAATAAATAATTTATTAAAACAATTTTCTAAAGTATCTTTGTAACGTTCTCAAAAAAGGGGTGCCGATATCGGCTGAGATCATACCCATTGAACCTAGAACAGGTAATGCTGTTTAGGGAAACGAACATTAATCAAAGCTTTGTTTTTAATTGATGTTCAATGAAGCCTTTGCTTCAAGTATTTTATTAATTAATTAACAAAGAATAATTACCTCTTTTTATTCGATATTACTTTATCGTATGAAAAATCGTATTCTTTTATCTGCATTTATGCTGACAACCTCAGTTCTATTTGCGCAACAAAATCAAGTAGATTTAGATTCTACAAAAACACAAACTTTAGAAGAAGTTTTGGTTAAGTCTGTTAGGGTAAAACCTAATGCACCAATTGCTCATTCCAATGTTGCTAAGGCGCAATTAGAGTCTCGTAATTTAGGTCAGGACCTTCCTATTTTATTAAACTACTTGCCTTCTGTAGTTACAACCAGTGATGCTGGCGCAGGGATTGGATACACTGGTATTAGAGTTCGTGGCGTGAGTCCGCTTTCTACTAATGTTACAATTAATGGAATCCCATTTACAGATGCGGAGTCCTTGGGCGCTTTTTGGGTAAATATGCCTGACTTTACTTCTTCGGTTGAAAGTCTTCAGCTTCAAAGAGGTGTTGGGACCTCCACCAATGGTTCGGGAGCCTTTGGCGCAAGTATTAATATCTTGACAGATGCCTCGTCTGAAACGCCCAGTGCAGAAATTTCAAATTCTTTTGGAAGTTACAATACTAGAAAACATTCAGTTAAGTTTAGTACAGGAAAAATTAATGATGTTTTTGAGTTCTCAGGACGTTTGTCAAAAATAAATTCTGATGGGTATGTAGATCGTGCTTTCTCCAATCTTAAATCTTATTTTGTTCAAGGAACCTACAACAATAATGGGACTCTTATTAAAGCATTGACTTTTGGAGGTCATGAGAAAACATATCAGTCTTGGGAAGGATTGACTAAACAACAATTAGAGGAAGACCGCCGTCAAAACCCCTACACTTACGAAAACGAAATTGACAACTATAAACAGGACCATTATCAGCTTCATTGGAATCAAAAAATAAATCAAAGCTGGTCCACTAATTTAGGATTGAATTATACATATGGTAGAGGCTATTTTGAGCAATATAGAGAAGACGACGCTGTTAGCACTTATGGTGGAATTTTAGAAGCCACAGGAGTTGACTTTTATGGTACAGCAGTAACAGACCTCATTAGAAGACGCTGGTTAGATAATGATTTTTATGTATTTAATGCAACTTTAAACTATAAAGAATCAGATTTTGACCTTACAGTTGGTGGGTCTTACAGTAACTATGACGGCGATCATTTTGGCGAAGTAATTTGGGCAAGACAATTTGCATTTGAAACTTCAATTAGAGATCGATATTATTTTGGAAATGGAAAGAAAACAGATTTTAGCGCTTTTGCAAAAGCCACGTATGCATTAAATTCTGAAATTGATGTTTATGGAGATTTACAATTTAGAAATGTTGGCTACAAAACGTCGGGTCTTACTTCTGATTTAGTAAATATGCTAATCGATGAGTCTTATAGTTTTTTTAATCCAAAAGTTGGAGTGTCTTATCAATTAGCACCATGTTCAAGTCTATATGCTTCGTACGCAAGAGCTAATAGAGAACCAAGCCGTTCTGATTTTGAAAGTAACCCAGAAATAAAGCCAGAACAGTTAAATGATTTTGAAATAGGATGGCGTTTTAGTAAACAAGGAGTCGTTTTAAATGTTAATTCTTATTATATGCAATACAACGAACAGCTAATCTTAACCGGTGCTTTGGATGATGTTGGGGCTCCAATACGAACTAATAGCGGAGATAGTTACAGAATAGGACTTGAAATAGAAGCTGCTTTTCCTCTATCAGATGCATTTATACTACAACCAGTGCTAACCTTGAGCTCAAATAAAAACAAGCAAACATATTCTCAAATTGACGGAGCTTTGAAAGATTTTGGAACTACCAATATTTCTTTTTCACCAGAAATTGTTGCTTCAAATGCCTTCATATTTAGCCCTACAGAAAATTTAAGTGTAAGTTTACTCAGCAAATATGTTGGAGATCAGTATATGGGTAATACCGATACTGAGACCTCAAAATTGGATGCGTATTTTATTAATGATTTAAATGTCACTTACAAATGGAATCCGAAATCAGTTTTTAGTTCTGTTGTGGTCTCAGCATTAGTAAATAACGTTTTTGATAAAGAATTTGTATCCAACGGCTACTATTACACATACGACGATGACTGGTCGGTTCCTGGCCAATTAACAACTATTGAAGGAGCCGGATATTATCCACAAGCCACTCGTAATTTTTTGGTTGGATTAACTTTAAAATTTTAAAAAACAGACTAGTTAAAGCGTACTATGGCGAGCTTTTTCAATTGGAAATAAAAAGGCTGTTCCCATTAATTTCTACAAAGTATGGTTTTAAGCTACAGCGAAGCTGTAGGTTTTCTAAAGGCTGTCCTGTGAATAAGCTATACTTATTACTGTCGTCACAACCACATTCGCCCTCTATTCCGTTAACCGATAAAACAGAGCAGTCACTGTAAATATGATTAGGGTCGGCTGCATCGAACGCTACATATCCAGTACCAGTATTGTTAACTATAATTCCTCCATTACCAACATTAGGGACGTAAACAGGGTTACTTGGAAAAGTTAGTTGATTGTACTGAGAAAGGTTGAGGTTTATTGATGTTATGACGTTAATGTTTGCTAGAAAATTGCATGACTCATCATAGCTGTTAGCCTTTGAGCATCCTATGAAAATTAAAGCTGATAGTATTAGTGTTTTTAATTTTTTAAGATTCATATTAGTTGCTAGGGCTGTATTAATTTAGAACCAAAACAAAATTTTAGTTAGATGCCCAATTTACGACAAAAAGATTTGTAACATAAATATTTTGTATATTTGTATATGAATCTCGTGAAAACGGGATTTTTGTATTTATATCTAAATTCTTTTTAGACTATTTAAAAACATAAATAAACGACCACTTTAAAAATTATCAATTATGAGCAATGTATCTTATTACACGGCTGAAGGATTAAAAAAATTAAGAACTGAACTAAAGCAGCTCAAAGACGTGGAACGCGTTAAAGCTTCCAGAGCTATTGCTGAGGCTAGAGACAAAGGAGATTTAAGTGAAAATGCTGAATATGACGCAGCAAAAGAGGCACAGGGGATGTTAGAAATGCGTATATCAAAACTCGAAGAAACATTAGCAGGAGCTCGTTTAATTGATGAATCTCAGCTCGATAATACTAAAGCTTTAGTATTATCAAAAGTTAAAATAAAAAATCAATCAAATGGCATGGAATTGAACTATGTTTTAGTAGCTGATGGCGAAGCTGATTTAGCTGCAGGTAAATTATCTGTAAACTCTCCAATTGGAAAGGGTTTGTTAGGCAAAAGCGTTGGTGACATTGCTGTAATTCAGGTACCAAACGGGATTTTGAACTTTGAGATATTAAATATCTCAAGATAAATTAATACTTAAAATTTAATTAATGAGTTCCATTTTCACTAAAATAATAAATAATGAAATCTCCTGTTATAAAGTCGCCGAGACGGATCAATTTCTGGCATTTTTAGATATAAATCCTAACTCAGAAGGACATACTCTTTGTGTTCCTAAACAAGAAGTAAATAAGCTGTTTGATCTAGATAAATCAGCTTATACTGACTTGATGGAATTCTCGAGAAAAGTTGCAATAGCCATAGACAAGGCTATTGATTGCAAAAGAGTAGGAATGACAGTTATCGGCCTTGAAGTTCCGCATGTTCATGTTCACCTCATTCCATTGAATTCCATGGAAGATGCTCAATTTACCAAAAAGCAAGATTTTAATGCTGAACATTTTTTACAAACCTCTAAGAAAATAGCTTCTTTCCTACAGCCTTTTTAAACTAATTTGTATAGTGGTTCCGACATCTATTTCTGATTTTAGTACCTTTATTTTACCATTATGATAATCTTCGATAATTCGTTTTGCAAGTGACAACCCCAATCCCCAACCTCGTTTTTTTGAAGTAAATCCAGTCTCAAATACCTTTTTAAAGAGGTTATTTTTAATTCCTTTTCCACTATCTGTTACATTAATCAATACTATCTTTTCTGTCGTAGTCAATGACAAAGTAATAAGTCCTTTTCCTTTCATCGAATCTATGCCATTTATAACTAAATTCTCGATGGTCCAGCTAAATAGTTCAAGATTAAGCGGGACAATAATTTCTGTTTCTGGAGATGTGATTTCAAATGAAATTAATTTACTGCTCCGTGATTTTAAATAATTAAAAGATTCGATAGTTGCTTTGACAATGTCACTTTTCCTTAAGACTGGCATGGAACCAATCTTACTAAAACGATCAGTTATAGTTTCAAGGCGTTGAATGTCTTTTTCGATTTCAGATACATAGTCAGGGTTTACAGCTTCTGATTTTAAGAGCTCTGCCCACCCAACTAATGAAGATAATGGCGTGCCAATTTGATGAGCTGTCTCTTTAGCCATCCCAGTCCATAATTTGTTTTGTGACGCAACTTGTGTGCTTTTGTAATAGAGTAATATAACTGCGCTAAACAGCAAGAGGATTAAAAGTAGTGCAAATGGGTAGTATTTGAGTTTGTTAAGTAGCTCTGAATCGCCATAATACATCGTTGACAAAGTCTTTCCATTGTAAATTACGGGAATAGGTTTATTTTCTTTTTTGAATTTTTTTGACAATAACATTAGGTATTCTTGAACATTTTCATTGCTAAGTTCAATATTTTTGGATTGAAAATTTCCTTCAGAATCCTCAATAATCATTGGAGTTGACGAATTACTTTGAATTATTTTTAATGGAAAATCACTTATGTTTCCATTAATATCGATAATTTTCCCTAGCTCAATTTGTGCTTGAGCGAAGTTTTCCATTTTAAGACGTTCTTCTTCTTTAAATTTTAGAAAAAATTGGTAAGTATTCCATAAAATTAGTGAAGTTGTAATTAATGAAATTACAATCATCATCCGGCGTAACAAGTCTTGTTTTGAGGATATTTTCATTGAATTTATTTTTTCAATTTTAAATATAATGTATTTAGGATGAATTTATTACTTTATATTATCGCTTTCTTCTTTTTGGTGGTGACATAATTTGTTAGATTTGTATACGCTGTATTAATTTAACAAAACCAAAATCTGATTTTTAAAATGGAATTACAAGGAAAAATTAAACTTATAGGTGAAACACAATCTATTGGATCTAACGGATTCAGAAAACGCGAACTAGTTTTAACTACAGAAGAACAATATCCGCAACATATAATGGTAGAATTTGTTCAAGATAAGACAGATTTATTGAATAACTTCCAGGTTGGGCAGTCGATCAAAGTTGGTATTAATTTACGAGGAAGAGAGTGGATTAATCCACAAGGAGAAGCTAAATATTTTAATGCTATTCAAGGTTGGCGTATTGAAAATCTTCAACAAGCTCAGCCGAATGTGAGTGGGGCAGTTCCTCCAGCTGATACTTTTGAACCAGCAACTGATTTGACTGAAGATGAGCCTAACGATTTACCATTTTAAAATAAGATAACTGGAGGTGCTAAACTCTAAATATGGCTGTACGATGGCTTAAAGACACTATGTTGTTTCCCCCTTTAGTTGAAGCAAATAGCGATGGTTTGTTAGCTTTTGGAGGAGATTTATCTTCTGAACGCGTATTGTTAGCTTACGAAAATGGAATTTTTCCTTGGTATGAAACTGGTCAGCCAACTATGTGGTGGTCACCCGACCCTAGATTTGTCTTATATCCATACAAGTTAAAGATTTCAAACAGTAGCAAAAAACTATTAAAGTCGAATAAATTTAAAGTTACAATAAATCATAATTTCAATGATGTAATTCTAGCTTGTGCCAAGATAAAAAGAGCATCCCAGACAGGTACATGGATTAATGATAAGATGATAGATGTATATTGTGAGCTAAATCAATTAGGACTTGCTAAATCAATTGAGGTCTGGGTAGATGATGATCTTGTAGGAGGATTCTACGGAGTTCAGCTTAATGATACTATCTTCAGTGGAGAAAGTATGTTTAGTTATGTAAGTAATGCTAGTAAAATTGGTCTGATAAAGTTTATTCAGATGTCGAAATTCAAACTAATTGATTGCCAAGTGTACTCATCGCACCTAGAGAGTTTAGGTGCAGAACAAATAAGCAGATCAGATTTTATGCAATATTTAAAACCAACCAAAAAAATATAATTAATAATTCAAATTAATCTAGTTGACTATGTTATCCAAAGAAGATTTTGAGCTACACTCAGGAAAAGAGTCATTAAAAGAAATTATAAAGACTAAATTAAAGAAAAATCAATACGATTCATTAATAAGTGATGTGGATTATGAATCAGAGTTACTCAAGCTACAAGCTGAATTAGTAGATTTACAGCAATGGGTTGCAAAACATAGACAGCGTGTTTGTATACTGTTTGAAGGAAGGGATGCTGCCGGTAAAGGAGGTGCAATACGACGATTTACTGAACATTTGAATCCGCGATCTATGCGTGTTGTAGCTCTCACAAAACCAACAGACATTGAAAAGGGTCAGTGGTATTTCAGACGTTACATTAAAGAATTACCTGATCCAGGCGAATTGGTTTTTTTTGATAGAAGCTGGTACAATCGTGCGGTTGTTGAGCCGGTAATGGATTTTTGTTCCGATAATCAATATAAAAAATTCATGGTTCAGGTTCCCGAATTTGAACATATGCTTCATGAAGATGGTGTAATTATTATAAAGTTTTGGTTTTCCATTTCTAAAGGAGAACAAAAAAAACGTTTTAATTCTAGATTAAAAAACCCACTTAAGCAATGGAAATTTAGTCCAGTTGACAAAGAAGGTCAAATAAGGTGGGATAAATACACCTCCTACAAAGAGCAAATGTTTAGTCAAACACACACTTCATATAGTCCATGGATTATAATCAAAACTAATAGCAAAAAACAAGCCCGCTTAGAAAGTATAAGACATGTATTGTCACGCTTTGAATACGATAGAAAAGGTAGTTCTAACACTACGGTTCTGCCTGATCCTAACGTAGTTCAAAGGTATCATAGGTTAATTTCTCAAATAGATTAATTATGGAAACATTAACACCAAAAAACTTAAAAAAACTAAACAGTAAACGAGGTTTGCGTTTGTTTTTAACTCACAAGGACATGACTGTTCAAAAAGCATTAAGAATTTTGAATCATGAATCACAATTAGCACGTTTACAGGAAGAATTAATAAAGCTTCAACAGTGGGTTGAGGCCAATGGAGAGAAGTTAGTTATAATATTTGAAGGACGTGATGCCGCTGGAAAGGGTGGGGCGATTCGTAGAATGACACAACATTTAAACCCTAGAGAGTTCAATGTTGTGGCGCTACCAAAGCCAACTGATGAAGAAAAAAGTCAGTGGTACTTTCAGCGATATGTTAAGAACTTGCCTAGAGATGGACAAATCACATTTTTTGATAGAAGCTGGTATAATCGTGCTGTTGTAGAACCTGTTAATAAATTCTGCAGTAATGATGAATATAATATTTTCATGAATCAGGTTAATAATTTTGAAAGAATGATTATTGACTCTGGAATTCGAGTAGTGAAATTTTATTTTTCTATTTCAAAAGATGAGCAATCTTCACGTTTTGAAGACATAAAATCAAGCCCTGTTAAGAAGTGGAAATTCAGTCCTGTAGATCAAACTGCGCTAGAGCGCTGGGATGATTATACAAATTATAAGTCTAAAATGTTCGATCAAACAGATACAGAGATTGCCCCTTGGATTATCATTAGAGCTAACAAGAAAAGTAGAGCTAGGATTGAAGTTATCGAAAGGCTTCTAGAAATTATTCCTTACACAAATTAATCTATTTTTTAGAACTGCTACTTAAAGGTTTTTATAAGAGGTTTAATTTAAAGTTAAAATAAAATCTTCAATCGAAGCGGCGTTTTCTACACTATATGAGCCTATTTTTGTGCGTCTTAAAGCTGTTAGGTGTGCTCCTGATTTTAGGGCTTTTCCAAAGTCATGAGCTAAGGATCGAATATATGTTCCTTTACTGCAAGTAACGCAAAAATCAACAGCTTTGTTTTTTATATTTAAAACTTCAAAGTTGTGAATAGTTACTTTTCTAGATTTAATCTCAACATTTTCACCTGCACGAGCAAATTCATACAAGCGTTTACCTTCTTTTTTTAAAGCAGAAAAAACTGGTGGAAACTGATCAATTTCTCCTCTAAATTCATTGATAGTTTCGTAAATTATATTGTTGGTTATGTGATCAGTTGTAAACCTATGGTCTATCTCGGTTTCAAGGTCATATGAAGGAGTTGTACTTCCTAGTTCAAGTGTACCAGTGTATGTTTTTATTTGTTCTTGAAAAGTGTTTATTTGCTTAGTCATTTTACCTGTACAGATTATCAATAGGCCCGTAGCTAGCGGATCTAGTGTTCCTGCGTGTCCTACTTTTATTTTCTTTAGATCATACGCCTGACGTATGTGCCATCGTAATTTATTAACTACTTGGAAAGACGTCCATTTTAAGGGTTTGTCAATTAGTAACAACTGTCCATCTAAATAGTCTTGAGCGTTTTTTTTCTCCATTTAAAGAGTTATGAAAAGGGTTAAAAGGCCAATTACAAAACAATAGTAAGCGAAATATTTTAGTTGGCTATTTTTAACAATTTTAATCATTAGCTTACAAGCAAATAAACCTGCTATGAATGCAGCAATAAACCCAGCAGATAAACTTGCGAAATTAGCGGAGGCGTAACTTAATTCTCCGCTAATAAGATCCTTTATTATTTTCCCAAAAATTAATGGTATTACCATTAAAAATGAAAAACGAGCAGCTTTTGATTTGTCATTCCCTAAAATTACAGCTGTTGAAATAGTAGCCCCCGACCTCGAAATTCCAGGGAGCACAGCTACGGCTTGTGACACCCCTATAACTAAGGCATCCCAAAAGCCAACTTTTTTATTTGTTTCCTTGGCACGATCAGCTAAAATTAATAATAAAGCAGTAACCAACAGCATCCATCCAACGAAAGTTGTATTGTTTCCAAAAAGAGATTCGAGCTCTTCTTCAAACAATAGTCCAAGAACTCCAGCAGGAAAAATGGATATTATTATTTTAACAATAAATTGTGTGTCTTCGTTCCATTCAAATTTAATTAGCTGTGAAATGATAACGAAAATGTCTTTACGGAAAACAATTATAGTACTCAGCGCAGTTGCAAAATGTAAAACTATTGTAAAAATCAAGCTATCTTCGGGAACGGAGCTATCCCCTAATAGAGCTTTTCCAATTTCTAGATGTCCACTAGACGAAACAGGTAAGAATTCGGTCAAGCCCTGAATTACACCAAGTAAGATACTGTCAATAAAATCCATTTATTTTTTAAAGTTTTTTAAAATTGCAAAAATCTGTACTCCAAATCCTATTAAGATCAAAGTAGGTGCTACTCGAATTCTTTGAACACTGTAAATTTCAGGATTAAAGACATTTGGGTCGTCGGATCCGCCACCAGCCATTAATATAAAACCTAAGGCTATAAATCCAAGGCCTATAAACATCCATTTATAGTTTTTCGATACGAAAATAAATGTTGGTTTTGTATTTTTTTTTCGTTTTTGTTCTCCCATGATTTTAAGTAGTATTTGCTAACAGTTGATTAATAGTAGAGTTGATCCGTTTTAAGATTTAAAAACCGCTGAGTGGCAAAAAAAGTGCTCCACCAAGTAATTAGGATTCCGATTAAGAATATTGAAGCAAATAAGAGCCCGGTTGAAACTTTGTTTTTTGTCATCTGAAATTCAGGGAATGCTATATCGAGATAGTATAAAACAATAGCCATTGCTGAGACCGCTATTAAAGAACCTATGATTCCAAGTCGGACACTTCTCCAAATAAATGGTCTTCGAATGAATTTTTTTGTAGCACCCACCATTTGCATAGTCTTAATAGAAAATCGTTTTGAGTAAACAGCTAGGCGAATGGAGCTGTTTATTAATAAAACAGCAATTGATGTAAAGATCACGCTGACAATTAAAATCCAAAAGCTAATTTTTTTTACATTGCTGTTCATTAGTGATACTAGGTCTTTGTCGTATTTTATATCTTCTACAAAATTCTTTTTCAGTGTACTTTCTGAAATACTGTCTAAACGTGTAGCGGTTACATAATCTGCTTTTAGGTTAACTTGAATGGAGTTTTTTAATGGATTATAGCCGATGTCGTCCAAGAAATCTTCTCCATATTCAAGTTTCATAAAATTTGCAGCTGATTCCTTAGAAACAAACTCTGTTTGTTTTACGTATTCAGAAAAAGCGAGGCTTTTCTCAAGTTGTTTTATTTCAACTCCTTTAGAATTGTCCTCTAAGTAAATAGTCAGAACAACTTGTTCTTTAAAGTTGTCAGAAATGGATTTTGCATTTAAAACTAATAGCCCTAGCATGCCAACTAAAAACAGGACCAGAGCAATGCTTGTAACGACTGAAAAATATGACGAAATTAAGCGGCGTTTTTGGTGTTTTTCAAAAGATGTACTCATGGTTAATATCTATAATTGTAAAAGTATAAAAAAACTTACTTAAAAGGCAAGTGTTTCAATGAAAACAAATTAACATTCCATTGTATTATTGTTTCACTAAGCATAGTTTTTTACTTCCTAAATAAAGCGTAGATTTGTGAACATAATGATGTTAATATGATGTATAATTTCAATGAAATTGAAGCTAAGTGGCAAAAATATTGGTATGAAAACAAAACGTTTCAAGCCGAAATTAACTCAACCAAACCTAAGTATTATGTGTTAGATATGTTTCCATATCCAAGCGGCGCGGGGCTTCATGTTGGACATCCCTTAGGCTACATTGCTTCAGATATATATGCGCGCTATAAGCGTCACAAGGGATTCAATGTGTTGCATCCACAGGGTTATGATAGTTTTGGATTACCTGCTGAGCAATATGCTATTCAAACAGGTCAGCATCCTGCAGTTACCACTGAAGTCAATATAAAAACATACCGACGTCAGCTTGATCAAATGGGGTTTTCGTTTGATTGGTCTAGAGAGGTTCGAACCTCTTCTCCAGAATATTATAAATGGACTCAATGGATATTTATTCAGTTATTCAACTCTTGGTATAATAAATCTACCGATAAGGCTAATCCTATATCAAAACTTATTAAAATATTTTCTTTGGAAGGTAATGCTAATGTTCAAGCAGTTTGTGACGACTCTGTAACTGTATTTACTGATAGCGATTGGAACTCATTCCCTCCAAAACAACAGCAACAAATATTACTACACTATCGATTAGCATATTTAGCAGAAACAGAGGTTAATTGGTGTCCTGAATTAGGAACGGTCTTGGCAAATGATGAAATTATAAACGGAATCTCAGAGCGTGGAGGTCACCAGGTAGTTAGGAAAAAAATGACTCAATGGAGCATGCGAATTTCTGCTTATGCTGAGCGGCTTTTACTAGGACTCAATACAATTGATTGGACGGATGCTCTCAAGGAAAGTCAACGAAATTGGATTGGAAAATCTGTAGGTGCTTTGGTAAAATTTGGTTTAAAAGACTGTGATGACGTTATTGAGGTGTTCACAACACGTCCAGATACAATTTTCGGTGTCTCTTTTATGACCTTAGCTCCTGAGCATGAATTAGTAAGTAAAATTACTACGAAAAATCAAAAAGCATCAGTGGAGGCATACGTTTTAGCTACAGCCAGGCGTAGTGAACGAGAGCGTATAGCTGATGTAAATAGTATTTCAGGAGTGTTTACAGGGGCTTATGCTGAGCATCCGTTTACCAAAAAACCAGTACCGGTATGGGTTGGAGATTATGTACTGGCTGGTTACGGGACTGGAGCAGTCATGGCTGTTCCCTGTGGCGACCAAAGAGATTATAATTTCGCTAAACACTTTAATCTACCAATTCCAAATATTTTTGAAGATATTGATATTAATAAACAAGCCTTTACAGATAAGGTAAATACTATTATCTGTAACAGTGATTTCTTAAATGGATTATCTTTTAAAGAGGCATCAGAAAAAGCCATTAATACGTTAGAGGATCTAGGTTGTGGTTTAGGTAAAATAAATTATAGATTAAGGGATGCTGTTTTTTCTAGACAACGGTACTGGGGAGAGCCATTCCCAGTTTATTACGTAGATGGAATGCCTAAAGTAATTGACAAGGAATTTTTACCAATTTCACTCCCAAAAGTTGAGAAATATCTTCCTACAGAGAATGGTGAACCACCTCTGGGAAGAGCTGATGTTTGGGCTTGGGATACGCTTCAAAACAGAGTTGTTAAGAATTCCCTAATTGATCATAGTTCAATTTTCCCTTTGGAGCTAAATACGATGCCAGGCTGGGCGGGGAGCTCTTGGTATTTTAATAGGTATATGGATGCTAATAACTCAGATGAGTTCGCAAGTCAAAATGCGTTAAATTATTGGCAAGAAGTTGACCTGTATATTGGTGGAAGTGAACATGCAACAGGTCATTTATTATATGCCCGATTCTGGCAAAAATTCTTATATGACTTAAATGTTGTTCCTGTTGATGAATTTGCTAAAAAACTGATTAATCAAGGAATGATTCTAGGGACTAGTGCGTTTGTGGGAAGAATTGAAGGCACAAACACCTATATTTCTGTAGATCAAATCACAAATGAAACGATTCAGTGGATACATGCAGATGTGTCTTTTGTGAACTCTTCGGATGAATTAGATGTAGTCGCTTTCAAGACATGGAGAGAAGAGTTTAATACAGCAATATTTATCACTGGGGATAATCATCTTTTCAAGGTAAAAAGAGAGGTTGAAAAAATGTCTAAATCTAAATATAACGTAGTTAATCCAGATTCAATTTGCTCTCAATATGGTGCTGATTCACTTCGTTTATATGAGATGTTTTTGGGCCCGCTTGAGCAGTACAAGCCTTGGAACACAGCTGGTATTTCTGGAGTTCATAGTTTTTTGAAAAAACTTTGGAAACTGTACGTCGGAAATCTTGGTATTATTGTAGTCGATTCTGAGCCCAGCAAGGATCAATTAAAAACACTTCATAAAACTATTAAAAAGGTTACTGAAGATATAGAAAATTTTTCATTCAATACTTCAGTATCAACTTTTATGATTGCAGTCAATGAGCTAGCTGCTAAAAAGTGTAGTTCTAAAAAAATTCTTGAGCCCCTTCTAGTTCTAATAGCCCCTTATGCTCCACATATCGCTGAAGAGCTTTGGGAGCGCTTAGGAAATAAAGATTCTATTGCAACAGCTGAGTTTCCTGAATTTGACCCTAGTTATTTAGTGGAGAGCTCAAAATCATATCCTATTTCATTTAATGGGAAAATGCGTTTTACCATGGACCTGTCATTAGATCTTTCTAGAGAGGCGATTGAAGAAGCTGTAATGGCGAATAAAAAAACACAATTACAATTAGAAGGACGCATTCCTAAGAAAATAATTATTGTTCCAGGAAAAATCGTAAATATTGTTGGATAATATAAATAATATCGAAGTATTGGGGCTTATAGCTGCCACTCTAACTACATATGCTTTTTTGCCCCAAGTATACAAAACTTGGAAAACCAAAGATGTTTCGGCGTTTTCACTACCTACATTTTCTTTATTTTTTATAGGTATTCTGTTCTGGTTAGTTTATGGAATATACATGGAAAGTTTGTCTATGATATTAGCAAATTCAATTACTCTATTATCTTCATTTGCCTTACTTGTTTTAATTTTTAAATACAGAAAGCGTTAGTGCTTTTTTTTAAACTAGGTTATTTTTCGTTATATTTTAATTTGTCGATCTATTTGCTGATCAAGTGAAATAAATGTTTCTGTTCTTGAAACTCCAGAAATAGTTTGAATTTCTTTATTTAAGACAGACATTAGGTGCTCGTTATCTTTGCAAAGAATTTTGATTAAAACACTCCAGTTTCCGGTAGTGTAGTGGCACTCTAATACTTGAGGAATTCTTTTAAGTTGTTTGATGGCGTCTGAGTTATTTTTAGCTTTTTCTAGAAAAACACCAACAAAAGCCATTGTAGTGTAGCCGAGCGCTTTAGGGTTTATCACAAATTTGGAGCCAGAGATAAGTCCAGATCCTTCTAATTTCCTCAGTCTTTGATGAATAGCAGCCCCAGAAATCCCTACAACTCTCGCAATTTCTAAAATAGGAGTTCGAGCATCTTTCATTAAGGCTCTTAATATTGTTTTATCAATACCATCAATTTCAGTTTTTTTACCCAATTTCTTATTATTTGTTTGTTTTATTAAGTAAAAACATGTTATTAATTATAAATTGTAACTAAATTATGTATTTAATATATTATATCCTAAGTATTTAACTTTTTTCTCTTTAAATATTATACCATATTCTTCAAGTTCACTTAGGATTGGCTCGTAAACGTCTTTATTATTTGGGATTTGAACACCATATCTTTTGATTTTATTATTTAATATGGCTAACGTTGCAATACCTACAGGGAGACCTACTGTTTTTGCCATAGCAGTAAACGTTTGGTCTTCTCCAGTACAAACCATTGTAGCATCAATTTGATATTTTTCTCCATCTAATTCGTATCCAAATTTATGATACATTACAATCATATCTTTATCTTCAGAATCTAAGCTCCAGCTATCTAAAAGTATCTTTTGAAGAATTTGTGCTGGGGATGCATTTTTTAATATTACTTTTTTATTGGCGTTGAAAATATCTAACTCTTCTAGTTTTTCCCATAGGATATCGTCTTGATCAATTTTTAATTTATATCTTAACTTAAGCTCTACAGAGTCTGTAGGGCTATAAGGTAGAAATGAATTGATAAAATCTCGGTAGCTCATATTCTCACTATTAGCTATTGTATAGCTATCATCAGTTAGACCTAGTATTACAAATATTTGCCATGCTCTACTAAAGCCAACTCGTCTAATGGTTCCTCTGTATAAAGTTTGTATCGAGTCTAAACCATATACTTTTTTATACTTTAATGAGTCACGATTTGCATATGCTTCAAAACGCCCATATCCATCAACTTCTAGAAACTCAGTTCTCCTAAATAGTCTATGGTATGGAATGTATTTAAATTTACCTTCTTGAAGGAATTTTGCTGCTCCCCCTTGGCCTGCTAAAACAACGTTTCGTGGATTCCAAGTAAATTTATAATTCCAAAGATTTGTATCACTTTCAGGGGCCATTAATCCGCCAGTAAAAGATTCAAATAATAAAATTTCACCCCCTGATTCACGAATGCGGTCAATGACGTGCATAGCACTCATGTGATCAATTCCTGGATCGACTCCAATTTCATTCAAAAATACTAGTTTTTTTGATTTTACTTGCTCATTTAGAGCTTGCATTTCTTTACTGATATATGATGCAGTGACCATGTGTTTACCAAAATATAAACAATCTTTCGCTACCTCTATATGGAATCTTGCAGGTAACATTGATACCACAATATCAGCATTAATAATAGCTTTTTTACGAGATTTTTCGTCAAATATATCTAGTTTTAACGTATATGCATTTGGATTATTTTTAGTCCATTTTTTAGCATTTGTCAGATCTAAATCTCCAATAGTTATTTCTAGTTTTTCTGAAATAGATCTTTCTAAGAAATATTTTACAAGGTAAGAAGCTGACTTGCCAGCTCCAATCATTAAAATTTTACGCATATTGATTAGAGATTCTTATTTTTGTAGTTAGTATGACTACTAATGTAGTAAAATGAATACTTTATATTTAGCTATGGAGCGAAAAATTATTTTATTGGCTAGTCTTATTGGTGGAGTTGCTGTTATAATAGGGGCTTTTGCGGCCCACGGGCTTAAACCAATCCTTAATGATTCATCAATGGATAGTTTAGACACTGCAATCCGCTATCAGATTTATCATGCTTTTTTACTTCTTTATATTGCTTCCTCAAACCGTTTGACTAAAAATCAGCAATCTATTTTATCTAAATTAGTATTTGTAGGTGTTACACTTTTTTCAGGGTCTATTTACTTCTTAGCGACCAACATTTTAACTACATTTGATTTTAAATCAATAGGGTTTGTAACTCCTTTAGGAGGTATGTTTCTAATTGGTTCGTGGACTCTATTATTTATATATAATTTTAGAAATAAAGTTTAAATACCTAAGTCTTAATTTTAATCGATACTTTTACAATATCATTAAAGCTGTTAAATTATGGATGACTTATGCACTATTACGAAAACGATTTCGTTAAAGCCTTATTCAATAACTTCACAAAAAGTCAATTATCAGCTATCTCCAGCTCAGTTACATGAACGTGTGATTATAAATAAACAAGGATTTGAATCAAATACGGGGGCTTTAGTAGTAACAACTGGCGAATTTACGGGTCGATCTCCCAAAGACCGTTTTATTGTGAAAGACGCAATTACTAAGGATCTTGTTTGGTGGGGGGACATTAACATTCCTTTCTCGCCTTTAGAATTTGATTTACTTTACGATAAAGTCACTAAATATCTTAGCAAAAAAGAAATATTTGTAAGAGATTCTTATGCATGTTCAGACCCCAGTTATCGCACCAATATTCGGGTAATTAATGAATATCCGTGGAGTAATTATTTCGCTTATAATATGTTTTTAAGGCCGATAAGTTCTGAATTAGAAAACTTCGAACCTGAATGGACTGTAATCAACGCACCTGGATTCATGGCAAAGCCTGAGCTAGATTCTACACGTCAACATAACTTCGCCATTTTAAATTTTTCAAAGAAAATAGCTCTTATTGGAGGAACTGGATATACAGGTGAAATCAAAAAGAGTATATTTTCAGCTTTAAACTTTATACTTCCAGTTTTTAAAAATACACTTCCAATGCACTGTAGTGCTAATGTGGGTAAACAAGGCGATACCGCTATATTTTTTGGTCTTTCAGGGACTGGAAAAACCACTCTATCAACTGACAAAACACGAAGATTAATTGGGGATGATGAACATGGTTGGACTAGCGAGAATTCTATTTTTAATTTTGAGGGTGGCTGTTATGCTAAAGTTATTAATTTATCCAAGACATGTGAGCCGGAAATTTTCTCTGCTATTAAAAAAGGAGCTATTCTAGAAAATGTTATTATTGATGATCACGGTGAAGTTGACTACTCTGACAGCTCGATTACTCCAAATACTCGAGTTAGTTACCCCCTACATTTCATAGAAAACATTCAGCCAAATTCAATAGGTTATAAACCTAAAAATATTTTCTTTCTTACAGCTGATGCTTTTGGGGTTCTTCCACCAATATCAAAGTTAACTCCAGGTCAAGCAGCGTATCATTTTATTTCTGGTTATACAGCGAAAGTTGCTGGAACCGAAGCAGGGGTTATCGAACCTGTCCCTAGTTTTTCTGCTTGTTTTGGAGCTCCTTTTATGCCATTACACCCAATAAAATATGCAGAAATGTTAAGTCTTAAAATTAAGTCTTCTACTGTAAATGTTTGGTTGGTTAATACAGGCTGGACTGGAGGTCCTTACGGAATTGGGACACGTATGAAACTTTCCCATACACGATCTATGATTAATGCTGCTATTGATGGATCATTAGAAGCCGCCAATAAAGATAATTATCATATTCATTCCGTCTTTGGGGTACTTCAACCAAGAATATGTCCAAATGTTCCAACGGAGATTTTAAGCCCACGAAAGTCCTGGAAAAATGATAAAAGCTTTTATAAAACAGCTCATAAATTAGCAGCATCTTTTAAAACCAACTTTAAGAAATTTAAAAGCTATGCCAATAAAGAAATTATGGAGGGAGGACCAAAAGTTTAATCTAATTTTGTTTTTGTCTATTTAAAAAATAAAAAATTGTAATTTTAAGGTTTACAGCGAACCAATGAGATATTTATCTTTTGTCTTACTTTTCTATTCCTTTTATTCATGTAATTATTATGAAAAAAAGAAACTTGATTCTGATACGATTTTAATGCAGGAATTAAAGGCTTTTAATTGGGAAGAAATCGATCGTTACCCCAATTTTGAAAACTGTGAAAACTCTATAAACTTTCAGCATAGCAAAAATTGTTTTGAACAAACTATTACAGCTCATATTTCTAAATATTTTGGAATACAAAATATCGTCGTTAGAAAAACAGTGAGCGACACCATTATCATTGACTTAGTGGTTTCTAAAAGCGGAGAGCTTCAGATCTCAGAAATACAAACACAACAATTGACCAGGGATCAAATTCCAACGTTAGATTCCATTTTATTCCGTAGTTTAAAGGGACTTCCTAAATTATATCCTGCGATCAAAAGAAGTCAGCAAGTACAAACGGCATTTCAATTACCAATAATTATTAGAGTAGATTAATGGCTGAAAATAAAATTATACTAGGAATCGACCCCGGAACTACTATTATGGGATTTGGATTGATAAAAGTCAATGGTAGATCAATGGAGTTTTTACAATTGAATGAACTATTACTTAAAAAGTATGATGATCATTATTTGAAACTAAAACTCATTTTTGAACGTACTATTGAACTGATAGATACTTTTCATCCCGACGAAATTGCGATTGAAGCACCTTTTTTTGGTAAAAATGTACAAAGTATGTTAAAGCTTGGAAGGGCTCAAGGAGTTGCGATGGCAGCAGGGCTTTCAAGGGAAATCCCAATTACAGAGTATTCTCCTAAAAAAATAAAAATGGCTATTACTGGAAATGGGAATGCCAGCAAAGAACAAGTAGCTAAAATGTTGCAAAGTCTTTTAGATTTAAAAGAGTTGCCAAAGAATCTTGATTCAACTGATGGGTTAGCGGCGGCAGTATGCCATTTTTATAATCAAGGTAAAGTAACTAGCGGTAAAAGTTACACAGGTTGGAGTGCTTTTGTAAAGCAAAACAAAAGTAGAGTTAAAAAATAAACCCAGTTCCATGGATGTAGAGATCTCACAATTACAGAGAATTTATACGTATCCAGATGTAAATGAATGTATTTTTTCACAATACCTTTGCTATATAAACTTGGCATTTTAACCATAATTTACAATATATTGTCAAGGCGAAAGTATTTAAATATTAATCAAATATTAAATTTCAGTGTCAGGTATCTACATTCACATTCCATTTTGTAAAAAAGCATGTCACTACTGTAACTTTCACTTTTCTACAAATCAAAACTCTAAATCATCATTTATCAAAGCGCTTAGCAAAGAGCTTCGACTACGCAGTTTTGAATATGAGTCTAATAAAATTCAAACAATTTACTTTGGTGGTGGAACTCCTACTGTTTTACAGATTTCTGAGCTAACAAGCATTCTTGATGTTGTGTACGAGTTCTATAATGTTTCAGAAACTCCAGAAATCACACTAGAAGCCAATCCAGACGACCTTGATTTGGAAAAAATAGTAACCCTTTCTAAAACTAAAATTAATAGACTTAGTATAGGAATTCAATCTTTTCATGAAACAGATTTAGTAGCCATGAATCGAGCTCACAGTGCCTATCAAGCCAAAAAATGTTTAGATTTAGCTACAAGGTACTTTGATAATATTACTATAGACTTAATGTTTGGAATGCCTACAATGTCTATGGATCTTTGGCGCGAGAACCTGCAAATTGCTTTTGGATTTGGAATTAAACACTTGTCCTGTTATGCTATGACAGTGGAGCCGCAAACAGCATTAGAGCATTTTATTAAAAAGGGGAGTCATCCTCCCATGGATGATGAGTTAGCAGCAAATCATTTTAAAGTTATAATTGAGGAAACCTCAAAACAAGGATTTATTCATTACGAAACCTGTAGCTTTGGGAAACCTGATTACTTCTCTAAACACAATACCAGTTATTGGTTAGGTAAGACTTATTTAGGTGTCGGTCCATCTGCGCATTCTTTTAACGGAAAAAAAAGAAGCTGGAATATATCAAACAACTCAAAGTATATCAAATCTATAGAAGCCTCTATTTTACCTTCTGAGTCAGAAATTTTGTCCATTGAAAATAAATTTAACGAGTATATAATGACTGGATTACGGACCATGTGGGGTGTTTCCCTCCAAATAATAGAAACTGAATACGGTCCTAAAATTAAAGATCAGCTTCTTGAAAACGCTACAAAACTATTAAAATCAGATTTTCTAGTTATAGAAGATCAGCATTTAAAAGTTACGACTACTGGTAAATTCCTTTCAGATGGAATTGCCTCCGAATTATTTTTAGTCTAACCAAATTCATTAAATTTACACAAAGTATAATCTATGAAAGCAGTGATTCAAGTGAATAGTCGAACTTATACCATACAAATCGACCAACCTTTAGATATATCAATTCCGTTAAGAGCATCCAAAGACAATGTAAATGCTTGGTATTTGCCACCACCTAAAATATACCCTTCAGTAGTGAACAAATCAGTAGTAAGTATTGGAGAAGGAGCTACCGTTAACTTCAACACGATAGAGTTTAACCCTCATGCTCATGGAACTCACACTGAATGTGTGGGTCATATAACAAAAGAACTTTATACAATAAACGATTGTTTAACACAGTTTTTATTTGTGACTGAGGTTATTACCGTCGTTCCAGAGTCATTTGAAGGAGACTATATTATTTCTGAAAAACAACTTCGATATGCAATAGGTAATAAAAAAAGAGAAGCCGTTGTTATTAGAACCCTTCCTAATACAAAAGATAAATTGAGTAAACAATACTCGTATACTAATCCACCCTATTTGACTGAAGCTGCAGCTATTTATTTGAGAAAAAAAGACGTAAAACATTTACTGATAGATACACCTAGTGTGGATAAAGAAAATGACAACGGACAATTATTGGCTCACAAGGCGTTTTGGAATCTAGGTGGTCAAATTAGATTGAACTCGACAATTACGGAACTAGTTTTTGTTCCAAATTCAGTCAAAGATGGTAAGTATATTTTAAATATTTTGATAGCTCCATTTGAAAATGATGCATCGCCTAGTAAGCCTATACTTTATAAATTATATGACAAATAATTAACAAAACAAAAATGATTACCATTGATGAAATCCATTTTTTTTGTTTAAAAAAAGAGCTAACTTCTGAAGAATTTCCATTTGACAACAGCACACTTGTTTTTAAGGTTCTAGGTAAGGTGTTTGCAGTTTGTCCCCTTGCAGCTTGGGAATCAGGGAATCCCTCAATTACTTTAAAATGCGACCCGGAATATGCTCAAGAATTACGAAACACTTACGATTCAATTCGTCCAGGGCATCACTCAAATAAAAGACATTGGAATACTGTATATTTAAGCGCTCCTGGATTCCCCCTTAAATTTATTTTTGAACTCATCGACCATAGCTATTCTATGGTAGTTGAAAAAATGTCAAAAAAGTTAAAAACTCAGTTTAAAAACCACAATTAGTCTAATAATTTTTTCAAAGTATCGTATAATCAATAAATATGATACTTTTTTTGTTCAAAATTAGAGTTGAATTATTTTCTTGAGTGAAGTTCTGTGAAGTATTTATAAAACAGAGGGATCGTTTCTATTCCTTTAAAATAATTAAAAAGACCAAAATGTTCATTAGGTGAGTGAATTGCATCACTATCCAATCCGAATCCCATTAAAATTGTCTTGCTCTTTAATTCTTTTTCAAATAAAGCCACAATAGGGATGCTACCCCCGCCTCTTTGAGGGATTGGCGATTTTCCAAATGTATCTTTATAGGCCATTGAAGCGGCTTTGTATCCAATGTTATTTATAGGGGTCACATAGCCTTGTCCACCATGATGTGGCGTTACAATTACCGTTACTCCTTCTGGAGCAATACTTTCAAAGTGAGTTTTAAAAAGCGAGGTTATTTCGTGGCAGTCCTGATTAGGGACTAAACGCATAGATATTTTTGCATATGCTTTACTTGCAATGACTGTTTTTGCTCCTTCACCTGTATAGCCACCCCATATTCCGTTTACATCAAGTGTTGGGCGAATCGAATTACGTTCATTAGTAGAATATCCTTTTTCTCCATACACAGCATTAATTTTTAAAGCATCTTTATAATCTTCTAATGAAAAAGGTGCTTTAGCCATTTCTTCACGTTCTTTAATAGATAAGTTTTCAACATTATCGTAAAATCCTGGGATGGTTATGTGATTATTTTCGTCATGGAGTGATGCGATCATTTTTGCTAAAACATTAATAGGGTTTGCTACTGCTCCTCCATAAATTCCTGAATGTAAGTCTCTATTTGGTCCAGTCACCTCAACTTCTACATAACTTAAACCTCTTAAACCAGTAGTGATTGAAGGAGTTTCCTTCGCTATCATGCCTGTATCGGATATTAGAATGACATCATTTTTTAGTTTTTCGTTGTTGTTTTCTACAAACTCAGCTAAGTTATCACTTCCAACTTCTTCTTCACCTTCGATCATAAACTTTACATTACATGGAAGCTGTTTTGTGGAGGTCATGAATTCTAGTGCTTTGACATGCATATACATTTGTCCTTTGTCATCACAAGCTCCTCTAGCAAAAATGGCCCCTTCGGGATGTAAATTAGTTTTTTTAATAATTGGCTCAAATGCTGGAGAATCCCAAAGATCAATTGGATCTGCGGGTTGAACATCATAATGTCCGTAAACTAAAATGGTTGGTAAAGTCGGGTCGATTAATTTTTCTCCATAAACAATTGGATATCCTTTAGTTTGACAAATCTCTACTTTATCACACCCCGCAATCTTTAAGCTTGATGCAACGAACTCTGCAGCTTTAAATACATCTTTAGTGTAGTAAGAGTCGGCGCTTACAGAGGGTATTTTAAGTAGGTCAAAAAGTTCCCCAATGAGACGTTCTTTATTGGTATTTAAAAATGAATTAATTGAGTTCATAAATTGAAAATTTGTGAAGGTAAATTTACAAAAATACTATCAAATAAATTTTTAAAAGTACTTTTTGTATTTATAAACTATTGTTTATATTTGCGCCCTGTCATAACAGTGTTTAGCGGGCGTGGTGGAATTGGTAGACACGCTAGACTTAGGATCTAGTGCCGCGAGGTGTGGGAGTTCGAGTCTCCCCGCCCGCACTAAACAAAATTAAAGCTTCTCATTGCGAGAGGCTTTTTTTTATATACTTTTATTAAGTGAATAAATTTGATGTTTTAATTGTGGGTGGGGGTGCAGCAGGTTTTTTTGCAGCGATAAATACAGCTATTCTAAATCCAAATCTCAAAATTGCTATTTTAGAGCGCGGTTCGAACGTATTGTCTAAGGTTAAAATATCAGGAGGGGGTCGTTGCAATCTTACCCATGCAGAATTCAGCCCACAAGAATTGGTTTTAAATTATCCAAGAGGAGAAAAAGAACTACAAGGTCCATTTCACACGTTTATGACAGGGGATACAATATCTTGGTTTGAGGAACGAGGAGTACGCTTGAAAATTGAAGAGGATGGCCGAGTATTTCCAGAGTCAAATTCATCTCAAACTATTATAGATTGTTTTTTAGAAGAGGTTAAGAAATATAAAATAAAGGTTTTATTAAACCATTCGGTTCAAGATCTTAACGTTAAAAATGATTTTTGGGAATTAAATACAACCAAAGGAGTTTTTTCTGCAAATAAACTTTTGATTGCTACTGGAAGTAATCCTAAGATTTGGAGCCTGTTAGAGTCTTTGGGGCATGAGGTAATTTCTCCAGTACCCTCATTATTCACTTTCAATATTAAAGATCAACGCCTTAAAACAATTCCTGGAGTGGTTGCTATGGATGTCCATGTTTCTGTTGTAGGTAGTCAGTTGGAATCTGAAGGTCCTTTACTTGTAACTCATGCGGGCTTAAGTGCGCCATCTATTCTTAAACTTTCCGCTTACGGCGCTATAGAATTAGCTGAAACAAACTATAAATTTCAAATTCAAGTTAATTTCATCAAGCAAACATTGTTGAGCTGTTTAGCACATCTTTTGGAAGTGAAAAAAGAATTACCAAAAAAAACAATTCTAAAATCAACTCAATTTAACTTACCCAAGAGATTATGGGGACAATTGGTGTTAGCGTCGGAAATTAGAGCTGATTTTCGTTGGGCAGATGTGAACAAGGATAAAATTCAAGCACTCGCATGTCAATTAACGCAAGCGGTTTTTGCCGTTGATGGAAAAAGTACATTTAAAGAGGAGTTTGTAACCGCGGGCGGAGTTGAGCTTAAAGGAGTTAACTTCAAGAATTTTGAGAGTAAGCACTATAAAAATTTATTTTTTGCTGGTGAAGTCCTTAATATAGATGCTGTTACTGGAGGCTTTAACTTTCAAAATGCGTGGACCAGTGCTTTTATTGCCGCACAACAGCTGTCAAAATAACAAATAAATACAGGGAAGTTAGTATCTTTGTTTTTCATTCCAATTTTATGATTGTTTCTGAATTCGTTCCAAAGCCTTACAAATTTATTTTAGATAGTGGCTCTGTTGCTTACAGTTCTCCAAGTAATATTGCTTTGGTGAAGTATTGGGGAAAAAAGGCTAACCAAATCCCCGCCAACCCCTCGATTAGTTTCACACTCAATAATTGCAAAACACTAACAACGCTTAAGTTCGAGAAAAAAACAACTAAAGGTTTTTCTTTTGAAGTGTTTTTAGATGGTATTATTCAAAATGAGTTTAAGCCTAAAATAAAACAGTTTTTTGAAAGAATTGAAGTGTATTTACCTTTTCTAACTAGTTATCACTTTAAGATTGAGACTTCAAACACATTTCCGCATAGTTCTGGTATTGCTTCTTCAGCGTCTGGGATGAGTGCTTTGGCATTGTGCTTGGTTCAGTTAGAACAGCGCTTAAATTTAGAAATGACGAAAGGATTTTTTAATAAAAAAGCTTCTTTTCTAGCACGACTAGGGTCTGGAAGCGCCTGTAGAAGTATTGAAGGAACTCTAATTGTTTGGGGATCACATACTAATATCATTGGTAGCTCTGATCTAGTAGGGATTAAGTACCCTTACAAGGTCCACCCATGCTTTAATAATTTTTGCGATACAATTCTTTTAGTTGATAAAGGCGAAAAGCAAGTTAGTAGCACTGTTGGTCATGATTTGATGTACAGACATCCCTTTGCTGAACAACGTTTTGCACAAGCGCATACCAACATGGACGCGCTTATTGAAGTTTTTAAAACAGGTAATTTATCAGCATTTATTAGTATAGTAGAACGAGAAGCTCTCACCCTTCACGCGATGATGATGAGTAGTGATCCCTACTTTATGTTAATGAAACCAAATACCTTAGAAATTATTAATAAAATATGGGTATTTAGAAAAAAGACAGGACTTCATATTTGTTTTACTTTAGATGCAGGAGCTAATGTTCATGTTTTGTTTCCAGAAAATGAAGCAAATGAAATTCGAGAATTTATCAAAACAAGCTTGGTAATGCACTGTCAAAACGAGCAGTTTATTGAAGACATCTTAGGAGAGGGTGCACAATCAATAAAAATTTAATGTATCTTTGTTACAGGATTGATAATAAATACATCAAGAATAATTCACACCAATGAAAGGACCTCTTTTTTATTCTAAAATTCTACTCTTTGGAGAGTATGGAATTATTAAAGACTCTAAGGGACTTTCAATTCCATACAGTTTTTATAATGGTGCTTTAAAAACTGATCAAGATCCAGGTAGTTCTGCAGTAGAATCCAATTTAAACTTAAAGAAATTTGTTCAATATTTGGCAACTCTAGACACGTCACTGGTAACCTTTAATTTAGATCAATTATTAAAGGATGTTAATGGAGGTATGTATTTTGATTCCTCTATCCCTCAAGGATATGGAGTTGGAAGTAGTGGAGCACTTGTTGCTGCACTTTATGATAAATATGCCAACAATAAAATAACTGTACTAGAAAATCTAACGCGCGAAAAGTTACTTAAACTTAAAGCTATTTTTTCTGAAATGGAATCTTACTTTCACGGCAAGTCATCTGGATTAGACCCATTAAATAGTTATCTAAGTATTCCTATTCTTATAAACTCACAAGACAGTATAGAAGCGACAGGAATTCCCTCTCAAAACACTAATGGAAACGGTGCTGTATTTTTATTAGATAGTGGTATCATAGGAGAAACGGCTCCAATGGTGGGTATTTTCATGGAAAAGATGAAGCAAGAAGGGTTTCGGTCAATGCTTAAAAATCAATTCATAAAACATACTGATGCGTGTGTTGAAGATTTTTTGAAAGGAGATATGAAATCACTTTTCTCAAATACAAAACAACTTTCTAAGGTAGTTTTAAGCCATTTTAAACCCATGATACCAATGGAATTCCATTCAATATGGAAAAAAGGTATAGATACAAACGACTATTACCTTAAGCTTTGTGGTTCTGGCGGTGGCGGTTATATTTTAGGTTTTACGAAAGATCTTAAAGCAGCTCAAAAAGCTTTAGCGAATTATAAGCTAGAAGTTGTTTATAATTTCTAAACCACCCTTATGCTTACGAAAGTCCAAAAACAACTCATACTAAAGCTTTTTAGTATGTTTGTCGTAGTTAGAGGGTTCAATCTTGCCATCATTGTTGTAGCACAGTACATCACAGCTATTTTTATAATGTCACCCAATCAGTCCCTTTTGGAAGTTTTATTAGACCGTTCTCTCCTTGTTTTAATAGCGGCTTCTGCAGTATCTATTGCATCTGGTTATATTATAAATAATTTTTATGACAGTGAAAAAGACAGTATCAATCGGCCGCAACAAGTTAATGTAGAGAAAATGGTGAGTCAAAACACCAAGTTAATGCTCTATTTTATATTAAATATTTTGGTCATAATAGCTGCTAGTTACGTGTCATTCCGTGCTGTACTCTTCTTTTCAGTATATATTTTTGCCATTTGGTTATATTCTCATAAAATAAAAAAAAGACCCTTAATAGGGAATTTAACATCGGCGATCTTAACGATCACCCCATTTTTCGCTATTTTTTTATATTACAAAAATTTCAGTAGTCTAATATTTGTATTTGGCTTTTACCTCTTTCTTGTTTTGTCTATGCGAGAATTAGTAAAAGACCTGCAGAATTTAAAGGGTGACTTATTACAAAATTATAAAACAATTCCAGTTGTATATGGAGAAAAGTATGCTAAATTCATGATTATAATTCTGGTTGTTTGCAATGTTTCGGTGACTGTATTTCTGTTAAAATCCTATGCTTTAGAACTGATGGATTATTTCTTTTACTCTAGTATAAGTTTACTTTTTGTCATATTATTAATGCTAAAGAAGGCACAAAGTCGCCAGCAATATTCACATATTCATATGTTATTAAAGTTACTAGTTTTGTTAGGTGTTTTTAGTATCGTGTTACTAAATCCGAGCCTTATTTTATCAAAGATATTATAAACATAAAACAATACGCATTGCTTTTGAATGCGTTACCTTTGCAAAAAATTAATCATGGCAAAAGCAAATCAGCATTCAAACAAACGTGTTGGAAAATCTAAAAACTCAAAGTTAAAGGCCCCAGAAACTTCTTATTTAAAGAAAAAACCTACCACCTCTAAACCTAAATTGAAAACCTCTTCAAATCTAGATGAGATTCGTTTAAATAAATATATAGCCAATTCAGGAATGTGTTCCCGTCGGGAAGCTGATATGCACATAAGTATTGGAAGTGTTATGGTAAATGGGAAAGTGGTTACCGAGATGGGTTATAAAGTTCTTTTAGACGATGAAGTTCGTTTTGATGGCGCTCGAATAAACCCAGAGAAAAAAGCCTATGTTTTACTTAACAAGCCAAAGGGGTTTGCTACCACTACAAGTGAAGGTAAAGGACGTACAGTTATGGATTTAGTAGTGAACTCAACCTCTGCCAAGATTAGACCTATTGGACGTTTAGGAAGAAACTCTTTAGGACTGATTCTATTTACTAACGACGATCAAATGCATGCTAAATTTACCAATTCTAGACACGGAGTCGTTCGTTTATTTCAAATTGAATTAGATAAACCTCTTAAATTTGAACATTTAAAAAGCATTCAAGAAGGTTTTAAGCATGAAGGGAAATTAGTTTCTGTTGAAGCTATAAGTTTTATAGACGGAGCTCCCAAAAATGAAATCGGACTTCAAATCAAAAATACTGGTAATACAATATTACGTAAGATTTTTGATCATTTTAAATATGAAATTGTTAAAATGGATTGTGTAACTATTGGGCCACTTACGAAGAAAGACCTCCCAAGAGGGCATTGGAAGCACCTTTCAGATCAAGAAGTTAGTAATTTAATGATGCTTTAATTTTTTCCTGGAATAAAGCTCCCACACTAGCATTACAATAACAGGAATATACTCTAGACTCAACCAGAATCCAGACTCTTTAATCTCCAACTCACCATAAGCAAAGTAGCTAAAGATGATTGTATAACTCCATAATGTTATAAACTTATATTTTGTAAAAACGGAGAGCATTAATAAGCTAGTGATGTACCAAGGGTGAATGGTAGTTGAAATAAAGTAATATCCGCACAAGACCCAAAAAATCATTAGCAAAAGCGCTTTGGTTTCCTTTTTTTTATGAAGCAGTTGAAAGATCGTTTGAATCGTAACAAAAGTCGCAACTACAGCCCCCATATTGTTTATGATGTTTAGGCCTTTTACTTCGACTAAGACCCATTTTAAAAAGTAATAAATACTCGCATTGAACTCAAAATTCGAAAACCAGAGCCCAATAGTAGCGCTGTAGTTTTCAAGGAATTTAAAACTAAAAAAAGGAAGAAAAAGGATTAAGAAAACGCCTCCAGTAGTACTGTAAAACCTAATAATTTTCTTCCAACCTAATTTATTTAGAATAAGAGGAAGACTCAAAATAGGGACCAGTTTTACAGCAATAGATAATGCCATTGTAATAGAAGCTATATACCATTTCTTGGTGTGAATAAAATAGAGTGCCATTATAAAAAAACACAGCATAAGCCCTTCAAAGTGAAGGTTTCCAGTCAGTTCAATAATTACTAACGGATTTAAAATAAACCAATAAACAGAACGTGTCGGTAACTGAAGTTTCTTAAGTAGTTTTTTTCCATAAACAAGAATTCCTAAATCAGCACTAATTAAAATAACACGTATTACAACAACAGATCCAAAAATACTATGTTTAGAAATTAGAGCAGCGATGATAAAAGGTATCTGATGTATTGGAGGATAGTTCGAAAAATGTTTAGCATTTAGCCCTCTCATACCACTATGAAGTATATTCATTTCAGAAAATAGCTTAGGAGATGATGTAATCAACTCATTAGGGGTATACAAATAGGGGTTTAACCCTTCTAAAATAAGCCGACCGTCCCATATAAACCGATAAAAGTCTTGAGATAGAGTTGGGAGTGTGAATAGAAAGGTCAGACGAAATAAAACAGCAAAAGTGCTTAGCCAATATTCTTCGGCATTACCACATTTTAAAACAAAATAGTATCCACCAAAAAGCAATGAGTATATTAGAAGTAGTTTGCTGTGTTCGAAACGCGCTAAGTCATAGCCCCATATAATGTATAGTATAATACTTAAGACCCCAATAACTGAAGCAGTAATTTTTGAATTTAAAGTTGACCTATTGAATTTCATAAGTCAGTGTAAATATTATATTTTAGATGAAAGTGATTTAAAGAAAACAAATCCAAACCCTAGAAATAGCATTAAATGGAAAGGGAATAAACCAAAGTCTCCTCCTTGGTCACCAACTATAAAAGCACTATACATTCCAAAGGCAAAATAGAGCATCAAAAGCCCCTCAAATATCACGTTTACGGAAATATTTTTTTTCAGGTATTTGTTTTTCTTCCAATTATCTGAAAGAGAATTTATATTGAATTTAGGAGTACGTATAAAGTCGCTTCGCTTTCCAAAGTGACCTTCTAACACAGCTATTGAATTATGTAATGAGAACCCCATTGCAATAGAAAAAAAGGTGAGAAATAAACCTACATATTTCACAAAACTTTTTATACCAGAACCGTATGATTTCTTGAACATAAACCAATAGCATATAAAAAATATAATGGTGCTTATAACAAAAAAGCTCATTGCATAAAAGTACATTTTGAGGTGTTCGTATTCGTTTTTTATATACAACATTGGAATACTTAAGACTCCTACAATTAGTACATTTAAGAACATAGTACTGTTTAGTAAGTGGAGAAGGCTGTGGACTTTTGTTTTAAGAGAAATATTTTTACTTTTTAAAACACGCCAAATCATTTTCTGGAAGTTTTCAGCACCTCCTTTATTCCATCTAAATTGTTGTGACCTAGCTGCGCTAATAGCAACAGGAAGTTCAGCAGGTGTTTGAACTCCTTCCAAATATTTGAACTTCCAATTTTTCAATTGTGCTCTGTAGCTTAGATCAAGGTCTTCTGTAAGTGTATCTCCCTCCCAGTTTCCAGCATCGATTATGCAAGTTTTCCTCCAAACACCTGCAGTTCCATTAAAATTAATAAAATGCCCTTTAGAGTTTCTTCCAACCTGTTCTAAAGTAAAGTGAGCATCTAATGCGAAGGCTTGTATTTTTGTTAGTATTGAATAATTTCGGTTAATATGGCTCCAACGGGTTTGAACTACTCCAATCTTTTCATCTTTGAAGTAAGGGATTGTACGCTTTAACCAATCGGATTTTGGTAAAAAGTCTGCGTCAAATATGGCGATATATTCGCCTTTAGCTACATTAAGCCCTTCTCTCAAGGCTCCAGCCTTAAATCCTTTGCGGATTTTTCTTTGTATGTGTTGGATATTAAATCCTTCTTTTTGTAAATTTTTGATAAAAACTGCAGTTGATTCTACTGATTCGTCGGTTGAATCATCAAGAACTTGTATTTCTAATTTATCTTTTGGATACTCAATTAATACAATATTTTTCAACAGCCTTTCCATAACGTATATTTCATTAAAAACAGGAAGCTGTATAGTTACATAAGGAATTTCGTGTTCTTTAGAAAAATCAAATTCAACACAATTTTTGTTCTCCTTTTGTGATTTTAAGTAGTTAAAAAGTAAATTTAGTTGTGCAAGGGCATACATGAAAATTAATATCAGTGCAATAGAGTAAATTACAATTATTATAACTTGTATTAGCATTACTTAAATCTGTATTTGAATATCAAAGTTAATATTTTAATCCCCGCAAATATACTACCTTTAAACGTACCAGACACTTTAGAGACTCCGATTCTGTTACGATATTTAACAGGTATTTCTTGATAACTACAATTTTGTTTTAATATCTTCAATTGCATTTCAATGGTCCATCCGTAGGTAGGATCCTGCATTTTTAAGGATAATAATGTATGAAATTTAATAGCTCTAAATGGTCCGAGATCAGTAAATTTAGATTTATAAAAAACTCCCATTAATAAAGTGGCTAACCAATTTCCAAAAATCTGCTGTGGTTGCATCGATCCTTTATCTCGTAAATTTTTCACTCGAGTCCCAAGTACAAAATCAATATCTTTTTCAATTATAGGTTTTGTAATTTTTGTAAGTTCTTCTGGGTAGTCGCTAAAATCTGCATCTAAAAAAACAACAATATCAGTTTTTTTTGTTTTGTGACTTAGGTACTCTATCCCTTTTAAGCAGGCATTGCCATAACCTCTTTTTGGCTCTGTTAAGACTGTAGCTCCTGATTGTTGTGCGATTTTTTCAGTGTTATCAGAAGAATTGTTATTGACAACAATAATCTCATTCACACAAGGAGGTATATGATTTATCACTTTACCTATTGCTGCAGCTTCGTTATAAGCTGGAATAATTACTCGTATTTTCTGCCCCAATTTCTTTATTTTTTTAGTTCTTGTTGTTGAGCAGGAACAATGTGAGCGTCGAAATACCATGCAGACCATTTTTCTAAACTCAGAAATATACTAACTCCGACTATAATAATAGTTGTAATTAAAATCAGTAGGTTTTTTCGTTTTCTTTTGGGGTCTATAGAACATTGGTTTTGTTTCTTTCTAAATGAGTATACTCCGTATATTCCAATAGTTACAGCGACTCCTTTCAGAATTAAAGAACCTGTACCTTCACTTCCGTCATCATTGTAGAAGAAGTCAGCAAATGAGATTGCAAATACTCCACCCATGAGCCCGAACATAAACAGAACCGCTGGAGCAACACAACAAATTATGCTAGCAAATGCAGCTGTTATGGAGTATTTTAGACTCCACTTTAAAAGGCTTGGGGGTTTTTTTACTGACATTTTTTTAAAATTAAATGATTGTCAAAGTTACTTAATATGTTTTGAATAATAACTTTCTAAACTTTTTGATGTAGCCCCAAAATATTTTTTTAAGTGAATTATACCGAAATGGATCTGCAGCCTAAAAATTCCATTTGAATGGTAGCGCCTAGCTGAAGTCTTTAGCCATTGCTGAATTACTTTAAATTTTGAATATTTATATAGTTTGTAAATAAGGTCATTGTCTTCATAAATTAAAAGTTTTTCATTATACCCTCCAACTTCAAAAAATAGATCTTTATCTACAAACAAACTTTGATCGCCCCCACGACATGATTTCCAGTTTAACTGAGTAAGCCATCCTGCAATTTTTAATATCCAGTGAGCACTATCGAATTTCATTCTAAAGCAGCCTGATCCGGAGCCATGATCTATAGCCTCAATTATATATTTATCATATTTTTCAGGAGGTAAGGAGTCTGCATGCAAAAAATATAGAATATGCCCTGATGATTTAGTGGCACCTATATTCATTTGAATTGCACGTCCTTTTTTACTATCTATTCTTTTAAATTTTTCATTTTTTTTTGAAAATTCTGAAATAATTTTTTGAGTTCCGTCCGTACTTCCGCCATCAATCACTAAAAACTCCATGATGTTATTAGAATTCATTTTATGTAAATACAATAAAAATGAATAAATGGTATTCGCCTCATTATAAACAGGAATTATTACGGAGATATTACTCATTAAGGCCCCAGTTATAATTAAGATAATCGACGTCTGCTTGTGCTAGTATTTTGATATTACTGTAGCTGTTCAAAAAGGCAATAAACGCTTCTCTTTTTGGGAAATCAGTTTTAAACCATTTAAAGATTTTAGATATTTTAACTGAAGACTTATTAATGTTATTTTTTAACGGGTCATTAATAAAAACTGTTGTGACGTTTTTTAGTTGATCTTCTAAAGTACTTGGTTCATACGCATGATTTAAAAGTTTTGGGCAAGATTGTGATGCGCATACAATTGCAAAGTGGATTCTTGGGTCACCCATTGGTCTAAGTATTTTATGCTCAATAGTATTGAGTGTTATTTTTTCCCCACCAATTTCAATAAAAGATTGGTCCCATGGTCGCCTCAAATCTTTGATACTTTTAAGAGGGTAGTTTTCAATAATAAGTTGAACGGTAAAGGCATTGTAGACATTAATCCAATAAGCTTTTTTTATATCTACACTACAATCCTCGTTAGGGGCGCTGGCACTTAACAACTTCAAATAGCTTTCAAAAGCAGATTTATTATTTTTTAAGTATTTATAGTTGACTGCCCCATTGTCTGAAACATATTTTTGAAGAATCTCAGTCCATAGGCTATAATCCAAAGGCTGTGCATTCACAGCCCAGAAGTTTATTATTAAGCTTAGTGTAAAAAAACGAATCATTTTTAGAGTTTAACAGCAGCCTCCACCATCATAATGGAATGTGGATCTGCTTAGGTAAATATCATTTCGGTTTAAATTGGTTAAGGAAGCCGCTGTTTTGTCGCAAATAGCCAGAGGTTGATTTTTTAATAATACATGCCCTGCTTTGTCATCAAAATAATCGTCTTTGCCATAAAAAATAGCTGTCTTTCCTGTAAATACACAAGGTCCATCCGAAGGCATAGTGTCTTTGATTGCAGCGACTTCTATAGATTCAATATAGATTAGTTCTTTAGTGCTATAATGCAGCGGATCCAAAATTCTATACGGCTTTCTAGCTCTAATTTCAATCGTTCCAAATCCAGCGTCAGTTAGCATTTTCACATATTCGTCAATAGGAATACTACCACTTAAGCACAGGGCACGAAGGCGATCATCTTTTCTTAAGGATTGATTTATCGGTTGCTCACATGTAGGGTCACTCATTACTAATCTACCGTGTGGTTTAAGCACACGATACATTTCTGAAATCGCTTTTTTTAGCTCTTCTACTCTAAAAATATTAAATAGACAATTTTGTGCTGCCACATCAATACTGTTATCTTCTACAGGTAAGTTAAGGGCGTCTCCTTTTTTTAGATTTATAAACTCTTTGTTAAACCAAGGGTTTAGCTTTTCCGCTTCTGAGAAGTTTTTCTTCGATGCTCTCAGCATTTCATCTACGACATCGACTCCAATGACACCATTTTTTTGACGACTAAAATAAGCGAACTGCAATAACTCCATTCCTCCTCCAACGCCAACATATAAGATTTTAGGATTATTAGTTAGGTCTCGCGCATGCACAGTGCTACCGCAACCATAATTCATTTCTTGCATGATTCTTGGAATTTTTAAACCGGGGAGTTCCCATATTGGATTGGTGGTACAGCAAAGGCCAATGTCCGGGCTAAGTGCGGCTTGTTTATAAACGTCATGGGTTATGTCAAGGTAACTCATTTATAAGGATTTTATTAGTTCTTTAAATAATGTAATCATTTTGGGTTCTGCTTTTGAAGCGATCTCTATAATTTCGGAGATGTCGACTTCCTTCAGGTTTTCAGGGTCACATTCATCGGTTAGAACAGACACTGCTGCTACTTTTAATTTAAGGTGGTTAGCAACTATTATTTCTGGTACAGTACTCATCCCAACGGCATCAGCACCTATTTGTTTTAGCATTTTATATTCTGCACGTGTTTCTAGTTGAGGACCTACCACACTGACATAAACCCCTTTGTGGAGTTTAATGTGGTGTTTTTTTGCAATATTCTCAAACAAGGTATTTAATTTTTGATTGTAAGGAGCACTCATATCTACAAAGCGTTCCCCTAAAAGTTCAACCCCTTTAAAAGCTAAAGGAGATCCGCCTTGCAAGTTAATGTGGTCATCAATCAGCAATAAATCCCCTTTTTTATAATTAAGGTTTAAAGCCCCTGAAGCATTTGAAACTAGTAAAGTTGAAATGCCTAATTGTTTCATAATACGTACGGGATAGGTAACATCTTGTAGTGAGTAGCCTTCATAGATATGAAAACGTCCCTGCATGACGATGACTTTTTTTCCTTCTAATGTTCCATATACGAGTTTGCCTTTATGGAACTCAACAGTGGCTGTAGGGAAATTAGGAATGTGATTATAACTTACTTCTTTAATAATTTCGATATGGTCAATAAGCTGGCCTAAACCAGTACCTAGAATGATTCCTATTTCAGGGTTATCAAATCCTTTTTCTTTTAGATAGTCGGTTGTTTCTTCAATGAGATGCATCATAATCTTAGATCTTATTTAATAATTCGGGATGTTGTTGTAAATCTTCAAATGTATCAATGTCGTTTAAGGCTTCCAAAAGTTTAACGTTTTGTTGTTTTAAGTCCTGGAGAGTATTTTCTAACACTGAATCTGTCCCCCATTTTTTATTTTTAAATACGGCTGGGTGAAGTTCTTTCATTCCTAGTAAATAATAGCCGCCGTCCAAGGAGGGTCCTATGGAAATATCATACGTTTCAAGCGCTTCTAGGGCGGATATTATGAGTGTTGAGGTAAGTTCAAATAAATCACTCCCAATAATTAATACTTTTTTATATCCTCTATCAAACGCCGTTTCAAAAGCCTGCTGCATTCGCTCCCCTAAATCTGCTCCTTTCTGAAGCTTTTTTTCAAAGAGGCTAGCCTTCCAAAAGTCATTATTCTCTATCTTTTCGGAGTAATAAACGACCTTATCAAAGCTCAATTCATGCAGTACCGTTGCTGTGTGTTTCAGTAAAAGTTTGTAAATAGTTAATGCAGCCTGGTCTCCAATGGCTTTTGCAAGCCGTGTTTTAACTTTTCCAAGTTCTGGTGTTCTAACAAAAACAATGATTAGATTGTTATTCATAGATTTTAATACCTTTAGTTAGGTAGCGGCTCCATTTTTTTGAATACGCATGTACTTTCTGTGTTTGAATTCCTTTATGAAATACGCTACCTCCTTTATTAACCCATTCAAAGAGTCCTCCATATAAGTTATATACATTTGTAAAACCGTGTTTCATTAGTTTTTTCCCTATGATTTCAGAGCGAACTCCAATTGAGCAATAAACAACAATTAGCCTGTTTTTATCTGCTGATAAATCTGATGAAAGTTTTTCCAAAACTAAGTTATCAAATTCTTCAAATCCAATGTATTGTGCATTTCTTAAATGACTTACTTCAAATTCTTTTTTTTCTCTTGAATCTAAAATCAATGCCTCCCTCGCCCTATTTTTTAAGCTCTCTGTATGGATATAAGGAACCGATTTATCATTGTATTTGTTCAAGATACTCTCAATAGTAGTTTGAGAGAAAACACTACTACTTATTATAGATATCCATATTATAATTAGTTTTCTCATTTATTTATGTAACTGTTCCTTGACAACTACTTCCAGCGCCAGCAGTACAGCCGTAGCAATGTTGCGAGATGCAAATAGTTCGATTGGATAAAGCTTCTTTGTTAAATTGACTGATGTGTTGCACAGAGCTTTTTACTTTTAGCTCTAACATTTGATTAAAATCACAATCATATAGCCATCCATCCCAACTCACAGAAAGTGTATTTGTGCACATCACATTTTCTACTGCTGCAGGATTAAAGGCTTCCACAAGATTGTACATGTAGTCATTATAATTATCTGAGGCTATAAGATAGTCTAAAAATCGGCTTATCGGTAAGTTTGTAATCGAAAATAACTGATGAAATTGAATATCAAAGTCAGACAACAATCCTTTTTTAAAATCAGACTCTAAAGCAGCTTGATCACCTGGTAAAAAAGCACCGGAAGGATTATAAACTAAGTCTAGTTTTAATTTAGAACCAGGCATCCCATAGCCGACATCGTTTAGCATTTTTAGTGCTTTTATGGAGGCGTTAAATACGCCATTGCCTCTTTGTTTATCTGTTTTTCCTTTAGTCCAGTGCGGCATTGAGGAGATTACGTGAATATTATGTTTTTTAAAAAACTCTGGTAAATCATAGTATTTTTTATTGGCTGTGATAATAGTCAAATTAGAACGAACAATAAAGTCTTTCACTCCAATTTTGGTAGCCTCTACAACAAACCATCTAAAGTCAGGATTCATTTCCGGAGCTCCCCCTGTGAGGTCTAGGGTATGTGCTCCTGTTTTTTTTATGACATCCAAACATTGTTGCATTGTTTCACGTGTCATAATTTCCTTTCTATCGGGACCCGCATCTACATGACAGTGTTCGCAAACCTGGTTGCACATGTATCCAACATTAATTTGTAGAATTTCTAATGTTTTAGGTTTCAATACAGATTTGTTTACAGCCTCAAGCTGAGCGCTAAACATTGGAAGCTCACCAGTTTCAAAAATACCTTCTGAAAGAATTTTTAATTGTTTTCTAGCATTAGCAAGTTCATTTTCGCGTTTTTTTAGGGATTTTATTAGCATTGGCTACATTGATAATTTATTATATTTATTCATCATTTGTACTCCGTGAACTAGAGTCGCACCACTTTCTATTGCCGCACCAGCATGTACAGCTTCAATCATTTCTTCCTTAGTTATTCCACGTTTTAAACCATCCTGTGTGTAGGCATCAATACAGTATGGACACTTCACAACATGAGAAACGGCCAAGGCAATTAGAGATTTTTCTCTTGCAGTTAAAGCTCCTTCTTCAAATACTTTTCCGTAATAGTCAAAAAACTTTTTACCTAGTTCTTCATTCCAGTCTGCTATATTTCCAAATTTTCTTAAATCAGAAGGGTCATAATAGGATTTACTCATGATAGATTTATTTTTTAGTTGATTGGTAAATTTATAAAATTAAGTCTTATTACAAGGGTTTAGTTTTTGTTTTATAAAGAGTACTTGAAATTCCAATTAATTAACTATACATGAGCACTACAATTACTATATTTTAATGCTTTAGAATTACATCGATATCGTTTGCGTTTATTATTTTAACAATTTTAACCCTATTAAATGATTAATATAACAGCAATTATTGATTTTAATTATCAATGTATGTTTTTTGTAGTGTATGTTTAATTGGATAGAGTAGTGATACCAATTAAATTTGTATAATTCAAACAAATAATTTTATGACATGAAAAATACTCCTTTTTTGTTAACATTTTTAATATTTTCTTTGTCCTTTTCTCAGACTAATGTAGACTTTGAAGCTTCAGGTCTCGGTGCTGATTGGAATTGGGTTATGGATCAGAATGGGTCTAATCCTCCTTTAGAATTTTTGGCTAACCCTAACACAACATCAGCCAACACAAGCGAAACTGTAGCAAAATTCACAGCGACTGCTAATGGACAATCTTATGCATTAACTTACACAGATGACATGGGCCCTTTTACTTTTAGCTCAAGTAATAGTATTGTTAAAATTATGGTTTTAAAAACATTTTCAAGTGTTGTTGCTTTAAAATTTGAAGATTCTACAAATCCAGCATTTTCTACAATTGTCGAAGTGGCTAATTCTGTAACTAATGGTGATTGGGAAGAACTGACTTTTAACTTTGGAACTTCAGTTGGTAACACATATGACAGAATGGTTGTTATTCCAGATTTTATTGAAAGATCTGACGATAGAACTATATTTTTTGATCAGATTTCATTCAATGTAAATGAAACTCTTGAAGATTATAATCTTGAGGATATCGACTTTGAATCTACAGGCTACGGAGCTAATTGGGTATGGACTACTGACAATAATTACTCAGATCCTGTGCTTGAAATGGTTTCTAATCCAAGTAACAGTGGTATTAATTCCTCATCAACTGTAGCTAAGTTTATCTCTACAACAGCTGGAGATCCTTGGGCTCTAACTTTTACAGATAATATTGGGACTTTTACTTTTACTGAAGCAAATAGTACAGTTACTATTATGGTTCGTAAATCTAAATTATCAGATGTCGGCTTAAAATTCGAAGGGCCAAATCCTGACGGTAGTGGTGGAGTTATTTTTAAGGAAATTAAAATTTCAAACACCCTTAGTAATGGAAATTGGGAGTTACTAACATTTGATTTTAGTTCTGAAATTGGAAACACTTTTGATAGATTTGTTATTATTCCCGATTTTGATGATTCACGTTTTCAAGATCATATTACTTATTTTGATGAAATCTCATTTGGAAATCAAACTGCAGGACTTAATAATTATGCTATAAACTCTGTAAAATTGTATCCTAATCCGGCAAAAAGTGTAGTTAATTTCTCTTCTTTATCAGATGCTGTTTTACAAGTATCTATTTACGATATATTAGGAAAGGAAGTATTACGATCTGAAAGTGTTCAGTCACAACTTAATATTTCTGTTTTAAATCCCGGAATGTATTTTGTAAGAATGACGCAAGGAATAAATACATCTACAAAAAAGTTGATAGTCAACTAATTCGTAGCTAATAGTACTATTAAAAAAGCCTTTTCAATATGAAAAGGCTTTTTTAAATAAATATTTTGTTAAGAAATTTGATTAGTTTAGGTAATCCAAAGCTATTTGTGTAAACGCCTTAACTCCTAATAGTAGCCCGCTTTCATCAATGATAAAGTCAGGGGTGTGGTGGGGAAAAGATTCTTTATTCCCAGGTGACATACCTCCAAGGAAGAAATACACACCAGGAACCTTTTCCTGAAAATAAGAAAAATCCTCACCGCCTGTAGTTGCTTTCATTATAACAACATTGCTTTTTCCAGCGGCCGTTTGTAGTGAAGGTAGTATTTGTGATGTTAGAGCTTCATCATTGTAAGTTATAGAGGTATTATTTTGAAATATAATTGAAGCTTCACCTCCGTAGGCTTCAGCAATCCCTTCAACCATTTCTTTCATTCGTTTTTCAATCATTTTTCGCATTCTAGGATCTAATGTTCTAACGGTTCCAATCATTTCAGAAGATTCAGGAATGATATTAAATCGTGTCCCAGAAGTGATTTTACCAACGGTAATTACAGCCGCCTCGTTGGTAAGTTCAGCTTCTCGACTAATAATGGTTTGAAGCCCGTCAATAATCTTTGCAGAAATTAAAATTGGATCTACTCCAGACCAGGGTTGGGAGCCATGGGTTTGCTTTCCTTTTACATTAATAACAAAACGCTCTACAGACGCCATAATCCCTCCTGTTTTATATTTAATAGTTCCTACGGGAGTTTGTGAGTTGATGTGTAGTCCAAATATAGCCTCTACTTTTGGGTTTTCTAGAACACCTTCTTTGATCATGAGTTTTGCACCACCTTCTTCACCTGGAGGTGGGCCTTCTTCCGCCGGCTGAAAGATAAATTTAATGCGCCCTTTTATTTTGTCTTTGTGTTTTGATAACACTTCTGCTGTGGCCATTAAAATAGCGATGTGAGTGTCATGACCACAGGCATGCATAACGCCTGTTTCTGTGTTTAAAAAGGTTGTTTTTACTTCAGATTTAAAATCCAAGTCGTTACGTTCAGTAACAGGAAGACCGTCTATGTCTGCTCTAATTGCAATTACCTTTCCTGGCTGATTACCCTCTAAAATTGCAACAACACCAGTTTTGGCAATATTAGTTTCTACTTTTAGGCCAATCTCTTTTAAGTGTTTAGCAATTTTTTTAGCTGTTTTATATTCTCGATTTGATAGTTCAGGATTTTTATGAAAATCACGACGCCACTCAATGAGTTTTTCTTCAATTTTTATGATGTCTTGTTGTATTGATTCTTGGGCTGCTAATCCATTTACAATTACTAGGATCGCAATTAGAGTTTTTTTCATGGGTTTTAGTTTTTATAAATATACTAAACAAATTTTTTAGGTTCTTTTGTTTTCAAGTGTAATCCACCATAAATAAAGCAATATTGATAATTTTTTTAATAAAATGGTTATCAAAAAAGAAACCGTAAGACCATCATTTAAGAAGGTAATACGGTTTTATAAGTACTCAAGGTGGGAATCGAACCCACACGTCTTGCGACATTGGATTTTGAATCCAACGTGTCTACCAATTCCACCACTTGAGCAATTTTATTGGAATGCAAAACTATAAAATTAATTCAGTTAATAACAAAAAATAGTCACTTATATCCTTTTCCAGTTCAAATAAAGTTATAAATTTGCAGCTCGCTTAAAAAATTAGTTTAAAGCACTCAAAAACAGAATACTATCATGTCGATTGTAAATTTACCTCCTAAAATTTTTGCTTGTTCCAATTCTATGGTTCTAGGAAAAAATATTGCTACCGCTTACGGTATCGAATTGGGAAATGTCATTACGTCAACATACAGTGATGGTGAGTTTCAACCTTCATATGAGGAATCTATTCGAGGTACACGTATTTTTGTAATAGCCTCTACTAATCCAGGACCAGAAAATTTAATGGAATTACTGCTAATGCTGGATGCAGCTAAACGTGCTTCAGCTAGACATATTACAGCTGTCATTCCCTACTTTGGTTGGGCTAGGCAAGATCGGAAGGATAAACCCAGAGTGCCAATAGCTGCAAAATTAGTAGCCAAAATGTTGGAAACAGCTGGAGCAACTCGCATCATCACGATGGATTTACATGCTGATCAAATTCAAGGTTTTTTTGAAAAACCTGTTGATCACATGTTTGCTTCTACAATCTTTTTGCCTTATTTGCAAAGCTTAAACTTAGATAATTTAACTATTGCATCCCCAGATATGGGTGGTTCAAAAAGAGCCTATGCCTACTCAAAAGCATTGGGAAGTGATGTGGTAATTTGTTACAAACAACGTGCTAAAGCCAATGTGATTTCACATATGGAATTGATAGGAGATGTAACAGGAAAAAACGTAGTTCTGGTAGATGATATGGTGGATACTGCCGGAACCCTTACCAAGGCAGCTGACCTTATGATGGAACGAGGTGCTTTAAGTGTGAGAGCTATTTGTACGCATCCTATTTTATCTGGGAATGCTTATGAGCGTATTGAAAATTCTAAATTAGAAGAACTAATTACTACAGACTCAATTCCAGTTTCTAAGAAGTCTTCCAAAATTAGAGTTTTGAGTTGTGCAGATTTATTTGCGGATGTGATGAAAAAAGTTCATAATAATGAGTCTATTAGCTCAAAATTTATAATGTAAAAAACTAAATAATTTAATATACACACATGAAATCAATTACAATTAATGGATCGAAAAGAGAAAGCGTGGGCAAAAAATCAACAAAAGCCTTACGTAATGCTGGACAGGTACCTTGCGTTATATACGGAGGAGACAAGCCAGTACATTTCTCAGCAGAAGAATTGGCGTTCTCTAAACTAGTATATACACCCAATGCACACACCGTTGTGATTGCTTTAGGAAGTGATACTGTGAATGCTGTTTTACAGGATATTCAATTTCACCCGGTTACAGATCGTATTTTACACATCGATTTTTATCAATTATTTGATGATAAAGAAATAGCTATGAATATTCCAGTAAATCTTATTGGAAAATCTCCAGGAGTTGCCAATGGTGGCTCTCTAATGAGAAATAAACGTAAACTTAGAGTTAAAGCTCTACCGTCTAACTTACCTGATTTTATTGAAGCTGATATATCTCCACTAAAAATAGGAGGTAAGCTGTATATCACTGAGTTAGTAAACGAAAACTACAATTTTTTACATCCAGACAATACAGTAGTATGTCAAGTGAAACGTTCTAGAGTTACTATTGAAGAGGATGAAGAAGAATTAGAAGCAGAAGAAGGAACAGTTGAAGGTGCTGCTCCATCGGAAGCCGCTCCTGCTCCAGCAGACTCATAAACGTTTAATTAAATCATTATTTTAAAAAGCATTCTGATTTTCAGAATGCTTTTTTTATTTTTACGATATGTTTAATTGGATATTTAAAAATAAGTATAAGTCAAATAAAGTTCATGAAATGTCAAAAAAATACTTAATTGTTGGGTTAGGGAATATTGGTTCTGACTACACTAATACTCGTCACAACATAGGTTTTAAGGTTGTAGATTATTTGGCATCTGTTAATGGAGCAAGCTTTGAAACCAAAAAACTGGGAGATATAGCAACGTTTCGTTTTAAAGGACGTGTTTTTATATTATTGAAGCCAAATACTTATATGAATTTAAGCGGTAAAGCTGTAAAGTATTGGATAGATAAACACACAATAACTCAAGAAAATTTACTCATAGTTACGGATGATCTTAATTTGCCCTTTGGTAGTTTGCGATTAAAAACAAAGGGAAGCGATGGTGGTCATAATGGACTTAAAGATGTTCAAGATAAATTACAGACTAGTCAGTATAATAGACTTCGTTTTGGGATCAGCTCTGATTTTTTAGAAGGAAGGCAAGTCGACTATGTACTTGGCGAATGGACTGCTAATCAACTTGATCAACTAAATAATCGTTTAGATCGTTGTGCAGATTTTGTAAAAAGTTTTGTAATGTCAGGAGTAAAAAATGCAATGAATGAGTATAATAATACATAAAAATAAAATAAAATACTATACTACTTATGTATGTCCCTTTTTTATCTTTGTTAACTAATATTTCCAACTCAAAATTACCACTTGAAAATTAAATCTGCTGCCGATTACGACCAAATTAAGGAGTCAATTGTTACTATAGGTACTTTCGACGGAGTCCACCTGGGTCATCAAAAAATAATAAATAAACTCATTGGGATAGCTAATGAAGAAAGGCTTCAAGCTTTAGTGTTAACCTTTTTCCCCCACCCAAGAACAATAGTCCAAGAAGATGCGTCTATTAAACTCATTAACACCATAGATGAGAAGGCAGGTCTAATGAAGAGCTATGGAGTAGATCACTTGGTTGTTAAAGAATTTACTAAAGAATTTTCTAGACTAACCGCTCTTGAATATGTTCGTGATGTATTAGTAAATAAGCTTCATGTAAAGCATATTATTGTTGGATACGATCATCATTTTGGACGTAATAGAACGGCCAACATTAATGATCTCAAAGAATATGGTGCCTTTTACGGGTTCAAGGTCACAGAAATTGATGCACACGAAGTAGGGGATGTAGCCGTCAGCTCTACCAAAATAAGAGCTGCTTTAACAAAGGGTGATATTATAACGGCCAACCATTTTTTAGGCTATAACTTTATGCTTACAGGTTTAGTGGTAAAGGGCCAAGGTCTAGGAAAAACAATTCAATTTCCTACAGCTAATTTAAAAATAGAGGAATCTTATAAATTAATTCCAAAAAAGGGTGTTTATCTAGTCCAGTCTGTGATAGATGCGCAATTAGTTTACGGAATGATGAATATCGGAACTAATCCGACTGTTTCTGATGCTGATAAAATTTCTGTAGAAGTTTTTTTCTTTGACTTTGATCAATCGATTTATGGTCAAGTGTTAATTATTCAATTGCTGGATAGAATTCGTGACGAAATAAAATTTCCCAAAATAGAGGATTTAAAACTGCAATTAGAATCTGATAGTCAAAAAGCCATTAATAGAATTAAACTATTAACTAAATAGATTTAAGCAAAAACCAAATTTTGTTATGTTCTAAATGTTTAAATTTACCATTTAAAATCATCATCATGTTACAAGTATCTTACATAAGGGAACACCAAACAGAAGTTATTGAACGTTTAAGTAAACGAACTAAAGAGGCTGCCACGTTAATTGAAGCTGTTTTAAAAATTGATGAGACACGAAGGGGATTACAGGCCAAAGTAGATGTGATTTCATCTGAACTGAATGTTATTTCTAAACAAATCGGTGAGTTATTTAAAACAGGGCAAGCTCATAAGGCAAATGATTTTAAACTAAAGACTAATGATTTAAAACAGACCAAAGCAACACTTTCAGAAGAATTAAACACAGCCGTAGACTCCCTACAAGCACTCTTATATAAAATTCCAAATCTTCCAAACGCCATTGTGCCAAAAGGCTCATCAGAAGACGATAATGAAGAGATATTTAGTGCAGGAGTTATTCCAGTTCTTTCTGAAAATGCTATCCCTCACTGGGAACTGGCTAAAAAATACGATATTATAGATTTTGATCTTGGTAATAAAATAACAGGTGCTGGTTTTCCTGTTTATAAAGGAAAGGGTGCCCGTTTACAACGTGCATTAATTAACTATTTTCTTGATAAAAATACTGCTGCAGGCTATAACGAAATTCAGGTACCCCATTTAGTAAATGAAGCTTCCGGATTTGGAACAGGTCAATTGCCAGACAAAGAAGGGCAGATGTACCACGTTGGAGAAGATGACTTATATTTGATTCCGACGGCTGAAGTGCCTGCGACTAATATTTTCAGAGATGTTTTATTACAAGAAAGTGAACTTCCAAAAACCCTAACGGCTTATACGCCTTGCTTTCGACGTGAAGCAGGCAGTTATGGCGCACATGTTCGAGGTCTTAACCGACTGCATCAGTTTGATAAAGTAGAAATCTTAAGAGTAGAACATCCTTCAAATTCTTACACTGCTTTAGATGGCATGGTAGACCACATAAAATCAATCTTAGAAGAATTAAAATTACCATATCGCGTTCTGAAACTCTGTTCTGGAGATTTAGGTTTTACTGCTGCACTGACCTATGATTTTGAGGTGTTTTCTACCGCCCAAGGACGTTGGTTAGAAATTTCCTCAGTTTCTAATTTTGAGACATATCAAGCCAATCGATTGAAGCTGCGTTTTAAAAATGCAGAAGGTAAATCCGAATTAGCACATACTTTGAATGGAAGTTCATTAGCACTTCCACGGGTGTTGGCAGGAATTTTAGAAAACTACCAAACCGATCAAGGTATTCATGTTCCTAAGGTTTTAATTCCTTACACTGGGTTTAAAATTATTGACTAATGATGCGTTTGTAGCCTAAGTAATGATTTGTAGAAAAACAGAGACATCAAAAGAAATTTGTGAAATCAACTACTAGTAATATACAATTCTTGTTAAGTCATTCATTAAGTTTAAAAAAAGTAGGTAATGAAATTAGTAGTTTGTTTTTTTGTAAGTGTTTTTTGCTTGGTGTCTTCGGCTCAAGTGAATCCGGAATTAGCAAAAGAATACTACCAGAAAGGAGAATTTGAAAAGGCATTAGTGCTTTATAAAAAATTACTTGTAACTTCCAGTTTGCACCCTGATTACAACATTAAATTAATCGACTGCCACCAGCAACTCAATCAGCTTAAGGCTGCACAAGAACATATTGAAACTCAGATATTTCAGTCTAGACATCCTCAGTTTTTGGTTGAATTAGGTTATAACTATCAACTTCAAAATAAACTAGAATTAGCGAATTTTAACTATGATCGAGCTTTGTTGCTTGTTGAAGAGGAACCTAAATATGTGTATGGAGTTGCACAACGATTTGAATCCCATTCGTTAATTAGTCAAGCGATTCAATCCTATGAAATTGGCCTGGCAGTGGCCCCTAATGCAACTTATTATTACCAGCTTGCAGGGTTATATGCTGCAAAACAAAACATAGAAAAAATGATGGAGCGGTATATGGATTATGTTAAAACAAATCCGCCTTATATGAATCAAGTTATGAGGTTACTCGCGGATTATATTTCCGAAGATTCAAGTCAGCCATATAATCAGCTATTTAAAAAAGTTCTGCTCAAGAAGTCTCAAGCCACTCCAGATCCTTTATGGAACAAATGGTTAAGTTGGCTTTATGTCCAGCAAAAGCAGTTTTCAAAAGCCTTTGTTCAAGAAAAAGCAGTCTATAGACGGACCCCAGAATCATTACAAGGCCTTATTAACCTTGCTGTTTTAGCGAATCAACAAAAAGCCTACAAAACAGCTCTTAATGTTTTCGAGTTTATAATTCAGAACTCAACAGACTCACGATTTCTTATTTTGGCCAACTGTAAGCTTTTAGAAATTAAGCTTGATATAGCGTCAGATTCTAAAAGTTATCAAGATATAAAAGCATCTTATGTAGTTTTACTAGATCGATACCAATTGGGACAGCAAAGTATTGAACTTCAATTATCTTACGCTCATTTTTTGGCGTTTTATGACAATAATACACAGGGCGCTACTATATTTTTAAAAACCGCTCTGAAAGAAAATTTATCTGTTTTATCAGCCGCTAAATTAAAAATGAAGCTGGCGGATCTATTTGTAGTCCAAAACAAATTTAATCAAGCGTTAGTATACTATACACAAATTCAGATGGCAGTTAAAAACAGTCCTTTAGCTCAACAAGCGCGTTTCAAAGTTGCCAAAACCAGTTACTACAAAGGAGATTTCGATTGGGCAGAAACACAGTTAAAAGTGCTCAAGTCCTCTACTTCTCAACTTACAGCTAATGATGCTTTGCAACTACAGTTGTTAATTACAGATCATATTGGAATTGACTCACTAAACTCCGCTTTAAAGCGATATGCCAAAGCAGATTTATTATCGGTTCAGAATAAACCAAAAGAAGCTCTTATGATGCTAGATTCAATTCTTAAAGATTATAATACAAATCCCATTATTGATCAAGTTTTGTTGTTTCAAGCTCAACTCTACGAGTCTCAAAAACAATATATGAAAGCAGCTTCTAATTATTTACAAATTATAAAAGACCACAAAAAAGAAATTCTAGTGGATGACGCATATTTTTTCCTAGCAGAATTATATCGAACTCATTTAGAAGACTTAGAAAAAGCAAAGTTTAATTATGAATCTATTATCTTTAATCATGAAGACAGTATTCATTTTGTAGAGGCTCGCCATCAGTATCGTATATTGAGAGGCGATCTAATTAATTAATCACAACATGTTAACCAATGATAATTTACAACGTAACTGCTAATATAGATGATAGCATCCACGAAAAATGGTTAGCCTGGATCAAGACCCACATTCCAAAAGTTCTTTCCACAGGTCTATTTTTAAAGGCAACATTTACAAAAGTTTTGGTAGAAGAATCAATGGGAGGCTTAACGTACTCAATCCAGTATTTAGCCCCTTCCAAAGAAGCTTTAGAATCCTATTATAAAGTTCATGCCTCTATATTTCATGCAGAGGAATCAAGGCTGTTTGCAGATAAGATGCTCGTATTTAAGACCGAATTAGAGTGGATTGATGAATATACTGTAACTCAATTATAGATGACTGTAAAAGCAAAAAAATTCTTAGGACAACACTTTCTTAATGATGAGTCTATCGCCGAGAAGATTGCAGATACCTTAAGTTTAAAGGGCTATAAGCAAGTTCTTGAAATTGGTCCCGGAATGGGCGTGCTGACTAAGTATATTTTAAAAAAACCAGTCATTGCACACGTTATTGAGATTGACCCAGAATCCGTGGAGTACTTACAGGCAAATTTCCTAAACTTAACATCTAGAATTATAAAAAAAGATGTTTTGAAGTTTGATTTTACCGAGGCATTTGGAAGTGATTCTTTTGCAATAATAGGTAATTTCCCATATAACATATCTACCCAAATTGTATTTAAAACATTAGAGAATAGACATCAAATACCAGAGTTTTCTGGAATGTTTCAAAAGGAAGTAGCACAACGAATTTGTCAAAAAGAAGGTAGCAAAGTTTATGGGATTTTATCGGTATTAGTTCAAGCTTTTTATGAGGCTGAATACTTATTTACAGTGTCACCCTCCGTTTTCATTCCGCCCCCAAAAGTTGAATCCGGTGTTTTAAGATTGACACGAAAAGTTGATTTTTCGTTACCATGTGATGAAAAATTATTTTTTAAAGTTGTAAAATCTGCATTTCAACAACGTCGTAAGACGCTAAGAAATAGTTTAAAAACTTATAATTTGTCGGATAATTTAAAAGCAAATACTATCTTTGACAAACGCCCAGAACAACTTAGTGTTGAAGCGTTTATAGAACTTACAAAAGCAATAGAAACTGATCATTAATTCGTTTAATTTTGGAAGAAACTAAGGAACATATCCCTTTTGAGATCAACGAGACCCTAATCGAGGGGCTTAAAGTAATGATCGATTCTAAAGATAATAAGGCTATTTTAGTCCTTCTAAATGAGGTGCACTATGCTGATATTGCTGAAATATTGGACGATCTTAACTTAGATCAAGCCACTTACGTTATCAAGCTTTTAGACAGTGAAACAACTGCTGATATTTTGGCAGAACTGGAGGATGATGTACGTGAAAAAGTATTACAAAACCTATCGATTAAGGAAATTGTTGAAGAAATTCAAGAGCTTGATTCCGATGATGCAGCTGATTTACTAGCAGATTTATCCCCAGAACGTAAGCGAAAAGTGATCGCCCAAATGGATGATAAAGAGCTAGTTGCCGATGTTAAGGAGCTTTTGACGTATAATGAGGACACTGCCGGTGGTCTAATGGCTAAAGAGTTGGTTAAGGTATATGAAACATGGACAGTAGCAGGTTGCTTACGAAAAATTCGTACTCAAGCAAAAGATGTAAAGCGTGTACATTCTATATATGTTGTAAACAAAGAAGATAAATTAATTGGCCGACTGTCATTAAAAGACTTGTTGATCTCCAATAATGAAATCAAAATAAAAGATATCTACATTCCAAAAGTTGACTCTGTTCAAGTAGATGAAGATGCTGAGGAAGTTGCTAAATTAATGGCTAAATATGATTTAGAAGCAATCCCAGTTATTAATGATGAAAAAGTCCTTTTGGGTCGTATCACTATCGATGATATTGTAGATGTTATTATTGAGGAGGCTGAGAAAGATTACCAGCTAGCTGCTGGAATTACACAAGACGTAGATGCTGAAGACAGTATTCTGAATCTTACCCGTGCTCGCCTACCCTGGCTTTTTTTAGGCCTGTTGGGAGGAGTAGGCGCCGCTGTCATTATGGGTGGTTTTGAAACTATTATTGAAGACTTTCCAATGATTTTATTATTTACTCCATTGATCGCTGCTATGGCGGGTAATGTGGGAGTACAGTCAAGCGCTATTATTGTACAAGGATTAGCTAACGATGAGGTTAGAGGTAGCGTAAATAATCGCTTAATAAAAGAAATGTTTCTAGCTGCTTTAAATGGTATCATTTTAGCGTTATTTTTATTTTTATTCATTTTATTATGGAAGCAAGATATTGGAACGGCTTTAGCTATATCATTGTCTTTAGTTGTAGTTATTATAGTTGCAGGAATTATAGGGACTTTCATCCCTTTATTTCTTCATAAAAAGGGCATTGATCCAGCTATTGCTACTGGACCATTTATTACCACTAGTAACGACATTTTCGGAATATTAATTTACTTCTCAATTGCCAAACTCATCCTAAACATCTAAGATGAATATTTTACATCTTGATAGCAATCACCCTTTGCTTATTGAGCAATTATCAGCTTTAGGCCACACAAATCATGAGGATTACTCTAGCACAAAAGAGGTTGTCCAGGCTAAGATTCACCTATACGACGGCATTATTATCCGCAGTCGTTTTCGTATAGATGCTGGGTTTTTAGATAAAGCAACAAAGCTTAAATTTATTGGTCGAGCTGGAGCAGGATTAGAGAATATTGATACTGACTATGCAAGCGCTATGGGTGTACATCTCATATCCGCGCCCGAGGGTAATCAAAACGCAGTTGGAGAACATGCCTTAGGGATGTTGCTCTCGCTGTTTAATAAGCTAACTATTTCAGATCGTGAAGTAAGGAATGGCATTTGGCAGCGTGAATCGAATCGCGGTAATGAGCTTGATGGGAAAACAATCGGAATCATAGGATATGGTCATATGGGGAAAGCGTTTTCTAAAAAGTTACGAGGCTTTGATGTAAACATAATATGCTATGATATCAAAGCAAATATGGGCGATGAAAATGCGAGACAAGTCTCACTTGAAGTGCTTCAAGAAAAGGCTCATGTTTTGAGTTTGCATGTGCCGCAAACTGATGCCACGATTAATATGGTAGATACTGACTTTATATCATCTTTTAAACACCCTTTTTGGTTGTTAAATACGGCTCGTGGAAACTGTGTCAAAACGAGTGACTTAATAAAAGCACTAGAGTCTAAGAAAATTCTAGGTGCAGGTTTGGATGTTTTAGAGTTTGAAAAATCATCTTTTGAGTTTATGTTTTCAAATGAAACGCCATTAGTAATCAAAAGCTTACTTAAATTAGATAATGTAATTTTATCTCCTCATGTTGCTGGTTGGACTGTTGAAAGTCACCAAAAACTAGCACAAACAATTATCGATAAATTCATACTACATTTTTATCAAAAAAAAAATTAACGATTTGGTAACTCTCTTTACAGTCAATTAAAGTACACTTGTACAGTGAATCAACTTAATAGAAATAACATACTACAATCTAAAAATAATAACGATGAAAAATATACTTGTTCTTTGTACCGGAAATTCATGTAGAAGCCAAATGGCACATGGATATTTAAATCTATTTGCCTCAAATTCAGCGATTGTTTACAGTGCGGGAATAGAAACTCATGGAATCAATCCAGGTGCTGCGTCCATAATGAAAGAAGATGGTGTAGACATATCAAATAATACTTCCAATCATGTAGACGAATATGAAAATATAGATTTTGATTTTATTATCACTGTTTGTGATCATGCTAAAGAAAATTGTCCTTACATAGTGAGTCCTAAAGCTAAATGGCTTCATCATGATTTCTATGACCCATCAAAACTTATAGGTTCCCAAAAAGAAAAACATTCCGCATTTTTAAAAGCTCGAACAGAAATTAAAGATTATATAAAGGAATTTGTCAAAAAGAATTTATGATCAAAAATCCTTAAATGTGTTTTTTAGTTTAATAATTAAAGAGTCTTAGTGTGTTATTAGCTGCATAACATCTGGTGAAATTTGCTTTAAAAGGATATTCTTTCCATTTTCAATATCTCTAATAGCCTTTTTGTTGTAGTGTCTAATCGTATAGAGTTTTACATCTTTGTATAATTTAACATCGTATTTAGCTTTTAAATGTAATAGTAAACGTTCTAAATTATTATAATTATTTTCGATACAGACAGAAAAGCTAATAGCTGAATTTTGAATCATACTTACTTTCATTTTAGAATCATGTAATAAACTAAATATATGGCTAATGTTATCTTCAACAATATATGAGAAGTCTAAAGATGACAATGAAATCAAAATTTGATCACGTTTTAATATATAGCAAGGAACTTTTGGAATTAGATCAAAATCTTTGCCGACAATGGTACCTTTATTTTTTGGGTTTAAAAAGGACTTAACCATTAAGGGGATTTCTTTACGTTGTAACGGTTGAAGTGTTTTTGGGTGAATTACAGAAGCTCCATAGTAAGATAATTCTATAGCCTCAGAGTAAGATATTTGTTCTAATAATTCAGCGTTTTCAAAGTACCGTGGATCTGCATTCAGAATCCCGGGTACATCTTTCCATATTGTGACCGACTGAGCATTTAAACAGAATGCAAAAATTGCAGCAGTATAATCACTTCCCTCTCTTCCAAGGGTTGTCGTAGAGTTATTAGAGTTGCTACCTATAAACCCTTGAGTGATATTCAGTTTTGAGTTATCTAATTTTTTAGAAATTAGTTCTTGAGTTCGATCCCAATTGACTTTTGCATTTCTGTAATAGTCATCTGTTTTTATGAATTCTCTAACATCTATCCATGAGTTGATTAAGCCAATAGAATTTAAATAATGGCTAATAATAGTAGTTGAAATTAATTCTCCAAAGCCAATTACTTGATCATAGACAAAATTATAATTAGGCGATTTATTGTGATCAAAAAAATGTAAAAGCTCTTGAAATAGATTATCTATATTTTCAAAAACAGTACTATTTTCATTACTGAACAGGTCTAAAAGGATGTTATTGTGATATTTCTTAACTTCTTGAATTGAACTGTTAAGCTTGTGTTTTGCGTCAAAGTAGTTTGAAACCACTTTTTCCATAGCATTGGTAGTTTTTCCCATTGCAGACACAATGATAAGCGTCTTGTCATAGCCGACTGACTTTAGGACCCTTGCCAGATTCTTTATGCCTTCAGCATTTTTCACTGAAGCTCCCCCAAATTTATAAATTTGCATTAGTTTATTTTTGAGATATAGTTCTTAATTCCTTTATCATCTAGCTGGACAACATTCCAGTCTCGCATGACCTGGGCCCCTTTTCGTTCATAAAAGTCAATAGCTAGAGTATTCCAATCAATTACTTCCCAACATATGCGTTTCACACCAAGTTGAGCTCCATGTGAAACCACTTTGTCTAATAAAGCGGATCCTACTCCAAGTCCCCGCATTTTTTTTGTAACAATCAAATCTTCAAGATGTAAAACAGTTCCTTTCCAAGTCGAGAACCTCGTATACACTAAGGCGATTCCAATCACTTTTAAATCTACTTCAGCTACAAAACAATTAAACTCTGCATTACGACCAAATCCTTTATTTTTCAAATCCTCTTCTGTGATTTCCACAGCATTTGGTTCTTTTTCAAATACAGCTAGTTGAGAAATCAATTCTAATACTTCCCTCATATCGTCAAGCGTAGCTTTACGGATGCTATATTTCATTTCTTCAATTTAATTAACCCAAAGATACTTAAAAGCCTTGTAATTCTAGTCAATAAAACAATTACGAAAACGTTGTAGTTGTACAAAAAATTAAGATATTTGTTTAAATTAATTTAATATGCATCATAAGATTCAAACGCTTGGCGAATTTATCATTAAAAACCAATCTTCATTTAAATATACATCAGGTGAATTGTCCAGGTTAATTAACTCCATTCGATTAGCTGCTAAGGTAGTAAATTACGAAGTTAATAAAGCGGGATTGGTAGATGTATTAGGTACTGCCGGAGACACTAACATTCAGGGAGAGGATCAACAAAAACTGGATGTCTATGCTAATGAAAAGTTTATTCAGACCCTAGTCAATCGAAATATCGTTTGTGGTATTGCCAGTGAAGAAGAAGAAGATTTCATCTCAATTAACAGTATTGATGAAAATAATCAAAATAAATATGTAGTTTTAATTGATCCATTGGATGGGTCCTCTAATATTGATGTGAATGTTTCTGTAGGAACTATTTTTTCTATATATAGACGAGTAACTCCAGCAGGTACTCCAGTAAAAATCGAGGATTTTTTACAAAAAGGAAATAAGCAGGTTGCTGCAGGGTATATTATCTATGGAACTTCAACCATGCTTGTATATACAACTGGAGATGGAGTTAATGGATTTACACTTAACCCTGCAATAGGTACTTTTTATTTATCTCACCCTCAGATGAATTTTCCAATTGAAGGAACAATCTACTCTGTCAATGAAGGTAATTATATCCATTTCCCTCAAGGAATAAAAAATTATATTAAGTACTGTCAAATGGAAGAAGATAATCGGCCATATACCTCACGTTACATAGGATCTTTAGTTTCTGACTTCCATCGAAATATGATAAAGGGAGGAATCTATTTATACCCTACAAGCACAAAAAATCCAAACGGTAAATTAAGATTATTATACGAATGTAATCCAATTGCATTTTTAGCTGAGCAAGCTGGGGGGAAGGCTAGTGACGGTAGCTCTAGGATTATGGATATTATGCCTGTTGAACTGCATCAACGCGTATCTTTTGTTTGTGGCAGCATTTCAATGGTTGAGAAAGTCGAAAGTTTTATGTGTGCCCCTCAAATTTCTTAAGTATTTAAATTTTAGCTAGTCTTAAATGAAGGTTGTAACTTTGTATAAATTCAAATTTAATGCACAAAGCAGGTTTTGTTAATATCATTGGAAATCCAAATGTAGGAAAGTCTACGCTGATGAATGCCTTTATGGGCGAAAAGCTTTCTATTATCACTTCCAAAGCGCAAACTACACGGCACCGTATTCTTGGAATTGTTAACGGAGATGATTTTCAGGTAATTTTATCAGATACTCCGGGTATTATAAAGCCCGCCTATGAACTACAAAGTTCTATGATGGATTTTGTAAAGTCTGCTTTTGATGATGCTGATATTTTAATCTATATGGTTGAAATTGGTGAAAAAGAGCTAAAAGATAAAGCCTTTTTTGAGAAAATTAAATCATCCAAAGCTCCTGTATTAATGTTGTTGAACAAAATTGACAAATCTAACCAAGAGCAATTAGAGGCCCAAGCAGCCCTGTGGCAGCAAAACGTGCCTAATGCCGAGTTTTTCCCTATTTCTGCACTTGAGGGTTTTAATGTGAAAAATGTTTTAGACCGAATTATTGAGTTACTTCCAGAATCTCCGGCTTATTATCCAAAAGATCAGCTTACAGATAAGCCTGAACGGTTTTTTGTAAATGAATGTATACGCGAAAAAATATTAATTCATTACAAAAAAGAAATTCCCTATGCTGTTGAGGTATTAACTGAAGAATTTTTTGAAGAAGAGGAAATTATTCGCATGCGTTCTGTAATTATGGTTGAGCGTGAAACCCAAAAAGGAATAGTTATTGGGCATAAGGGGAGTGCATTAAAACGAGTTGGTGTTGAAGCACGAAAAGATTTAGAGAAATTTTTCGGTAAGCAAGTCCACTTAGAACTATATGTAAAAGTTAATAAAAATTGGCGATCAAACCAAAATCAACTTAAGCGTTTTGGTTATAATAATCCTTAAAACAGCCTCATTTTTCTTCTAAGACTAGCGCAGTCAATTGAGATAAACAAGGTATATTCTTTAAACTTTAGTAAAAAAGAGTATGGCAATAGGATATTTCTTATTTTTGCAGCAATTTTCAAAAGCATATGAGCAATATTGTAGCGATAGTAGGACGTCCAAACGTGGGTAAATCTACGTTTTTTAATCGGTTGATTCAAAGGCGAGAAGCTATTGTTGACGCCGTGAGTGGAGTAACCCGTGATCGTCACTACGGTAAAAGTGATTGGAATGGAAAAGAATTTTCATTAATTGATACTGGTGGCTATGTCCTTGGTAGCGACGATGTTTTTGAATCTGAAATTGACAAACAAGTCGAGTTAGCCATTGAAGAAGCAGACGCAATTATTTTTATGGTGGATGTTGAGTCGGGGGTAACTGGCATGGATGAAGATGTTTCCAAACTTTTAAGAAAAGTTGAAAAGCCTGTTTTTTTAGTTATTAATAAAGTTGACAATGCGATGCGAGAGCAGGACGCTGTCGAGTTTTACTCTTTGGGTCTGGGAGAATATTTTACCATTGCGAGCATCAACGGAAGTGGCACAGGAGATTTATTAGACGCTTTAGTAAAATCATTACCAGACGTGGAGGATGTTGAACCGGTTAATCTGCCTCGATTTGCTGTAGTTGGTCGTCCAAATGCTGGTAAATCATCATTTATTAATGCATTAATTGGCGAAGATCGTTATATCGTTACTGATATAGCTGGGACTACTCGTGATTCTATTGATACTAAATATAATCGATTTGGTTTTGAATTTAACCTAGTTGATACCGCTGGTATTCGTCGTAAAGCAAAGGTGAAAGAAGACTTAGAATTTTACTCTGTCATGCGTTCAGTTCGTGCAATTGAACATGCGGATGTATGTTTGGTTGTCTGTGATGCGCAACGAGGATTTGACGGACAAGTTCAAAATATTTTCTGGCTAGCACAGCGAAACCATAAAGGGGTAGTTATTTTGGTTAATAAGTGGGATTTGATTGAAAAGGACACAAAAACAACTAAAGCATTTGAGACCCATATTCGTCAGCAAATTGAGCCTTTTACGGATGTGCCTATTGTGTTTATTTCAGCTCTCTCTAAACAGCGTATTTTTAAAGCTATGGAAACGGCAGTAGACGTTTATAACAACCGATCAAAGCGTATTAAAACAAGTGTATTGAACGAGGATTTATTGCCAGTCATTGAAAATTATCCTCCGCCAGCTCTTAAAGGGAAGTTTGTAAAAATAAAGTACATTATGCAGTTACCAACTCCGCAGCCTCAGTTTGCATTCTTTTGTAATTTACCGCAGTATGTTAAGGAACCTTACAAACGTTTCTTAGAAAACAAATTGAGAGCGTTGTACGACTTTAAAGGCGTACCGATTACAGTATATATGCGTAAAAAATAGACCTCTAAAGTAAGTTACAAATCTCTTAAAATTATTTACCTAGAGTTGATTTTTTATTTTAATCAATTCATTTCTGACGCGTTCTAATTTTGTGATAATGTCAAAATCATTTAATGACTTTTGATTTTGTTCTTTCAAGTAAGTTTTAGCCCCCTCTAGCGTGTAACCCCGTTCTTTAACAAGATTATATATAAGTTTTAAGTTCTGAACATCTTCAGGCGTGAAACGACGGTTTCCTTTGGCGTTTTTTTTTGGCTTGAGAGCTTCAAACTCTTTGTCCCAAAAACGAATTAAAGAGGCATTAACATTGAAAGCTTTAGCTACCTCTCCTGTGCTATAATAACGCTTCGTAGGTAAGTTAAGATGCATTAGTCTAATGATTGGTTTTCTAAAGAAGCTATACTCAAAAGCCTATTAAACTCTTCTGTGCTTAAGTTGCCATAGTAAAAGTTAACAGGATTGATTCTTTTTTTATCAATGAATACTTCGTAGTGAAGGTGTGGGGCTTGAGATCGTCCGCTACTACCAACATAACCAATGAGATCTCCACGCTTAACCTTTTGTCCTATTTCAACATTGTATTTGTAAAGGTGGGCATACAGGCTTACATATCCATATCCATGGTCAATCCTAATGTGACGTCCATATCCAGAAGCACGGCTGTCTGCACGCTTGATAATGCCATCTCCAGAAGCATAGATTGGAGTACCTCTAGGAGCTGTAAAATCCATCCCGTAATGAAACTTACGAATTTTTGTAAAAGGATCACTTCTGTAACCATACCCAGATGCCATGCGGGTTAAGTCTTCATTTTTAATAGGTTGTATAGCTGGGATTCTTGCTAAAAATTTTTCTTTATCTTTTGCAAGTGCAGTAATCTCATCTAGTGACTTCGACTGAACAATGATTCGCTTTTGTAGTTCATCAATTCGCTTGTTCGTACTGATTATCATTTCAGAGTTATCGAAACCCTCGTATTTTTTGTAGCGGTTAACCCCTCCAAAACCTTGTTTTCGTTGTTCTTCAGGGATTGGATTTGCTTCAAAATAAAGGCGATAAATTCCATTATCACGATTTTCAACATTAGCCAAGACTTCTTCTGCTTCTGTTATTTTTTTATTTAGTAAGTTATATTGAAGATCTAGATTTTGTAATTCTCTATTTAGTGCTTTTTCCCTTGGAGATTCAAAGAACTGTTCCGCAATTATAATAGTTCCAAATCCAAAGATCGCTGAAGCAAATAAAAATATAAAAGTATTTTTAACAAGCCTTTTAGAATCCTTTTTTAAAGGCCGATATGTTAGCGTTTCAGAATCGTAATAATATTTTACATTAGACATTGCCTAAAAAGTTCTATTTTTGTTAAATAATTGTCAGCTTCTTAGATTATGAAGCTTGACTTTAAACAAATATATAAATTGTTTCTAACTAAAGAACAATTTATTATAATAAGCTTAATATTTGCGCATGAAATCTCAAGAGATAAGATCCCGATTTTTAAACTTTTTTGAAACCAAAAATCACCGGGTTTTAGCTTCGTCTCCTATGGTGTTAAAAGACGACCCTTCATTAATGTTTGTTAATTCAGGAATGGCACCATTTAAAGAATTCTTTCTTGGGCATGTAACTCCTTCCAATATCAGAATTACTGACACTCAAAAATGCTTGAGAGTTTCAGGAAAGCATAACGACTTAGAAGAGGTAGGATATGATACCTATCACCATACTCTTTTTGAAATGCTCGGAAATTGGAGTTTTGGAGATTACTTTAAGAAAGAAGCAATTGAGTGGGCCTGGGAGTTATTGACAAAAGTTTATAACATAGACAAAGACATTCTGTATGTGACCGTATTTGAAGGATGTAAAGATGATGGGACAGAAATGGATTCTGAAGCTTACAATATTTGGAAACAATTAGTTCCTGAAGGTCGAATTCTTAAAGGTAATAAAGCAGATAATTTCTGGGAAATGGGCGAACAAGGACCTTGTGGGCCTTGTAGTGAAATACATGTTGATATTAGACCAAAACAAGAAAAAGACAAAGTCTCTGGATGTGAATTGATTAATAAAGATCATCCTCAGGTTGTTGAAATATGGAACCTTGTTTTTATGGAATACAACCGTAAAGCCAATGGAGATTTAGAAGATTTACCTCAAAAAAATATTGACACAGGCATGGGCTTTGAGCGTTTATGTATGGTGCTTCAGGGAGTTACATCAAATTATGATACGGACGTATTTACCCCAATTATCAAAGAGATTGAGGCTATATCTAGACGAAGCTATGGAAAACAATTAAAGCAAGACATAGCAATTCGTGTCATTTCTGATCATGTTCGTGCTGTCGCTTTTTCAATTGCTGACGGTCAACTACCCAGCAATACTGGTGCGGGCTATGTAATTCGACGGATACTTAGGCGTGCGGTTCGTTATGGATTTACGTTTTTGGATCTCAAGGAACCATTCATTTATAAGCTTGTTGGCGTTTTAACAAAGCAAATGGGGACTGTTTTCCCAGAACTATTAGCTCAAAAACAATTAATCCAGAACGTTATTAAAGAGGAAGAAGCTTCTTTTTTAAGAACACTCGACCAAGGATTGGTTTTGTTAGAACGTATTATTAACAGCACTAAGGGCTCTCAAGTTTCTGGAGACAAGGCATTTGAACTATACGATACGTATGGTTTTCCGGTTGATTTAACGGCTTTGATCCTTAACGAAAAAGAAATGACTCTTGATACGGCTGCTTTTGAAGCTGAGCTTCAAAAACAGAAAAATCGTTCTCGTGCTGCAGGCGAAGTTTCCACAGAAGACTGGATCGTCTTGTTTGAAGATACTGAGCAAGAGTTTGTTGGCTATGATGTTTTGAAAACATCTGTAAAAATCACTAAGTATAGAAAAGTTACATCTGTAAAAGAAGGTACTCAATACCAACTCGTATTTAATCTGACTCCCTTTTATTCTGAAAGTGGAGGACAAGCAGGAGATAAGGGCTATTTAGAGTCTACAAATGGAAATATCATTTATGTTTTAGATACTAAAAAAGAAAATAATATAGCCATTCATGTAGTAGAGAATCTGCCCAATAATTTGACAGACATATTTACTGCAGTCGTTGACTCTAATCAACGATTTCGTACTGAATGTAATCACACAGCAACCCACTTACTTCACCAAGCATTGCGAGAAGTTTTAGGAGATCATGTAGAGCAAAAAGGTTCGGCAGTTCACTCCAAATACTTGCGATTTGATTTCTCTCATTTTTCCAAGATAACAAGTAAAGAGTTAAAAGAGGTTGAACGTTTTGTTAACGCCCGAATTGAAGAGAAATTAAGCTTAGAAGAAAATCGAACACTTCCTATGGAACAAGCCATTTCAGACGGAGCGATTGCTCTTTTTGGTGAAAAATATAGCGATGTAGTACGAACTATTCGTTTTGGTAATTCTATTGAGTTGTGCGGAGGTACTCACGTAAAAAATACTGCTGACATCTGGCATTTTAAAATTAAATCTGAAGGAGCTGTTGCATCGGGAATCCGTCGTATTGAAGCCATTACAAACGATTCAGCAAAAGAATATTATGCTAAAAATAATACAAGTTTTGAACAAGTAAAATTAGTACTTAACAATTCTAGTGACCCTGTTAAGTCGATCTCAGATCTGAAATCTGAAAACTCAAAACTCAAAAAGCAGATAGAATCTCTTTTAAAAGACAAAGCATTGTCGATGAAAGGAGATTTAAAACTAGAAGTAACCCTAGTAAACGGGGTTCATTTTTTAGCTAAAAAAGTAGACTTAGATGCCTCTGGTATTAAAGATTTATCTTTTGAATTAGGTCAGCAATTTGAGAACTCTTTGTTATTGTTTGGAACAGAGCAAAATGGGAAAGCGTTATTATCTTGTTATGTTTCTAAACAACTAGTTGTCTCTAAAGGGCTCAATGCTGGTACAATCGTTCGTGAGCTAGGACGTTACATAGAAGGAGGTGGGGGCGGCCAGCCATTTTACGCCACCGCTGGTGGAAATAACCCAGCGGGTCTTCAGCAAGCCTTAAACAAAGCAAAATCATATATTGAATAACTCAAACTGTGAAGTTTCAAACTCAAATATTCCTAGAAAAAAAAACTCCTACTATTGATTATAATTCAAAGGTGTTTTTGTTAGGATCGTGTTTTGCAGAAAACATTGCTGATAAGTTCACGTACTATAAGTTTCAAAGCAAGGTTAACCCGTTAGGTGTGATGTTTCATCCTTTAGCAATTTTAGACTTGCTAAAAAGAGCACAAAATAGGACTGATTTCACTGAAAAAGATATTTTTTTTAGTAACGGCTATTGGCAAAGTTATTCTGCACATTCTCGCTTAAACAATCAATCAAAAAAGGACATAATATCAGACTTGAATTCTGCAGTACTATCCACAAAAACACAGCTTATGGCTGCTTCACATGTGGTCTTAACATTTGGAAGTGCGTGGGTGTACACGTTTATTAAATCCCAAACTATTGTGGCTAATTGCCACAAGCAACCTCAAAAAGAATTTAAAAAATCACTCTTAAGTATTGATCAGCTTAACGAAAGCTTAGAGTCTATTATTTCAATTTTAAAGTCGTTTAATCCAAAAATGACGATTATTTTTACAATTTCACCAGTTCGACATTTAAAAGATGGTTTTGTTGAAAACAACCACAGTAAGTCTCAACTTATAAGTGCGCTGCACCCAATAGTTAGTAGTAGTGAAAACACCCATTACTTTCCTTCATTTGAACTTGTAATGGATGAGCTTAGAGACTACCGATTTTATAAAGACGATATGATGCATCCAAACCAGCTTGCAATTGACTATATTTGGGAAAGATTTCAATCTTCTTGGATTGAATCAGACGTCAAGCTCACAATGAATGAGGTTAGTCGGTTACAAAAGGGATTGGATCATAAACCCTTTAATCCTTCCTCAAAAGCACACATAGCATTTTTATCTAATCTATCTAAAGGAGTAGATACTTTGGTATGCAAGTATCCCTTCATGAAGTTTTGAAATTGGGGTTCAAGACGCTAAAAATCTAGTATATTAGCTCTATTAAAACTAATGCAATATGTCTACTTCTTACGTCCGTTTAAATGTAAAAGATAAGGTCGGTTATATTGAATTTTATAATCCACCTCATAATGGGTTGCCCGCTTCTATGCTAGCTTCCCTAACTAATTTAATTACTAAAGCAGGCTCAGACCCCACTATTGCTGTTGTGGTTTTAAAAAGCGGGGGAGATCGTACTTTTTGCGCTGGTGCAAGCTTTGAAGAGCTAAAGGCAATTTCAAATATTGAACAGGGTACTGCATTTTTCGAAGGGTTTGCTAATGTCATAAACGCACTGCGTCGCTGTCCTAAAATTACGATTGGTCGTGTTCAAGGAAAAGCAGTAGGCGGCGGAGTTGGTTTAGCTGCCGCTACCGATTACTGCGTGGCGACTAAATATTCAGAAATTAAACTTAGTGAGCTAACGATCGGAATCGGTCCATTTGTAATTGAACCGGCAGTCACCCGAAAAATTGGTCTCAGTGCTATGTCTCAACTCTCTCTAGAAGCTACCAATTTTTTCTCTGCTGAATGGGCCCAACAAAAGGGGCTTTTTACAAATATTTATTCTTCTGTTAAAGACTTAGATAAGCAGGTGAATCTGATAGCGAAACAATTATGTAGCTATAATCCAGATGCACTCACAAGGTTAAAAGAAACCCTTTGGGAAGGAACTAGCGATTGGGAGGAATTATTGAAAAAACGAGCCGCTATAAGTGGTTGTTTAGTACTGAGTGATTTTACAAATCAACAATTAAATAACTATTAATAATTTTAGTTTTCTTGAAACTAAAGCCTTTACAAATATATGCCCAATACAATTTCAATTACAAAAATCAATAAATCAAAAGTAGATAATCTAGATTTTGATAACATCGCTTTAGGTCGTACGTTTACAGATCATATGTTTGTGTGTGACTATCATGACGGTCAATGGTCTAATCCTAGAATCACGCCTATGGAGATGATTCCAATGCATCCTGCTTGTATGGCACTGCATTATGGTCAGGCTTTGTTTGAAGGGATGAAAGCAACGATAGATACCAATGGAACTCCTTTACTTTTTCGTCCTGATAAAAATGCGGAACGTCTTAACTTTAGCGCCAGACGACTGGGAATGCCAGAATTTTCTGAAACCTTATTTGTTGATGCTTTAAAAGAGTTAGTTAGTTTGGATCAACAATGGATTCCACCACAAGAAGGTAGTGCATTGTATTTACGCCCCTTTATGTTTGCAGATGAAGCTTTTATTGGCATGCGTGCCGCTAACTCTTATAAGTTTATTGTAATGGCGTCTCCATCAAAACCAATCTATACAGATCGTATTCGTTTATATGCTGAAACTTCGTTTATTCGAGCAGCATACGGCGGTACAGGAGAAGCAAAAGCTGCGGGAAACTATGCCGCAGCGGTTCTTCCAACAGAAATTGCAAAATCTAAAGGTTTTGATCAAGTACTTTGGTTAGATGCTAAAGAGTTTAAGTATATCCAGGAAGTAGGTACGATGAATATTTTTTTCAAGATTAATGGTCAATTTATAACCCCTTCACTAGACGGGTCCATTTTAGCTGGAATTACTCGTATGAGTGTAATTGATTTTCTCCGTCACAAAGACTTTGAAGTAGTGGAGCGACTGATCACGATTGATGAAATTATAGAAGCTTCAAAAAACGGTCAGTTGGAAGAAGCTTTTGGTACTGGTACGGCTGTGGGGGTTGCAATGATTCAGGAAATCGGATATAAAGATACAATCATTCACGTCTCTGACAACAGTCCGGTTGGACAGTTAGTATTAGATACAATTAATGGTGTAAGAATTGGAAAAATTGCGGATGAATTGAATTGGATGGTTAAGTTAGAATCTTAAATTTACGTCTTATATTTTTCCATCTATATGCTCTAACAAAAATCCCTTGGTCGGCATTAATAAGAAAGGTTTCTTTGTTTTTTAATGCCTTCATGTAGCCGAGTAAGTAGTCCCACAAAAGTCGAATACGCCCTTTTTTGACGGCTAGTTTTAAAGCGGATAAAAAAGCCAGTACAAAGCCGTATCGCATTTTGTAAAAAGCAGTGCCTTGTAAGTATTTTGCTTTACGATTGTACTTTGCACCTGTTGGTTTTAGATGTTTTACATGCAGCGATTCATCCGTTGTAAATTTCCATCCGTAGTAGAGTGCTAATAACTCGTCTACTGTGTCCCATCCCATAGATTTTTTCAGACCTCCAATCTCCATAAAACACGCTTTTCGATAAGCTTTTAATGGACCCCGAATGTGCTCTTTTGAAGTAAGGTCTTCAAGTTGCCACTTACTGTTTTTCTGTATATAACAATGACCGGCAACCATACCAAGTTGTGGATTTTTTTGGTAATGGTTAGCAAGGCTTTCAAGGTAATTATTTGGAAAAATTAAATCTGCATCGTATTTACATATCACATCAAAATCTGTATCTAAAGATTCATAACCTTTGTAAAATGCATTTATAATTTTAGCACCTGGTAAGTGTGCTTCAGAGGAGGTGTTTGAAACCAAAGAGATCCATGGGTGTTTTTTTGCAATGTTATTTACAATATAGGCTGTATTGTCTGTTGAATTATCATCTACTACTAACAACTTGGTAGGAAGTAAGGTTTGGTTTATTAAAGATTTAAGTGTTAAACCAATATTGTCTTCTTCGTTATGTGCGGGTATGACGATATAAAATTTCAAATCCTTTCTGCATAAACGATGTAATATCGAGGGGTGAAATAACGAAGAAGAGGTCTAATTCCGATTTTTTTAGTCGGGTTTGTCCATTTTTCAGTTGCTATAATTTTCCAGCCTGCTTTTTCTAATAACCAATTAAATTGCCAATCTTCAAATTCATGAAAATGACGATCTCTTGCATCTGTTTTACTGCGATAAGCGGAAGAAAACCAGAGTCTTAATGGAATACTCGCGACTAGTTTTTTTGACTGGATGCTTTTTAACACGGTAAAAGGGGAGACTAAGTGTTCAAATATTTCAAAAGCAGTTGTCACATCTGAGTTGTTAGATTTTAAAAAAGAGGTATTCAAGTCTAAGTCTTCTCCTGAAGTATTGCAGATGTCAAAACCATCAGTTTTTAGAATTTCAGATAAAGGGTTTTCAACTCCTAAGTCTAAAATAGATTCTCCGTCATTTATATGCGTTTTAAGGAACTTTAGAGTGTGTTTATAGCGTTTCTTAGGAAAATTATTAGCGTACATATTAATATTTATAAGTGATCGCATTTATGTGCATCCCTGCACCTACACTAGCAAATATAACAATATCTCCTTTGTTAAGTTTATGCCCTTCCATGTGGTTGTTTTTGATGAGATCAAGTAATGTCGGTACTGTTGCAACTGAACTATTCCCTAATTTATGAATACTCATAGGCATTACTTTTTCAGGGACGGGAGTTTTGTAGAGTCTGTAAAAGCGATTAACAATAGCCTCGTCCATTTTCTCGTTCGCTTGATGAATTAATATTTTTTTTACATCTCTTATGTCAAACCCACTGTTATCTAAACACGTTTTCATGGCATTTGGAACATTGGATAACGCAAATTCATATATCTTACGTCCATACATTTTTATGAATCGCGTGTCTTCTTCCAAAGATTTTTTGTTGGAGCATCCAAAGAATAAGTGGTAAACTTCATCATGTGTATATGACGCGGATTCGTGGGATAAGATTCCACCATCCTCGTCTGAAAGCTCAATAACGGTTGCCCCTGCACCATCCGAATAAATCATTGAGTCTCTATCGTGTGGGTCAACAACTCGAGACAAGGTCTCAGCTCCTATCACTAAACATTTCTTAGCCATACCAGCTTTTATATAGGCTTGGCCTTGAATGATTCCTTCTACCCAGCCAGGGCATCCAAATAGAATGTCATAGGCAACACAATTAGGGTTTTTAATTTTTAAAATATTTTTCACTCTGGCGGCCAAACAAGGTAAGATATCACTTTGAATAGAACTTGATTTTACATCTCCAAAATTATGAGCTAGAATGATATAGTCTAAGCTTTCTGGATCTACACCAGCGTCTTTTATTGCCTTTTCTGCAGCCAATGCGCCAAGGTCCGAAGCTGTTAAGTGGTTTTCTGCATAGCGGCGTTCCGAAATGCCTGTAATGGCTTTAAATTTTTCTATGATTGTCTCATTTGAGGAAGGGATTTCAGAGCCGTCAATATTTAAAAATGAGTGTTGTTGAAAGTCTTGATTTTTCTGAATTATTTTTGGAATGTAACTTCCTGTTCCTGTAATTTTGATACTCATAGTTTCTTTATTTTAGGCTTCTGCATAAGCTTCAATTGGAGCACAAGTGCATATTAAATTTCGATCCCCATAAGCATCATCTACTCGACGAACTGATGGCCAAAATTTATCATTTTTGACATAATCTAAAGGAAATGCTGCTGTAGTTCTGCTGTATGGAAAATCCCAGTTGTCATTGGTAATCATTTCCAGCGTATGAGGTGCGTTTTTTAAAGGGTTGTTCGAATCTTCTTTTGATGCCGCATCTATTTCTTTTCGAATAGCAATCATCGCATCACAAAACCGGTCCATCTCTGCCTTTCCTTCACTTTCTGTAGGTTCAATCATCATTGTGCCCGCTACTGGAAATGATACGGTCGGTGCGTGAAATCCAAAGTCCATAAGTCGTTTAGCGATATCAACCACTTCAATGCCTTTGGATTTAAAGTCACGACAATCGATAATCATTTCATGTGCTGCACGACCCTGTTCACCAGAGTATAAAGTGTCATAGTATCCTTCGAGACGTTTTTTAATATAATTGGCGTTAAGTATGGCAACTTGTGTAGATTCTGTCAGCCCTTTATCGCCTAACATTTTAATATAGCCATAGGATATTAAGCAAGCGAGAGCCGATCCAAAGGGTGCTCCGGAAATAGAGTGAATTGCATTTGTTCCACCGGTTTCAATAAGCGGATTTCCTGGCAAAAAAGGGGTTAATTGTTTGGCAACGCATATAGGTCCAACTCCAGGACCCCCGCCACCATGAGGAATTGCAAATGTTTTGTGCAAGTTCAAGTGACATACATCTGCGCCAATATTTCCAGGGTTAGTCAATCCAACCTGTGCATTCATATTGGCTCCGTCCATATAGACTTGTCCGCCGTTATCGTGTATAATTTGAGTAATTTCTTTTATGGCAGATTCGTAAACGCCGTGTGTAGAGGGGTACGTCACCATCAATGCAGCTAGGTTATCTTTGTATAGTGTCGCTTTTTGTCTCAAGTCTTCAACATCAATATTTCCATTTTCAGAAGATTTTGTAACAACGACTTTCATTCCAGCCATGACTGCACTCGCTGGGTTCGTACCGTGGGCCGATGAAGGTATAATACAAATCTTTCTGTGTTGGTCTCCTCTTGACTCATGATATGCTCTAATTACCATGAGTCCGGCAAATTCTCCTTGAGCTCCTGAGTTGGGTTGAAGAGATGTTCCAGCAAAGCCAGTAATTTCTGTCAGTTGAGTTTCCAGTTTTACTAGGACAGCCCGGTACCCTTCAACTTGATTTAAAGGAGCGAAAGGATGAATATTACACCAGTTTGGCCAGCTAAGAGGCAACATTTCTGCTGCTGCATTTAGTTTCATTGTACAAGATCCTAACGAAATCATAGAAAAGTTTAGAGCAAGATCTTTGCGTTCTAATCGCTTTATATAGCGCATCAGTTCAGTTTCAGAGTGATGAGAGTTGAAAATGACATTTGATAAAAAACTGGAAACTCGTTTTGATGCGCCTGGAATTCTATTGCGCGCACTTTTCGACTTAATTTCTGTTGTTGTTTTGTTGTAAACTTCAGAAAAAACTGAAAGTATAAGATTTAAATCAGAAAGAGTTGTTGTTTCATTTATTGAAATAGAAACAGTAGTTTCGTCTGGATAATAGAAGTTAACTTTTTTTTGTTCTGCTGTAATTTTTAGTTTCGAAGTGTCTAAAACAGTTATCTGAATTGTATCAAAAAAGTTTTTATGAACCAGGTCAAATCCTAATGTTTCTAAAGCATCCGCAAGTAATGAAGTGAAGTTATGTACTTTACGGGCAATGTGTTTCAGGCCTTCTGGTCCATGGTATACGGCATACATTCCAGCCATGACAGCCAGCAGGACTTGAGCGGTACAAATGTTGGATGTCGCACGGTCTCTTTTTATATGTTGCTCTCGAGTTTGGAGCGCCATTCGCATGGCACGATTTCCGTCCATATCTTTGGTAACTCCAATAATTCTGCCAGGTATGTATCTCTTATAGACTTCTTTAGTGGCAAAGTAGGCCGCATGAGGTCCGCCATAACCCATCGGAATTCCAAACCTTTGGGTGGTTCCAATTACAACATCGGCACCAAACTCGCCGGGCGCCTCCAAACTCACTAGGCTAAGAATATCTGCCGCGACGGCTACCTTTATTTCATTTTGATTCGCTTCAGAAATAAAACTTTCTAAGTCTATAATAAGTCCAGATTTTCCAGGGTATTGAACGAGTGCACCAAAAAAATCAGAAGAAAACTCAAATTCTTTTGCAGATCCAATGACAAGCTTAATACCAATTGGTATTGCTCGTGTTTTTAATACGGATATTGTTTGTGGTAAGACTTCTTCAGAAACAAAGAATTTGACAATTCCTGATTTTGTTTGAGACTTAGGTCTTACGGCATAAAGTAAAGCCATGGCTTCAGCAGCTGCAGTACTTTCATCCAAAAGAGAGGCATTTGCAAGTTCCATTCCGGTAAGATCTGTGATCATTGTTTGGAAATTTAGGAGCGCCTCGAGTCGGCCCTGAGCAATTTCAGCTTGGTAAGGCGTGTAGGCAGTGTACCATCCTGGGTTTTCTAAAATATTTCGCTGAATAACTGCGGGAAGGTTAGAAGGATGATACCCCATTCCAATAAATGATTTGAAAACTTTATTTTTTGATGCTAAGTGATAAATATGTTCAAGATACTTTTGTTCACTTAAAGAAGCTTCAAGCTTTAAAGGTGACTGAAGTCTAATGTTTTTAGGAACAGTCTGGTTAATTAATTCATCTATAGATCCTACTCCAACAGCTTCTAACATTTGTTTACGATGTTCATCTCTTGGTCCAATATGTCTTTGGGCGAACAAATCTGTATTCATTAAAATATTTTATAAATTTCAAACAAAATTAAGGAATTTAATAAAGATTTTTTTTATAGTAATTGAAAGTTATCAAACAATTATTGAGGTTATTAACAGTTTGATTACTTTTGTAGAGAGGCTTTTATAAAACGTTTTCTGGACTTTTATATAAACAGCAGTATTCATGTTGCTTTGGCTGTGCTTTCATTTTGTTTTTTGACTGCATTTGAATTGGATTTAAAACTATCCATCTATTTTTATATATCAGTGTTTTGTGCTTCTGTTTCAGGCTATAACTTTGTTAAGTATTTTGGTTTAGCTAAGTTTTATTACCGCTCACTTACTACTAAACTAAAATATATTCAGACAGTATCTTTACTGAGTGGTATTGGCTTTTTGTATGCATTCTTTATGCTTCGAACTCCAAGTCAACTACTTTTAATTTTTCTAGGTTTTATAACCTTTTTGTATGCAATCCCATTAGGAATTAAAACGCCCAGAAACTTAAGATCAATTGGGGGTGTTAAGATTTATATAATTGCGATTGTTTGGGGGGGGGCTTCTGTTATTTTACCTCTTTTAGAAGCTCAAAGCATATTGGTATTAGACCATCTTTTGATTTTGTTTCAGCGTATATTTATACTTATTGTTTTAATGCTTCCTTTTGAAATACGTGACTTAAAATTGGATGAAGCTTACTTATCTACTATTCCCCACAAAATAGGAATTAAAAACACAAAATTAATTGGATGTGCTTTGCTGGTAGATAGCTTTATTTTAGAAATTTTAAAACATCAATTAAACAGAGAATCCTGTCTAGTACTGGTTTTTACCCTAACGGTTTTAGCTGTTTTATTAGTTATGAGTACGAGCCGTAGAAGCCGTTATTATACCTCTTTCATCGTAGAATCTGTACCAATAATGGCGTTGATTTTAATACGTTTGTTAAATTAACTTACTAGACCAGAACGCCTTAACAAGGCGTCTGCTTTTGGTTTCTGTCCACGGAAATTAATATATAATTCTAAGGGGTCTCCAGTACCCCCTTTGCTTAATATGTGTTCTTTGAAATCACTTGCGACTTTTGGGTCAAAAAGACTGTTTTGTTTAAAGTATTCAAAGGCATCAGCATCTAAAACTTCAGCCCATTTATAGCTGTAATAGCCTGAAGAGTAACCTCCTTGGAAAATATGGGAGAAGGCTGTTGACATACAGTTTTGTTTAACATCTGGAAAAAGTTGTGTTTGTTTAAAAGCTTCTTTTTCTTGTTTTTTTATATTCGTTATTTTACTTGGGTCAGTCCCATGCCAAGACATGTCAAGTAACCCGAAGCTTAGCTGCCTGAGGGTCTGCATTCCTTGTTGGAATGTAGAAGCTGATTTAATTTTGTCAATTAAATCCATAGGAATACGGTCTCCTGTTTCGTAGTGTTTTGCAAAAAGAGCTAGCGCTTCTTTCTCATAGCACCAGTTTTCCATAATTTGGCTTGGCAGCTCAACAAAATCCCATGCCACATTCGTTCCAGACAAGCTTGGATATGTCGTATTTGCTAGCATTCCATGCAGTGCATGTCCAAATTCATGAAAAAGTGTAGTGACCTCACTGAAAGTGAGTAAAGACGGTTTTGTGGGCGTTGGTTTTGTGAAATTACAAACGATGGATACGTGTGGTCTTTGCTGTATTCCGTCTTTGACAAATTGAGGTTTAAAAGAGGTCATCCAAGCGCCGTTACGCTTGCCTTTTCTAGGAAAGAAATCAGTATAAAAAATAGCCACAAGGTTTTGCTCTAAATCAACAACCTTATAAGTTACCACCTCTTTGTGATAAGTGTCAATTTCTTTTGTTTCTGTAAAGTTTAAACCAAATAGTTTATGAGCCACTTTAAAAGCACCTTCAATAACATTTTCTAATTTGAAATATGGCTTTAGCTGTTCTTCATCAAAGTTAAAATGTTCTTGTTTTAATTTCTCTGAGTAATAAGCACTGTCCCATTTTTCTAAACGATTGATGCCTTCTGTTTTTTTTGCAAACGCTTCCAGTTCTTTAAATTCTTTTTTTGCAGCAGGCAGCGCTTTTTCTAAAAGATTTTCCAAAAAGTCACAAACATTTTTGGGCGTTTTGGCCATTCGTTCTTCTAATACAAAATGAGCATGTGTGTTGTAACCTAAAAGTTTTGCTCTTTTAAAACGTAACTGGGTTATTCTTAAAACAATTTCTTGATTATCTAATGCATCATTTTGAAATCCTTTTCTTCCAAAAGCTAATGCTAGTTCTTGTCGTAAAATCCTTTTTTTGGAATACGTCATAAAAGGGATATAGCTTGGGTAGTCCAAATTGATGAGCCACCCTTTTTTGTTTTTTTCTGCGGCGGTTTGTTTGGCAGCTTCAATGGCTCCGTCTGGCAATCCATCAAGGTCCGATGGATCTGTAATCAAAAGCTCATAGCGATTGTTTTCGGCTAAAATATTTTCTCCAAAAGTGAGTTTTAGTTTACCTAGCTCTTTGTCGATACTTCTAAGCGTTTCTTTATCTTTATTATTGAGGTTTGCTCCATTTCTAGAAAATCCTTTGTATTTTTTATCTAAAAGTGTTTTTTGTTCATCTGATAAACTAAGCGTTTTACGGATGTTATAAACTAATTTAATACGCTCAAAAAGAGGGCTGTTTAAAGCTATATCATTATAGAAATCGGTTAGTAATGGTGAAACTTCTTGAGCTATTTTTTGAATACTTTGATTTGTTTCAGCTGCATTTAAATTGAAGAAAATACTTGAAATTCGATCTAATGATTCCCCAGAATAGTCTAAGGCTTCAATAGTGTTTTTAAAAGTGGGAGTTTCTTTAGAGTCTGTTATTTTGGCAATTTCAATTTTAGCAATCTCAATCGCTTTTATAAATGCTGGTAAAAAATCTTCAGACTTAATTCTTGAAAATGGTGCTGTATTGTAGGGTGTGTCAAAACGCTTATTTAGTAAACTCATGTAGATAATTTATAATAGAAGGTCGTTTACGATTTTATTTTCTTAGAAGCTTCTAGTACTTTCGTTTTCAAACCTTTTTTGTATACTGAAACTTTGTCTAGCACACACTTATCAGATGATCCAATAATTTGTGCGGCTAGGATTCCAGCATTCTTAGCACCATTTAAAGCAACTGTTGCGACAGGCACTCCGCCCGGCATTTGTAGTATAGAAAGTATAGAGTCCCAGCCATCAATAGAATTACTTGATTTTATAGGAACTCCAATAACTGGTAACGGACTTAATGCGGCTATCATTCCTGGTAAATGAGCTGCCCCGCCAGCACCAGCGATAATCACTTTCAGTCCACGCTCATGTGCTTTAGACCCATATTCAAAGAGCTTATCAGGGGTTCGATGTGCAGATACAACATCGACTTCTATTTGAACATCAAAACCTTCTAGAACTGTAATTGCTTCTTTCATGACAGGCATATCGCTGTCACTTCCCATAATAATCCCTACTTGTACCATATTATTTACTTATTACTTTGATTGACTTTTTAACTTTTTCTGCTATAGTTCTCGCATCTTGAATGTTAGAATGAACAACAGTCACATGACCCATTTTTCTGAAGGGTCGTGTTTCTTTTTTACCATAAATATGTGGAGTTACTCCGTTCATTTTCATTATTTTATCGATGTTTTCATAAACGACTTCACCTCGATAATTCTCAGCACCTACCAAATTAACCATAACGCTACTTAGCTTATTCTCAGTACTGCCTAAGGGCATTCCCAGGATTGCTCTAATGTGCTGCTCAAATTGAGACGTATAACTTGCTTCAATTGTTTGGTGACCTGAATTGTGAGGCCTTGGAGCTACTTCGTTTATTAGTATTTCATCATTATTAGTTAGAAATAGTTCTACAGCTAGGATACCAACATGGTTAAATGCTGCAGAAGCTTTAAGTGCTATTTTTTTCGCCTTATTTGCTATTTCTTCAGAAACTCTTGCAGGACATAGTACATATTCAACTTGATTAGCTTCAGGATGAAATTCCATTTCTACTGCGGGATATGCTTTTATTTCTCCTTCAATATTTCTAGAAACAATTACGGAGAGTTCAGTTTTAAAAGGCACAAGTTCCTCGGTTATACATTCTACATTGGGTAAATCTTGAAGATCTTTTTTTGAGCGAACCACTTTAACTCCATTTCCATCATAACCAAATTGAGCGCTTTTCCACACGAAAGGAAAGACAATACTACTGTGCTCAATAGCTAAATTAATTTCTTCAGTATAGGCAAACCGCTGAAAAGCAGCCGTTGGTAAATTATGATCAATATAGAGCAGTTTTTGTGTTGCTTTATTTTGAATTTTATCTAGTGTTTTTGAAGATGGGTATACCTTGACTCCCTCTTTTTCAAGTGCTTTAAGCGCTTCGATATTTACATTTTCTATTTCAAAAGTAAGAGTGTCTACTTTTCTTCCAAAATTGTAGACAGTCTCATAGTCCATTAAATCTCCTTGAATAAACTCATTACAAGCCAGTTTACTTGGTGCTTCCGCACTAGGATCCAAAACACAGGTGTGAATGTCAAATTTTCGAGTCGTGTAAAGTAACATTTTACCGAGTTGACCACCACCCAAAATACCAAGTTTGAAGTTTGATGAAAAACACTTCATTGTGAGATTTTCTAGAACGATTTTTAAATAATGAACTGTAAAAATACACTTAAAATTGAAATCGACCACTAAAATCCGCTATCAAAACGAATCAAAACCTTTACAATTGATTATCTTTACCCCTTGATTTTGATTACAAACACTTACAATAGTAATAAGTAATTAACAAAAGTTGAAACAAAAATGAAAAATCTAGTGTTATTTGGCCCTCCAGGTGCCGGTAAAGGAACCCAAGCGACTTTTTTAAAAGATACTTACAATTTAATTCATATTTCGACCGGTGATGTGTTTCGATACAATATTAAAAACAAAACTGATTTAGGAATATTAGCTAAGTCATTTATGGATAAAGGGGAGTTAGTCCCTGACCATGTAACAATTGATATGCTTAATGCTGAAGTGGCTAAAAACTTAGATTCTAACGGATTTATTTTTGATGGATTTCCAAGAAATACGTTACAAGCGGATGCTTTGGATGAGTTGCTAAAGTCGCATGAAACAGAAGTTAGTGCCATGATTGCTTTGGAAGTTGATGATGAGGTATTAGTACAACGACTTCTTAAGCGTGGAGAAACAAGTGGAAGACCAGATGACGCTAATGAGTCAGTTGTTAGAAATAGAATCAAAATATATTACAAACAAACAGCTATACTTAAGAACTATTATTTTGATGTGAGCAAGTATTATGGTGTGAATGGTGTGGGATCTGTAGAGGATATAACGGAAAGATTAAAAGCTGTTATTAATAATCTCTAAGTTAAACGCTTTTAAATGACTGAAGGAAATTTTGTTGATTATATAAAAATGTTTGCCTGTTCAGGAAATGGGGGAAAAGGATCGGTACATCTTCATCGTGAAAAATTTATTACCAAAGGGGGACCTGACGGCGGTGATGGTGGACGTGGTGGTCATATAATCATAAGAGGATGCGATCACCAATGGACTTTACACCACTTAAAGTTTAAGCGTCATTTTAGAGCAGGCCATGGAGAACACGGAAGTAAGAGTCGTAGCACTGGAGCTGATGGTGTTGATGTTTACGTTGATGTTCCTCTAGGATCTGTTGTTAGAGATACAGATACAAACGAAATTCTTTTTGAAATCACTAAAAATAATGAAGAGGTTATCCTTTGCGAAGGTGGTAAAGGGGGTTTGGGGAATTGGCATTTTAGATCATCAACAAACCAGACACCTCGTTATGCTCAGCCGGGTTTACCAATGGAAGAGAAATATGTAACTATTGAACTTAAAATTTTAGCTGATGTTGGTTTAGTAGGCTTTCCAAATGCTGGCAAATCAACTCTTCTTTCAGTAATTACCGCTGCAAAACCTAAGATTGCCGATTATGAATTTACAACCTTAAAACCAAATCTAGGGATTGTTGAATACAGAGATTATCAATCATTTGTAATGGCTGATATTCCTGGAATTATTGAAGGAGCTGCAGAAGGTAAAGGTTTGGGACATTATTTTTTACGTCACATTGAACGAAATTCAATACTTCTATTTTTGATTCCAGCAGATACTGACGATATCAAAAAACAATATGATATATTATTAGATGAGTTAAGACGATACAATCCAGAAATGTTAGATAAAGACCGTTTGATAGCCATTTCTAAAAGTGATATGCTTGATGGTGAATTAAAAACTGAGATGACGACTTTATTGGATAAAGAGCTTCCTATTGATTTTATATTTATTTCTTCTGTTGCCCAATCAGGACTAGTTCAACTTAAAGACAGTTTATGGAACATGTTAAACCCTTAATCCAAAAGATATTAATTTAAACTAATTTTTTTTAGTACCTCATAATTTTAGTAAAGAAATTGATTCATTGTTTGAAGTCAAAGTTTAAGCCTTACAATTATTTTATAATATAATTTGTCATACAGCTTTAGTTTATTGCTAAGGGTTTAAGGCTCATTTTGTATCTTTACTATCGATAAATTTTAGACATGAATGTACATTTTATAGCCATTGGTGGTGCAGCTATGCATAACTTAGCATTGGCACTTCACAATAAAGGAATGAAAGTGACCGGGAGTGATGATGTTATCTTTGAGCCCTCAAAGTCAAGATTATATAATTGTGGCCTTTTACCACTTGATTTTGGTTGGTACCCAGAAAAAATTACTAATGAAATTGACGCAGTTGTTCTTGGAATGCATGCTAAAAGAGATAATCCAGAGCTATTGAAAGCCCAGGACCTTGGATTGAAAATATATTCATATCCTGAGTTTTTATATGAGCAATCTAAACATAAAACACGAGTTGTTATTGGAGGAAGTCATGGAAAAACAACTATTACTGCAATGATATTACATGTGCTAAATTACCATAACATCGAAGTAGATTATATGGTGGGAGCACAGTTAGATGGATTTGATGTCATGGTTAAGCTCACTGATGAAGCAGATTTCATTGTACTTGAAGGAGATGAGTATTTAAGTTCTCCCATAGACAGGCGCCCAAAATTTCATATATATCAGCCTAATATTGCACTGTTAAGTGGTATCGCTTGGGATCATATTAATGTATTTCCAACATTTGAAAATTATCTAGAACAGTTCCAGATTTTTGTAGATAGCATTACTGTTGGAGGAAGTATTACTTTTAATTCAGAAGATCAGAATGTTAAAAATATTGTAGAACAGAGTGAAAATCAAGTTCGTAAACTTCCATACTATACCCCAGAGCATTCAATTGAATCAGGGGTTACATATATTAGTACAGAAGAAGGACCTCTTCCTCTAGAAGTTTTTGGTGCCCATAATTTAAATAATATTGCTGGTTCTAAATGGATTTGTCAGCAAATGGGTGTAGATGAAGCTGATTTTTTTGAAGCAATTTCTAGCTTTTCTGGCGCAAGTAAACGTTTAGAAAAATTAGTATCAAACTCAAAATGTGCTGTATATAAAGACTTTGCACATTCTCCTAGCAAGGTCAAAGCAACAACTGATGCGGTTAAAGCACAATACCCTTCCCGAAAGCTTGTTGCTTGTTTAGAGTTACACACCTACAGTAGTTTGGATTCTGAATTCCTCAACCAATATAAGGGAAGTTTAGATGCTGCAGATCAAGCAGTTGTTTTTTACTCTCCACACTCAGTTAAAATTAAGAAATTGAAATCGGTCAGTAAAGATCAAATTGAGTTAGCTTTTAAACGAAATGATTTAATTATATATACAAATGCAGACGATTTTAAGGAATTTATAACTTCTTTAGATTACGTTAATAAAACAGTTGTATTGATGAGTTCTGGAAGTTACGGAGGGCTAGATTTTGATATAATAAAGGAACTTGTTGAGTATACTAAGAGTTAAACATGTTCTCTGTACAACAGTATGTTTATAGAATCAGCACTCATCTACTTAAACCTCATTAAATGATTGTAGGTAGAGTAACTTTTCTATGGAATTTAAAATTAGCTTAAAAATTTATTTACTGTTTAATTGTCACAGAAATAACTTATTTTAGTTTTATACAAATTGTATTATAATGCTATTGATTTACTCTTATAAAATCACCCCTCGACTCAAATTTGTTTTTAAACAAATCTGTACACGCATCCTAAATATTCCTGTTTCTTTTACAAGTAAAATTGAAGAGTTTATTGCTCATGAGAACTTAAAATTATCTTATGGGTCACAACCTCTTGGGAGTGAATTTTTTGTTAAAAGTAACGGGCTTTTATTTGAACAAGGTTTATCGGATTTAAATTTGAATGTCCAGTCTTGGGATGATACTAAATGTTTTTTTAGTAGTGGTGAAAAGAGTATGATACCTTTCGATATATTTTCAGCCTCATTCTATCTTTTGAGTCGCTATGAAGAGTACTTGCCCCATGTTAAAGACTCATATGGTCGTTTCACAAAGGATGAAAGCTTAGGCTTTAAACATCAGTTCTTACACCAACCAGTGATTGATATTTGGGCTTATAAATTTCAAGATGCTCTAAAAACTCACTTTCCGAAATACGAATTTAAAATCCGTAAATTTTCTTTAAATCCTGTTATTGACGTTCCAGTTGCTTATTATTTTAAAAATAAAGGATTGTTAAGGACACTAGGAGAGACCCTGTCGGATTTATTTTCACTTCGATTTAAGTTTATTTACGACCGTTTCTCGGTTCTTTTTGGATTAAAAAAGGACCCCTATGATAATTTTAATTGGATTATAAACCGTCAAAGAGTTAGTAGTATTAAGTTTAATGTATTTTTTTTAATTGGTAATTTTAACACTTATGATAAAAATAATAGTACTAATAAGAAACAATTTATTTCATTAATTAAGTCGATTGCAGATTATTGTACTGTTGGAATTAAAGCCTCTTATATGGCTTTAGACTCCTTAGCTATTTTAAAATCAGAAAAGCAGTTAATGGATGGTATTATTAATACAGATACTACAACGGTGCGCTCTTCTTTTTCGAAAATTAATCTACCATCAACCTACAGGAATTATATAGATCTAGAAATCTATTCTGATTACACAATGGGCTATGCTGACACAATTGGGTTTAGAGCAGGCACCTGTACCCCATTTTTGTTTTATGATTTAGATTACGAAATTCAAACGCCTTTGAAGATTTACCCTTATCAATTGATGGACTTTTCATTACTTAAATACACATCTTTTCTTGATAAAAAAGAGACTTTGTTAAATGCAATATCAGAAGTTAAAAAAGTCAACGGCTTGTTTACCTTTGTATTCCACAACTATGCTCTGAGTTCAATTCCAAGATGGTCAGATTTCAAATCATTATTTAATATTATTTTAGAAACTAACAATGAAATTTCAAAATAAAAAACATATTTTTTTCGATTTAGACCACACTCTTTGGGATTTTGATAAAAACTCAGCTTTAACTTTTGAGAAAATATTTAAAATAAATTCTATTGAAGTTAACTTAGATTCTTTTTTAGAAGTTTATGTGCCAATAAATTTCAATTATTGGAAGCTCTACAGGGAAAATAAAGTTGATAAAAGTGATCTAAAATTTGCAAGACTCAATGATACTTTTAAAGCTTTAAAAGTTAATATTTCTGCTAGTCTTGTGCACAAACTTTCGGATGATTATGTTACACATCTATCTAGTTTTAATCATTTATTTTCTGGCACGATAGAAATTTTAGAGTTTTTGAGTTTGAAGTATAATTTGCATATCATAACAAATGGTTTTAAGGAAATTCAGCAAGCAAAACTGAATCAGTCGAATATTGATCATTATTTTTTAACAGTTACTAACTCAGAAATGGTAGGGGTTAAGAAACCTAACCCGAAAATTTTCCATTATGCTCTTAAAGCTGCAAATGCAACAATAAAAAACAGCTTAATGATTGGAGACAATTTAGAGGCCGATATCAAAGGGGCTCTAAATATAGGAATGGATGCAATTTGCTTTAATTATCACAAAGAGGTTTTATCATCCAATATTATCGGAATAGATCAATTAGTTGAACTAAAAAACTACATATAATTCATAACACAGCTCTCATGAAATTGATAAATCAATTCTTTATTTTCCTTTTTTTCTTAACCAGTTTATTGTCTTTTTCTCAAAATTCAATCAATAATTATAAATATGTTGCAGTTCCAGAGAATTATAGTTTTCTCAAATCAAAGGATCAATACCAGCTAAATTCTTTAACTGCTTTCTTGTTTGAAAAGTATAATTTTACGGTATTAAATTCATTAGGAAATTACCCTACTGATTTAGCTAATAATAAATGTTTGCTATTAAATTCTGATATTATAAGAATAAAGGGTGTCTTCAAAACAAAACTTCAATTAACCCTTACAGATTGCCGTGATAATATCGTTTTTTCATCAGAAATAGGTCAATCTAAATTAAAAGATTTTAAGAAAGCTTATCAAGAAGCATTACGAAATGCCTTTGTCTCTGTTGCTGGATTAAACTATGATTATAGTGGTAGTCTTACCTCTCCTAAACCTCCGCTTCCGCCTGTTTTTGACAAGGGAATTAATGAAAACATACCGATTAAATCTTCTGCTCCTTTATCTGAAGATCTGCAAACTGAAGCTCCGCCAAAACTTGCTACTGCGTCCCTAGTCACTGATATTATAAATAAAGAAGCTATTGTGGGGCTTATAGTTAAATCCACTATTTCTGGATATGATTTCATAGATAACATCACCCAAAAAGTGATGTATTCAGTACAGGCTACTATGTTTGAGAATGTCTATATAATTGAAGCGCAACCGGGGATAATTTACAAAAGAGGGAATTCTTGGTTTCGTGAATATTACCAGCAAAACAAAACAATTATTGAAACGCTAAAAACACTACCCTAATACCCGTACTTGTCCTTCCAGCGTTGTTTCAAAAAAGACTGTTGAGATTGCTCGCGTGCATTTTTTCCAGGTTTATAGATTGTTTTATTCTCTAATCCTTTTGGCATAAACTCTTGTGCTACAAAATTTAAATCGTAGTTGTGGGCATATTTATAGTCCTCTCCATAGCCGAGATCCTTCATTAGTTTTGTTGGGGCATTTCTAATTTCCAGTGGGACTGATAGATTTCCAGTATTTTTGACAATATCTACAGCTGAATTAATAGCCTGATAAGCAGCATTGCTTTTTGGAGAACAGGCTAAGTATGTTGCACATTGACTTAATATAATTCGCGCTTCAGGCATTCCAATGGCAGCAACTGATTGAAAAGTGCTTGACGCCAACACCAACGCTGTTGGATTGGCATTACCAATATCTTCACTTGCAAGTATTAGTAACCGTCGTGCTATGAACTTCACGTCTTCTCCGCCTTCCAGCATACGCGCTAACCAATAAACTGTTCCATTGGGATCGCTTCCTCTTATAGACTTTATAAATGCCGATATAATATCATAATGTTGATCACCTGTTTTGTCATATAAGATAGTATTATTTTGAATTTTGCTCAGAACCAAATCATTAGTAACTGTAATACTTTCTTCTGAAACAGAGTTTACAATCAGCTCGAAAATATTAAGTAATTTTCGTGCATCTCCTCCAGAAAAACGCAACAGAGCTTCCGTTTCTTTGAGTGTTATTTTCTTTTTAGAAAGTAGTTCATCAGATTTGATAGCGCGTGTCAGAAGAGATTCTAGATCTTTTGTATTGAATGGGTTTAAAGTGTATACCTGGCAACGAGAGAGTAGAGCAGAGATCACTTCAAAACTTGGGTTTTCGGTTGTGGCTCCTATGAGCGTTACCCATCCTTTTTCAACAGCTTGTAGTAATGAATCTTGCTGAGATTTGCTAAAACGATGAATTTCATCAATAAATAAAATAGGATTTTTAGTGGTAAATAATCCGCCCCCTTGTTTGGCTTTTTCAATAACTTCTCTTACATCTTTTACTCCAGAACTAATAGCACTTAATGTATAAAATGGACGTCCAGATTCTTGAGCTATAATAGTAGCAAGGGTTGTTTTTCCAATTCCTGGAGGCCCCCAGAATATCATTGAAGGAATTAGCCCCTGGTTTAAAGCTTGAGTTAATGCTCCTTGTGGCCCAATAAGGTGAGATTGACTTATATAGTCGCTTAATTTTTTTGGACGTAAACGTTCTGCTAATGGTGCGTTCATTTTGTAAAATTAAAGTATTTTTTTAAATTGAGGTGACAATATAACACAATGCCTATTTTGGCGGGCTATTTGTTATTATGTAATAAATTTATAAAACAATGAACTCTAGTAATCCGTTCAAGTTTTCAAATCATGTTATAGTATTTCCATTAAGTTTTGTATTGATTATATGGCTTGTCTATTGGTTTGAATTACGATTTGGTTTTCGTTTTAACGACATGGGTATTTATCCCAGAACTTTTTCAGGAATAGGAGGGATTCTTTTTAGCCCTTTTATTCACGGAAGTTTGGAACATTTGTACCACAACTCGACACCATTACTAGTTTTGTCTGCAGCTTTATTTTATTTCTATAGGTTTATAGCTTGGCGTGTTCTTCTGTTTGGAATTTTATTATCTGGGTTTTTAACATGGCTAATAGGGAGCCCTGGATATCATATTGGAGCTAGTGGTATTATTTATGTTTTGATGAGCTTTATGCTTTTTAAAGGATTACTTTCCAAAAATCATCATTTAACCGCCTTATCCTTAATCGTGGTGTTTTTATATGGTAGTATGTTGTGGTATGTTTTCCCAGTTAAAGACAACATGTCTTGGGAAGGCCATTTATCAGGTTTAATTGTAGGGCTTGTTTTTTCATTTGTTTTTAGAGAATCGATTCCCAAAGCTGTTCGTTATGATTGGGAGCATGATCAATATGATGAAATGCAAGATCCGTTTTTGCAACAATTCGATGAACACGGAAATTTTATCGAATCTCCTAAAGAAGAAACACATACTACAGATTCATCTCTAGAAGTACATTATAGCTTCAAAAATAAAACCCTTTAGAAGCGCTGTCTGACTACTTCATAAAGAAAAGCGCCACATGCAACAGAAACATTTAAAGATGCAATACTGCCGTACATAGGGAGTTTTGCTTTGTCGTCTACCAACTTTAATATTGAAGGGTTAATTCCTCGATCTTCAGAACCCATAATAACAGCACATCCTTGTTTGAAATCGACATCATAAATGGTGTTTTCTGTCTTTTCAGTTGCTGCAATCACTTTTATTTCTGAGGCTTGTAAATAAAACATGGCATCTTTTATATGATCAACTTTACATATGGGTATGTTAAACACTGCGCCTGCACTTGTCTTAACTGTGTCGCCGTTTATGGGAGCTCCACCACTTTTTTGAATTATGATTCCATCTACCCCAGTACATTCAGCAGTTCTTATGATGGCTCCAAAATTACGGACATCACTTATTTGATCGAGTAATAGAAATAATGGAGTTTCTTTAGTTTCTTTTACAGCAGTTATTAATTCCTCTAAATCATAGAATGCTATTGGTGACATATTTGCTACAGCCCCTTGGTGATTGTGCTGTGTTAAGCGGTTTAGCTTCTCAATTGGTACATATGTGAAGTTTATATTTTGCTTTCGCAATAGTTTTTCAAGCTCTGTGAATAATTCGCCGCTAAGTCCTTTCTGTAAAAAAACTTTATCAATTGTATTTTCAGCTTCAATAGCTTCAATAATTGCTCTAAGGCCATATATCTTAGTTTCTTTCTCCATCACGCAAAAATACACATTACACATGATTTCTAGCGTAATAAAACAAAAAAGCGGACTTATTAATAAATCCGCTTTTAATTAAAATTATTAAAAAGTATACTTTACTTTAATACCACTTTTTTGTGTGTTTTTTGATTTCCTAGATTTAAACTAAGAAAATAAACCCCTTTTGAAAAACTGGAGGTATTTATATTTCCATTAGTTACAGAAGAACTTCCCAATATATTTTGAGAATAGACTACTCTTCCTTGAAGGTCAATTAATTGTACTAAACAAGATTTATTGGATTGAGATGCAAATTTAAAGTTTATCATTTCCTTGGCTGGGTTAGGCCATACCATAAAGCTTGATAATTCGTTTTTTCCAGTTGATAGGGGAATAGATAAGTCTGACCCAGTAACTATAAGTGAATAATCTTGACTTCCAACCGATCCTGGAGTAGGACCTGGAAAAACGCCTTTGTGAGAAATTGTGATTGTGTATTGTCCAGCCGTTGGGACTTCTATTTCAACACGTTCAATATTATCTACAATATTATCTCCCTTTACTGCAGCTGGTAGGTTAGATAGGTCTAATTTCCACGGGAAATATTCATTATTATCACTGTCAGTAATCCTCAAATCTAAATCATTCTCTAAAGCAGGTGTGGTACTGTTTAGTATTCCATTTTGAGTTCCTCCCGCAATATCGGTCCAACATATAGAAGCCATAAACTTTTCTGACTCTGTTACATTTACTGTAAAAGAGTAAACGTCTCCGTTGTTTAGAGTTCTTTCCTCCACTATTGCTTCATTGGATTGTGCTGCTGTTATTGTTTGCGCTGCAAATTCAGCATTTAATAGTCCCCATCCCCAAAATGGGTCAGGACCAGGGTAAGATGCTGCTGTTACATTCGGGTTTTCAGCATCATCAGTCGCAGTATGACA
>Ga0102813_1000045_pt1 | contig 56049 bp, 32 predicted proteins | sample ColrivemetaGS725_FD_84512 | JGI IMG/M metagenome (GOLD analysis project Ga0102813, IMG submission 84512) | Estuarine microbial communities from the Columbia River estuary - Flood tide ETM metaG S.725 | ecosystem: Environmental > Aquatic > Marine > Intertidal zone > Estuary | place: USA: Columbia...
CTCAAGTGGTTTTGATCCAAGCGTCGTCGCGTGTGACTGAGGTCTTGTTGTTGGGGTTGAAAGTCTGCGGCAGCGCAGGATCTTGGTACTCGCCGAGAAAAGTCAATCGTTCGGATGTAGGCCTGTCCATCAATATTTAATTGCCTAGCAACGATAAATACCTTGCGAGGCTCCTTTGTTCTCTTCGCCAGTTCTTCAGCTTGTGCTGCGGAATTGATTATTAAATGGGCGCTAAGTATCGCTAGAGCCACTAGGCCGGAATTCATCGTCTTTATTATCGCTTCTTAACTTTTTTTGGACGACGCACGAATCTAGTCCCCTCTGTCTAAGAGAGATCAATTATCTGGGTCTTCGAGGGCAGGAATAAAATTTATGTCACTGGGGGTAAGTGGAATGTTGATCGCTTATTGATTTTTATTGAGAATATTCTAACTCTCTTCTCAACCTGATTGGTAATCCTAGCCGCCGCAATGATTCATTGTGGGAATGGGATGAATTCAAGATTTACAGCACACCTAAGACAAAGAATGAGTGAGTATAAAACCGATATCGATATTGCTAGAGAAGTTTCCGGTGAACACATCAATGACATTGGAGCTAAGCTCAAGATTGATCAGAAAGATCTCGTTCCTTTTGGCCATGACAAAGCTAAGATTTCATGGAGCGCAATTGATGGCGCGCAGAAGAATAAGGATGGTAAATTGATCCTTGTGACAGCAGTGACACCAACCCCAGCGGGTGAAGGTAAGACGACAACATCGGTTGGGCTCACGGATGGTTTAAATAAAATTGGCAAACAAACGACAGTGTGTCTGCGTGAGCCAAGCTTAGGGCCCTGTTTCGGCATGAAGGGTGGTGCCGCTGGAGGTGGTTATGCGCAAGTGATACCAATGGAAGATATTAATCTTCATTTCACCGGCGACTTTCATGCGATCACCTCGGCTCATAGTCTTCTTTCTGCCATGATTGATAATCATATCTACTGGGGGAATTCAACGAAGATAGATAGTCGAAGAGTGGCCTTCCGCCGAGTGGTTGATATGAATGATCGGTCGCTCAGATCGATCACATCATCACTGGGAGGACCTACTAATGGTTATCCAAGAGAAGATGGTTTTGATATCACGGTGGCCTCAGAAGTTATGGCTATTTTTTGCCTGTCTCAAAATTTGGAAGAGCTGGAAGAAAGGTTAGGAAATATTATCATCGCCTACACTCGTGAGATGACTCCAGTCAGAGCAAGAGAGATTAACGCTCATCGTGCGATGACGGTGCTGTTGAAGGACGCATTCAGGCCTAATCTCGTGCAGACCTTGGAAGGTAACCCTGCTCTTATCCACGGGGGGCCTTTTGCGAATATCGCCCACGGTTGTAATTCAGTGATCGCAACAAAAACGGCACTAAAATTATCAGATTATGTCGTGACTGAAGCGGGCTTCGGAGCAGATTTGGGCGCCGAAAAATTCTTTAATATTAAATGCCGGAAAGCTGGGTTTTCGCCTGATGCTGTGGTGCTAGTCGCCACCGTCAGAGCCTTAAAGCACCAAGGGGGCGTCTCGAAAAATGATTTAAATAACGAAAATATCGAAGCGCTGAAAAAAGGCTGCTCAAATCTGGGGAGACATATTCGGAACTTGAGCCAATTTGGGGTGCCAATGGTTGTTGGTATTAATAAATTTATTTCTGATTCCGAGGCGGAATTCCAAGTCATTAGAGACTACTGTAAAAAATTCAATGTGGAGGTAAGTGTCACAAGTCACTGGGAAAATGGAGGTGATGGCGCGATTGACTTGGCCGAGAAAGTGGCTCGTCTAGCTGACTCGGGGGCCGCGCAGTTTAAAACTTTGTATGATGATGAAATGCCATTGATGGGGAAAGTCGAAACAATCGCCAAAATGCTGTATCAAGCAAATGAAGTAATGGCAGACAAAGTTGTTAGAGATAAAATAAAGTGGTTCCAAGAGAATGGATTTGGGCATCTGCCTGTCTGTATTGCAAAGACTCAGTATAGCTTTTCCACAGATCCGAAATTGTTAGGTGCGCCGAAAGATCATTCGCTTTCTATCCGAGAGGTAAGGTTATCTGCCGGTGCGGAGTTTGTTGTGATTGTGTGTGGTGCAATCATGACGATGCCTGGCCTTCCAAGAGTCCCAGCAGCTGATAAAATCAAGCTGGATGAAGATGGATTGATACAGGGGCTCTTCTAAAGATAGGTTTTAGTGACTGGCTTGAGGCGCATAATTTCTTATTCTAAGAAGACAGCCTATCAGTTAGATTGGTTTCCATGAGTCGATCGTTCTGTTTGCTGATTGTCCTCCTTGGTTACAATTATACTTGCTCCGCCGAACCGTTAGCTGGAACGCAGCCACTTGACTGGGAAGGCGACGTCGCTTCTCGACTCATTGATTCGGCTGATGCCTTTTTGCTAAAGAAGATTGAGGAAACGATAACAATTCATGAGTTGGCTCAACCAGAGCGCGCGGAATTGGCACGTATCTTGGGAATGGTGGATGAGCGAGTGGCAGCCCCCCTCGACCTCGAAGTCTTAGGCAAGATCGCGGAGGGTGATGATTTTGTGGTCCACGAGATCCGGTGGCAGGCCTTTGGTGATGTGTGTGGAGAAGGCCTGTGGCTCGCTCCTCCAAATGCAAAAGAATCGATGATCGTTATACCGGATGCGGATCAAACTCCGGAGGAAATAGCAGGATTTGATGATAAGGTTTCGATGGATTACCAAACCGCCCGTGAGTATGCTGCTGATGGGATTAATGTTTTCGTGCCTGTTTTAATTAACCGGGATTTAGGTCCGCACAAAATATCGAATCGTGAGTATCTCTATCGCCCCGCTTTTGAATTGGGCCGTCACCTTATCGGTTATGAAATTCAGAAAGTATTAGCTCTGGTTGACCGACTAGGCCCTAAATTAGTGGGAATCCACGGGCATGGTGAAGGTGGCATGCTCGCTTTATTTGCAGCAGCGCTTGATGAGCGGATCCCGAAGATTACGGTGAGTGGCTATTCTGGTCCTGATGCTGATTTGTGGAAGGAGCCTGCGGAACGCAATGTCTTTGGTTTGCTGAAGCAGTTTGATCTCGCCTCGCTAAAAAAGATGGTCGCTCCGCGCGATTTAAAGATTTTGGCTCACCCATCTGGACCCAAAGTGTTGATTGAACCAAAAAAATCACGAGGCAAGCCTGGGCGTCTCCTTTCATCAGGTCATGAGGGCGAAAATTCGAAAAAGCAGGCTCAGCCTTTGAAGATACTCAAAGTCGTTGACCAGAAAGCTCGCCATGCCCGGCAAATGCACGAGCTTGACCGCCACAACCAACAGTTACTTGTTGAAAGCCCGTATGTGCGTCGAAAATTCATGGCGAAGCTTAAGACGACTTCGCCGCTCGCTTTTAGGGAAACTCAAAAGTTCTACCGCAACTATTTTTCTGAAAAGGTAATTGGCCGGTTTAATGATGAACTACTTGAGCCTAATCCTCGGACCCGGCGAATTGAGATTAATGATAAGGTGGAAGCTTACGAGGTTGTTCTTGATGTGTTTAAGGACGCTAGTTTTTTTGCATACGGCATTCTAATTCTGCCGAATGATCTAAAATCGGGGGAATCTCGACCTTGCGTGGTTTGTCAACATGGTTTGGAAGGGCGGCCACAGTCGACGATTGGAGAGAAAGACGAGCATTACTATGGGGCTTTTGCCGCAAAATTGGCAGAGCGTGGCTACATCACTTTTGCGCCACAGAATCTCTATATTTTTGAAGACCGATTCCGAACGCTCCAGTTCAAGGCTAACTCAATTGGGCGCACCTTGTTTTCCCTCATGGTTCCACAGCATCAACAAATTACAGACTGGCTTGGTGGGCTGGACTTTGTTGATGCGGAGCGAATTGGATTTTATGGTCTCTCCTATGGTGGGAAATCGGCAATGCGTATTCCTCCCTTGGTAGACAACTATTGTTTGTCAATTTGCAGCGCGGATTTCAACGATTGGGTCTGGAAAAATGCCTCAACACGGAGCCCATACAGTTACTCGAATAAAGCTGAGTATGAGATTTTTGAGTTCGATCTTGGGAGCACCTTTAATTATTCGGAAATGGCTGCGCTCATTGCCCCACGGCCTTTTATGGTTGAGCGGGGCCATTTTGATGGGGTCGCGCCAGATGAGCGAGTAGCTCTTGAGTTCGCCAAAGTAAGGCATTTGTACTCGGCAAAACTGGGGCTCGGTGAGCGCGCGGAAATCGAGTGGTTTGTTGGACCCCATAAGATTAACGGGAAAGGGACCTTTGAGTTTCTAGATCGTTGGCTAAAGCGCTAGGAGCCGCGGGTTTGATGTGTTAAGCCACTGGGAAATTACCCTCCTAAGTTTTTGATCCAGCTTGTCTGAAGAAACGGTCAACGATGTTGCCGTCGGAAACTCATCTCGAACAGTGAAGAGCAGAATTTCTCGTCATCTGGCTAAGCCAGGACCTCGGGCATCAAGGCATTACTATCCGCAAACTTGTCAGCAGTAATGCCGATTTTTTTGAGCATAGTGAGGTGTAAGTTTGCCAGTGGTATGGACTCCTCGAAGCGATGGTAATTACCATGCTTGAACCCCAAGCCCTTACCACCTGCCAACACCAAAGGATAATTTTTGTTGTTATGGGTCGTGCTGTTACTGCAACCATAAAGAATGGTTGTTTGATCGAGGAGGCTCTTGCTGCCGTCGGCGTTCGAAGGGGTCTCACGCATTCTGGTGAGGAATTCGGCAAATTTCCGCGACAAAAACTGGTCCCACTTTCCAAGTGGCTCGATTCCATTGGGCTTGTTCCAGTCATGACAGAGCGAGTGAATGTTTTTCCCGAAGCCAAGAAGCTGAGGAAATTTTCCACTCAAACTTGTGGCGTCTCCCATACTTCCAATTTGATATGTGGCAACGCGTGTCGAATCAGTTCGGAAGGCAAGATAGATGAGTTCGTACATTGTCCCGACATAGTCTTCCGGAACATTTGAATCAGATTCTAGCTTGAGACGTTCGCGATCTTGATCAGTGAGTTCGGGTTTTGGGAGATCGATCCACGCCTGGGATCGATCAACTCGTTTTTCTACCTGACGGACTGAATCCAAATACTCATCAAACTTTTCCTTATCATGCTGGCCAAGATGACTTCGGACTTTCTTCGCGTCATCAAGAACGAGGTCCAACATGCTTCCGGCACTCCTCAGGCGGCGACGTCCCCTGGCGGTTGACTCATCGCCTCCTCCGAAAAGGCGCTCAAAGATTTGGCGCGGTTGGTTGAGCGCGGGGATGGGGCGACCTTGTTCGTTGTATGAGAGAGTGCTCGATCTAGTGGGTTCACCGACACCTCCATCTGTCGACATGACCAAGGAGGAAAACCGAGTCTTATCGGCCAGTTGACTGGCGGCGATTTGATCCATCGATTGAACGTTTTGCAGATCTCGGCCTAATAAATCGCAACCGGTCAAAAAAGTGTCTCCGCTATCGTGGCCGTCGATCTTGCGAACGTCAGGATGAGACAAGCCCCCAAGGATCGAAATGTCTTCGCGAAGGGATTCTAAAGGACTCAGAGGTTTGGAGAATTTAAAGTCGGCCCCGGCTTTTTCTGGGAACCAATTCCAACTGGCCTTTCCACTGTCAGCAGGCGCCATGGAAACTCCGAACGGAAAATAAATTGCTGCCAATCTCTTTGGGGAAGGATTCAAGGCCTCACTCCCCATGCATTCCAGAGACGGGAGAGCAAGGGTCGCTCCAATTCCACGTAGAAAAGTTCGACGATTTAAGTGCCAAGGTTTCCTAGAATCCATATTCGTAAGTTATTTGGTTTGAAAGTCTGGCCGCTGCACGACCGCGACCAATAAATCTCTCACGCGCAGGTTATTCTTCAAGAACTGATTTGTGAGATCGGATATTAGGGTTTCATCGGAAAATTCCAGACTCCGCCCTAGCGCGTAGGTCAGGATCTTTGACACGAAGGCCCTTGCGAATTGTTTGCGCCGATGTTCTTTGAGGTAATTTTTTAGTCCACTGATCCCTTGAATCTTATGCCCGTCCGGAAGTTTGGCATTCGCATCAACTTCCAATTCAATCGTTTTTTTACCATGGATTGGTCTTATGATTTTCTCTCGCCAAAGTCCGATAGCATTAAATTGTTCAAGAGCCTGACCCCAAGGGTCGAGATTGCGATGGCAATCGGCACACGCGGGATCATGGAGATGAATTTCAAGCTGTTTACGAATCGGGAGCTGCGCAAAATTTGGGTCGGCGGTCTTAAGTTCGGGAACGTTTGGAGGGGGAGGAGCTGGTGGATCATTGAGAAACAGTTTACGTAAAAATACCGCGCGTTTAATGAGATTCGAATCCCGACCTGTCGAATTGGCGGTGAGGATAGACGATTGTCCTAAAAGTCCTCCCCTGTGCGATGCGTTTTTTGCTGTTAATTTGATCCGTTGGAATTCTCCTGCCATTACCCCATCGATCCCATAATGTCTCGCCATTCGGCTGTTTACGGTCACGAAATCCGAATCGATAAAATTTTCGGCAGAAAGATTACGGTGAAGGACTTCGGAGAAGAAAGCGAAAGTTTCGCGGCGCATGTCACCCTTTAATTCGGGCTTAAATCCAGGATGGATTTTCTGGTCGATGACAACACGATCTAACGCGTCAATGTCTAACCATTGGGAAACAAAGTTTTCCACAAATTGCTGCGAACGAGGATGTTTCAGCATTCGATCGACCTGGTGGGTAAGCACATCGGGCTTGCTTAGCTCGCCTGAATCTGCAGAGGACAACAATTTCTGATCAGGCATGGTACTCCATAAAAAGTAAGAGAGTCGCGCAGCTAGCTCATGTTGTGTCAAAGGCCTTTGCTCCGCCGAGAATGGCTCAAGAATGTAAAGGAAATGAGGTGAGACCAGCGCCATTGCTAAAGTTTCTTTCATCGCTTCCTCAAAGGTGGGCATTTCCTTCCGAACGACTTTGAAGAATTCCGTAAAGCGAATCACCTCATCATTTGTGACTGGACGTCTCCAAGCACGCGGGAGGAATCTCTCGATAACTTCCCTAACGTAATCTGGTTCGAATGATTCTGAACGTGAAACAGAATCGTGAAGGATTTGGCGATGATGAGCAGGTGGCCAACTCTCAAAAATTGGCCCCTTGAATTCCAATGATTCGATCACCGGGTGACCGCCGTATGGATTCGTCACAGAAATGACTAGCCCCGGATACTTGCCTTGTCCTTTCACTGGCAATGGGAAGTTCTCCATCCGTCCCGAGAATTCGTAGTCGTGCCATCCCTTCTTGGTAATATCGATTTCAGCTAGGGTTTTCCGATAAACTTCAGTGTCCGGTCGATAGCCTACCATCACCCTCATTCGGGGCAGTGGGCCTGGTGTGTCTTCATTAAATTCTCCTTTGGCACGGATCCGGATTCGGAATTCTCCGGTCTCAGGGTAATCATTCTTGATGCGTGCGATGAATTCTTGGTCTTTACCAAGACGGTTAGACGGCTTGGTTTTTCTGTGCCACTTATTTTCCGTCGACTTTTTGAAAGTGTATTCGAAGACTTTGGGTGCCGGGGTCGTAGTAATGACGTGATCGAGTGCGACACGGGCAGCTTTCAGATAGTATTCAAATTGAATACCTGTCATCTGGAGCGCGCTTCCATTATTAAGCATTCCATCAACCGAGACACCATCGGGCGGTAAGTCCGACACAAAGGAAATATCTAGTCCTAGCAGATCGCGCATTGTATTCTGATACTCGGCCCGATTCAGACGGCGCACTACAACGCGACCACCTTTGCTTTTTCGTGAGTCTGCTGCTGATTTGATTTCCGAATTCAGCCAGCTTAGAACAGTCCGTCGTTCATCAGCGCTCAATGTTGGTTCTTCCTCTGGAGGCATTTCTCCCAAGTTGATTGCTGAGCGAACGTCTTGCCAGTGTCTTGCGGCTTTGCGGTCATTAATGAGATCGGTAGAAATCGTGTCTAGTCGAAGCTTGCCCTTCTGCTTTTCAGGTCCATGGCAAGCATAACAGCGCTTTTGGAGAATCGGTTGAATCTCCGTGATATAATTAGCTTTTGAAGCCAACAATGGGGCAGCAAGCTGGAGTAATATCAATAAGGCAAACAGGCCTATGGGCCGGTGATTATGGGGTAAACTTTTCAAGGTCGCTTTTTTTAGTGGCAATAGGAGATAGGCTGGTGTCCGGCAAAGGAGCAGGAAGCCTTTAACGAGCCCTATTCTTATAATTCATCATTGTGTCGGTTGTTCCGACAAGACCCTCATCGTTTGTGATGCCCTCAAAAACAATTGGCATGAGCGGTGCCGGATCTTCGTTTAAGACCCATCCCAACCCACGCATCAGGAGGAGACGGTAAACTGGATCGTAATAAGTATAGGTGAAATGACCGGTCGTGGTTCCAAAAACTCGGCCTTTCCCCAGCTCATAAGTCCAGAAAGCGTCACTACGAACCCCATCGCTTTCAAGAATCTCAGCAAACGATTTAGATTCAGTGTCGCGATTCAATGCGCCAATCACCTTCACATTTTCGCCCTTTAATAGATTCCAATAGGACTCATCATTCAAACGAATCGATTTAGGAAGGCCTGTAAAAGCTGGGTGGGTGGTATCTAAAAAAAGAGGATAATCATGTCCAAATTTGCTCCACTTGGATTCTCTGTTTCCTTTCCAAGAACAACCAATACATTCAGCCAGCCTTTCGGCCTGATCGATTGGCCGCATGATACACGATTCATGGATTGATACGATGCCACCCCCACTGCTGACAAAATTCCTAAGCATCTTGAATTGTTCATCTCTTAAATCCGGGAGATGAAGGTATTGAATGAGGACGTCAGCGGCATCAAATTGCTCTTGAGTTGGGAATCCAAATGCCTCCTCGACCGTAATATGAGAAATAGATTTCAGCATTGGGACGAACAATTCTTTGACTCGAATGTAGTCATGCTCGCCGCCACCGTGATCCTCGGGGCCAGATAGCCAAAGAATTCTAACTTCTTTGCTAAGTTTGGCGTCATCAAACTTTCCAGTGAGTTCTAAAAGGCGTGATTTTTGCACGAGTTGATTTGGTTTTGGGCCTGCTTGCTTTCCGCGCTTATCAGAGGCTCCAAGCCACGCCATCGTTGGGAAGAGCGCAAAGAGAAGCACGAGGTTTTTAAAATTCATTTTTTTGTTTAGTTTGGACTGCGCTAGCATTGCTAGCGCAATCGTATACCACCTCATAGGTCGCTCCCTATTGAGATCCTTAGGCGCATAGGATTACGGTAATCACCACTGCTTCATTTCAAGCGACGGAGTGATTTGGGCTAAGAGTGTTCAAAGTTGCTCCAACAAGGCGTGTCAATTCACGATTAAGGCATGCTTCAAACTATTCTAAATAGCCCTTCAGAAACCAATCGTGACAGGAAAGGTGTGATTCTCTCTGGTTTCCAATAGGTCCTCAGAGGGTTGGCTTTGTCATGCGGGCTTCGTAGGCGTTCATGGTATCCGAGCTGAACTTCGGTTTGCCAAAGCCGTGGCTGTTGCTAAGTGCGTCGCCAATGATATCAGTCGCTCTTAGACGCGTTCCTGTCGGTTTGGTCGACATGATTATTTCGGCCTTGCTCAGTAAGTTGACGCTAGTGTGCGGCGGGACATAACGCTCAGGCACCCAAAAACTCTCCCTTACGATCTCCGTATGTTCCCGACATCCTTTTTCACAATCGCGTGAACAACGAGAGATTTCACGCTCTCTAAATTCCCAATATCCGGGAATGGTGTAGGCGGAGAAGTGACTTTCCTCTGTCCATTTTTTCGTTCCTTCGTCATCCAACCAGAAGGTGTTTTTCCCGCGGGCCAAGGCAATTTCCGCAGCGCGGACATTGACAAAATAACTCGCGAATTCTGAGCCAGGGCGGTTGAACGTTTCAAAAGCGACTCGAACTCGATTTTTGTCGATGGTGTTTTCAATGTATCCTCCCCAGGAGGACGAGTTCCCTTCCCACGGCTGACTTGGTCTTTTGGTAAGTGGTTGATAATACTGCCGAGCTGGCGAGCAGCTTAGGGAAAAAACAGCACTACCGAGAAGTGCGATGAAGTATAAAAGGCGCTGCATATAGTTTTGACTGGCGGTCGTTCTATTTAATTCAAAAAAATGGATGATTCTTCGAAAGTTTGCCCTCACCCGCCTTTCCAAAGCCAACGACTGGATTCACGGCATGTCGGATATATGAGCCCTATTTTAAGTCTTTGCAACGACCCTATCTGAATTCTAAAATCCTTTCAAACTATGAATACAATACGCTCGCCTCCGAGTGTGATTCATAGAGAATAATGGTTACCGGTGATGAGACGTTTTCTGACTACGACGCTATCGATATTTGCGAGCTATTTGGTGCCGATTTTTGCTGCCGAGCGCGGCGACGAGAGTTGGTGGTCACTCCAGCCGGTCGATCGACCAGATGTGCCCAAGGTTTTTGATACGAGTTGGGCTCGTAATCCGATTGATGATTTTGTCTTGGCAAAACTCGAGCTTGAGGGGTTAAAGCCTAGACCTGAGGCTGATAAGCAAACTCTTACCCGGCGAATGTATTTTGATCTAATTGGCCTTCCGCCGGATCTCGGTGTCGAAGGGGATATCGATGCCTTACTTGCTTCGCCACGCTATGGCGAACGCTGGGCGCGGCACTGGTTGGATGTTGCACGGTTTGGAGAGAGCCAAGGTTTCGAATACGATCAGTTACGCGAAAACGCGTGGCCGTATCGCGACTGGGTGATTAATGCTTTCAACGACGATATGCCCTACGATCGATTCGTGCGTCTGCAGATCGCTGGAGATGTTCTGGAACCTAATAATCCGGACGCGATCACTGCGACCGGGTTTTTGGTGTGTGGGGCATTTGATGGGTTAAAGCCGAACGGAGACAAACAGCGCAAGATCATGCGTCAGGACGAGATGGAGGATCTGGTTGGCACGGTCGCGCAGAGCTTTCTTGGCCTCACCGTGCATTGCGCTCGTTGCCATGATCATAAGTTCGACGCCATCACGCAAAAAGAATATTACCAAATGGCCTCGGCCTTGGCCGGAGTCACCCGGGGTGATCGTGAGGTGCCCGCTGGTGGCGATCCAGAAGCGTTACAAAATTCACTTGATGCGGTTGCCTCGAAATTAGCGGAGTCCGAGCAGCGTATCACTCAGAAGATTCTTGCTTCTGATAAAAGAATCGTTTTGGCGGTCAATCGGGTGAGGCCAATCTCTCGTTGGACCTTTGATAAGGATCTCCGGGACGAAATCGGATCCGCACACGGTGAAGCCAAAGGTGGTGCGCGCGTAATTGGCGGAGTCTTGCATCTCGATGGCAAAGATGACTACGTCATCACGGCACGCATGCCGCAGGAGTTGGGTGCGAAGACGCTCGAGGCTTGGGTGAAATTAGATAATCTCGATCAGCGTGGAGGCTCAGCGATTTCGATTCAAAACGTCAATGGAGGACAGTTTGACGCGATCGTATTCGGCGAGCGTGAACCACGTCGCTGGATGTCAGGGAGCAACAGTTATACTCGTTCCGAGAGCTTTGGGGGTCGTGAGGAAATTGATGCTGAAAATGGGTTTGTTCATGTTGCGATGACCTACGCAGAAGACGGAGCGATCACAGCCTATCGCAACGGGAAGTTGTATGGTAAGGCCTACCGCACGGGACGATCGAAGTATCTCGCCAAGAATCACGAGGTGCTCTTCGGGCTGCGTCATGGGAAGAGCGCCGGTGCTGGGCGCATGTTAGCGGGTCAAATTGATAGAGCTCAGTTATATGATCGTGTTCTATCGGCCGAGGAGATCGCAATCTCGGCGGATGTTCGTTATGTCAGCGAAGCGGAGGTGGTTGCGGCCTTGACTCCGGAGCAGCGTCAGATTCGCGATGAGCACAAAGCAGAGATTGTTCGGATCAAGGGCTTGCTGACCAAGATTCAAAAAAAGAAAGTCTACGCTGTGCGTCCGTCAGGTTCGCCGGTGACGAAACTCTTAGAAAGGGGTAATCCCTTTGATCCTCGCGAAGAGGTTTCGGCTGGTGCTGTTGCAGCAGTCAAAGCAACATTGCCGGCGGATTTCGGTTTAGCTCCAAATGCGAGTGAAGCTGAGCGCCGGAAGAAACTCGCCGCCTGGATTTCACAACCGGATAATCCGATGTTGGCCCGCGTGATGATGAATCGGCTTTGGCACTATCACTTTGGGCAGGGTTTGGTGAAGACACCCAACGACCTCGGTTTTAGTGGGGGCGAAGCCTCGCACCCTAAATTGCTGGACTGGCTCGCTGCCGAGTTCCGGGCGCAAAAATGGAGCTTGAAAGCGATGCATCGACTGATTGTCAGCTCTGCGACTTACCGGCAGTCTTCGCGGCCGAATCCCGATGCTTTAAAAATCGATACAGGTAACGTTTTATTATGGCGATCTTCGCCGCGGCGGCTCGAGGCCGAGGTGATCCGCGACTCGATTCTAAGGGTGGCGGGCCAACTGAATACCGCAATGGGAGGTCCCGGATTTCGTGATTTCAAGATGTATCGGCACAAGGGGTCATGGGTTTACGATCCGATTGATCCAGAGGGTTCTGAATTTAATCGCCGTAGTATCTACCGCACTTGGGCGCGCGGCAACGTCCATCCTTTGTTGTCTCCTCTTGATTGCCCCGATCCCTCGACTACGACTCCGACACGCAGTATCACCACTACGCCGCTAGGGGCGCTTTCGCTCATGAATACTTCTTTCGTTTTGCGCATGTCGGATCACCTCGCCGAGCGGTTGCAACTGGAGGCAGGTGATGATGCGAAGGCCCAAATTACCCTAGGATTTCGTCTCGCCTACGGCCGCGAGCCAAGAGGAGTGGAGATCGGGCCATGCCATGACTTCGTCGCCAAGAGCGGCCTTGCCGCGTTTTGCCGGGTGCTCTTTAACGCTAACGAATTCCTCTACGTAAATTGATCGAACTATGATTGGTAAACCACTATCACGACGCGAATTCTTTGAGTGGACAAAGGGAGGGCTCGGTGGGGCTGCAGTTTCCTCGCTGATGGTAGGGGAGGGTGTTGCCGCCCCCCCCGTTGAGCCTCAACACATGCCAAAGGCGAAACGAGTCATTCATCTTTGTTTGTGCGGTGGGGTGAGCCAAGTCGACACTTTTGATTATAAGCCAAAGCTTGCTGAAATGCACGGCAAGTCGCTTTCAGCCGATGAGCGCCCCGATGTGTTCTTTGGTAAAGTGGGATTACTGCGCAAAAATGATTGGGAGTTTAAGCAACGGGGCAAGAGCGGACTTTGGATCTCCGATCTCTTCCCACATCTTGCGACGGTTGCTGACGAACTGACGGTCATCAATTCCATGGTCGCGCAGTCTTCTAGTCATACTCCGGCGACCTTCCAGGAAAGTAGTGGATTCCGTCTTAATGGTTTTCCGGTGATGGGATCGTGGGTGAGCTATGGGCTTGGAAATATGACTGATAATTTACCCACCTATGTCGTGTTGCCGGACGCTCGTGGAATGCCAGCTGGTTCGACGAGTAATTGGACTAATGGTTTTTTACCCGCCGTCCATCAGGGTGTGCCTTTCCGGACCAGCGGCGAGGGGGATGCCATCAGCAATTTGTTCCCGGCTAGGCCGATCACGGCGGAAGTTGAGATCAATAGCCGAGCACTTTTGGACAAGATGAATAGCCTGCATATGGAAGAAAGAGGCTTCGAGGATGTCTTCGCGGCACGGGTCTCAAGTTACGAGCTGGCAGCCAAGATGCAGCTCGCGGTTCCAGAGGTCACCGATATCAGCAAAGAGAGTGAAGCAACTCGTGAGAGCTATGGATTGAATGGTAAGGAGACAAAGGATTTTGGGCGCAGTTGTTTATTGGCGCGGAGGATGCTCGAACAGGGCGTTCGCCATGTGCAACTTTTCTCCGGCGGTTCATTCGGGTCGCCACGCATCAATTGGGATGGGCATGAAGACATGAAGCGTAACCATGGCCGTGAGGCCTTGCGGATTGACCAGCCGGTCGCAGCACTTCTCAAAGATCTTCGCCAGCGCGGAATGCTCGATGACACGCTCGTGTTGTTTACCTCGGAGTTCGGCCGCACGCCTTTTACTCAATCAGGAGCCGACCAAGTAGGCACTGGGCGCGATCACAATCAGGTTGGTTTCAGCTGCTGGATGGCTGGCGCTGGGTTGAAACACGGAATCACATATGGAGCGACGGATGACGTGGGCTACAAGTCCGTGGTTGATCCTGTGCCTTGGTATGATTTTCATGCCACAGTGCTGCATTTATTGGGTATTAATCACGAGGAACTTACCTATTATCACAACGGGATTCAACGCCGGTTGACCGACGTTCATGGGAAATTAATTGATGGAATCTTAGCCTAGAATCGTGGGTGGTCACTGCTAAGAATACTCTTCTAGTCTTAGATAACCCAGTAGCCTTTTAAATCTCTGATAGGTATTTTCCCATCGTTCGAGATTCACCTTAGATATACATGGGTTCTATTTCTTGCCAAACTTGGCGCGCAGGAAGGTGACGAGATCTGCCATTTCCACTGGCGTGATCTGCTCGTGTAGGTTTGCGGGCATAAGTGAGACTTCTGACGCAGTCATTGTCTTGATATCTTTCCTCAGTATGATATCGGTTTTACCGTCGGGGCGTTTGAGGGTGAGGCTGGTGGCTGATTCGTTGGCTAGAACTCCAGCGTGAGAACCACCGGTGGAAGTTGTGACGAGGTATAGCTTGTATTCAGGATCGATTTTTCCGTTTGGGTCCAGGATGTCCATAAGGATCCCCTCATCAGGTTTGCCTGAGATGCTCTCGAGAGAGGGTCCGATTTCGTTGCCTTGATCGTCGAGCTTGTGACAGATAAGGCAATTTTTCGCGTAAATACTTTTTCCATTTTCCCCGTCTCGTTTGATGGTGAGGGCTTTCTGATAGCGGGCGATGCGTTTTGGCAGATCAGCATCACTACTGACAGCAGCCAATAGATTTTTTGCGCGATTGGTATGGTTGCTTTGAATGAGCTTTTCGCGCTGGATAGCAGAGAGGTCGCCAACTTGAATGGCCCTTTTTTCCAAGGCGCCGAGGAGTACTGGGAGGCGGTTTTCTTGGGAAAGAAGAGTTTCTAGCACGGCTGTGCGAGACTTTGGAGTAAGGCTTGGCCAGACCTTGATCAATTCTCGCGCGACACGAATGTCATGAGATTTTCCAAGGGAGATAATGGAAGCTTGCTGCAGAGAGGGAGGCTGTTTTGGATCAAGGAGTTTGATCGCGACGGGAGCAAGGGTTTCATAAGGAGCGATTGAGAGCATTTCGATTGCGGAGACGCGTTGATTGAGTGGAGTCTGCTCATCAAGGGCCTGTTTTTTTGCCGAATTTAGAAATTTGCCAATATACTTGGAAGAATCGATGGGGAGCCTTGCGGCAAATCCAGATGCGAGCTTTCGAACTTCCGCATTGCGGCTGGTCATCATGACCGCCAGCTGGGTTGCAATTGTGTCCCAGCCGTTCGTTGGTTCTGGCCATGGGGTATCGCCTTGAGAGGCGCCGGCGATAAGGCCTTGAAGAAAAGGAATGCCGGTTTCAGGACTCACGTGATTAAGATGTAAGAGCTGGTTCATGACAGCGTTCGAGTCCCTCCCGCCGGCCATCGTGGTGCCGAGAAGCGGGGTTCCTTTCCACTGTGATAGCCACGATCCGTTCTTACCATTAGCAGAGCTAAGGATCGCTGATTCCATCCAGCGATCGCTCCCATGTTGGTGAGATAAGGATGCAAGTCGGGTGGCGGATGCTTCAGTCTGAAGAGCGCCAAGGGTGAGTGCTATCTGAAGTCGAACGCTGGGATCGGGGTCGAGGGTATCGACCATCGAAAATACATGGCTACTAACCGCTTTGTCTTTTTTTAGAAGGGGTTCGGCGATGCGCAAGGCGTGGATGCGAACCCCAAAGTGTTTGTGTCGAAGTGCTGTCAAAACGTGTGAAGACTTTAGAGCTCCAATACTGGCTAAGGTGTTTATTGCGCGAATTGCGCCGCGCCAGTTTCCATCTAGGCGTTTCGCAAGCACCTCCGCAGGATTCTTATCTGCTCTTTCGATTAGCAGGCGTTGTGCTGTTTCTCTTCGCCAGGGATTATTGCTTTCGATTTCCTGGGCTAATTCAATTCCGCTGAGCTTGGAAAAATTTGGGGATTCTTGGACTTTGGCATTTTTTGGGACAAGTCGCCAGATCCGACCGTGTGCTCTACCTTGGTCGAGGCCATATTGTTGTTGGAGAAATCGCGGAATTGCAGAGTAATCCTCGATAATTTCGCGATACATATCAACAATATAGAGCGCGCCGTCAGGGCCGGTGCGAAGGTTCATGGGGCGGAACCATTGATCGGTCGAGGCCAAGAATTCTGACTCCATTTCTTCTGGGGCACGGGTTGCTTTGTAGCCTGCGCCGTCGCGGTTCAGAACGGCGCGGTGGATGATATTAAGGGATGGTTCGCAGTAGAAAAGATTGCCGCGATACCGCGCAGGAAAAAGCGTTCCCCCATAGTAAGTGGTGCTACACCCTCCGGAGAAGTAGTTGCTGTTCGTTTCGCGGTCACCGTAGAATTTCACCCACGCTGGATCACTGCGGCGCCTCACCCGCCACGGGTGTGGTTCGCTAATGCGGAAGCCGCGATTATAATTCGAAGCGTTATGGGTGTCGTTGGGTGAAGGGACATGAGGATTTCTGGCAAGGTAGCGATGGGGCAGAGGAAGGGCGTAGCGGACCGAGGTTCCGCCGGATGAAGGGAATCGGTCGCCAACCTCGTTCATTGTCAGGCCAAAGGTGTGCACGCTGCCGTTTACTCGTTCGATTGCGCTGCCGTCGGCCCGAATGCGGAAATCTGAGTTCCCTACTTCAAGAGGCGTCTTGAGCCTTGGCCCCGTAATTGTTCCTCCACCGCTGCCGCTGCCGACGTAGATCCAGCCGTCGAGTCCCCAGATCGGATTATTGATACCACGTTCGATCGTGTTGGTGGCAAAGCCGGTGAAAAGGGTCTCCCGGACCTCGGGTTCTCCATCGCCATCGCGATCAGCGAAGAACATAATATGTGGCGCACATGTCACGATAATTCCTCCATTCGCGGGCACAATGCCATAGCATGGTGGTAGGTCGTCAGCCCACACAGTGGCTTTGTCCATGAGGCCATCGCCATCTGTATCAGTAAGTAATTTCACCGTTCCGGTCTGCCGTTTTACCGCCGCTTCCGCGATAGGTCCTCCCTGGAACTCCCAGCGCACGCGCCGCACAGTTTTATCGAGTTTCCCAGTCTTATTCAGTTCTTCGGTATCAATATGACCTTCAATATTGTAGCCGTGCAATTCGCAGACGAAGACGCGTCCGTACTCGTCCCACGCGATACATGAAGGTTCCTCGACAATTGGCTCGCTGGCCACCAGCTCGATACGAAATCCCTCCGGTAAACGGATTTTTTTTGCACTTTCTTTTGGGGAAAGTGGCTGGGGAGCATCGGCGGCTTTTTTGATCTCGCTCCAGCAGGGTGCTAGGAAAAACCCAGAGGTGATCGTGAAGATAATGAGGTGGATTCTCATAGCGTGTTTCGTAGGTGTTTGTCTCGCTCTAATGTGGCAAGCAAGATTGGAGATACTGAAGGAGGCCCCACTGGAGGAATTGGCTCGCTCCGGCATGCCGATAACAATAGAATTGAAAGCGAACGTTAATACACAGAATTTTCAGTGAAAGGATATCTTAGTTTTTGTCTTATATTTTTGGTTTTTGTTTCGCGTGGACTTTGCCAAGAGCCAGATCTCATCACTTTAGAAAACGTTTCCTCAGCAAAAAGAATCGTAGCGGACGAACCACTCCGGGAAAGGTTTTCAGCCGAACAAGCGGCCCGATATCTAGACAACACGTCACTCGCATGGCAGAAGCGCCGTAATTGTGTCACGTGCCATACTAATATGGCTTATCTGATGGCTCGACCCGCCCTAAGCGAGGTATTGAAGGACTCTGGGGAAGTTCGGGGATTTTTTGAAAGCTATTTCATGAAGAGGTGGGGAAAAGGAAAAACCCCTCCAAAGCACGCATACAATCCGGTAGTCGTAGGGTCTGCCCTTGCTTTTAATGACGTCCAGACCTCAGGGAAATTATCGGCCATAACTCGGCAAACGCTGGACATGATGTGGAAAACGCAACGGAGTGATGGTGGCTGGGACTGGGCTAAGTGCGGATGGGCTCCAATGGAGATTGATGACCACTTTGGGGTGACATTGGCCGCCCTGGCTGTCGGAATCGCACCAGGAGACTACGGGGAAAGTAAGGCTGCCAAAGAAGGAATGGAAAAGATACGCCAGTTCCTGAAAGACAATCGGGCGCACTCTCTCCATCATCGTATGATGCTCGCTTGGGCATCTATACGAGTCGATGGTTTAATGGAGGACTCGAAGCGTAAGGAGGTCCTCGAGGAAATGCTATCGAAGCAGCTCGATGGTGGAGGGTGGGCTACGCCGGCATTTTTGGTTGATTGGAAAGATTATGAGCGCATGGATAAAAAGCCTCACGATCCCAATACCCCGGATGCTTATGGGACTGGCCTCGCTATTATCGTGGCTCGCGAAATGGGGATCCCTGCCGAAGATGACCGCCTTCAAAAGGGAATAAAATGGCTGAAGAACAATCAACGTCAAAGCGGGAGTTGGTTTACACGTTCTCCCGCAGAAGACAGTAAGCATTACATCACAAATACTGGCACTGCATTTGCGGTCCTAGCCCTCCAGTCTTGTGGCGAATTTGAAGGCTGGCCTTTTGGGGAATGACTGATTGATATGATTGCCTAGCGAGCGATTAATAGGGCATCGGTTATTTCCTCTTTCGAGCAAAAGGGGCGGGAGAATAATTTCTTTGATTACGCTATCTGCTTGAGGGTTGTGTGAAGCTGCTAAGTTTGATCCTTGAGATGGCGCTACCTATTTACCTATGGGTGTGGTCTCTCCGAGCAGACTCGAAACTATTGGCTCCATCGCTTTTGCCCATGCTGCATATCCCTTCTGGTTGGGATGCGCGCCGTCGGGAATGAGATCGCTTTTCATTCTGCGGCCGTCGAGGAAGGTCGCTCCGATATCTCGGTAGTGTATCATTCCGTCTTCATCGCCAATATTTGAGATGAGTTTATTGACCTTCATATTCTTTTGCCTTGCGGTATCATCATCGTTGCCGCCACGCGGAAAAATCCCCAATACTAAAATTTTTGTCTTTGGCAACTTGATCCTTAGTTTTCCCACGATCAGCCGAATGTCGCGCGCCGTAACTTCGGGCGGGCTACTACTATGGTTGTTAGTGCCGATCATTAGGACGGCTAGCTTGGGCGAGATGCCGTCGATGTTTCCGTTCTCCAATCTCCACAACACATGCTCGGTGCGATCGCCGCTGATCGCTAGATTCACGGCATTGCGTTTTGCGTAATATTGGTCCCAGATTTTTTTACCACCTGCCTCACCTTCTTTATCCCACCAATGGGTGATCGAATCACCGATCATCAGTAAGTCTACCTTGCCCTTTTTCACGCGCGCGTTAAAGGCGCGGTGTCTTTCTAGCCAAGGAATTTTGTGCCAGCGTGGCTCGGGGCGAGCAGCGATCAGATTGTCTTTGCCATTGGGGGGAGGGGTTCGCCATGTTGGGATACTAACGTGGTCGTAAGTCACGGTAGTAGTGACCTTGTCGAGTTGAGAACAAGCGGGTAGCCCTACATAAAAAGTTTGTGCCATGGGAATCTCGGCAGAGCCAAGATCTTTCCAGTTGTACCCATCTGAAGACATGTAGCCAGTGAAGCGGTTACGGAAGCGAATCAGGCGTAACCAGTAAGGCGTGCTCAAACGGTTTTTTTTAATAACATGCTTTTCGCCGAGATGTCGCGCCTTGTGGATGGTCGTTTCACCTCCCTTTTTTGACCGGGTGACCAGCGCGCCGCTCCAGTGTGGGATGAGTAATACCGATGCGTGACGCGAATCAGCATCGAGGGTTTCGCGCATCATTACGCCTGGTTTTGTCCACTGCGAACTCATTGGTCTGATGATACGCGCGGTGATTGTTCCGTCGCCAGTCATTGGCGCGTAGGCGAAATGGAAGGAGTCATCTATGCCGCCGATATCATGGCCTTCACCTTCCATGGTGAAGGCTTTGCCATTAAACTCGCTATAGCCGGGGAGTCCTACTTTGCCGACATCCATGCTCATAAAACCATCTGGCAAACCTGAACTCGCTGCGAGCTTTGCGGAGCTGGCACTTGTGCCGGTTTCATTCGAGGCAGTAATCGTATAAAAGTAGAGTGTTCTAGGTTTTGTCTTTGTGTCGTGGTAGGTAGGGGAGGAAAGCTGAGTGGCAACTTTTTGGTAGGGCCCGCTGGAGTCTGTTGAACGATACACGGTGTAACTTTGGGCATCGACACAGCTATCTGGTTCTACGCATCTCACCCAAGTAATGCGAATTCCTTCGCGAGTAGTGCGAGCGATAAGGCCCGCTGGCATGCCGGGTGGTTTAGTCGTCTTGGCTGTTTCGAATGGTGGTCTCCAGTGAGTGAGCGTGCCGAGCCCGATGTGGTCTCCACTGTGGCCCTCCGGTCGTTTCTTTGTGACGATTTGAGCGGAGTAAGGCGCCTCGATTCTCCGGCGTTTTACGTAGTGGTTGAACGGGCGCTCGAAGATCGGGTAAAAGTTACCGCGACTGGCGGGGGATATTTTGGTGTAAGGATTATTACGCCCACCGATTCCATACTTACCAGTGCGGTCGAGGTAGGGCTGGTAGTCAACATCCTCGCCAAGGCCATACTTTGCGCAGTATTCGAAACCTGCAAGAATACGATTATCTCTCCAGCCATAGAGGTCCACGCCCTGGTTCCACGCGACCTCGGCCGCGCAACCTAATAAGCCCAATCCCAGCTGTGCATAGTGTTGAGCACGCGAGGATTCCTGACATTGGCCACTCGGGTAGACGATCGTGTGAGGGATGCTACCGTTGCCTGCTCCAGCGATCGCGTATCGCACAGTCGCCTCAAACAATTGACGATCATTACAGAAAATGGCGATTGCCATCTTGGTTTGTAAGGCAGCGGTTTCCCAATTGCCATTAGCGAAGTGGGCGTAGTGTTTGATGGTGGGGTGCCAAGTGTCCATGAGCCACTTCTCGCAGCGTTTGGCATCCTCTTCCGACCAGCCAGAGTTCGTGTGGCGGAGGAGTTCGGCAGCGTTGACAAACTTAAAGCCCTGCAGTCCCGCTGCTAGGACGCCATCGATCCCGGTCACTTTTTTAAGTGAGCCGGCCCAGGAGTTAATGATCTCAATCGCTTTATCGGCATGGGCCTGCTCGCCCGTGATAGTCCACATCAAAGCATTTTGGTAAGCGGCCTCCGCATCGCTTTTGGCTTCGCTCATACGAATGGTTGGAGATCTTCCGATTTCAGGAAAAGGTCCTAGTCTACGGTAGCTAGCCTGCGACCGCGGGCTGGCTGACAGCACTTTGAAGCCCTCAAAAATTGGAGTTCTCTTCTGTGCCACCGCAACCTTCATACGATCCAGATCAGCTCGGGAGTGAAGAAGGCCCGGGTGGATAAATGCTTTGTCAGCAGAAGTCTTGCTGATGATCGAGGCGAACAGCAATATCGTATAAAGGAGACGGGTAGAGGTCGCGCTCATAGTTTGCCATCCTAAAGGTCCAAAGCTTGATTTAAAACGCAGAAATTTACAGAGGAAAGGCCGAGTGGCTATCAGTCTTCGGCGGCGAAGAAGCCTTTCATCGCAGAGGTCAGTTGGGACATGGCAGTGACAGCTTCATCGAAGGGTTCGGAGGTATGCAGAAATCCGTGCAACATAGTTGGGTGAGCTTGTTCGGTGACTGGAAGACCGGCGTGACGCAACCGCTCGGCATAGGCTTGGCCTTCGTCGTAGAGCACATCGTAGCCAGCGCTCAACAAATAGGTAGGAGGGAGTCCTCTCAAAGAGGCCGCGCGTAACGGACTGGCAAGTGGATGCCCCCGCTCCTCGACGTTAGGGACGTATTGATCCCAGAACCAAGCCATAAGATCCTTGGTTAGTCCGTAACCATCAGCGTATTTGCTGTAACTGTCGGTCTCTGTGTTGGCGTCGGTGATTGGATAAATTAACCATTGAGAATGGATCGGCGGAGCTTCTTCGTCGCGTGCCTTGAGAGATACTGCAGCAGCAAGATTGCCACCCGCACTGTCTCCAGCTACGGCGATACGAGACCGATCGATTTGTAGTGTTGAGGCGTGATCCGAGACGTATCGCGTTGCATCGTAGCAATCATTGATCGCGGCGGGGAATACGTCATCAGGAGCCGGGCGATATTCGACAGAAATGACAGTTACACCTGCTTGGGCGGAAATGCGACGGCACAAGGTATCATGCGTTTCAATATTCCCCAGCACCCAGCCGCCACCGTGGAAATACATTACACACGGTTGCGGTCCTTGACCCGCTGCGCGGTAGAGGCGCAGTTTGGGGCCACCTGGCACCTCGATGTCTTGTTGGGAAGCAGCTTCCGGCCCGGTGCCAAAAAAATCGGAGAGATTTGCGAAGATCTCTCGGCCTTCGTCGGCCGGGAGGTCTTCATATTTTGGTGAATTCAGTTCCGCGACAGCGGCAAGAAAAGCACTCGCTTGGGGATCTAATCTCATGGCGGGGAACGTCTTCGTCAGACCGGAACGGACAGAGAGAAAGGGTCTTATCCTCTATCCCGTTTTAATCATGCTGATTTCCCCGACCTTCTCTTGTGCAAGTTCTAGCGCAGGATGAGGTTTGTCTTCGAGCATGAGCTGGTCAATTTGAAGCCATTTGTTTGGTGTCATATATACCAATTTCCCATTACATTCGTAAGGTGTATTCAACTTGAAGTTACGGGATGTCGTTGGTTCATCAATCGCTTGGCATTCGTAAACTGGGTAATGATTGCTGTTAAGAACGATGTATGACTTATAGGGCTTCACTAAATGTCTGTTTACTAACAGCTGAGCGTCTTGTCTGAAATCGAGTTCAAAATCTTTTTCATGGGGGACATAGTTGTAGGTGTATTGGCTTTTGTCTTGGGGGGTCCGAGGAATGGTATCGGTCTCAATATCATCGAGCAGCTGCTTGATCATAGGCTCATCATTTTTCCAGATTCGATCATAGAGCGTATCGACTGTATCACCATCTTCTACCGGCACATACGATTTATAGGCAATCTCACCGGTGTCTAATCCAGAGTCCATGAAGTGAACGGCCATACCAGATTTCTCATCACCATACCAGATCGTCCAGAAGCCTGGATGTCTGCCACAATGGCGGGGTAGGAGAGAGGTGTGGAAGTTCACTACGCCCATGGGTGGGATATTGAGAAATTCGTCTGGTAAGAAGAACTGATACCCAATGACGACGATTACATCCGGAGCCCAATCACGCATTTGATCCATGATGCCATCATCTTTGGGCTTACCGCAAACGATGGGGATGTTTTGCTCTTCAGCGATCACATGAATGGGTTTGCTTGAGCTGCCACCTGATGTTGTGGTTGTGATCCCCTCTGTAGGTGATTCCAAAATACCGACAATGTTAGCATCGTTGTTAACGAAATATTCCATGTGAATGGAAGTTAGCTCCCATGTCCGTGTTCCAATAATGACGATGCGTTTACTTCTCATGAATTGATTGATTGTTAGGAGTTTGCTTTTGGATGAAAGAGGAGACAATTCCCCTTCGATCAAGGGTGAGCAAAACTAGGAGAATTAAGAGGCGGATCAAGCCTTTAGAAGGGTATGTATCCGGCGGATTATCGAATGAAAACGTTTAGGGAAGCTCCTTGATCCGGACGTTCCGATACCAGATCCGTTTTGCTTCGTCTTGGAAGCTAATATATCCTTCATTCGGGCGATCCTTCATCGCGGATTGGCTCAAGTCGAGATCTTGGATAAGATCTCCGTTGAGGATGACCTTAAGTTGACTGCCGTTTAGGGTGATAGTGTAGCGGTTCCACTCTCCGGCTGGCTTCACTGCCATCTTTTTAGGAGCAGATGTTCGGATCACTCCCCCACAATCATGGTGCCCAAATTTCTTTTTCCCGTGGGTGTCGAGAATCTGAACTTCAAAACCATGATCGACGTGATTTTCTAGATCGCCAATCCGCATGAAGACCCCGGAGTTTCCCTTTTTGTTAAACTTAAATTCGAGATCGAGAACAAAGTTTTTGTATTTACGTTTTGTCGTAAGGTAATCGGGATAACGCTGCCACCCGCTTTCGCCGGGGCGAGGTTTTAAGGTGATAACATTGTCCTTCTCGACAACCCAGTTTCCATTGGTTTGCCATCCGGTGAGATCTTTCCCATTAAACAATTCTACAAAGCCAGCTTCTTCGATCAGTTCAGTAATTTTAATGTCTTTGTATTCGACGTGCATTTTTTGTCCTCCATGGAGCTGGAGTCCAAAGTGGCCCTTAAGTCGGCCTTTGTCCTTGGTCAGTTTAGCCGAAAGAACGTTGTTGATTTTGACTTCGATATCGCGGCCAATCGCGCGGAGCTCCAGGCTAGTCCATTCCCCGGCCTTGTAGCCCCGCTTTTTCACAGCTTCGACATCGGGTTTTTTCACCCACGCTCGTCCGCCTGTCTCGTAAAGGCCTCCAGTTTCCTGAGATGTGTCGATCTCTACTTGGAAGCCGTTGACACTTACGTTGCTTTTGACCCGGTCTGAGCGGAAATAAAATCCACTGTCTCCCGATAAAACCCGAAATTTTGCAGTTACCACAAAATTAGAATATTGCTTTTCGGACAAAAGCATTCCGTGTCGTTTTTCACTTTTGGGGCTCCGGCCTACGATCGCGCCATTTTCAACAGACCAAGTCCCTCCAGGAAGCGCAGTCCATCCTTGCAGGGACTTGCCATTAAAAAGAGGAGTCGGGTTAAGACCTTTAGCTTCCTCGGCGAAGGTGAAGTTCGTCAAGATGAGACCGGCGAACCATTGGCTTAAGACTTTCATGAAATCACTTACTCTTGTTGAGAGGGTGTTTCTGTCAATCGGGAGAATCCTTTTTAAGGTTGAAGGGCTAAAAGTATCTTTTGGGAAATTAGGGAAGGGGGGAAGATGGGCGAGCAAGGCGATTACGCGGCCAGCATTTCTACTGAGATTTTGATCCAATCGAGCCCTCCTCTGAAATCTAGTTTTCGATGGTGCCGTTGATCAGGAATTGTATGATGGTGGAATGATATGTTGGATTAAGTCACTGGAAGAAAACCCAAGCATCAGGCTTTCTGTCGTCCTGCTCTCTCTCTTCTCGCTTCTAAATGGTGCCGAACCAGCCGACACAAACTACGTTGAGGCAGAAGTGCCCGAATATCGGCTCCCGAAATTACTGAAGTCCGACCTTAGGGGACCTGAATTCGTCAAGAACTGGTATGAAAAACGACGTCCTGAGCTTCAAGCTCTTCTTGAGAGTCATATCTATGGCAAAACGCCTTCTAGAGACCTTGGCCCTTTCCAAACTCAAGTTGTTGAGACTGATCCCCAAGCACTCAATGGAAGTGCCACTCGCAAGCAGATTTCGATCATCATTGATGACGCGCAGCAGTTGTCGATCGATCTCCTTGTCTACCTCCCTAACCAAGCAGATGAACCAGCACCCTGTTTTATGGGCCTCAATTTTTATGGCAATCAGACTGTCCATGCTGACTCAAAGATTCAAATTAACCCTCGATGGATGGCTGGGAAGTCTCAAATCGGAATTAAGAATAACCGAGCGACCGAGGCTACTCGAGGGGTCTACCACGAACGTTGGCAAATCGAACGACTTATAAAAAAGGGCTATGCTGTTGCTACCGCTTATTGCGGAGATATTGATCCAGACAATTACCAACACGATTTCACCGATGGCATTCACCCGCTCTTTTATCGCGATGATCAATCAAAACCTGATCCGGGTGAATGGGGCACTATTGGCGCTTGGGCATGGGGTCTTTCGCGGATGCTTGACTACCTCATTGAATCTGAATCGGCTATTAATGCGAAACAGGTTGCGGTCATCGGGCATTCGCGTCTTGGGAAAACTGCCCTTTGGGCAGGGGCTCAGGATCAGCGCTTTGGCCTTGTGATCAGCAATAACTCAGGATGTGGTGGAGCTGCGCTCTATCGACGTGAGTTTGGTGAGAGGATTCACCACATGATCAAGCCGGTTGGCTATTGGTTCTGCAGGAATCACGCAGAGTTTGCCCATCGAGAACAAGACCTCCCAGTCGATCAACACATGCTGCTAGCGCTCGTAGCTCCTCGTCCTCTCTATGTCGCAAGCGCCACTCAGGATCAATGGGCTGATCCCTATGGAGAATTTCTCGCCGCGCTCGCTGTCTCTCCTGTTTATGAGCTTTTCGGAAAGACTGGCTTGCCAAGTCCAAAGATGCCGGCACCCAACGCCCCAGTCCAAGGCACGATTGGCTATCACCTCCGTAATGGGGCACATGCAGTCACGGCCTATGATTGGGAACAATACTTGAACTTTGCCGACCGGCATTTCAAGCGTTAGACCCCTTACTTAAGGGAGCCGGAATTTGCTTTTGGCCTCAAGAAGGTTTATACGTAAGTCTTCCCAGCAACTAATGAAACCAGTGCGATTGATCTGTGTCGGAATGCCAGTTCTATTGGTGTGTCTGGTGTGGTTGAATCGACGACCTGTGGAGTCCCAGTATGAAGAGGCAAAAGCAGGTCAGCAGATTCAAAAGGAAGGGCATTTTGAAAAGATTGATCTTGTTTGGGAGGCGCCGGAAGAATTTCAGGAGTGGTTGAAATCGTATCGCAAATCTGACGTGCGGATTGATTTGGATGAAGGCTTGATTCTTGCTCGAGAGCGGAGGGTGACAATGAAACACTTAATTAGGACTAATCCGAGAGAGGCTTTGGAGAGAGCGATTTCGAATGAGGGTCGAGTAGGGCTTCCGGAAGAAATTAGTGAGTTGCTAGAGGTTTCGATTTCTGATGCAGGAGAATTTGAGCGCGTGGTAAGTTGCTATACTGGTGGATTTGTTCGGCCGGTAAGGGCACCGGACGAGGAGCGTTTTGTGACGGTAAATGAGAAGCGCTATCGAGCATTTACTTATGGTCGCCGGGCTGAGTTGCTTACCAAAGATCGGATTTCGGTTCATGGGATTTTACTCGATGATGTGATGGCAGTTTCGCCTGACCCAGTTTTACGAAAGGGATTGCTGGCCGAGTCTTTTGGTGAGCAAAGGCAGTTTGCGAGTGAAGAGGAGCTTGATTTTTACATCGCAAAGACAGTGGCGGATGAAAATGTTCCGGGGCCAGCGGCAGTCCGGGCTAGTGAATCTTTGATAGCAGAAAGCACGTGGACAGAGGGTAGCAAGAGAATCCTTTATTTACGAGTTCGCTTTGCGGATCAGGACCTAGGGTATGAGCCGGTTTCTCTAGCAACAGCGCAGAGTCATCAGGACGATGTTGCTGAGCATTACCGCATTGCGTCATATGGGAAACTGAATGTTACTACGGTCTTTCCAGACGTCATCACTTTGGCAGAAAACAAGTCGGGTTATGTCGAGCAGGGGCTGGGTAAGATGATGGACGAAGCACGCGCTGCTGCGATTATTCTTGGGGAATCAAAGGGGTTGGACTGGGACTATCGGAATTATGATTTCTACACCATTATTTCGGATGGTGGAATTGGTGGTTATGCCGGAATAGCGCAGGTGGGTGGAAGAAAAAGTCACCATCAAAAAGGTTACACTTCGTTGCGGACGTCGGGTCACGAGTTTGGGCATAACTTGGGATTATCGCATGCTTACTACAACTATACGAGCGATCTCAGCCCGCGTGGAGCGACCCCGAGCAATGGTGCCGGCCGGATAGAGTATGGACATCGGTTTAGTGTGATGAGTGCGCAAAATGGAAGTGACATGAACAATCCGGCTTTACCGCATTTCACGGTGCACGAAAAGTGGCGCTTGGACTGGGTCACTGACAGTGACATTGTCGATATTACCACGGGTGATCAATCGGGGACATATCGGCTATACCAAAATGACGATCAAGACGTCACGGGACTTCGGGCGATTCGGATTCCCTCAGGGGGACTCTACCCAAAATATTGGTTGAGCTATCGGACGGCTTGGCGCCAGCCCAATCGAAATTCTGATAATGATTTTTTGTTGAACGGGATTCTATTTAATTGGTCAGGTAGTGGTGGAGGGACAAGCACCTTGTTGGACATGACTCCCTACTCCGATGAAGGGTCGGTAGGAAGTGGCTCTACGACTCGAGATAATAGCGATAAGTGGGATGCTCCTCTCTTGATAGGGCGGACTTATACCGATTCGGAAAGCAATGTGAGCGTTACCCCGGTTGCACGTGGTGGAACCGCACCCAATGAGTATATTGATGTTCACGTCCATTTGGCGACGGGAAACGAAGTGCCACTTGTAGGTGAAAATGACGATTGCACTGCCATCGTTCCCGATTCCCTGACAGCAACGGGAACCGATTGGACGGCCCTGGATTTCGATGACAGTGGCTGGCCTTTCTCAGGATTGTTGGGAGTGGGCTACGATACTAATTCAAACTACCTCCCTTATTTTGGGGTGGATGTAAGAACGTCGATGAGAAACACCAGCGAGTCTTGTTACATTCGTATCCCATTCAATATCAATGAGGAACTTGATCTTGCTAATATTTCCTCGCTGAAACTAAGGATGCGATATGACGATGGCTTCGTAGCTTATTTGAATGGAGTGAAAATCGCGGAGGATAATGCTCCGGGGTCTCTAGAATGGGATTCTGGTGCCGCTAGAAACCGCAGGGACAGTCTGGCGGAAGATTATCAAGAATTCATTGTCGATTTGGGTCTGGCGGCTCTTGTGCCGGGGGAGAATGTCCTCGCGATTCATGGCTTGAACAATGGTTCGGCAAGTTCGGACTTTTTGATTCAGCCAAAATTGTCAGCGGTTTTTGAAGGAGGGACGAATCGGTCCCCGACGGTTTCTCTTACGGCAAATACTTTAGCTGTGTCGGTGGGCCAGGAGGTCGCTTTTACGGCGAATGGAAGTGATCCGGACGGCGATGCGCTGGCGTATGCGTGGGATTACGATATTGGAAATGAATTTGCACCGGAAGGTCTGAATCAGGCGAATGCGAGTCGTCGATGGAGCAGGGTGGGCTGGTATGCGGTGACGGTGACATGCTCGGATCGTAAAGGGGGTATCTCTAGAGATCGGGTCTTGGTTAAAGTGGGAAACCCCTCCAGTAATGGAGTGGTGAGTGGACGTGTTTTGCAAGGCGGCCTGCCCGTAGCGGGAGCGCGGGTCTCCGTGGAAGGTTCGGATCAACAATCAATCACGATGGAGGACGGGACGTATCTTTTAGCAGATCTTTCGACTGCGTCGCAAATCACAATTAAGGCGATGCAAGATGGGGAGGTTTTTCAATCATCGATGGCAATGCCTGTCACGCCTCGTCTGGATCTTGAAGGGGTAGATTTTTGGGGTCATCGGTCAGTGGTTCCTCGAGCGCCTACCCGAGTCTTAACGGTGACGCCTCGGTATACTTTGTCCGATGTTGCGACCCCGGTGCAGCTTACAGCACAAGTTTGGAACAATACTCAAGCTGAGAGTGTTTTTGTGCCAATGGGCGATACTTGGAACTATCTTGATACCGGAGTGAATCCGGGGACAAGTTGGATGGATGAAAGTTTTGATGACTCGGCTTGGGCGTCTGGCGTGGCCGAGTTGGGTTATGGTGACAGCCAAGCGACGGTGGTGAGTTATGGTTCAAATGCTGCTGACAAGCACACTACGACTTGGTTTCGCCGGAGGTTTTCGGTGACGGATGTGAGCGAAGTATCACGATTGAAGTTGTCGGTGAAGCGGGATGATGGTGTGCGGGTCTTCTTGAATGGTTCTGAGATTGCTCGTGATAATTTGACGTTAGGAACCGTGAGTTCCGGAACTGAAGCGTGGAATGAAATTTCATCGACCTACGAGGAGATTCTAATTCATTTTTCAGTTGACCCGGAATTGTTGGTGGAGGGGGGGAATGTAATCGCGGCGGAGATTCATCAGGAAGATGCGATGAGTAGTGATTTGAGTTTCGATCTCGAATTGAGTGGGTCACGCAATCTTGGTGAAGTGACGCCAATCTGGTCGGTGGCTCCAGAAGGTGCCGATCTTTCTCTCACCGGTGAGTTTAGCGCTAGCCTTCCTGGAAATTATACTGTGACGGCAGTTTCGGATGGGGTGGAGGCTACGGCGTTGATTTCGGTTGCTTCGGATAATGTAATCTCGATTGCAGCTCTCGACGGATTTCTCTGGGAGAATGGCGCTGCGACTTCCACCGTTGAAGTCACGCGATCCGGCTCGATAGAAGAGGCTTTTGAGGTCTCGTTGGTAGTGAACGGTGATGCAATTAGCGGGGTTGACTTTTCAGGAGTGCCCGAGAGTGTGATCATACCAGCAGGGCAGGCGAGTGTAGGTTTTGAGGTTTCGATCATCGATGATTCGCTAAGAGAAGGACGTGAGGCAATTTTTGTAACACCGGTCGCCACTGACTTGTTCGCTGTGGGATCGGAAGGAGTCGCTTCGATCACAATCATTGACGATGAATTGGCGGTAGTTGAGATTCCTGATGCAGGTCTTGATGTGACAGTGGTTGTCAATACCAAGACAAACTTAGCTGGGCTGATTCAATCGCGGCAACAGTTTGTGGCAGCAGGAGATTACTGGAAGTTTGATGATCAGGGCTTTGCCCCGACAGCCGGCTGGAAAGGTTTGCCGTATCTTGATGGAGATTGGCAGATCGGGTTAGCGAAGTTTGGTTATGGAGACGACGATGAGATCACCAAGGTTAGTTACGGCGGAGTAGACGATCAAAAACAGATCACAACTTATTTCCGACGGAGATTTTATCTCAATGATCCGGCTGATTATTCAGCACTGACTACAAGTCTCTTAGTTGATGATGGGGCAGTGATTTATCTGAATGGGAATGAAGTAGAGCGCATCAATATGGATCCTGGAGAAGTCACTTATTCCACCCCAGCAAAGGATACGATTGGAGGAGATGACGAGAAAACGTTTTTCGATCGGGAGCTCAGTCCTTTGGATCTAGTGGCAGGAGAAAATGTGATCGCAGTGGAAGTCCATCAACGGTCGCAAACGAGTTCGGACCTTGCCTTTGATCTAACTTTGGATGGAACGCGGGCAAGCGGGTTACCTTTAGGGCGTGTGAAGTGGATGAGGAAATCTGGCCCAGGCACAGTGACTTTTGGAGATGATGAAAATCTGAGCTCTTCGGTGCTTTTTGATCAGGTGGGGACTCATGTCTTGAGCCTTGAAACAGAAAGTGGCGAGGTCGATGAAATCACGGTTCTTGTGGAAGCGGCGCAGGGTCATACGCAGGGTTATGCTCAGTGGATTACAGATTATACTCTCATTGATGAGGCGGCGTTGGCAGATCCTGATTTCGATGGGGTGTGTAATCTCATGGAGTATGCTACCGGAGGTAATCCTGAGAAAGGAGGAGATGCCGCTATTTCGACACTCGTTGAAGATTCAATCACACCGGGAGACCTTCTGTTCACCTACCGCCGTTTGCGCGGTATTAATCTAGGAGATGCCTCAGGAGAGACCGGGAATGGTTATTCGATTTATGGGCTCAATTATATGGTGCAAGTATCCAATAATCTGATCCCTTGGACTTCGGCGAGTGCTTCTTTGGCAATGCAAGTGGAAGGAGCGCCGGTCGATAATGGAGATGGAACAGAATCGGTAATGGTTCGTCTCACACCACCTTCTAATTCAAATTCTGATTGGTTTGTCCGATTACGGATAGAACAAGAGTAAAATCGAGCATAAGATTCCAAGGCTAAATCTGGATTGGAGAGATGGGTTAGTTTTTTGATATACGCTTCGCAAGCAGGTGGTAGTTATTTCCAAAAGGATTTGAAGCTTATGTCAAATAAGCTCGGGGGTGGCGCTAAATTCTTGTTTGAACTTGAAGGGTGATCTATTTTGAAGAACCGTGGCGACATGAGGCTGCTTAGGAGACGAGAAGCGTTGGAGCATCGACATCATTGTGAATGCTGGAGTTATGAAAAGAAAGTTTGCAGCATAGACCAGAATGACCAAGAAGTCGAGGAGTCACGGAGCGCAAAGAGGACCCTGGCCTAATTGAAATATGAAGGTCCTACTTTTGGTGAAAAATTTTGATCTTGGTGGGACTGAGGTGCACGTCCGGGAGTTGGCGAACGGGCTGGCAGAGGCCGGGCATCGAGTCTTTGTCATGTCGAGATCAGGCCGGCAGGTTGAGAGCCTGAATGCCGAAGTAACCTTTATCCAGCATCGCTTCACTAACTTTGGCTTATTGGGGGCTGTTTCTAAAGTGATGAAACTCATTCGGTCTGAGAAGATCGAGATCATCCATGGGCACCAGCGGCTACCAATTCTAATTTCAGCGATTGTGAAAATCCTCACTGGTATTTCTTCTGTAGCGACGATCCATGGTCGGATATCATTAGATTCTCGTCCTGCTTTCATGCGTCGTTGGATTGACAGGATGATTGTCGTCGCTCCGAATCGTTTAAGCACTCTGAGCGAGAGAGACGTAATTCGGGAAAAATGCTGCGTGATTTATAATGGACTGGCTCTAGAAGATCGTGGGGCCTCAAGAGACAAGATTCAGGGTTTAAATCTGCTTTATGCAAGTCGGGTTGATCGCCGTCATGGCCAGGCTTTGATTATCATTTTGAAAAAGGTTTGGCCTTCGTTGCTGCATCAATTCCCAAATGCGAAATTGCATATTGCTGGTGATGGGAACCGGCTAGTGGAGGTGAAGAAAGCTGCTAAACCCTTTACGGAAGCCTCAGAAGAGTCGGTGGTTTTTCATGGTTTTGTGCCATCACTTGTCCCTCTTTTTAAGGAGACTTCGCTGACATTGGGGGTGGGTCGAGTTGCGATCGAATCGCTGGCGCTAGGAATACCAGTGATTCCGGTCAATTCTGCGTATTGGGCCCCAGTGATTTCGCGGGAAAACTATAAAATTCTAAAAGCCGATAACTTTGTGGGCCGTCCTTTTTATGAGTTTGAGCCTGAACCTCTCCTTGCGGAACTTCAACGTGTGTTAGGCGAGTTGGATGAGATTTACCGTGAAACTCAGAATTTGAGTGAGGAAGTCTATCAAGATTTTTCCTTAGCCAAGATGGTCGATCTTATTGAGGAGGTTTATCAAGAATTGGTAGATTAAAAGGACCAAATGGTTCCGCTCCACCTCTAAGGGGCCTAGGTCTCGCGCAAATCAACGCCCTGGGACGCCAAATAATCCTCAAAATCAACGGGAGCTCCGGTCTCAATAGATCGATGGGCCGCATTAGCAAGCAAATGACCTAAAATACATTCATTCCGAGGAATGTTTGTTAATCGGCCCTGCGAAAGCGCTTCGGTAAAGTCCTCGATCTCAGCAGTATAAGCTTCTTTGTATCGCTCTGGGAATGACTCATTGATCGCTGGAACCTCCATTCCTTGTGAAGTGTGCATTTGCACCGTATGATTCCTCTCATTTTCAGCGATCGCCATGCCTCCCTCACCAAAGATTTCTAGCCGCTGGTCATATCCATAAATAGCGTTCCGGCTTGTATCGATTGAGCAAATCAAACCTGTCTTATATTTAAGAATCACCATTACGGTATCGAGATCTGGAATCTTCCGGATGTCTTCATCGTAAGCGTGGCCATAGGCAAAAACCGAAATGGGAGGTTCGTCTCCTAAAAGAAAGATCAACATGTCGAAATCATGTATCAACATGTCGTGGAAAATATTACCTGAAATCTTTAGGTAATCTAGTGAAGGTTGGGGGTTGTCTCGCGAGCTTGTCTTAATAATTTTTATTGGCTCCAGGGTTTCAACCTTTGATTTAAGAGCACGGAAATTTCGGTCATATCGTCTTTGGAATCCTAAAAATAACGCCTTTTCTTGCTTAGCTGAAAGTTCAAAGCAGGTTTGGATTTCAGCAAGGGATTTCCCAAGAGGCTTTTCGGTGAAGACATGTTTGCCAGCTTTTAAGAATCGAGTCACACAATCAAAATGGAACTGGGTGGGCGGTGAGATAATCGCGGCATCAAGCTCGTCATCTGCTAGCGCTTCTTCAATGTCTTCTAGTAAAATGAAATCATTATTTTGAACAATGTCATCCCGTGTTGAGAGGGCTGGATCAACAACATACTTCAACTCAATAGAATCAAGTTTCTTAATCGAAGCTAAGTGGAAACGACCGGCTCTTCCGAGCCCCACAATACAAACCTTGGTGCTTTTTTTCATTCTATTTGCGCGTCACCTTAAGGTATCACTCTTTTCATTTAAAATGCAATCGTATCGGGCAGATACTTGGCAGCAAGGTCCTCGTAAAAGGGTCTTAATTCCGCAACATTGGGAGGGACTGGTGACTTGGAATAGAGATCATAAGGATTAAAACGCTTAACCCATTTAAAGAGTGAATGATCATGTTCATTCATTAAATGGTCATATGCTCCTTCTTTATGTTGTGCGTAAAACGAGTGATAGCGGATCATATACAAAGCAGGTTCAGGTAAATACTCCTTAAGAACGTAGTATAAATATTCGTCATGACCCCATGAAAGCTGGACCTTATCGAGGCCACAATTCGGCTCATAAATCCCATATTTTGTGTTAAAACGTGGGTCGTGAAAATCGGAATTTTCTTTGAAGAATTCGGGGTAAACAATGGATCGTGAAAACTGACATCCCACTGGGAAAGTATCTCCCACGACTGCCCATTGCGGCTCCCCAAAGAGGCAGAGGATCTTGCCGAGGTCATGTAGAAAACCGGTTAGGATAAACCAATCAGGATGACCGTCAGCCCGGATCGCTTCGGAGGTCTGCAACAAGTGCTGAGTTTGATCCAAATCAGTATCAGGATCAGAATCATCGACGAGGGTGTTCAAGAATTCAACAGCCTCCCACAGGCTCATCTTCCGTTTCTTGAGTTTCGTATATTGCTCTTTTTTCTGAAGAACGAAGTCATAGTTCTGATAAAGATGATTTAGGCGGTAAAACTCCCGCACTGTATCTCTTGCCGGATCGCTATAATCTCGAAAATTCTCGTTCCCTTTCTCTCCATTTTCAGGATAGCGACTACGCAAATTCTCCTCCCAGAGGTCTTCAATATCAGGGGTTTTATCTTTTAGGTTTTTCATGCTGGGGGCTACGGGTGTTAAAATTGGGACGATAACGCCTAGGAGGATTTTATAATTTGGAGATATTTCTCTGGGGACATTTACTAAATGAGCCAGCCTAACCAAATATAAATCCCCACAATGAGTATGACCAAAAAGCCGCTAAAGACCTTGGTATGTTTCCATTCTTCAATTTCCACAAGTCCTTGATCCTTCGGTTGGAATGGGTTCTTGTTTGGATAAAAATGTGTCACCGCAAACATGACAGCCATATTCAAAACAAATTCAATACCCCAAATGTGAACATAGTGAATATCGACCTTAAAGATGAATTCGGCGCTGATGTAAAACACAAGCCCCACACACATTGCGGCTTTCGCTCCCGGAGCTGAAATTTTGGGCAGGAACAATCCAGCGAGCATTACAGAAGCAATAGGAATAAAGAAGATCCCATTGAGTTGTTGAAGGAGGTCGTAGAGCCCGTCTGGAGCTCCCGCTACTAAGGGAGCTGTTAAAATCGCGATGACCGCAAGAATAATGGAAACGGTCTTCCCTGCGCGCACCATTTGGCGATCATTTGCCCCGGGATTCATGAGTCTCTTATAGATTCCCATGCTAAAGATAGTCGCGGTGCTATTTAAAACACTGTTAAACGTGCTGAGGACCGCGCCCATCACAACCGCCGCAAAAAATCCTACGAAACTTAAAGGGAGGACCTTCTTGATCAGTTCTGGATAAATGAGATCTTGGTCACCAAAAAAACGTTCTCCAAAATAATAGAAACCGATCACCCCAGGTAGAACGATGATCACTGGGACAAATATTTTTAACAACCCTGTGATTAAGAGCCCTTTTTGGGCCTCTACCAAAGATTTTGCACCCAGGGCACGTTGAATAATGGTTTGGTTCATCCCCCAGAAGTAGAGTTGGTTAATCACCAATCCAGTGAACAAAGTTCCGAAAGGTAGGGCCGAATCTGAGGCCCCCACCACATTAAATTTTTCGGGGCAATGCTCATAGACTTTCACTAAGCCTCCCCAGACGTTACCATCCCCGATATTCCAGAGCGCCAAAATCGGGACTAATAATCCTCCTAAAAATAATCCTATGGCATTGATAGTGTCACTATAGGCGACCGCTTTGAGGCCCCCAAAAATAGCATAGCACGAACCTACGCAGCCAATCGCTAAAACGGTGTACCATAACGCTGCCGACTGGCTGATCCCAAAAGTTCCAGAGATGTTAAAGATGCTCTCTAAATTGATAGCTCCCGTGTAAAGAACGATAGGTAATAGAGTGACCACGAAAGAAACGAGCAAAAACAAGGCAACCATTGTCCGGGTAGTGGCATCAAATCGTTCTTCAAGATATTGTGGGATCGTGGTCAATCCCATTTTTAGATAGGTGGGTAAAAAGTAGGTGGCTGCCACGACTAAGGCTAATGCAGAAGTGACTTCCCACGCGATGATGATGAACCCATTTTTATAAGCGCTCCCATTCATCCCGATCAAATGTTCGGTCGAAATATTGGTTAAGAGCATCGAGCCAGCGATCACGACACCGGTCAGGCTTCGACCACCTAAGAAGTATCCATCTTGGGTAGAAAGCTCCTCTTTCCGCAAGCGAAACCACGAGTAGAATGCTACGAAAGCGGTAAAACCTATGAAGGTGATAAAGACTTGCATCGCTAGATGATGCAATTTCAGGAACTTGCTAGGAAGTCAATTCCGGAGGGAAGCTTGCGCTGGAAAGGGGGATCTAATTTCTTCTAGAGAAAAGGTTCGTAAATAATGACCTGTACTAACCGAGAATCAATTGATTCCTACCTATCCCCATTGATATTTCGTAAGCCCGTGTTCAAGTTATTCCTCTTGTTTTTCGATCCGGAAGTAGAGGGCTTTCGGATTATCGAGGTTGGTAAGCTTAAAAGTTCTTGAGGTGGTTTCACCCTCATCGGCAAGAATTCCATCATCAAGGTCGGCATCCCAGTTGATGAGATCTGTCGAATATTTGACGGCATAGAGTTCCCCTATGTTGGAGTTCCAAGTGAGAGTGAATTCGCCCGTGATTTCGGAGAGATCAAATGAGGTAACAGCGAGTTCCTTGGCAGGCCTTTCGACCGCAAGAGGACCACTGGTAAAAACTGTTGTAATTTCCTCAGGGCTCAGCGCCCTGTCCCACATCGCGACATCATCAAGAATCCCCGTGAAGGTTTCCTTCCCACCTCGAAGATAGAGCGGAGCGGTGGTGTTGTTTACTCCTTCACAATATCCGCCCTCGCCAGCGATCCCGGTTTTTGGATTAAGGGTTCCGTTTTCGGGTAATTTGCCATTCACGTAGATGCTAGCGGTGTCAGTAGCGCTGTCATAAACACAGACGATATGAACCCATTCCCCATCCTCGTAAGCACCAGCAGGAAGCCGGCATTCAGTTCCCCATCCGCCATAGGCCTGCCAACCACCGATCCGAAAGCGAAGCGGGCTGTCTTCGGTGCCTGTCGGGCGAACCAAAATATCGAAACCTGAGGTGCTATTAGTGAAAGACTTATCCATGATGGTTCCCCAACTGCCTTGGTTATCGATCATCCACCAAGCTAGCGTGAGATCCTCGGTGGTTGAGATGGCCTCTGCGGGACACAAGATTTCATCGGCGCCTGCCCCCTCTAAAGCGCTTGCGCCTACCTTGCCTGGTTCAAGCCAAGTTCCACCGATGAGCGTTCCGTGATATCCCCCGATGACATCTTCCGCAACCTCTCCAGTTAGATCGTCAAAAGGCCAGTAAGCGATCAGATTGGCTTGAGCCAGGGATGCCAAGAGAAAGGTTAGAGAAACAAGCGAGTTTGTGAGTTTCATAACTAGTAGGAATTTTCTTTTGAAGGAAAAGGGAGGGAGTTGGAATATATGCCTATTAAAGTGATTATTTCATTTAATGATTTTTCACTTTTAGCAGCGTTTCATTCTTTCAGCAATAATACCGATGAGTATGAAGATTCCTAGAATGACTGGGTATCTCAGCGAAAGATTAATCTGCAGATAGAATTGTTTGAGGACACTTCCTCCCGCGAGGGTTGCAAAGCCATAACCAAAAGCATTTAAAAGCACAAATCCGGTCACACGGATGATAAAATGGTTCGGGCGTAGTAGCCTGCGAAAACAACGGTCGATCGTATCACTACAGAGGACCAAGACCGTGACGATTTGGGCCAAACAGATTTCGAAGAGGTAAGGTTGCAGGAGGGTCGCAAGCTTAAGAGAGAATTGAGCGATCATCTTCTTGAAGGTCTTTATCTAATAATACTATCCAAGCTAGGTTGAAGCAGTTTCCGTGTTCGGAAAAGCTCCAAAAAATCCTTTAGACTATTAAAAGTTTTCTTTTAATAAGGGGAACCTTGAGAGTGTTTTAAGAAAATTAGATACCTCGATACTGGGATGACATTCATACTTATGATAAACTAACGTGTTGATCCGCCGTCGCCCTTGGCCTTCCTTGCTTCCTTAATAAGGAAGTCGAGAGCGGGTTTGGCTTTTGGGTCAGCGAGACGGTTTTTCTGTTCCTTTTGGTCGATGGCGAGGTTGTAGAGTTCGATAGGATGAAGCTCACCGTTGTAGGCGAAGCGATGATCGAGGAAGAGTTTCCATTGGCCAGGGATGGGCGCAGCGTTGGAGCGCACTGCGACAATCGCGCGCTTGTTAGATTTCTTCTTGGAGGCCTCATTATGATCGTTTGGGAAAATCGGCGCGCGCGGATCGGTCTTTTCTCCTCGTAGAGCTGCGAGCTGCGAGTGACTATCTTCTGCGCCTTTCTCGCCCTTAGCTAGATCTGGAAGAGGCTTGCTGATAATTTCCCCAAAGGTGGCGAAGAGATCATTGAGCGCAAGGAGCCGGCGGCTTGTTTGGCCTGGTGTTTTTGCGTTTCCATCGCCGATTTTGCCCGCAGGCCAAGATGCGAAGAAGGGCGTGCGGTGACCGCCATCGTAGGTCGATCCTTTATTACTGCGCAGCGGGCCGGTGTAGATCTTGGACTTGTTCTCTGATCCATTGTCGCTTGCGAAGATGACGAGAGTATTCTCGATGAGCTTGTGTCCCGGATTACGTGGGTCTTCATACTTCTCGAGATAGTCGAGGATCAGACCGAGTTGCACGTCGTTTTCATAAACGAAGTCGAGGCGTTTGAGCCCCGTCTTCTCGCCATTTACAAACTCACTTGCACCGGTAACTTTTTGTCCGGCAATCGCACCACAGGGGGTATGCGGGGTGTGATTGCTCGGCGAAGCGAAATAGAGGAAGAAAGGATTACTTTCTTTATGGGCTCCGCGGAGGAACTCGAGACTAGCTTGGTGGAGCTTCGGGCCGATCTCGTGTAGGACATACGAGCCGTCGAGTTTTTTACCATCTCCGGTTGCGCCGGGGATATGACGATTTCGGATCCAGCCTGGGCCGATACTTTGGTCAGGTGTGTTTCGCTTCATCCCATCTGGTCCGGACGTGGGATGGCTCCGCGATATCCCGTAGAAGAAGTCGAAGCCGTGATCGTTCGGGCCGTCCGCGATTCCTTTCGTGAGGTCCGCACCGTCCCAGCCATCTGCTACCGTTCCGTCAGTTTTGCGATAGCTAAGACCGAGGTGCCACTTTCCTACCATTCCGGTGCGGTAGCCCGATTGGCGGAGAAAAGTGGCGAGGGTTGGGCGGTCTTTTTCGATGAGAGGATCACATTGCACACCAAAGAGAACCCAGTGTTTGAGGGACGAGCGCCAGCAGTAACGGCCGGTCATGAGTGCGTAGCGTGAGGTTGAGCACCGGCTATGTGGGGAGTGAGCGTCAGTGAAGCGAATCCCCATGTTTGCGAGGCGTTTCATATTAGGTGTGTGTAGTTGCACGTCGTCATTATTACCGCACCAGTCCTGATAGACGGAGGTGTCACCTAGTCCCATGTCATCGGTAAAATAGACGATGATATTGGGTTGCGGAGCCCCGAGAACAAAGAGGCTGGAGCCGAGGAGGAAAAAGATGGGAAGAAAGCGTTTCACAGTAAAATAAGAGTGTTTGTTTGGTTCGGACTTACAAGAAAATGCTGTAGGATCCGATCTTTGATCCGGATCTCGATCATCATCGGTGCGGAGATATAGAGGGACTTAGAACTAATAGAAAGTGGGCTTTGCAACTGATTCGCCAACTGACAGACTAGGGTGTGACGCAGTTGATAAAGAAGCCCCGATTCCGTCACGCCGGATTGTTTGGAATGATCTTTTTTGGGATTGTGATTGCTGGGTTTGCTTGTCAGGTGCCGGTTTTCCGCTTTGCATTGGAGCGCTGGGAGAGGGACTCTTACACGCTTGTCATTGTTCCTGGAGCGAGCGGGAAGTTGTCGCCCGCTGAGAACGAAGTCCGTAAAATTTTAGAATCGGGAGGGGGGGCTGATTTGGGGAATCTGAACTTGGAGGTTAGACTTGACCCCAAAAAGATTGGAGAAAGTTCAGCTGCGACGATGCAACTTTTCTATCCACCAAGATCGACTGGTCCGCGGCTCCCCCCAATCTGGTCAGGAGCTTTGACCATGGCAAATACCAAGACCTTGGTTGATTCGTCTGCGCGGCGTGAAATCGTGAATCGGCTTCTCAGCGGGGAATCCGTGGTCTGGGTCCTGATTGAGTCGGGAAATAAAGAAAAAGATGACCGCGCGGCGAGAGAGATCGAAAAGGCTTTTGCGAAAGCTGAGGCTGAATTGAAGATCCCCGATGGAGTGCTGACCGTCGCAGAGGCGCGCAAAGTTTCGGCGGGGAACGAGCGCGATCCCGATGCCACCTTACGTTCCTCAATTCCATTGAAGATCAAATTTTCTTTGATGCGGATTGCTAGGGCCAACTCAGAGGAGTCGATTTTCCGGGAGATGTTGTTGCACATGGAGGCGGATCTTGGAGAGTTCCGAAACGATCCGATGGTGTTCCCGGTATTCGGGCGAGGCCGTGCTTTAGAGCCCCTCATCGCCCGTGGAATTAATCTGACGAACGTCTTCGAGCATTCCTCCTATTTTTGTGGGGCTTGTTCGTGTGAAATTAAGAATCAAAACCCTGGAGTCGATCTGTTGATTTCAGCGAACTGGGAAGACGCGATTGCGGGAAATGAGGTGGTGGTTGAAAAATCCCTGCCCCCTCTGTTAGGAATTGGGATTTTGAGTGATAAAAGTATCGACGGAGAAAAGATAAGAGAAACCCTCGGATCTGAATCGACGGATTTGATAAGCCGGCCGTGGGTAATGGTCGTTGGGGTGATACTTTTAATGTTAGCCTTCGGGAGTGTCCTGATTTTGAGGAACAAACGGTAGTAGCAACGTAGAATCAGAGATGGAGAGTTTTTATGACGATTAAGGCATTTTTAAAGAGGATAATTATAGTTTCAATTTTCTCTGGCTTGGCTCTTGGGGCCGACTGGCCGATGTGGAGAAATGATACTGGGCGAACAGCTCAATCGGCCGAAGTGTTGGCCGATAATTTGAGTCTTCAATGGTCACGTAGATTGCCTCCTTTGAAGCCGGCCTATCGTGATAATCGATTGCAGTTCGACGCAGGCTACGAGCCGATCGTGCTTGGGAAAAGACTCGTCGTGGGGTCCTCGCGAGACGATAGCGTCACCGCTTTTGATACCGAAACAGGAGAGGAGGCCTGGAAGTTTTTCACCGATGGCCCGGTTAGGTTTGCACCTGTTGGATGCGAAGGAAGGATCATTTTTGGATCCGACGATGGTTGTCTTTATTGCGTAAATGCCTCAGACGGCTTGCTGGTTTGGAAAAAACGGGCAGTCCCGTCAAAGCGGAAAGTGATAGGAAACGAGCGCATGATTTCGGTGTGGCCGGTCCGGGGAGGGCCAGTTCTACACGAAGGACGTGTTTACTTCGCTGCAGGGGTTTGGCCACTTGAAGGAACTTTTGTTTTCTGTGTCGATGCCTTGACGGGCGAAACGATTTGGCGAAATGATCGATCGTCTTACCGCTATGGAGTCCATCCACACAATGCTAGGGCATTCGGTGGATTAGCGCCTCAAGGATATCTTTTGATTGATGACGAGACTGGGCATTTGATCGTCCCGAGTAGTCAGGCTTATCCGGCCAAGTTTGATATGAAAACTGGAGAATTGAAGTCCTTTGAACTTCCGGCTCCAGGTCGACTTCCCGGCGGATGGTTTGCGTCAACCCCATCAGAGCTCGAGAGGCAGAAGTTGAAGCGGCGTGGCTTGTTGTTCGACAAGGAAGTCAATTACCGTGTCCACGAAGATAAGCCGCATTTCAAGGGCGAGAAAGGAGTCCGGAACAAAATTACGGTGGCGGGACGTGAGATGCATTTCAGCGATGGGTATCTCGACATACAAGCAGGCTCGATTCATTCAATGTTGGTGGCGAACGAAAAACTTTTTGTAGTAACCAAGGCAGGGGAAATCAGCTGTTTTGGACCCGGTTTGAAACAGCCAACCAAGCACAAGGCGTCCAAAGTCAGACTTGCTAAAGGTCGGGAGCAGGGCCTTTTTTTGAAGTTGGATCAGACCCACGGCTACGCGCTGCTGTTAGGTGCCGGGGATGATTTGGAGCTTATTGAATCTCTCCTTTCGGAAACTAACTTTCGAGTGATCGTAGTCGATTCAAGGCCTGAGAAAGTACGACAAATACGGGGAAAAAGCTTGGTGAGCTCTGTAACGGGTGAGCAACTTTCAGTTATCGAGGGTGATCCGACTTCAGTCATCTTGCCGCCTTATTTTGCCGAGTTAATTGTAATTGGTAATTCGACTAGTCTCGATGCTACCCAATTGAAGCGAGTGTATGAATCCCTCCGTCCATTTGGAGGCAAGCTGATGACGCGGTCAGGCGAACCGCTTTCGGACGACCTTGATCTTGAGGGTGCGAAGCGATCTCGGACCGGATCTGACTGGAAGGTGATCACGCGTGAGGGAGCACTCTTGGGCTCAGCCAATTATGAAGGGAATTGGGAAGAAAGCTGGGATAAGAGAGTGCGTGGTCCTCTCGGAGTCTTGTGGTTCGATGACTCCCTGAGCCATTTCAAGCGTTCGCCGCAACCGAAGTTTATCGATGGCGTGATGATCTCAACTCCAAAGGACTGGACCGATGAAACAACCCGCACTGGCAAGGTTGATTACCGCTTACTAGCACCCGTTTTTTCAGATGTCTACACTGGGAGGATCCTGAGTGCTAAAGAAGCTCCTGCATTGCGAAAGTCATTTTCAAATATTGACCTCAAGACAGTGCAGCCAAGCCAGTATCGCCCACCCAGACAAAAGGACGATTGGAAACCAAAAGCTCCACAGGCTGGAACACGCACGAATCCAATGACGCTGGAATCTGAGCCCCGCGTTTTTCCAAAAAGCTATGGATGTGACGGAGGGGTGGACTACGGGCTGCTCTATACAATGCGATCTGGAACCCCGGCATTCTACGATAAGCAGATTGAAAGTGGCACTATCAACATTAGCGGTCCCCGGTCCGGGTGTACTAACAGTATTATCCCGGCAAATGGATTGTTGAATCTTCCCTACTTTTACGAAGGGTGCACTTGCAGTTACCCCCTGCCGATGGCGGTGGCTTTGGTGAGTATGCCGCCCGAATTCGAGCAGTGGGCTTCGTGGGGAGAATTGCCACTCGAAAAGACGCGTGGGAAGATCCAAGTGATTGGGATCAATCTAGGAGCCCCGGGTGACCGCGTCACTGAGGATGGGACGATGTGGCTGGATCAACCGGAAGTGGGAGGGCCCTCTCCGGAAATTGACTTTGTGACCGTTCCACCGTTGTCCGAATTAGAAAAATTCTACCATCATTCGCTTTTTCACGAGGGTGGTAAAAGTTGGCCCTGGGTCGCTGGGTCCGGCGTGAAGGGACTTCACTCCGCGATTCTTGGAGGTCTTATGCCGGGAAGCTACGATCTACGCCTTGTTTTTTGTGAACCTGATGGCTCAGAGAAGTTACCGGTGTTTTCGGTCGCAGTGAATGGAGATCAAATCATCGATGAGTTGAATGTCGTAGAAAAAGCTGGAGGTATCAGAAGAGGATATGTCCTTGAGGCCACTTCCGTCCGCATTGGGGATGAAGGAAATCTCCGGATTGATCTTGGTCCGAAAACCGGGAAGACCGTTCTTTCTGGGATCAACTTACGGCGTGCCAATCAGTAGATTGGTGAAATGTATTTTCCCTTGGGCGAGGATTAGGGGGCTTCTCGAGAATCACGCTACTGAATGATCACGCCATCAAGGAAGAAGGTCTGTGGCTTGCCATCCGAGCTCGTAGTAAAGTAGAGGGCCGACTTGATACGGGTAAGATTTTTGCCAGTGAGATCGATTTTGAATTGTTGCCATTCGCCGGTGAGGGTGAGGTCTTTTTTGCCGCTGAAAGTATCGTGGTAACGCTTATCGTTTCCGATGTTTCCGATGCCGATGCTAACTTTCTCGCCTCCTTCTGCGCCGCGCGCCCAGAAACTAAGTTTGGATGCGCCGGTGAGATCAAAGCCGCCGGGAGTATCACCCCAATCACCAGCGGGGTGCTGCCAAACCACACCTGCCCAGCCGGATTCGCTTTGAAAGCTAATCTTAGTGCACTCTTTCCCGACTTTCGGATTCTCGGTCGAGGCTTCGTCCATTCTTAGTTGAGCTGTGTTGCCCATCCAGCCACTCGCAGCCCAGGGCCCATTTTGTGAAGCACCGGTAATTTCCACGGGAGTGTCGAGCGATTCAGCCGGAATGGGCTTACGCTCACCTCTGATTTTGATGGAAATATTACCGGTCGCAGCAGAGCCCTTACCATCTCGGATAAAGGCGTAGATGCGGTAAGTGCCACCGCCTTTGGGAAGTTTAATCTTAGCTTGTTCGCCCGTTGTTCCGGGAAGGATTGCTTTAGGGAACTTTGGTGGGGCCACGCGGAAATCTCCACCTTCGGCCACTTCCTTCCAGTCTTCAGTAAGGATCCATTGCACATCAAGCGGGTCGTTTTCGGGATCGGTGGCTTTGAGGTTTACAGTGATAGTCGATCCGGGATCGAGCTCTTCATTTGGCTGCCCGAGCTCAAGTGACTCGATGACAGGGCAGAGATTTTTGGCGGCTTTGCCAGTCCAAAGCTGAGTGAGCTCATCGACCGAAGCTGTTTTTTCACCGGTCGAGAGGAGCATACCAAACCAAGTCGCAGAGGCCTCTTGTTTTGTCCCCCACATGAAGGCAAAGCTACCGAGACAGAGCGGGTCAGCGGTGAAAGCTTCGTATGATTTACGATAAGCAGCAGCTTTCTGGGTGCTCGTGATTTCGTCTGGCATATCCCATTTATTTTTAGGGCGCTCCCAAGTTCCTGCAGGGCCGAACTCAGTGATGAGGTAAGGTTTCACTCCGCCGCCGTCGCGATAGCGCTTGGGAAGCGAAGGTCCGCCACCGTAGGAATTGATTCCGTGAATATCGACGCTTGGGCAGAAGCGATTGAGCCCGTCGATCTGCTTTTTTCCGATCTCAGCCGTGACCGTCATGATAGGATGGTGTGGGTCGATCTGCTTTACCTTACGAGCTAGATATTCGATCTGAGTATAAATAGCGGGGTTGGAAGATTTTTCGAATCCTTCCATTTCGTTTCCGAGCCCCCAAAGAAGGAGGGCTGGGTGATCTTTGTATTTTTTAACAGCCGCGAAGAGACTCTCGGCTTGGTTCACATTAGAGTCCCAATCATTGTAGCTGAAGCCATGGCGTTCGTGGCCAAGCCAGAAGCCGAGGGCTACTTTAATTCCTTTGGTATGGGCATCGTCGAGAATGGCTTGGGTGTTTTTATCGATACCCCAAGTTCTTACCGAATTTCCACCGCTTGCCTTAAGTTTTCCTAAATCCCCATCGCCACCTACGCCATGAACCTGAAAGGGTTCACCTTCGACGAGCAAGGTGGCTTTTCCACCTATTTTCTGGATGGTGACTTTTTCGGCTGGAAGCGAAACAGAAAGCAGAAAAAAGCAAGAGAGGATGGGAAAGGCTTTCATAGGGCGATGCATAAAATTGCATGCCCAGATCAGGCGGTCAAATGATTATCGTTGGCACCCCCAATAGCAGAGTTGTTATTATGGCGGGAGAGAGTTGAAAAATTGCGACCGTTTCTATCACGGCTGTCTCAGAAGATTAAAAGCGTTACTGGGTGAAGTTGTGCTTCAGCCAGTAATGGTTACGTAGATCCCAATAGGGCCACAAAAACGCTGTTAGCTTTGTGTGACTTTCTAAAGTGGAGGAAGACTACTCTTCGACTCTAAAGAACAAATATTTTTGGTTCTTAATCCCCTCAAAAAGTGAAAACGTAACGGTGATTTGTGATGGATCTCCGGGTTTTTCATCACTCTCGCTAAGGACTTCGTCATCCAATTCATTACTCCAGTCTATGAGGTCAGTGGAGTATTTAACTCGGTAAGAGGAGGAGTTAGTTTTAGGCCAAGTTAAAGTCACCTCTGATGTTTCAGGTAGATATTGAATCTCTGTAATGAGAAGTGAAACGGTCGAAGAAGGATTTACTTCCACGACAAGATTATCAAATCGAGCAAATCCGTTTGTGTCACCTCCTTCACCGGCCTGTCCTGCAAAAACTAGAAAAAGTTTTTTTCCAGCATCGTCAGCTGTGGCGATGTAGACCCCATCATGATTGACAGTTTCGTAGGTGTTATTGGTCGTGCTTAGTCCAGAGAGGTCGACCACTAGAGGGGTGGCATTGCCTTCTATCGTATCATCATCTGTCGTGAAAAGAGTGACGGTGACATTGTCTAAAGCGTCGTTCCAATTGTAGGCATCGCGCCATTCATATTGGATATCAAACTCATCACCCGCTTTAATGGTGTAGCCGTCAGGGCCGAATTCGGATCCAAAATTACGATCGCCACTTAGGGATAAGACGGCATTGCGAGTGCTATCTGGAGAAGTTAAATTCGTCCGGGTGCATTGCATGGTTTGAGCGCCAGCCACATTGACCCAGTCGGGAGTTGATTGAAAGTTATCGTCAGTTGTGTCTCCGTCTGCATTACCAGCATTTAGATTCCCGTTCAGGATATCTCCCCCAATGAGGATTGTTGCCTGTGCGGGATTTAAAGATCCCAAAATGATTCCGATTTTTGCGATGCTAAGAAGAGCCCTGAATTCAAAAGACTCATTCTTGGATCTGGATAGTTTTTTCATGATCAAACGAGGGGAGGTGCTTGTTTTTAGGCTTTCTGAGTTAAAGAAAATAGCAAAAAGCGACTCGCTTTGAGAAGAAAAAATACCCACTGAGCCAATCTTATCCTTCTTAAGGATAAGGATCTGAAGATTCATGTATAAACTTAAATTTAGGGATGTGAGCGTAATAACAGGTTGGACCTCGACTTAAACCATCTCTAGGTTGTCGGGTATGAAGCTGGGAAAAATCGAAAATATTTCTGGGATTAAATTGGGAATTCTTGGGACTCACCTTGGTGTTCTTGAGGCTTTAGTTCCAAACGGGGAGGGTTTGCTCCCACGAGATGAAGATGGAGAATTTGTTGTGGTTTCCGGAACAAAGAAACTTCTAGAGCTTTCCCCCGTTAGAGTTGATCTCATTCAACTCCTTTCATTTGGAAACACCTTGCCTTCGGAGAAAGATGCGCTAATTGCGCATCTCCGTGAACTGAATATCGAGCCCCAATTAGTGATGATGGTTGGGGGAGTTGATCCCATGAACTCAGAGGATGAAGATGAGGCCGTTGCCCAGCTGCTCCACAATATTGAGGCTGCTAAACGTAATCATACAACTGAAATCAATTCTACTTCAATTGAGCCATGGATGGAGGGAACATCTCCTTCTGACGACAATGATTTCCAAGATAGAGTCACACAGAATATCAAACTCCACCTTCGAGCATTCCAAGAGGCAGATCTTTCAAATTCATGTGTTAAGAACTGGAACCTCGAATTTTTACGCCCTGGAGAATTTGCGACATTCACTTCACTTGAGAAAATTCGACCAATTCTTGATGGTTTGAATGAAAAAGTTGGTCGTCCATTTTTCAGGGCGCTCATCGACGCCGCGCACTGTGGGGACTCTGGACTCTCGATGGCTGAAAATGCACAAATTATTTCTGAAATGGGAGCGAGTGATCAGATCGGACCATTTCATTGTTCTGCGCCTACAACTCGTGGGTGCCTTTCTTCTGACGATGGTTGGGTAAGTGCGCTCCTTAGGGCCAACGCGGAAACTGGGAAACTCCCTAGCGCGTTCGTTGAGTTATTCCGCCATGACGACCAAGCTTTTGCTGAGCTTCGCGAGTTGGTGCCTGGTCATGGAGTCGATACCACGATGGGGCGAACTTATATTGAGGTGGTGGTCGATGGGCTTGTTGACACGGTCCGACGTCTTAACAACCTTAAAAATCGTGGGGTAATTTAAGCGATTCATCTACAATTTGGGTTCTCCCATCGCGGGGGATATGAATGACTCCTAAAGTGGGGGGTAACCCTAAATTAACGGGGCTTAAACTGACCTCGCTACTGGGAATTTACTCTTATCAAAAGGGGAAGTTGATACTGGGCCGATCACATAGCGGTGGGAAGAGAGATCCTATTGATTAATGAATCTTATTTTGGCGATGTTCTTAATTCGACCTTGAGACGGACAAAGAGCTGAGTTCCGGTTTCGGTGGAAGGTCGGAGGGACCATATGAAGCGGGCGTTGCCGTTGCCGAGGTTTTCTTCCTTGCTCAACTCGAGAAGTCCATCAGCGCTGACCCAGGTTTGAAGGTCAGAGGAAGTTTGAAGGGCAACAATGGTGTCATCGGCACTGAGGTTTCGCTGTAAGACGAAGGTGAGATTATTTTGCGAACCAGTGAGATCGTAAATGTTGTTGGCTTGATTGTGAGCGGAATCGTCAGTGCCGAGAGCGTATTCGAGGAGAGCCGTCATGCCATCGGAATCCAAGTCGGCGGTAGGGTCTCCAGTGAAGAAAAGGGCGTCGCTAGTAGTGGGGTTACCTCCTCTGGCGGCGCTGGAGCGCCAGGAGGTCGAGAGTTGAGGGTCAGGGTTTTTGTCAGGAGCGATAAGCACAAGGGTGAAGCCTGTGCCGTCGGGGCTGGTCGGCCAAGGGAGTTTGTCGTTGTAGCGGAAGTCCTTGATAGTGCTTCCGTCAGCGGCGAGGAGGGTGATGTTTTCGCCGGTGTTGGAGAGGTCGCCAATGAATTCTCCGGCGATGGGAATTTCAGGATATTCGATGGCAAAGTCAGCGGATTTTCCAACGAGCACAATCCGCTCTTCCGGGGCGAGAATAGGGATGGAGAGGGTGCTATTTTGATCAAAGTTAAAAGTAACGCCGCGGATGAATTCTATTCCGCTAAGATCGATAGCATTATTGCCAATATTCATGAGTTCGATGAACTCCACGGCATCGTCGTCGCTGAGTGGATGGTAGTTGAGTTCAGAGATGACGAGGTTAGTGCTGTCGGCGGGAATAGCGTCGACGAAGAAGGAGGCCTCATTGAGTGCGCTCCAAGTTGCTCCTGACAAGACGCGTGCTTTGGCGAGAGTTGAGGACACGATTACGGGGCTTATGTTCGGGTTATATTTGAGTGCGCTTGCGGAAATGTTCGGGCTCGCGATGGTGAAATCACGGGGGTCGCTTCCGTCGAGCGTGTAATAGATCGTGCCAGCGGGCGCGGTCATGGTAAGCTGAAGACCTGTGCTCACATTCCCTCCGTGTTGGCTAAAGCTTGGTGCTGTAACCGACGGGTAGAGGTCTTGTGACTGAAATTGGTTGAGGACGGTGGCAGTACGGTTGGGGAGATAGGTATTTTTCTGATAGTTGATTTCGGTCTGCCATCGCGTCATTCCAACTGGGTTGGCCTGTTGCGCATCTCCCCAACGAGCAGACTCGGCGATCAGTGGCAATTCAAGAGTGTTGATCCATTTGTCGAGTTCGTTGGCGACGCTGCTAGGGGTGAGCACGCCGTTGTTGAAAAAGTGTCTGTGAATGCGGTCTGCAAAGCGCAGACGATATTCAGCATTGTCTCGGAGCTTTTTGTGAAGACGGGTCGTCCGGTTGGCGAAGTTCTTGTTGGTTTGATTATCAGAGGCACCGCGGAAGGTGCGCTCGGAGTCCCAGACGAAGATGCGCCAGCGGTCATCGCCTGTTTTTCTTCGCGCCGCCTGGAAGTTGTTATCATCCCAGTCGGTATTACCATCGTAAAAGTTGACGAGGAGGTAATCGATCAGGTTGTCGATATCGATCAGTTGTTCCATCGCGGCATATTCTGCTGCTCCGGCGAGTCCGGCCTCGGCCTGACTGAGCATGGCATTCCAGGCGGTAAGATCTCCGTCGATCGCTTCCATTCCATTTGTCCGTGAAGATTTGATGACGTCCCAGTCCTCTTTCGCGCCGCCGAATCGCTGCGCCATCGAGTTGTCTTCATTACGATCGAGAGTGTGGAAGAGGCCCCAGTAGATTCCGTTGAGGTAAAGATGAACGTGTTCTTGGAAATTGGCTGGGCGATCCATCGCAAGTTGGAGACTGCGGGCGAGTTGGTCTCGAATATAGAGCGCTTCATTACGTGAGCTCTGAGTTGGGTGAAACCATGAATCGCCATTCTGTCCACGGAGGAGGTAGCTATTGACTTTTTCCGGCCAGGTATCGTTTCCAAAAACTGGGAAGTCGAGTTCAGAGGGGCCATAGGTCGAGCGGAAGACGAGACGGAGATTGTGTTTCGGGCGGGAGATCCAGCGGCTGGCATTCCCGAAGACGCGCATCCCGCAGTCAATCTGTAGTTCTTGGCCGTGTGGGAATCCAAAGAATTCCGCTGAGCAGGCGCGTTCCCAAGGGAAACCGCGGGCGATGGTCGAGTTTGCATAAATGCCCCCGGTAGCGGGGTTAGTATTGTTGTCAAAAAGATCGTCGATGGGCATGGCAACTGAGACTGTTGGGAGAGCCATGAGGGCATCGATAATATCTTTGTCAGGGGCAACGCTCGAAGTCATGGCATAGTCAGCGCTTGTGCCTGGTTGCCAGATGGAAGGGTAACCAGAAGGGGAGGAGGGTTGGTTAATGATGTCATCAAGGAAGAGGTAGGTGACCGTGGTGATTTTTTGCGGTGTTTCTCCGGGGCGAAAAGCAGCAGCTCGGAGGATGGTTGTAGATTTGATGGGAATCGGAGAGCTATAAATCGTTCCCGTGGACGCGGTGGGGGGAGATCCGTTCGTCGTGTAGCGAATGGCTAGAGCGGAATCGGAGCTGCTGAGTCCGACCAGAAATGGGGCGTCGTAGAATCCGCGCGGGATATCGGCTAGAACTTCTTCTTCAACGAAACCGCTGAAAGTGGTGGTGCCGTTTTCTGCGTCCGGCGTAGATTCGGAAAAGTAACCCGAGCTGTTATCTGCGAGACGACCATAGGAGCTGCCCACATACTGGGGAGGGTAGGATGGAGCAATCTCATCGTGGATGGTCAAGCCATTGGGCTCGACAAGAGCGAGATATTCCCCATTTGAAGAGAGCTTAAAATTGGTGTGCAGTTGATTCCCTGAAACTGCGCGATTTTTGTCAGAAGCAAAGACGAGCATGAGTTCGCCAGCCTCTAAGGCGGTCGAGGGAAATTGCCACTTGGTAAGGTTGGTGAGATCGTCGGTGAGATAGAATCCGGCGAGGTCGCTTGGAGTGTTACTGGTGTTTTTGATTTCAATCCAGTCGGTCTCGTCTCCGTCTTCATCGGAGACAGGTCCGGTGTTTTGGGCGACGAACTCATTGAGGCGAAAGCTTGCTGGTTCGTCGACGTAAATGGTCACGGATTCGGTAGCGGTTCCGCTAGGGGTGGTGGCAGAGAGAGTGTAGGTAGTTGTGACGACCGGAGAGACCCTGAGGTTGCCGATCCCATTTGTAGTGAAAGGCAGGACATCACCAATATCTTGACTGATGGACAGTGCGGTGACTTCAGGAGCAATATCCCACGAGAGTGTGGCGCTGTCGCCGCTTGCAATGCTTACCGGGGCTCCAGTGAAGGAGTTTAAGAGGGGCGAGGTTTCCATCGCCGCAACGTGCTCTGCGATACGTGAGGCTGGGACAGCGTGAGTGTAGAAGGCCACTTCGTCGATTGTCCCGTCGAAGTAATTTCCATTGAGGTTCTTATGAATTCCAATGAAGAAACCTCCGTTCGATGACTCTGGGTTGACCGTGCCCGAGGCCGTGGCGACGCCGTCGATATACCAGGTCCACTTGTTGGTAGAGTCATCGTAGACGAGAGCTCCGTGATGCACTTTTTCCACGACCGCTGAAGTTCCGCTACTCCTTGTGGCACCGCCAAGGAAACTGCGAATGTCATTATTACTTGAAGAAATGAAAAAGAGCGTGCGCCCTTTGCCTCCGTCTTGTTGGACGACCGCTTGTTGGGAAGTGGCGTCGGTTTTGAAAAGCGCCTCGATCGTGAAACTTGTGAGAGCGGGATTAAAAAGTGGTGGAGTGAGGATGCGTGACTTGCTTGTCGAGCTACCACTAAATTCTGCAGCGGTATCGGCTTCTTCTGTGAGCCCGGTGACTCCGAGAGTTGGGAAAGCCGTTCCAACGAAGGTGGCGTGGTTCCCGTTGGGAGAGGAATCGAGTGCGACTGTGGCTCCCGAAGTTTCGCTGAGTCGGTAAAAAGCCACCGGGTTATCCGCGAGAACCTCTACGGAGTAGGGCGCAGCGGAAGCGGCGATAGGAGCCAATAAAAGAAGGAGAGATTGGCAACTATTGGGAACTTTCACTGTAAGGAATTTTCTTTTGGCGTAAAGGGAAGGTGCTGCTGGGTCGCAACGAGATCAAAAAATACAAACTCCCAGTAAAGTTATAGCCCTATCTTACGCTCTGCAATTTTTGTTCTAAAAAATCAGCGACTCGTTCGAAGGGGTCAAAACCGAATGCTTCTCCGATAGGCTTGCGGAGATTGGAGTTGGCGTTGATGTCATAGAAGACACGACGACCATCTGGCGTTTCAAGATATTCGATTCCTGCAACATCCATCTTGGCGCTTTTGACAATCTGCTTTCCTGCTTTGAGAGCTTCAGCTGGAAGATCGAGGTAGGGATAGAATTCAACCGGTCTGGCGTCAATTTCCTGAGGGCCGGGAATGGCGCAGGCTCCTTCTTTAACGGCCTCGACTGGATTACAGGCTTCGGAAGGGCATAGATTGAAGCGGCCATGGGTGACGATTCGCATCGCGTAGAGAAGTTCCTCTCCGAGAAACTCCATGCGGACGATACCAACCTCTGGATCATGAGGGAGATATTCCTGTAAGAGTAAGAGTTGGTCGGGCTCCCAAAGGTTGGGATTCTTGGCGAGCAGCTCGCGGAGTTCGTCGAGGGAGTCGAGTTGATTCATGCGAGCACCGCTGCCACCTTGTTCTGGCTTTAGCATTGCCGGGAAAGATAAGTCATTCCGGCCTGCCAAGGCCTCGGCGTCATTGAAAATGATAGAGCGCGGGTGATCGATCTCGAGTTCGTTGAGCTTAGCGATTTGCGCGCTCTTTGAGAGTTCGAAGGAAAAGACATCGATGCCATTGAGAACTTCAGCTCCCTGTATTTGAAGGTTCTTGAGTAAGGCTAGCGTAAATGGAACGACCCTCAGGCGGCCTCGGACGTAGGCACTCGGGCTTGCTTGGTTAAAGTAGAGTCGAGCTTTGGGAAGATCATGTCCACCAAAGGCCGCAGATTTAAGATCATATTTTTCATAAGCAATCCCACGTTGGTCGAGGACATCGAAGAGTGGTTGTTGCCAGGGCTCATTTTCAAAGAGGACGACGAGATCTAGAGCGGCTGCCATAAGAGCCGGACAATTGGCGATTTGAGGTGAAAGTCGATCTCGATTTCCTTGTTTTTGAAAGTCCCGGAGCGGCGAGTGATATGCGAGATAAGAGATGGAGAGGAATTTGCTTTTGGCGGAGAGGGAAGCCGGGGCTGTGGTTGAGAGTGGATTAGTCCAATGCTAGCTCGACTTGTTTTTGGAAAAGCTCCAAATCGGGATCATCGACGTCTTTCATCCAATGCCACAGGGCCTTGGTCATAGCGCTGACTTGGCCCGATTGATTGTCACTTGGTTTATCAAGTAGGTTCTTTAGGCAATCTGGGTCTTTTCGTAGGTCGTAGAGTTCCTCGCGGGTGCGATGGAGATAGAAATCAGCGCGAGCACGGACCTTTGGGTCTTTCGCATTCTTCATTGCCTTGAAGGTGAGGCCGCTCATCGATTCGTTACGGAACTGCGTCTTGCCGTCCGACCAGCCGTTCCAGATATAGAGGAAGTCACCATTATTGATGGCGCGCATCGGCAGGTGCTTACGTGAGTAGGGTCGCTCATGGAAGGTAAAGACCCGATTACGATTTGCTTGTTTAAGCCCCTTCATAAGAGGGAGCAGGGAAAGGCCGTTGGCGCCTTCTAGATTCTCGACACCGGCGGCAGCGAGAAAAGTTGGAGCGACATCGATGGTGCTGACGAAATTCTTTTCATCGGTCACTCCGGGTTTGATGTGGCCGGGCCAGCGCAGGCTGAAGGGCGTGATGTTCGAGGCAAGGTAGCAATTGGTCTTTGCATAGGGTAGAGGCATGCCGTGATCGCTCAAGAAGAGGACCAAGGTGTTGTTGGCTTGGCCGCTTTTTTCCAACTCATCGAGGACTGCTCCAACCACCTGATCGGCACGAGCGACGGATTGAAAATAGGTTGCCAATTCGGTTCGGATTTCGGGAAGATCTGGAAGGAAGCCGGGCACCGGAACTTGTTTTGGATCGATCTTTCGTGGGAACGGGATCTTTTTGAAGGAATCGCCCTTCGCCCCGGCAAAGGGACGGTGCGGGTCGGCCGCGTTGGCCATGATAAAGAATGGTTTGTCGGCGTCATTGGCTTCTTCGATTGAAGCACGGACAGCCTTGGCATAGGCGCTGGCACTGCGGCCTCCGCCGAGATCTTTTTGTTTGTCGATTCGGTGGAAGGCTTTGTGACGAGAGGGCACCACGTGGATTTCCTTGCCGATCAGACTGTTGTAATAGCCGGCCATATCAAGCGCCTCGGGGAGGCTGGGCACTTCAGGGTTAATTTTGTCGAACCCGAGTGCTCCGCTGGTTTGCGGATAGCGGCCGGTCATCAGGACAGCACGACAAGGCATACAGATCGCGACGTTCACGAAGCCACGGTCGAAGCGAATGCCTTCAGCGGCAAGTCGGTCGATGTTTGGAGTGATATTCTTGATTGAGCAGCCGTAGGAGCCAATCGAGTCACGATTCATATCATCGACGGTGATCAGGAGAAGGTTCGGTTTCGCGGCGAGAGAGGTGAAGTAAGCAAAGAAGAGGAGAAAACGCATAAGTTATGAAATTTGGATAGAAAACCGTCTGCCTTTATTATCAGGTCTGGCCTAGGTATCGGGAGTCAAAGAAGGGAATTTAAAACAGTGTCTGCCCACCCTGCAATAGCCGAATTCTAATGCAAACCTGATCAAGGATTATCTTTGTGGGAAGAGTTCTTCCGTCCTGAGCATCCGTCGTTTAATGATTATCGAAAAGTCAGATTGCTTTGGGCTCTACGATTTTGTTACACTTGTTTAATGAAAGACATCTGTTCTTCTCTTCTTCCCGCAGTCTGTCTGGGAACCGCTGCTCTAAGTGCCTTTCTCACTGGCGCTGCTTCATCGGAAACTGTCAGTGTGAGTGCTCTTGCTGATCTCGGGTAGCCTTCCGAGTCTGTCAATACGATCGGGCAGAGCCCGACGTATCAAAATCGGACTGTTGGTGGAGTTGAGGCGGTTACTACAAAGGACGCTACCTTTGCGGTCTTGATTGATTTCAACGCAGGTGATAGTGCAA
>Ga0102813_1000054_pt1 | contig 50111 bp, 45 predicted proteins | sample ColrivemetaGS725_FD_84512 | JGI IMG/M metagenome (GOLD analysis project Ga0102813, IMG submission 84512) | Estuarine microbial communities from the Columbia River estuary - Flood tide ETM metaG S.725 | ecosystem: Environmental > Aquatic > Marine > Intertidal zone > Estuary | place: USA: Columbia...
GACCTGCTATCGAAAATGGATTTTATTATGACGTAGATTTAGGTGGTCAGGTTATTTCCGAAAAAGACTTTAAAAGGATTGAAGAAAAAATGTTAGCAATCGCAAGAGGTAAACATGATTTTAAGATAAAGCCTGTATCAAAAGCTGAAGCGCTGAATAAATACGAAAAAGAAGGAAACACATACAAAGTTGAGTTAATTGAAAACCTTAACGACGGAGAAATTACATTTTGTGACCATTCATCGTTTACAGATTTATGTCGCGGTGGACACATTCCTAATACTGGTATTATTAAAGCGGTAAAAGTTTTGAGTGTCGCTGGTGCTTATTGGAGAGGAGACGAAAACAATACCCAATTAACCAGAGTTTACGGGATTACATTTCCAAAACAAAAAGAACTTACCGAATACTTAGCGCTTCTTGAAGAAGCAAAAAAAAGAGACCATAGAAAACTAGGCAAGCAACTAGAGCTCTTTACCTTTTCACAAAAAGTGGGACAAGGATTGCCTTTGTGGCTACCAAAAGGAGCCGCTTTAAGATCTCGATTAGAAGATTTCTTAAAAAAAGCACAACAAAAAGCAGGCTATGAAATGGTCATAACCCCGCATATTGGTCAAAAAGAATTGTACATCACTTCTGGTCATTATGAAAAATATGGTGCAGATAGCTTTCAAAGTATAAAAACTCCTAAACTAGATGAGGAGTTCTTACTTAAGCCAATGAACTGCCCACATCATTGTGAGATATACAACGCTAAACCATTTAGCTATAAAGAATTACCTAAAAGATATGCTGAATTTGGAACGGTTTATAGATACGAACAAAGTGGTGAATTGCACGGGCTAACACGAGTTCGAGGTTTTACTCAGGACGATGCTCACATTTTTTGTATGCCTGAGCAGCTAGACGAAGAATTTCAAAATGTAATAGACCTTGTGCTTTACGTTTTTGGGGCATTAGGATTTGAAAATTTTTCTACACAAGTGTCGGTTCGCGATCCAGAAAATTTAGATAAATATATCGGTGATTCCAAGGTATGGGATAAAGCTGAGCAAGCGATTATAAGTGCTGCAGAAGCAAAAGGTTTGGATTATATTATAGAAACTGGAGAAGCCGCTTTTTATGGCCCAAAATTAGACTTCATGGTAAAGGACGCTCTAGGGCGCCAATGGCAATTGGGAACAATTCAAGTTGACTATAACTTACCTGAAAGATTTGACCTTACATACAAAGGGTCTGATAATGAACTACATAGACCAGTTATGATTCACCGTGCTCCTTTTGGAAGTATGGAACGTTTTATAGCTATTCTATTAGAACACACTGGTGGCAATTTCCCGCTTTGGCTAATGCCAGAACAAGTTATTATACTGTCTATTAGCGAGAAATATGAAAAATACGCCCGAAAAGTTTTAAATTTGCTAGAAAATAACGAAATTCGCGCCCTCGTCGATAATAGGAATGAAACAATGGGGAAAAAAATACGAGATGCAGAAATGTTAAAAATCCCGTATATGATCATCGTTGGTGACCAAGAAGAAGTTGACGAAACTATTAGTGTTAGAAAACACGGTGGAGAAGATTTAGGTACGATAAGTGTAGGGTCATTCTCAACAATTATTGAAGAACAAATTAAAAAAACATTAAAAGAATTTTAAAGTTTAACTAAAAAATAAAGCCATAGCAATACGTAGAAGAAGAGACAGAGGTCCTCTAAGAATTATTAAAGAAGATCAACATAAGATCAACAGAAAAATTACTGCTCAAGAACTAAGACTTGTTGGTGATAACGTTGAAGTTGGTGTATACAGCTTATCTCAAGCCTTAGCAATAGCAAGAGAGCAAGAGGTTGATTTAGTTGAAATATCTCCGAAAGCTGTACCTCCGGTATGTAAGGTAATGGATTATAAAAAGTTTCTTTACGAACAAAAGAAACGTGACAAAGCGATTAAATCGAAAGCTACAAAAGTAATTGTTAAGGAGATTAGGTTTGGACCACAAACTGACAACCACGATTACGCTTTTAAAAAAAAACACGCTGAAAAGTTTTTAAAAGAAGGTGCAAAACTTAAAGCCTTTGTATTTTTCAAAGGTCGATCAATCATCTACCAAGAGCAAGGTCAGATTTTATTATTGCGTCTAGCGCAAGACTTAGAAGACCTTGGGAAGGTTGAGCAAATGCCAAAGTTAGAAGGGAAGCGTATGATAATGTTCATATCACCAAAAAAAGTAAAATAAGCGAAGTAACTAAATAAAGTAGAAAATGCCTAAAATGAAAACCAAGTCTAGTGCCAAAAAACGATTTAAGTTAACTGGTACTGGCAAAATCAAAAGAAAGCATGCGTTCAAAAGCCACATTCTAACGAAAAAGTCTAAAAAACGTAAGCTCGCTCTCACTCACAGTACACTAGTACATACAAGTGATGAAGCCAACATTAAGCAACAGTTACGTTTAAAGTAATTAATTGCTAGGTTAAACAAATTTTTATAAACCATGGAGTTAGGCTAATAAAAGTATTCAATATTGAGTCGCCTACTACAAAAAACATCAAAAAATGCCAAGATCAGTAAATTCAGTGGCCAAAAGAGCCCGCAGAAAAAAAGTATTAAAACAGGCCAAAGGATACTTTGGACGTCGTAAAAATGTATGGACTGTTGCAAAAAACGCAGTTGACAAAGCCATGCTCTACGCTTACAGAGATCGTAGAAACAAAAAGAGAACATTCCGAGCATTATGGATCATGCGTATAAACGCTGGATCAAGAGCGCATGGATTATCTTATTCACAATTCATGGGAAAACTCAAAACTAAAAACATTGACCTAAACCGTAAAGTTTTGGCAGATTTAGCGATGAATGATCCTGCAGCCTTCAAAGCTATAATTGACAAATTAAATTAAGGCTTCTGCCTTACTGTATAATATTCGCTTACATAAAAAAGCCCACTCAAATTAGTGGGCTTTTTTAATTTAATAAAGTCAATACTAAAATATTTAGGTTTTTTGTTTTTTCTTGCGTGCAGCTGGAAATAAAACATTATTTAAAATAAGACGATATCCAGGAGAAGTTGGATGTAAGTCTAGCTCTGTTTTAGGATCTCCTATTCTATGTGTATAATCCTCAGGGTCATGTCCCCCATAAAAAGTAAAAAATCCTTTTCCTTTAATTCCGTGTATGTATCGGGCTTCTCCATTTGCCTTATTTTCTCCCATTACTAATACATTTGATTTAATAAGATCTCTGTTGTAAGAAGTTGTTTGCCCCATAAAACCTTTAACAAGTACTGTATGGTTTTGATTAAGCATAGTAGGAATAGGATCCCATTTAGCCGAATAATCCATTAACGTAAAATAATCTAGTTCTTTAGAAATTTGACGCTTCTGGGTCATGTCTATATTTGAAAACTCATAAACTTTTGGATCACGTTCAATAATAAAATCCCTGAAAGCAAATGTTTTTGAATAGTCAAGTTTACTTTGATAGTTTGGAGATGTGCCATCTCCGTCAAACATTGGTTCACAAATATCGACTTCATAAGCTGCTAAAGCTACATCGAAACTATCTGTTGCACTACACATTGCAAACATAAACCCACCACCCAATACGTATTCTCTTATTTTTTTAGCCACCGCTAGTTTTTGATCTGAAACCTTATTGTAGCCCAAAGAAAAAGCAAGTTTCTCAGCGGTTTGTTGTTGATTTATATACCAAGCAGCATTTCTATATGCTCTATAAAACTTCCCATATTGACCTGTAAAATCTTCATGGTGGAGATGTAACCAATCATAAAGCAACAAAGCATCGTTTAAAACTTCTGTATCATAAATAGTTTCATAAGGAATTTCTGCATAAGTCAAAACCATCGTAACAGCATCATCCCAAGGTTGGTTACCATTTGGAGAATACACTGCGATTTTAGGAGCCTTTTCAAGAATCACAGCGTCCATATTTTTACTGGGGCTCTTAATTTCATTTAAAATAGATTCGACTTTTTGGTTACTTAGAAGTTCATAAGAAACCCCTCTAATCAAACATTCTTTCTCGATAGAATCAACAAATGGTATTAGAAAAGAACCTCCCCTATAGTTGAGAAGCCACTTTACATCTTGTTGTTTATTTAAAGCCCAATATGTGATTCCATAAGCTTTTAAATGACTTTTCTGACCTTCAGCGTCCATAGGAATTAATATGAATGATGCAAAAGAACTCAAGGAATAAAACAAGCAAAGTATAAATATTAACTTTTTCACTCTATAAAAATCATTAAAATTAAGACGCTAGTAGGGTGTGTCGTCGTTGGTATCTCCAAAAGCTTGACTTGGATCTACTCTAAAATCGTCTTGTTTAAAAGTGTCGTCATTTGCAGCAGCATTCATTTTAGAGTGAAACTCAGTATCAAATGGAGAATCAAAGTCATCCAAATTATCAAACTTACCCAAATGAGCAATAAATTTTAATCTGATGTTTTCTAATCCTCCGTTACGGTGCTTGGCTATTATAAATTCAGCCTGACCTTCTGAAGGAGTATGTTGTTCATCATCCCATTCATCAATCTTATAATATTCAGGGCGGTAAATAAAAGAAACTATATCTGCATCTTGTTCAATAGCCCCTGACTCCCTCAAATCAGAAAGTAGAGGCCTTTTACTTCCTCCACGTGTTTCAACTGCTCTTGAAAGCTGCGATAAGGCAATTACGGGAATACTCAACTCTTTTGCTAAAGCTTTTAGGTTTCTTGAAATCATAGAGATTTCTTGTTCACGATTTCCGTTTTTCTGACTACCACCCCCAGTCATTAACTGTAAATAATCTACAATTATTAATTTTATTCCGTTTTGAGATGCCAGTCTACGGGCTTTAGCTCTTAGATCAAAAATAGATAAAGATGGAGTGTCATCAATGTATAATGGAGCTTTCTCTAGGGACTTAACCTTGACATTTAACTGTTCCCATTCATGTTTTTCAAGTCGTCCTGTTCTAAGCTTATCCGAACTTAAACCAGTTTCAGAAGATATTAACCTTGTAATTAACTGAACTGATGACATCTCTAACGAAAAGAAAGCCACAGGAATATTTTGTGTAACCGCAATATTACGGGCCATAGAAAGTGTCAAAGCTGTTTTACCCATTCCAGGACGGGCTGCTATAATAACTAAATCACTTTCTTGCCAACCAGATGTAAGTTTATCTAATTTATCAAATCCTGAAGGCACACCACTAAGGCCTTCTTTATTTGAAATTTCTTCAATTTTTTTCTTTGCTTGAAAAACTAAATCCTGAGCTGTTTCTGTTGATTTTTTTATATTCCCTTGCGTAACCTCGTATAATCTTGTTTCAGCCTTGTCCAATAAATCAAAAACATCTTTTGTTTCATCAAAAGAATCTTCAATAATTTCATTTGAAATTTTGATTAAACTTCGTTGTATAAATTTCTGTAAAATAATACGTGCATGAAACTCAATGTGAGCTGATGAAGATACTTTTTGCGTTAGTGATATTAAATAAAAGTCGCCACCTACTAAATCTAATTTAGAATTTTTACGTAATTGGGACGAAACTGTTAGTAAATCAACAGGTTCACTATTCTCAAACAGTTGCAATATGGACTCAAAGATATACTGATGAGAGTCTTTGTAGAAGGCATCAACACTAAGGATATCTATAACCTCATCGACTCCCTTTTTATCGATCATCATAGCTCCAAGAACAACCTCTTCTAAATCAGTAGCTTGAGGGGGGATTTTACCTTTCTCTAAGCTAATTAACTTGCTGTTATCAGATTTATATACTTTTACTTGGTCCGGCTGTTTCATTTAACTAAAATACTTAAAATATGGACATTACATAGAAAATTAATCTTTGTATACTTAACAAGAAAACTGTTTATAAGTTAGAAATATTGTTAATAAGCACTAAAAAAGTCAAGTATTAGACTTGACTTTTTGTTTTTTCTGGAAGGAGATTATGAATTAATCGTTAAAAACTCCCATTTTTGAATACTTATTCATTCGTTTTGCAACTAATTCTTTTGGTGATAAGTTTTTGAATTCAGTGTAAGATTTGACAATAGCGTTTGAAACTGATAAAAAAGTTTTGTTACGATCTTTGTGTGCACCACCCAAAGGTTCTTTTATAATCTCGTCAACTAACTTCATTCTTTTCATATCTTTCGCCGTTAATTTTAGAGCAGTAGCGGCTTGTTCTTTATACTCCCAGCTTCTCCATAGTATAGATGAACAAGATTCTGGAGATATAACAGAATACCAAGTATTTTCCAACATTAGAACTTTATCTCCTACTCCTATTCCTAAAGCACCACCTGAAGCTCCTTCACCGATTATTATAGTGATTATTGGCACTTTCAAGCGAGTCATTTCTAATATATTCCTGGCTATAGCTTCTCCTTGTCCGCGCTCTTCTGCTTCTAAACCAGGATAGGCGCCTGGAGTATCAATAAGCGAAACTACAGGAATTCCAAATTTTTCTGCAGATTTCATTAAGCGAAGTGCTTTTCTGTATCCTTCTGGATTAGCCATACCAAAATTTCTATATTGACGTGTTTTGGTATTGTAACCTTTTTGTTGTCCGATAAACATGAAGCTTTGATCGCCAATTTTACCTAAACCACCAATCATAGCTTTATCGTCTTTGAAGTTTCGGTCTCCATGAAGCTCCAAAAACGAATCTCCACAAATAGAATTAATATAATCTAGCGTGTAAGGACGGTTTGGATGCCTAGAAAGTTGAACCCGTTGCCATGGTGAGAGGTTTTTATAAATTTCTTTTTTAGCAATATCTAATTTTTGAAGGATTTGCAAGGATGTTTCAGAAACGTCGACATCACTTTCTTTTCCAATAATCTGACATTTTTGCAATTGATCTTCTAATTCCTTAATGGGTAACTCAAATTCTAGATATTCCATAGAAATTCAATATTAGTTTAATTCAATTACAAATATAAAAACTTTAATCTCTTTAAATAAATTTCAAAGCTTAGATTTTAGGTTTTTTGATATTTTTAAATAGTGCATTCAATAAAACTGTACAAATAATCAGGCAAGCTCCTAAATAAAATAAAGGCTGCATTGTCTCTGATTCAGGAAATAACACCAAAGCTAAAACAATTCCATATATGGGTTCCAAATTGTAGGTTAATACAACGGAGTACGGAGTTAAGTACTTCATAACTTGAACAGATCCTATAAAAGCATAAGCAGTACAAATAGAAGCTAAAATAAATAAGTATATCCAATCAGAAGACGAAAGTCGGAAATAACCTAAACTAAAACCATCCCCGCTGAGAGCCAAAAAAATGGATATAAATACAACTCCAAATATAAACTCGTAAAATGAAATTATAGAAGGCTTATAGTTCTTAACGAATCTACCGTTAAGAACAGCAAATAAAGTAGAAAATAATGCAGAGCTTATTCCTAGCACGATCCCCATTAAATACTTAAATTCTGTTTGTGTAATCAACCCAACTCCAATGAATACAATAAGACCGAAAAATATTTCATAACCAATTATTTTACGTTTAAAAAATAAGGGCTCAATAAGCGATGCGAAAAATGCTCCTGTTGAGAACATGGCCAAAGTGATTGATATATTTGAAACCTTAATAGCTGCAAAGAAAGTAATCCAATGAAGTGCTATTATTACTCCTGCGATAGAAAATTGAATAACTACTTTTAGAGGAACTTTTAAGGAAAACTTTTTAAGTTTTATATAAATAATCATCAATAACGCTGCTATAATCATTCGATACCAAACTAATGGAACTGCTTCAAGAGTTATTAACTCGCCAATTATAGCCGTAAATCCAGCAATAATCACAAGTAGATGTAAATGGATGTAGTTCTTTGTTTTAACGCTTAGCATTATATAATAGATAAATTGCAAGTGTACCAAATAAAATATTTGGAAACCAAACAGCTAAAAGTGGAGAAAAATCAGATTGTTCAGCCATAACTCCAAAGACCTTGTCAAAAAAAACATAGATCATGGCTATTACAATTCCAAAAGCTAAATTAATACCCATTCCTCCTCTCCTCTTAATAGATGAAACCGCAACGGCTATAATAGTCAAGATAAATACTGAGACAGGTAAACTCCATTTTTTGTATTGAACTACTTTGTAACGACTAATGTTGGACGAACCTCGAACTTCCTCTCTAGAAATAAATCGAGTTAATTCACCATATGTCAGAGTTTCGGCTACATATTTGGGAGGTGTTAGGTCTTCTAAATCAAAGCTAAAAATAGTGTCTTTAGTTCGTAAATACTCAAGCTGATCATTATCAGACCCTATAATTCTTAAATTATAGTTAGTTAAGTTATAGGAACTATCTTTTTCTACATATCTGATAGCAGATGCTGATATTTTGTAAACTAGCTTGTTTTCTTCAAAATGCTCTAGTGTAAAATTATTTCCACGTTTAGTTTTTGGGTCAAAATTACTAACATAAATGTACTCATTATCATTAATCTGTCTGTAAATATGCTGTGTTTCAGAAACCTTAGAATTATTGAGGTATTTATAATTAAACTCATTGAAACCCTTACTTGCTATTGGTGCCCAATACATTCCTAACATTAGAGCTAAAAAAGCAATAAATGTGGCTCCAATAAAGTAAGGTCTTAAAAAGCGTGAAAAGGAAACACCAGAACTTAAGAAGGCTACTACTTCTGTATTGTTGGCTAGCTTAGAAGTAAACCATATGACCGACAAGAATAAAAATAATGGGAATAACAAATTGGCAAAGTAAATAGTGAAATCAAAATAGAAAGAAGCTACTTCATTAAATGGGACTTCGTTTTCTAATATACGATCAATTTTTTCGGCAAGGTTGACTGTTATTCCTATAGGAATAAACAGAAGTAACATCATAAAAAATGTAAACAAATATCTTTTTAATATGTACCAATCTAAAATCTTCATATATCAGAGACGATTATCCATTTGTTTGACCATCATTGCTTTCCAAGTCCCAAAATCTCCAGCTATTATGTGTTTTCTAGCTTGTCGTGTTAGCCAAAGATAAAAACCTAAATTATGTATCGTTGCTATTTGTTTGCCTAATAATTCATTCACACTAAACAAATGTTTTAAATATGCTTTTGAATATTCAGTATCTACAAAAGTAATGCCCATTTCGTCAATTGGGGAAAAATCATCTTTCCATTTTTGATTTTTAATATTTATAGAACCATATGCAGTAAATAACATTCCGTTTCTAGCATTACGAGTTGGCATTACACAATCAAACATATCTATACCTAAGGCAATATTTTCTAAAATATTAATTGGAGTTCCTACACCCATTAAATATCTTGGTTTATTTTCCGGAAGTATTTCACATACAATATCAGTCATAGCATACATTTCTTCAGCAGGTTCTCCAACTGACAAACCTCCAATTGCATTTCCAACAGCACCCGCATTAGCAATATATTCAGCAGATTGACGCCGAAGATCTTTATATGTACTTCCCTGGACTATAGGAAAGAATGCTTGATTGTGATCATATTTAAGAGGAGTCTTCTCGAGGTGATTTATACAACGCTCTAACCAGCGGTGTGTCATATGCATTGATCTTTTAGCATAATTATAATCACAAGGATATGGGGTGCATTCGTCAAATGCCATGATGATATCTGCACCAATGCTTCGTTGAATTTCCATTACATTTTCAGGTGTAAAGGTATGCATAGTTCCGTCAATGTGGCTTTTAAACTTGACACCCTCCTCTTTAATTTTACGATTCGCAGATAACGAGTATACTTGGTAACCTCCAGAGTCTGTTAAAATATTTCGATCCCAGTTCATGAACTTATGGAGACCTCCAGCTTTTTCTAGTATATCAATTTGAGGCCGAAGAAATAAATGATAGGTGTTAGCTAAAATAATATCTGGGTCAATATCATTCTTTAGTTCTCGTTGATGTACTCCTTTGACTGTTCCGACCGTACCTACTGGCATAAAAATAGGAGTTTCAATTACCCCGTGGTCAGTGACTAAAGTAGCAGCTCTTGCTCTAGTTTCAGTATCTTTTTTAAATAAATCGAATTTCAAAGTGTTGAATTACAAGGTTAATTTAAAATAAATTTCAGGAAATATTTGTGTATGTAAAACAAGAATGAGTTGTTTTACTATTATTTATTGGATCGGGCTTTGTAATTGATTAGGTAATCTCCTTTTGAAGCGCCCTGATCAAATGAACTCCCTTTTAACAAGAGTCTTGTTTTTTCTCTAGCTTCTTGGTTAGTATACCCTTCATATTCAATTCTATATATTGCCGAAAACATTTGTGCACGTCCAACCCCATGGTAACAATGGATGAGTACAGGATAATTTGAAAGATCATCCATAATTTCTAAGAACTCGTCGACTGTGTCTTGAGTAGGAACTTGATCGGTTCCTAAATTAAAATAGTTAACTCCATCCAACTTTTCAACTGCTAACTTCTCAGCAATTAATTGCTCTGGAATCTCAGGATTATTAATTTTATCCTTAGTATGGGGAAAACGTAAATCAATAACACTTTTTAATTGATGTTCCTCTATATATTTCGCGATTTTTTCAGGTGGAATCACACCCGATTTATAAACTTTATTTTTTGATACCTCTTCAAAATTAAAATTAAAATGCACATCATATACATATTTTGAAATACCTAAAAGCAGGATACTAAAAAGAAAAATTATTATTATTTTTTTCATTGGTAATTAATTTTTTACAGCTTTTTATCGATGATTCTATCAAAATAATCTTTCAAAAATGCTTTACAGGACAATTCAACGTCATCCATTTTTTTAGTTCTATTTGAAATTAGATTAATTTCTAATCCAAGATCATTAATATCGTAAAAACCAATTGCTTTTACTCCGTCAAATATACAAATTATATTCCCCTTACTATATTGATAGTTTTGACCGTTAAAATTCATTACAAAAGGAATTGTAGAAGTTAAACTTTCGTCTACCAAACTACGTCCCCAGCTTCTAAAGGGCTTGTCATAACCAACAATATTTAAAATAGTTGGATATATATCAATTTGCTGTGATAGATCACTATTTAGACCTGCATATTTATTATCAGGACTATAAATCATAATTGGGATAGCATATCGGTTAATAGGCTTATAATACTCCTTGTAATCTACTTGATTGGTATGATCAGCAGTAATAATAAAAATAGTATTATCGAACCATTCTTCATTTTTAGCAGATTCAAAAAATTGCTTGAATGCAAAATCAGTGTACCCAACACATTGATGCATTGGTAAGTTACCTTTTGGGAATTGGCCCTCAAATTCATTAGGGATAATATAAGGCTCATGTGATGTAACAGTAAATATAGTAGAAAAAAACGGTGTGTTTTTAGTATCTATCGTATCTTTCATAAACTGAAAAAAAGGTAGATCCCAAATCCCCCAAAAACCATCAAATAGTGAATCATTCCCAAATTCTGTTTTTCCATAGTAATGATCAAAACCAAGAATATTAGAAAATCCTAAAAAACCCATAGATCCATTGGGTGCACCATGAAAAAAAGAAGTGTCGTATCCTTCTGAATTTAAAACAGAAACAACCGATTCAATTTCTTGATTAGCGTATGGAGAAGATGTAAAAGCGTCTTTAAAAGAAGGAATGCCAGCCAAAATAGATGACATACCGTGAATGGATTTTCTGCCATTTGCAAAGGCATTATCAAAAACTAGGCTCTTAGTTGCTAAAGAATCTAGAAAAGGAGTATAACTTTTATAATCAGGAATATTAGTGTTTTGATTAAAAGCACCAATATATTCTCTTCCATAGCTTTCAGTTATAAATAAAACAATATTTGGCTTAACTTTTAATTTATTTTTGTAGCGTTTAATTGGTTGAACTAATGAATCAATAACTAAATCTGGAACAACATATGGGACTCTTTTAAAAGTTTTTTTATTAAAAGTCCTTAAAATTGTAAAAGGCGTATTTAACACAAAGTCTGCATGTTGAATTTTGTTAACGTACCTATTTGCATCTACAAGATTTATAGGGCGGGTACTTTTTTTAAAATCTCCTCTAATTCCACCAACCATAATAGTTGCTGTTAAAAGAAAAGTCACAATTGATGTGGATACGTAAGAAAAAACTCCTTTTGAGTAAGGACGGTCATGAACCTTGACCTTTTTGTATAATAATATCCAGAAAGCAGACATAAGAAAAAACAATAAGAATACATCCCAATAACCTACCATAAAACGGAAAAACATTGCAAATAAATTGTTTTCGTTTTCGATGACAGCCCATTCAGAAATCGTAGTTCTATTGTAGTTAAATTTGTAATAAATTAAGTCCACAAAATTAAAAGCAATACCAACCAAGTTAGTTAAAAAATAAATTGTAAAAAGGAATCTTTGATAAGTTTTATTAGTATTGACCCAAAATGGTAAAATTGATAAAACTACAAACAAACTATTTAAATAAAATATTGAGGTGGTATCAAATGCTAGACCATGATAACTCAATCTAAAATATTCAAAAAGGGAATCTATTTCTAATAAAGAATAATTATATATAAAAAATAAAAAACGTGAAAACGAATACATAAGATATACAAGTAAAACCCTGTATAATAAAGCTTTATATTCATTTAACCTTAAATATTTCATAATTAGTTAGTTCAAAATTAAATGTAAAAATATAAAAGAAATAACACTTTCTTATTCACCTTAACTCTTTTTATAAATTGTTAGTTAAATTGTAAAAATTTAAAGTTTAATAATTTTATCAATCTAAAATTAAAATTATATTTGAAGATCAAATATTTAACTCCTAATTCTTAGTCAATGTCAAACAAAAATTTACAAGATTTAACAACCCAAGTTCGTAGAGACATATTGCGTATGGTTCACAAGGTAAACTCAGGTCACCCAGGTGGATCATTAGGTTGTGCAGAGTTCTTGGTTGTTTTGTATTCAGTTATTATGAACCGAACAGAGGGTTTTAATATGGATGGGGTCAATGAAGATTTGTTTTTCTTATCTAATGGTCATATTTCTCCTGTTTTTTACAGTGTTTTAGCTCGTTCAGGGTATTTCCCTGTTGAAGAACTAAATACTTTTAGGTTGCTAGATTCTCGTTTGCAAGGACACCCAACTACACATGAAGGGCTCCCAGGAGTTAGAATAGCATCTGGGTCATTAGGCCAAGGACTATCCGTATCGCTGGGGGCAGCAGAAGCTAAAAAACTGAATAATGACACCAGCCTAATTTATACCCTACATGGAGATGGAGAATTACAAGAAGGACAAAACTGGGAAGCTATCATGTATGCTTCAGCAAAAAATATAGATAATTTAATTGCCACTATTGATTTAAATGGAAAACAGATTGACGGCGCAACTGACGATGTACTTCCAATGGGGTGTATAAAAAGTAAATTTGAAGCTTTTGACTGGACAGTTATTGAAATAGAAAATGGTAATGATATTGAATCTGTCACTAAAGGTATGGGAATTGCGAAAGCGTCTACTGGAAAAGGAAAGCCCGTTTGTGTACTTCTAAAGACTATGATGGGTAACGGAGTTGATTTTATGATGCACACACACGCATGGCATGGAAAAGCTCCTAACGATACTCAGTTAGAAAATGCTTTAAATCAAAACCCAGAAACTTTAGGAGATTATTAAATTCAAAACCAGAAAAAAAATGAAAACTTACACATATACAGAAAAAAAAGATACAAGAAGTGGTTTTGGAGCAGGTCTTGCAGAGCTTGGCAGAACCAATCCTAATGTAGTAGCGCTTTGTGCAGATCTTATTGGATCTCTAAAAATGAATCAGTTTATTGAAGAAAATCCAGAGCGTTTTTTTCAAATTGGAATCGCTGAAGCCAATATGATGGGAATTGCAGCTGGACTAACTATTGGAGGCAAAATTCCTTTTACTGGAACTTTTGCAAATTTCTCTACAGGACGTGTTTATGATCAAATTAGACAATCAATTGCATACTCAAATAAAAACGTAAAAATTTGTGCTTCTCATGCTGGTCTGACGTTAGGCGAGGATGGAGCTACCCATCAAATTTTAGAGGATATTGGTCTTATGAAAATGTTACCAGGGATGGTAGTGATTAATACTTGTGACTATAATCAAACTAAAGCAGCAACAATTGCTATCGCAGATTATGACGGCCCAGTCTATTTAAGATTTGGTAGACCAGCTGTTCCAGTCTTCATGCCAGAAGATCAAGTATTTGAAATAGGAAAGGCTATTAAACTCACAGAAGGAACTGATGTTACTATAGTAGCAACCGGTCATCTAGTTTGGGAAGCACTTGAAGCAGCTAAATTACTACATAAAAAGGGAGTTTCTGCTGAAGTTTTAAACATTCATACTATAAAGCCTTTAGACAATCAAGCAATTTTAGAATCAGTTTCCAAGACAGGATGTATTGTTAGTGCTGAAGAACACAATTTTTTAGGTGGTTTGGGTGAGAGTGTAGCTAGGGTTTTAGCTCTTAACAAGCCAACTCCTCAAGAATTTGTTGCTACAAATGATACTTTTGGTGAATCAGGAACCCCTACACAACTAATGGAGAAATATGGGCTAAACTGTAATGCTATAATAGAAAAAGTGCTTAAAGTAATTGACAGGAAGTAAAAATAAAATGTTATTCAATTGTGTCAGATTCTGTAGAGTCTAAGTAATTCGGAATACCGTTATTATTGGAATCAACTAAAGTTACTACATCGGCATTGAAAGTTCCACTATTTGAAGAAATTGAAGATATGAACTGATTTGACAATAAAACTATCTCACTAAGAGTAAATTTAAGTGCTTCAAGTGAGGTGTCCGAGTAAACTTCAATCATAATTTCATCAGCAGTAATTGTACCATCTCCATCATCATCAGTATCTAAAAAATTAGGAGCTGTATCGTTATCAGTATCAAGACCATATAAATCATATTCATTCGAGTCAGAAACTTCCATGTAAGAAGGGATGTTATCAGAATCATGATCATTAGATTCTGTCTGCATAAGCTCAAACTTAAAAATTAGATTTGAATAAGTAGGAATTCCATCTTGATAAGTTGAAAAATAACCTAAACCAGATGGAATAAACATAGCTCCCATTCCGTAGCCACTGTATGAAACAGAGCCGTCAATATTGGATACAAAAGAATCTGACACATTAAAGTCTGGTAAAACACGATGCCATCCAGGAATAAAGGTTGACAAATCATTAACTATTGGTGTGGTAGTTTGATCAAATACAGAACCATCAGTTAATGCTCCCCAATAATTAACCTTAATATCATCTGTGAATTCAGGAGACATCTCCCCATCCCCTTGTTTAATTTTTAGAACGTAGTACAAATATTCAACATCCATATGGGAAGTCGTTTTAATTTCTACATTATCAATTAATAATGAATGATCGGAAGGGACTACTTCTCCATCTAACAATTCAATAAATATTAAATCCTGTAAAGATGGATTCATCATAGCATTGACCTCGGAAGAATTATAATAATGTGTATTTAAATATACAACCAGAGAATCATTATCAATAACTTGCTGTTCAGTACGATCATTTTCAGGGGTTGAAATAATAGTTTCCTGGTCTTCTTCACAAGAAAATACAGATAGAATTAATAAAAAAATGAAAATTGGACTGTATTTATAATTCATAATCAAATATTTAGTGGTGCAAGATACAATATTATACTATTTTTGTTAAGAAGATTAACGTTGTTTTAAACTTTTTATGCGAATTGATAAATATTTATGGTGTGTAAGATATTTCAAGACACGAAATGTAGCAACTATCGCTTGTAGAAAAGGTCATGTTAAAGTAAATAACGCTTTGGTTAAACCTGGAAGAGATGTATATCCTATGGACAAGATTACTGTCCGTATCAAACAAATCAACTATCAATTAACTGTTCAAGATATTCCTAAAAGCCGAGTTGGCGCTAAACTAGTTGATATTTACAGGGTAGATAGTACACCAAAAACTGAATTTGATGCTCAGAATCTATTAAAATACTCGAAAGATTATTATCGTGAAAAAGGAGAAGGAAGACCTACAAAAAAAGATCGTAGAGAAATTGATGATTATTTAACAAATGATGAAAATAGAAAATAGATGTACTAATTAAAGACCGTTTTCTATCTTTGAAAAAAATATTTATAATGGCTCTAAAAGAAAATTGTATTTTAAATCAAACAGAAATAAACAACAAGATAAGACGGATTGCATTTCAGATTTATGAATGTAATATTGATGAACAGGAAGTTGTTATAGCGGGTATTTATTCTAATGGTTATTTATTTGCTCAAAAAATAAAATCAGTCCTTCTAAAGATTTCAAATATAAATCCGTTACTGTGTAAAGTTGAAATAAATAAGAACAAACCTACAAATCCTATAACTACATCTATTAGTCCAAACGATTATCAAGGAAAATCACTAGTATTAGTGGACGATGTATTAAATTCTGGTACTACGCTGATATACGGAGTCAAACACTTTCTAGATGTTCCTTTAAAACAATTTAAAACAGCAGTTCTTGTAAATCGAAATCATAAAAAATACCCAGTGAAAGCGGATTTTAAAGGTATCTCTTTATCAACTTCTTTAAATGAACATGTTAATGTAATTTTTAATGAGAAAAATTCAAAAGTTGTTTTAGGATAATTCAGTAACAATTCTTTCCACAACTTGTTGTTGATTTAAATTATCAGTTAAGACACTAACTTCAGCTTGGCTATAGAAAAAAGATCGTTCGAACAAGTGTTTAGCTATAAATTCTTGAAGCTCACCATTTTTTAAGGCACTGATTAATGGACGTTTTGATTTTTTTGTTTCCAAGCGAGTAGTCAAATTAGCTACAGAAGTATTCAGCATAACCGTAACTACTTTGGGATGATTAATTAAATAAGCCATGGTATCAGAATAGCATGGTGTTCCTCCACCCAAAGCTAATATAAGACTATCATTTTTTGAACATAATTCTTTCACTGAGGTGGCTTCAATTTTGCGAAAATAAATTTCTCCTTTAGATTTAAAAATTGAAGAAATTGTACACATTTGCTTACTTTCAATGTAGTCATCTAAATCTTTAAAATCAAAACCTAATTTTTCTGCTAATAAACGTCCGGTAGTAGATTTTCCAGAACCCATATATCCTAATAGAACAACAATCATAAAACTCTAAAAATTTGATTACAAGACCTCGTTAATTTGTTATGACAAAAAAACAAAAAATAATTTAAAAAAGCATTGCATTATTAATTAAACCCTTTATATTTGCAGCCGCATTGAGATGAATAAATGACCTGGTAGCTCAGTTGGTAGAGCATCTCCCTTTTAAGGAGAGGGTCCTGGGTTCGAGCCCCAGCCAGGTCACAAAAAAGTTAAGTTAATTCTTAACTTTTTTTTTACCTTTAACATTAATATCGCGCACGTGGCGGAATTGGTAGACGCGCTAGCTTGAGGGGCTAGTGGGAATTATTCCCGTGGAAGTTCGAGTCTTCTCGTGCGCACTCTTAATCATCTGCTAACATCTTTATTAAATTAAGTTAAAGATTTGTAAAAACTGGACAGAGAGAGCTTACTGTATGGAGATTTACTTATTTTTATGCTAAATATGAAAAAAACCATACAAATAATTGGCTCTGGATTTTCCTCCCTATCTGCCGCTTGCTATTTAGCAAAGGCTGGCCACCAAGTATCGCTATATGAAAAGAATAGTACTGTAGGAGGACGTGCAAGACAGCTTAACAAAGACGGATTTACTTTTGATATTGGACCATCATGGTATTGGATGCCAGATGTATTTGATCGATTTTTCTCTGACTTCGGGAAAAACACATCCGATTATTACAAAATTGACAAACTTGACCCTGCCTACAAAATATTTTTTGATGATGAAATTATAACTATTGGGGACTCAATGGATAAAATATGCTCTGAATTTGAGCGTATTGAAAAAGGTAGTGGAAATAAACTTAAAAAGTTTATTAAAAAGGCTCAAAATAATTATGGAATTGCTGTAAACAAAATCTTGTACAATGCGCCAGGTATCTCCCCTTTAGAGCTGGTATCCAAAGATACTGTCCTAAGGTTAGATCAATTTTTTAAAACTATAAGTCAAGAAGTAAGAAAAAACTTTAGCAATCCAAAGTTAGTCTCAACACTAGAATTTCCATCATTATTTTTAGGAGCTAAACCCAGTAAGACCCCTTCGTTTTTTAGTTTTATGAATTTTGCTGATTTCGGATTAGGAACATGGCATCCAAGGGGTGGAATGTATGAAGTCATAAAAGGAATGGAATCCTTAGCAATTGAGTTGGGAGTTGTAATAAACACAAATCATCCGGTTGAAAAAATCATTGTAGAAAATAACTCTGTAACAGGTTTGATAATAAAAAATACTTTTATTGAGTCAGACATTGTTCTAAGCGGAGCAGATTATCATCATTCTGAAACTTTATTAGAGAATAAATTCAGACAACATACTGAAGCTTACTGGGATAAAAAAGTATTTGCCCCCTCCTCTTTATTATTTTATATTGGAATTGACAAAAAACTAAAAAACACAGAGCACCACAACTTATTTTTCGATGCTGATTTTGAAAAACATGCCATAGAGATTTATGACGACCCAAAATGGCCTAGTCATCCCTTATTTTACGTAAACGTTCCATCAAAATCTGACCCATCAATGGCACCAGAAGGGTGTGATGCAATGTTTATATTAATGCCTATAGCGACTAATATTGAAGACACTCCTGTGCTAAGAAATAATTATCTGCAAATAATCCTTAAAAGATTTGAGCAAAAAACAGATCAATCAATTCAAAATAATATTATATTTAGTGAATCATTTTGTGTAAAAGATTTTAAGTCAGAATACAACTCATATAAAGGAAATGCCTACGGGATGGCTATGACTTTATTACAAACTGCATTTTTGAGGCCTAAACTGAAAAGCTCCAAAGTGGATAATTTATATTTTACGGGACAGTTAACTGTTCCAGGACCAGGAGTACCTCCGTCCCTAATTTCAGGAAAATTGACATCTGAGCTAATAATCAGTAACCTCAAGTAATGTTAATTTTATTAGAGATGAATTTTTAAAGTTTAAATTTATGAAAACAATTTTTGATTCTGTTTCTCAAGATTGTAGCAAAATTGTTACAAAAACATACAGCACTTCATTTTCGATGGCTACTAAGATGTTGTCCAATACCATAAGACAAGACATATACAATATTTACGGATTTGTACGTCTAGCTGATGAAATTGTAGATTCTTTTCACGACTACAATAAAGAAGAACTATTTATAAAGTTTGAATCTGATCTAGAAGCAGCACTAGCTAATAAGATTAGTTTAAATCCAATCCTAAACTCATTTCAACAAACATATTACACGCATGGAATAGAAAAAAACATGGTAGACGCCTTCATGAATTCTATGCGTCAAGATTTACATAAAACTGTTTATTCGACACAAGAAGAATACAAAAATTATATATACGGGTCTGCAGATGTTGTTGGACTAATGTGCCTAAAGGTTTTTGTAAAAGGAGATAATGAAAAATACGAGGCATTAAAGCATACAGCTATGGCATTGGGGTCTGCATTTCAAAAAGTAAATTTCCTAAGAGATCTAAAGGCCGATCATGACGAACTAAATCGTACATACTTCCCAAATACAGATTTAGATAATTTAGATGAAAGCTCGAAAAAAGCTATAATAGATGATATAGAAAAAGATTTTACTGAAGGCCTTAGCGGTATAAAGCAACTCCCCTTAGAAGCTAAATTTGGAGTATTTATGGCTTACCGTTACTATAACCAACTTTTAAAAAAATTAAAAACAACACCGGCTTTAGAAATAAAAAGTACTCGAATAAGAGTACCAAATTATAAAAAAATAGAACTACTGACCCGTAGTTATGTCAAATATCAACTCAATTTATTATAATATTTACCATGAACATATTTTTTTGGATACTCGTGTTTTTAGGAACTTTTTTAGCAATGGAATTTATGGCATGGTTTACCCATAAGTATATTATGCACGGCTTTCTATGGAATCTACATAAAGACCATCACCACAAAGATCATAAAAATTGGTTTGAGAGAAACGATGCCTTTTTTATTTTTTATGCCGTTGTAAGTATGACCTGTTTCTACTTTTGGAGCTATGATGGATTTTGGGCAGGTCTTCCAATAGGACTAGGGATTATGGCATACGGCGGGACCTACTTCTTAGTTCATGATATATTTATTCATCAACGATTTAAGTATTTTCGAAAAGCTAACAATTGGTATGCCAAAGGATTGAGACGTGCCCACAAAATACATCACAAACACTTAGGAAAAGTAGACGGAGAGTGTTATGGAATGTTAATTGTACCTTTTAAATATTTTAAGCGTTAAGATTTTAAATAAATGGCGCACAAAAAGCAGTATGATTATATTATAATTGGTAATGGTCTTGCCGGTTTTCAGCTAGCTTTAGCGCTTTCACAAGATGTTTTTTTTAACGATAAGCAAATTGCCTTAATTGATAAATCTCACAAAACCAAAAATGACAAAACCATAAGTTTTTGGGAAAAAGGGAATGGAAAATGGGATTCGATTGTTATAAAATCTTGGAGCAAAGCTTTAATATTTTCCAATAAAAAAGAACTCACTTTAAATCTCCCACCTTACAATTACAAAACCATACATGCTTTAGATTTTTATAACAAAGCTAAGCAAGAACTTTCAAAAAAAACAAATTTTCATTTCATAATTGATCAGGTTATTTCTGTTGAAAACAGTAAACAACCTAAGGCCACAACAGTTAACAGTTCCTACGAAGCCAAACATATTTTTGACAGCAGAATTCCAGAAGATTATTTTTCGGAATTAAATAAATATACAAAAGTTATTCAGCATTTTAAAGGTTGGATTATAGAAACTGAGATGCCTGTTTTTAATACAGACCAATTTACAATGATGGATTATCGATTAAAAGATGGAGACCAAACCTCTTTTACTTATGTTCTACCATTAAGTAGCACCAGGGCACTTATAGAGTTCACTTACTTTACTCCAAAAATTGTGGATGAGGCCACCTACGACAGCTATATAAAACAATACATTTCTAATCTATTAAAAATAGAAAGTTATTTGATTAGCGAAACCGAAAGCGGAAGAATCCCAATGACTAGTTTTCCGTTTGAAAAGTATTCTACAAAACACATTACAAAAATCGGAACTGCTGCTGGTTGGGTTAAAGGATCTTCAGGTTATTCATTTAAACATACAGAAAAAAAAGTAGCATCTATAGTCGCTAATTTGAAAGCTGGAAATACACCCTCTAAAAACTTGTTTAGTCAAAAATATAAGTTTTACGATAAAATATTTTTGAAAGTTTTACATGACGAAAATAACAAGGGAGAATGGATTTTTGAACAGTTTTATGCTAAAAACTCTGTAGAAGCTATGTTTAAATTTTTAGACGAAGAATCAACTATTTTGGAGGATTTAAAAATAATGAAATCCTTATTTTCCTTATCCTTTATAAAAGCGTTTTTTAAAACTTTATAAACCTTATTATATAATTTATAAACGCCTGAAATATCAGGCGTTTATAAATCAAAATAAAACAAAATGTATTATTAAATATTTTGTTTCTTAATTAAATTTAGTGCAGAACCTTCATTGTACCACTCTATTTGGGAATCATTATAAGTATGATTAGCTGTAATTAAATCTTTAGATCCATCAATATGAATTGCTTCAATCGTTAATGATTTTCCGGCAGAAAACTCTTTTAAATCTAAAAAGTTGAACGTATCGTCTTCTTGAACTAAGTCGTAATCTGATTCATTTGCAAAGGTCAAGCCTAACATTCCTTGTTTTTTCAAGTTAGTTTCATGAATACGTGCAAAAGACTTTACAATTACTGCAGCTACGCCTAAATGACGAGGTTCCATAGCCGCGTGTTCTCTTGAAGACCCTTCTCCATAATTGTGATCTCCTACTACTATTGTATGAATCCCTTTTGATTTGTAGTATCGTTGAGTAGCAGGAACTGCATCATATTCTCCATTAAATTGGTTTTTTACAAAATTAGTTTTCATATTAAAAGCATTAACAGCTCCAATTAAACAGTTATTTGATATATTGTCCAAATGTCCTCTATAACGCAACCAAGGTCCTGCCATTGAAATATGGTCAGTCGTGCACTTACCGTGAGCTTTAATTAATAGTTTTGCTCCATTAATTTTGTTTCCTATCGGGTCGAAAGGAGTCAACAACTCTAAACGTTCAGAATTGGAAGCAACACTAACAACTACCTGACTTCCATCTTCTTCAGGTGCTAAATAGCCCGCATCTTCAACTGCAAAACCTTTTTCTGGTAACTCATGACCTGTTGGTTCTTCTAACATAACTTTCTCCCCATTTTGATTTATGAGTGAATCCGTAAGTGGGTTAAAATCTAATCGACCTGATATTGCTATTGCGGCTACCATTTCTGGAGAGGCTACAAATGCGTGTGTGTTTGGATTACCATCAGCTCGTTTTGCAAAGTTTCTATTAAACGAATGTACTATACTGTTCTTTGGAGCATTTTTAGGATCTTCATATCGTGCCCACTGTCCAATACATGGACCGCATGCGTTTGTAAATATCTTAGCATTTAATTTCTCGAAAACCTCTAAAATCCCATCTCGATCCGCTGTATATCGAACCTGTTCAGATCCTGGATTAATTCCAAAGTCAGCTTTGGTTATTAAGTCTTTATCTAATGCTTGTTGCGCTATTGATGCAGCACGTGATAAGTCTTCATAAGAGGAATTAGTACAAGAACCTATGAGACCCCAATCAACTTTAAGGGGCCAATCATTTGCTTTTGCTTTTTCATTCATTAAACCAACTTCAGTGGCTAAATCTGGAGTGAAGGGTCCGTTAATATGCGGCATTAATGTAGATAAGTCTATCTCTATTAATTCATCAAAATAATCTTCTGGTGAAGCATAAACTTCTGGGTCAGCAGTTAAACAATCTTTAACTTCATTAGCGGCATCAGCTACATCATTTCTGTCTGTAGAACGTAAATAACGCTCCATAGATTCATCATATCCAAAAGTAGACGTAGTAGCACCAATTTCAGCACCCATATTACATATTGTTCCCTTACCTGTACATGACATTGATGTAGCTCCAGGACCAAAATATTCAACAATAGCACCAGTACCCCCTTTTGCAGTTAAAATACCAGCAACTTTAAGAATAACATCTTTAGGAGCAGTCCAACCAGACAAACTTCCAGTTAATTTAACTCCTATTAATTTTGGGAATTTAAGCTCCCAAGCCATTCCAGCCATAACATCTACTGCGTCAGCTCCACCAACTCCAATAGCTATCATCCCTAAACCTCCTGCATTCACAGTATGGGAGTCAGTTCCTATCATCATTCCACCAGGAAATGCGTAATTCTCTAACACAACTTGATGAATAATACCTGCACCAGGTTTCCAGAAACCAATACCATATTTGTTAGATACTGATTCCAAAAAATTAAATACTTCATTGCTATTGTTTAGTGCAAACTGTAGGTCCTTTGTCGCTCCAACCTTGGCTTGGATTAAGTGATCACAGTGTACAGTTGTAGGAACAGCTACTTGCTTTTTACCTGCTTGCATAAACTGTAACAAAGCCATTTGGGCAGTAGCATCTTGGCATGCAATTCTATCAGGTGCAAAGTCCACATAGTCTTTTCCTCTTACAAAAGCCTTAGAAGAGTTGTCATCCCAAAGGTGACTATACAGAATTTTTTCTGAGAGTGTCAGTGGACGCCCAACTAGTTGTCGAGCTTTTACAATTCGTCCCGGCATCTGTCGGTAAACTTCTTTAATAACATTTATATCGAAAGCCATATTGTGAAAAATTTTGTTTCATTATAATCAATCGTAAAAATACGAATTAATTAAAATTATATTGAAATAAAAAATGAATAAACATACGTTTAACTGAAATCTTATCAAGCCAAGCTGGCAAAATGAATTATCAAGTTGTGAGACTTTATAAAAATTTCAGATAAAATAATAAACTTTAGGCTAAAACAAACTCTCTACGATTGATTCTATAGAAATACCGTCAGATTCTGCTTTATAATTTTTAATAATTCTATGTCTTAATATCCCAATGGCTACAGCTTGTACGTCTTCAATATCAGGTGATAGCTTATTGTTTATAACCGCAAAAGTTTTAGCAGCTAGTATAAGATTTTGTGAGGCCCTTGGACCAGCCCCCCAATCTACATATTGCTTGACTATTGAATTAGAACCTATGGAATCAGGGCGAGATTTTCCTACCATGGTAACTGCATAATTTATTACGTTATCAGCTACTGGAATTTTCATTATAAGTTTTTGGAAATCTAAAATTTCTTCGGCAGAAAAAATAATGTCAACTTTAGAATTAGATTTAGAAGTTGTGCGTTTAACAACCTCTACTTCCTCGTCAAAAGTTGGATACTGCAAATTTATAGAAAACATGAAACGGTCTAATTGTGCTTCGGGCAAAGGGTAAGTCCCTTCCTGTTCAATCGGATTTTGAGTTGCCAATACAAAATAAGGGGAGTCTAAACTATAATGTTTACCTCCAATGGTTACTGATCTTTCCTGCATAGCCTCTAACAAGGCTGACTGAGTTTTTGGAGGAGTTCTGTTGATTTCGTCTGCTAAAAGAATATTAGAAAAAACAGGACCCTTAATAAATTTAAATTGACGTTCATGATCTAATATTTCACTACCTAAAATATCACTGGGCATCAAGTCAGGAGTAAACTGAATACGTTTAAAATCTAATCCTAGAGCATTAGAAATTGTATTTACCATCAAAGTTTTAGCCAAGCCAGGGACTCCAACCAACAAGGAGTGGCCGCCAGAAAATATTGAAATTAATATTTGCTCAATAACAATTTCTTGGCCAACAATAACCTTAGATATTTCATTTTTTAAGGCGTAATACTTTTTGAGTAGTAGCTGCAAAGACCTAACATCTGACATTAACTAGTTATTTAATTTTAAACCAATTGCTATTAAAATCACAAGAACGTAATTCACCATTTATTTTGATGTAGGTATCCATTATTTTTTCTTCTTGCCATTTGGTGACAGCATTTAACTGTTTATCTTGTAGAGCTAAGTCCTTTATTTTTAAATAATCTTGAGCAAAGTTAGCTTCATGTTCATCAACCCTATTGGTAACTGTAACAATTTTAAATTTAATAGGGTTAACTCGATCTCCGTCTTTGATTACAGGACTAATTTGGTTATCCCCTAGACTCTCTATTTGTGCATAAAATCCAGGATCCATTTTTGTTAATTCAAAGTTATAATCTTGTGTTTCTGGATTTCTTAATTGACCACCATCAAATTTAGTTTCTTTTTCATCGCTTGCTTCTCTAGCTGCTTCCTTAAAAGTAATGTCTCCGTCAACAATACTTTGTCTAACCTTTTCAAGTTTATTTTTTGCAGCATTAATTGCTTCTTCTGTAACTTTAGGAATTAACAATATATGTCTAACATCAAACTCTTGTCCTCGAATTTTTTCTAATTGAATTATATGATATCCAAAATCAGTTTTGAAAGGCTTTGAAACCTCACCTTCTTGTAATGAAAAGGCAACTTCTCTGAACTCCTTTGCCATTTGAGGGCGTTTTCTATTTAATGTGTATTTACCCCCAGTTCTTTTTGAACCTGGATCCTGAGTATATAAAACAGCTTTTGTTGTAAAACTACTGCCATTGTCTATAACATCTGATCGAAATTCATTCAATCGTTTTATAACTTTATCTACTTCAGATTGTGTGGTTTCAGGAATAACAACAATTTGGGCAATTCGAAGTTCGGTACCAAACATAGGACGTTCTTCCACTGAAATATTATTAAAAAATTGACGCACTTCTTCAGGTGTAACTTCTAAATTTTCAATAACGCTTTGCCGCATCATAGTTGCCATTTGACCGTTCTTATTTAACTCAAACATTTCGTCTCTGAGTTCTTGCTCAGAAGATTTTTTATAATAGGCTACAAGCTTTTCCATTGAACCAATTTGTTCGGCAAAACCTGCTAATTGCTGATCAACATTTGATCTAATTTCTAAATCATTTACTACAATACTGTCCTGAATAGCATGATGTATGTACAGTTTATCTTCAAGTAGTTTACCAAAAAGCTGACATCGAGTAATGTCATCAGTGGAAATTCCACCAGCCTCTAACTGCATAAATTGTTTGTCAATATCAGAATCTAGGACAACAAAATCTCCTATAACTGCAGCTACACCATCAATTTTAATACGCTGATTAAGAGAATCAACAATGACTTCTTCAGGCTTCTCAGAAACAGGATCATTAATGATTTCTTGTGAATATGCAAACACAGACACAATAAAAAAATAGCTAAATGTGATAATTTTATTTAAAAGTTTCAAATTTTTTGTTTTTAATAGCATCATTAACTATGTCGCTTTTTAGTTTTCTGATGAGATTCAATTTACGATTGTTGATTACTATTTGTTTTATAGTGGGAGAAACATATTCAACTGGAGCAGGTTTTCCTCGCTGCAAAACTTCATTTATCTTTATCAAATATAACCCTAAAGAATCTTTGATCTCTATAAAATTTGATTTTTTTAATAGTACTTTATTAAAACCTAATTCTAATGGTTTGATTTTTGAAATTACATCTTCTTTTTTGATCCAAATAGTATCTCTAAAATAAAAAGAATTGAACTGTATTGATATAGAATCTAATTCAGATCTATCGTCAGAGTTAAAGCGCTTGAACATTTTTTTGACCTCATTTAAATTAGATAATGAAGTATTAATATTGATGTATCTAAGCTTTAATAAGTCTTCTTTTAATGTAAAAAGCTCTTTGTTTAATAGGTAAACATCTTGAAGTTCTTCATAGGACACTAAGGAATCTAAATTATTACCAACCAGTGCTTCTAAATAGGCAGAACTATATAAATCTATTTTATATTGCTGAACAAGTTGCTCAAATTCAAACTGAGTTTCATCATTTAGATTTTGGATTGCACCATCAATCAGAAGTTGATTAGTAGCCCAATCATTAATGACATTTTGGACAAAAATAATACTATCTGATTTTGTAGCTCCATCAATAAAACTAAAATCGATATCATCTTTAAGTAATAAGACATCATTAGCACGTGCAAGAGGTTGAATATTATCTTTAACTTTTGGAAAGTCACAAGTAGTTAATACAATAAAAGTAATAATTAAAAATGTATTTAAATATTTCAAAATTATTTAGAAATTATAGATTTAACTTTTTGAAATACTTCTTCATTTAAATCTACATGAAATTTAGATTTTAACTCTAAAATCCAACGAGACTCTAACTCATTTTGATAATCAGAAATAAGTTGTCCTTTGGCCTCTAAAATAGTTTTTTGAGATTCTGGGACAAATTCATCTATTTTAACAACAAAAAAGTTGTTATTCTCTTTAATCACTCCAGTAATTGGATGTTTACTTAGGATTAAATTTTTTGGAAGAGGAGGATCTCCAAGCTCAAATTCTCCTTTGGAAAAAATCACATTTTGTTTACGTGTATTAAGTAATTTGTCAATTTTATCATTGGAATGATTGTTTAACCATGATTTACGAACTTTTTTGATGGTTTTGTAACTTGAAGAACTAGCAATAGAACCTATAATCCTATCGGGCCATAAATAATTTTTCATATTATTATTATAAAAAACTTTTAAGCCCAAAGTATCGTTCTTAGCACCTTCCCAAATTTTATCTTGCATTAATTCAAATAACAACAAGCCTTCTCTGTATTCATTAAGAATATTAGCGAATTCCTGGTTTTCGTATTCAAGATTATCTTTTTTGTACTGGAATAGTAATTGTTCTAAAAACAACTTATATTGATTTTCTATAATAAACTTTTTTTTCCATTTTTTATTGATGGACTTGCTATTTTTATTTAAAAAATCAATAAAATCTCGGTAAGTATAGGACCTATCTTTGATTTGTAAAAATATTTTGGTGTTATTGATTTTATTAGACAAATCCCAATTTCTATTAGAAACATCAAAAACTACTTCAGTTTGAAATGATACTAAATTTTGATTTTTTTTAGAAAGATTATATTCAGAAAGTAGTTTTTCAAACATCTTTGTTCTGACGAGTTTTGATCGTGAGTCTTTACCTACTTGCTTCTGAAGATCATTTTTTATTTTATTAAAATCAGCAACAGGAGTTTTTTTAATTAATTTCAAGATATGCCATCCAAATTTAGTTTGAATGGGCTCAGAAATATCTCCGATTTCTTTTAAACTAAAAGCTGTATTTTCAAATTTAGTAGAATTGATTTGACCTGACTTAAATGGTTTTAATTCGCCGTTACGAGCCGATGAACTCTTATCATCAGAAAATTGCTTAGCTAAAGCTCCAAAATCTTCGCCCTGAACTAGTAATCGGTGTAATTCTAGTATTCGGTCCTTAGCAACTAATTTATTGTCCTTTTGAGTGTTAGCTATCATTATGTGAGAAACGCTAACTAGTCCTTTAGATTTTCTCTTATCCAAAACCTTAACCACGTGATATCCGAATTTAGTTCTAAACGGGTTGGAGACTTCACCAATCTTTGTATTGAAAGCTTTAGATTCAAAATTATAAGCCATTTTAAATGCTGTAAAAAAACCAAGATCTTCTACAAAAATATTTTTTCCATCATGGATTTCTTTTTTTAAAGAGTCGAAATTTTCATTTTTTAATCGATCTTTAAAAGCAAGAACATCATTAAAAGCTTGTAAGGTATCTGTTTCAAAATTTTCAACCCTTACCAACACGTGCTGTGCTTTGACCTCATTTACGGTACGTTCGTATGCTTCTAAAACTAATTCTTCTGTAACATTCTTATCTGTGAGATAATTTTGGGTAAGTTGATTTTGGTAAGTCTTTAACTCCTTTAAATAAACTAGATCCTTATCATAACCCAGAGATTTTGCTTCAGCTAACTTTAGTTTATAATTTAAAAAAAGTTTAAGGTAAGACTCTACTTCTTTTTGAGAATCGTCTTGAACTAAGTCTAAGTTTTTGTTGTAAACTCTAATAAACTCTGTTGCCAAAACTGGTTCATCAGAAATTGTTAATAAAACATCAGAATCGGAAACCTGTGAAAATGAAATATTTAATGAGAGAAATAATAGGGCATATAAAAAGAATGATTTCTTCATGTAAGATTTTTTTGAGAAGAACAAAAATACTAAATCTGAAGTAGAATACAAGAGTCTATTTAAACTTGATAAAATAAATCCTAAAACTATCTTGAATAGTTTGGAGATTCTTTTGTTATCATCACATTATGAGGATGGCTTTCGCTAATTCCTGATGTTGTAATTTTAACAAATTGACCGGTATCTTTAAGAGTTTTGATATCTTTAGCACCACAATATCCCATACCTGCACGCAGGCCTCCTATAAATTGATGAATACTTTCAAAGAGATCTCCTTTGTAAGGAACACGTCCAACGATGCCTTCGGGAACTAGTTTTTTAATATCATCTTCAACGTCTTGAAAATAGCGATCTTTACTACCTTCTTTCATCGCTTCAACAGACCCCATTCCCCTGTAAGATTTAAATTTACGTCCCTCATAAATAATAGTTTCACCAGGCGATTCTTTAGTACCTGCAAGGAGAGACCCTAACATTACACTGTCAGCACCAGCGGCTAATGCTTTAGGGATGTCTCCAGTGTAACGTATACCGCCATCGGCAATTACAGGTATTCCTGTGCCTTTAAGTGCAGCAGAAACCTCTAACACAGCCGAAAACTGCGGAAATCCAACACCTGCCACCACACGAGTGGTGCAAATCGATCCAGGTCCAATACCGACTTTTACAGCATCTGCTCCAGCATCAACTAAATACTTCGCAGCCTCAGCTGTCGCAATATTTCCAACTACTATGTCTAAATCAGGGAAATTAGTTTTAATTGATTTTAAAACGTTTACAACCCCTTTAGTATGTCCGTGAGCAGTGTCTATGATAATAGCGTCAACTCCAGAACTTACCAGAGCTTTAGTTCGCTCCAAGGCGTCACTAGTTACTCCAATGGCTGCTGCTACACGTAATCGACCGTATTGGTCTTTATTAGAGATTGGCTTTTGCGTTAATTTTGTGATATCTCTAAAGGTAATTAAACCTACTAATTTAAAATTCGCATCAACTACTGGAAGTTTTTCAATTTTTTGTTTCTGTAAAATAACCTCAGCCTGCTGCAGAGAAGTTCCCTCAGCAGTTGTTACTAATCCTTTAGAAGTCATAATTTCAGTAATTGGTCGGTTATCTTTTTTTTCAAATCTTAAATCTCGATTTGTAACAATTCCTTTTAGAAACCCATCATTATCTATAATAGGAATCCCTCCTATTCTATGTTCTTTCATACTGTTTTTGGCATCCATAACACTAGCGTCCATTGGTAAGGTAACTGGATCGATAATCATACCACTTTCAGCACGTTTAACTTTCCTGACTTTAATGGCTTGTTGTTCAATAGTCATATTTTTATGCAATACGCCTATCCCTCCTTCACGTGCCATGGCAATAGCCATTTTACTTTCAGTAACAGTATCCATTGCTGCTGAGCATATAGGAACATTTAAGTGAATGTTCTTTGTGAATTTTGATTTAATACTAACTTCTCTAGGAAGAATTTCAGAGTACGCTGGTATTAAAAGAACATCGTCGTAAGTAAGACCTTCACCGACAATTTTGGATAGATGTGAATTCATAGCAATTAATTTCTAATTGCATACAAATTTAGGTTTAATTTTTTATTTTGTATTATAAATCAAGTAAATTATTGTTTTGATTTAAAAAAGGGTAGCAATAAAATTTAATTAAAATTTTAGCTCTAGAGTTAAATAGATGTTTTTTGGTGGAGAAGGGATAATACCTGGCCCAGGGTAACCAGTAGCGCGGCGTGTAAAATATGCATTATCGAGTGCATTATTTATTCCAGCTTCAGCTTTAAAGTTTTGATACTTGTAAGCTAAAGAAATGTCTAATACATCATAGGAAGGAAGCAAACCTATAACACCACTTAAATTACTATTTATTGAGTTAGATGCGTCTGTATACTGTTCTGACATATAGGTGTATTGGACACTTGTGGACAAGTCCTTAAATGAAAATTTAAAACCAGATTTAAAATTAAGTCTAGGAACAAATTCCACTTTTTTTCCTGTTATACCATTTATATCAGAGGATTTGTATTTAGAATCAATTATGGAAGTATTAACAAAAAAGGAAGCCCCATAATTGTAATCAATATTTAAAAGCTTAATTAGATTAAAGTCAACCAAGGACTCAAGACCATAAATAAAGGCATCTCCAACATTTCCTCTTTCAGATTTTACATTACCGTCTTGAAATATTTTCTGTACGAAACCTATTCTGTCATTATAAATCAATCCAAAAAGACTTATATCATAAGATATAGTCCTATTAAATACTCCTCTTACACCAAGATCTAAATTATATCCTTTCTCATCAGTAATTTCTGGATTAATCACGTATGCTGGGTTTACGATACTTATATCTGCGAAGGTTACTGAACGATAGTTTTGTGAAATATTATTATATATCTCTAAGAATTCGTTGGGCTTATAGCTAGCCCCAACTCCAAAAAGAACAAATGAACGTTTTCGAGTTTCGTCACTATATATAGTTTCATTTAAAAGCAAATTCCCCGCTGCATCTAAATTAATGTTTTTGTAAGAGCCTTTACTTCCTGTTGTAATATGTTCCAGTCTAAAACCAGGTGTAACAGAAATTTTTTTGTTAAGATATATGATTTGCTCACCAAATAAAGCTGTATTCAAATTTGGATATTTATAAGAAGACTGAGCTTGGTAATCAATATACTGTTCAGTATCAAAACCAAAATCAGGTCCAGAACCGTCAGATCCTGGTCCTTGTTGATTGCTATTATTTGCCCTGTAAAACTTAACCCCCAACAATAAAGTGGCTTTTTTCTCTAAAATAGTGTAATCATGTATTACCCTAGATTCAAAACCAAAATTCCTAAATTTACCTTTAATTAAATCTCTTTCTTCAAAAGAATCTACTTGATCAACCCGATTAGTTCTAAAGCCAATAGCATTTCTACTAGCATTGAGTCCAAATAAATTAAAACTAAATAATGTTTGATCAGAAAACCTGTGGGTTAATTTAACATTATATAATAACCAGTTAACTTTAAACCAATTTCTAGAACGCACACTTTGGTAAGGGTTTATATCAAACATAGAATCGTTAAGCCCACCTGCTTGCTGAGCGAGATATTCTAAATAAGTTAACTCAAATTCTAAATTAGTTTTTGGTGAGAAATCGTAGTTGATGTATGAAAAGAAGTTTTTAGATTCAAATTCTGAGTTTGGTCTAAAACCGTCTCCTATTTTGTAATTAATGTAAGAATAATAACTTAACTTTTTACTTGTACCACTGAAACTAGTAAAATTAGTGTAAAGGTTATTACTTCCAACAGTATTTCTTAACACCACCTCAAGTGGCTTTTCTGTATTAGGGGACTTTGTAATAAAATTAACTAAACCTCCAAACTGAGTCCCGTACTGCAATGAAGCTGCACCTCTAACAATTTGAATTTCAGAAAGTGATTCGGAAGGCGGTGAGTAATAACTTTCAGGATAACCCAGCACATCTGCACTAATATCGTAATTATTTTGACGTGTATTAAAATTTGAAGTTCTATTGGGGTCTAATCCTCTACCTCCGATGTTAAGTTGCAAGCCAGCATCATCATTTTGGTATATATTAAGTCCAGCAATTTGACTATATATTTGACGTGCATTATTACTTGCTAAATTGGCCATAGTATTATCAACTAAGATTACTTCGTTTTTTTTACCCGCAAATATAGCAGTACCTTGGACATCCTTAAGTCGTTTAATTGAAAAGAGCTTCTGTTTTACTGCGATGAGTTCCACTTCCGACAGCTGTTCAATTGAAGGTTCAATAAATATAGGTTCTGATATTGAGCCGTTAACAATTACAGAACTTTTAAAAGGCTCATATCCATAGCTAAAAAAAATTAGATTAAGCTTAGGTTTAAAAGATGTGAACTCATATTTACCATAAGAATTCGTAACAGCTAATAAATCGCCAAACTCATTATAAATTTCTACAGATTCTAGACCGATTTCAGTGGTTTTATCATAAACCTCCCCAAAAACATTTACTTGTGTAAATGAAAAAAACGGAATAAAAATTAAAAAAATAAGAAGTTTAAAAACCTTTAATTTCATCATTTAGTGGTTTAATCCAAAATTTGTGTTTAAACGAGTCTTTAAGCTCCATCAAGTTTGCTGAAGGATCGATAAATTGCTGACTAAGTCGACCATTCAAAGATACATAACTTTCAACAAAGACAGCTACATTTTGATGCCCTTGACTCTTGAAATGATTACCTAAATAATGTCCATATTCTAATATCATATCAGGTTGAAAACTCATTTGCTTCTGCTGAACAGGGGTAAGAAAATCATCATTATTTACATAAAAAAAGGAATTGGTTTTTGAGTTTACAATTTTAAAAACTGAATTACCTTTTTTCTCCATCAACATTACACGCCAAGAAAATCTGTAACCTTGTTCGTTCCAAAAAAGTTCACCAGGATAAAGTAGAGATCTCAAAGGTATAATTATTTGTATTGTCATAAAAACAACAATAATCAATAGAGATGTATTCCAAACTTTATAATGATTTACTTGACTGAAAGATAATTTTAAGTTATCCGTTTTCATTTTAAAAAACTCAAGAATTTTGATTGTAAAGTGAATTATTTTATAATGAACGTTAGAATCAAAAAATATTATCGTTGATAATATCATGATGTATGGAAACATTCCTATTGGAAAAAGGACACGAGTAGTGATATGAAAGGCAACTACTAAAACAAAGGCTATGGATCGTGTTTTCCTGAACAATAACAAAAAGGGGATACTGATGTCGTAAAACATACCTCCCCAACTCATAAAAAAGTGAAACCACTCTTGCTGCATTAATGTATGACCAATAAATGGTAAATCGTATTTAGATTTTAACCAAAGCTTTAAAGGCATAGCATTTAATAACCAATCAGAATTTATTTTTGTTATACCTGCATAAAAATATACAATTCCTAACATTAACTTTAAGCTGTCGATCGTCCATTTTGGAACCGTCTTGTATGATTTTCTGATAGATATAGCATCGATAGAAAACATTGCATTACATGGGATAAATAGCATTATAAAACTCACTAGAGAGACAAAATAGTAATGATTTAAATAGGTGGTTTTATCCATTAATTCAATATAGGTGAAGCTTAAAAAGAAAATCAATATCGATAAACGATATTTATATCCAATTGCAACAAAAAATGCTGAAATACCACAAATAATAAAAAATGCATAGGTATACAATCCAACTGGCTTCACCCATTCAAATCCGTAGTATGAAAAGTGGAAAGAAGGTTCAATATACAAAGATTCAATCCAGCCTTTTGACCAGAAACGAACAAGGCTAATAAACATCAAAAAACCAAAAAACATCCTAAATACCGCTAATGGAGCAGCACTTGATTGTTTATTAAAATAATTAGCTATAGAGTTTATCATATTGAAAAAAGGCTCTCGGATTTAAAAAAGAGAACCTTAAATTGTGGAAATTATTAATTTTAAAATATTTATTAATCACCGTCAGCGTCAATGTAATCAACTGAAATGCTTAAAACAGATAACATGTCTGTTTTTAATAACACTACACCTTCTTGAAGTTTGTTAAAAACATCAATCATAAGTTCATTATTTAAAACTATTTGGTTAACAAAATTATCATCAAGTGTATTAATCAATAGCTTAGAATCGCTAAACTTCATCAGAACAGTTGAACTTAATGTAGTATTATCTGTCATGTAATCTAAATAACTCTTCAAAGATTCACCTGTTGAAGTGGAATTGTAAGTTTGACCTTTAAAAAACCCTTCAACAGCTTCAATTGCTTCTAAAGCCAATGTTTTGGATATCGTTGAATTATAATAGGCCTCTACATTAGCTGCACGTGTATTATTGCCTGAAAAAACACCTGCTGGAATACCAAACTTATTAGTTCTCAATCCCTTTTCGAAATAATAAATAAAATCATTAGTTAGCATATTAAGACTTGAAGTCGCTGAATTTTCAGAAGAAGTTACAAAAACATCCCTAATTAAAATCCAATCCTGATGAACCATATCTGTGACTTGTAACATTTGGGATGCTACAGCTTGTAAATAATTTAAGTAAGCTAAATTTTCATCATTTTGGTAGAAAATAAGAGTCTCTGAATTTGTATCGGCCAATCCGAACAATAAATAATCTAAAGCTGGAAAACCTTGAGCAGACCAATTGTTATTGTTTGAATCAAGATTGTAATTATTAGTATTTATGTTATTTTCAATTCGAGAAACACTGGTTGGATATGTGTTCATTTTTTGTAAAAAATATAACTCTTCAGCCTTCGCAATGTTAAACATTTCTAAATGTTGCCAAGACTTGTAGGCATCAACCCATAGCTCTTGAACTGTTTCTAAGTTGGCTAAAGTAGTTGAAATTGAAAATTGGGTAATACTTTCTTTTAACTGAGCAATTTTAGGATTAAAATCATCAAAAGCTGGTAAAATAATATTGTCTGTTACATTTTCTAAAATTGTTTGACGATCAAAATTATCAACAACATTTTCATTAGAATCTGATGAATCAGAGCATGATAAAGCTATTAAAAAAGCTATTAAAAGATATATGTAAGAAGTCTTTTTAATATTCATATTTGTGGTTTAAAATACATGAGGGAGATGACTAATCAAATCCCCCATGCAAAAATAGTATAATTGGATATAAGATCTAAAATATTATTTCTTATAATTGAGTTAAAATATCTGAATGAAATCTATTTTACAATTTAGCTTCAATTTGTGCAGCCATATCATCTAACTCAGAAGGAGTTCTATCCCAAAATCCGTTTCCAGATTCAAGCGTTGATAACATTGTTTCAACTTCTGAATGAGAAAAATAATTCATTCCGTCAGCATCATAAGTGAATTGGAGACTTAAAATAAATCCATATCCCTCAGAAAGGCCGTGGAAATAATCAGCATAATCTACATCAGTAGCTGCTTTAGCTTCTGCAGCACCCCTAAGATAATGAGCTGCTTTGTGAAGAATTACTCTAGACATTTTAGTTTTAACAATCTCAGCTTGTTCGTCTCTTACTTCAGAATTACTAGCAACTATGGCTGCTCTACCCAATTTGAATGCATCATAAATTTCTGTAGCGAGCCCAGGCTCTTCAGATTCATTAACTTTTTTAAGATATTTATTAAATAAAATCCCATTACCTTGTGGCGTAGACGCTGTCGTAATATCCGACTCTTGTCCGTACACATATCCGAGACCTTCGTCAAAATGGTGTTCCATGGTTGTATATTCTCCAGCTCCTAATGCAGAAGCGTCATTATCAACATCGTCTCCAATTTTAACTTCACTTAGGTATCCGTAAGCAACCTGGTCCATAACTAAAGCACCTATGAGCGACTTAGCAAATACTTGGTTTAGCTCCATACCTTTTTCGTTTATTCGAACAGTTCGTCCTCCAGAACCTGTATGAGATCCAGAAACACCTACTCCAGCATCTACATTAAAATTAGTAGATACATTTTCTGCATATTCAGTCAAAAATCCAGCAATTTTAGGTTGTACAGAAGCATCTCCATAAGCAGCTGTTTTGTTTCCTAATTTTTTACCAGAACTATTTAACGCATTAATAGCGTCAATTTGATCCTGAGAAGCACCGTCCTCTGCTGTGAAACCGGTTCCATCTTCGAACATTTGAAGAAGCGATGCTCCGTCAACATTCTCGTCATTAAGTTTTCCAAATAAAGAAGCAGCCATATCTAGTCTAGCTGTTTGACCTCCATAACTGACAGTACTTTCTCCTTGTCTTTCGAATACATATGTATCGGGAGCTATAACTTCATTTGGAGTAGTAATAACTTGATCATCATCTGATGAACAGGAGAAGTTTGTTGCAATTAACATTGAAGCAACTAATAATTTAATTGAATTGTAATAGATTTTCATAATAATTGTATTTAATTCTTATTTAGACTTATTTAAAATAGTGATATATATTTTTGGCAAATTTAATACCAAAAGTTAAAGTAAACAAGCTTATTTATAATTATTTTAAATAATATTTTCTAACATATCTGAAAGTTGAATATTAAAGCATACTCCTTTTAATAAATCCATCAATCCCATAAGCTCAGAGTTGGACAAAGCGAAACTTATATATTCACAAGGTGAAGGGATTAAATTTTTGGATTTTTCACTACAATTACACCTGTTAAGTATAACGTATTCTATTTCGGATTTGAAAGTAAATAATTGATGTTTAGAAAGAAGTAATCCAGTACTTTTAAATACCAATTGAATTTTATTTTTCGAAAAAACAGTGCTCTCTTTCCAATTGAAAGCTACACCAAAATCATTGTAATGAATTACGCTAATATCGTCATAATTGTCTGTCATTTTTTATATTATTTAAAATCATTCTAAATATAATTAGTAAATATAATGTAGAATGATTCTAAATAAAAATAATAAATACAATTATTTTTAATAATAGTTAGAAAAAATCTTTTTAGCCTCATTATAAGCGCTTTCAAAACTAAGCGCGTTAAGCTGATGTAAAGATTTTTGGGTTGTAAAATAAGAAAGTAGCTTTTCAGTAGGCATATTGCCTGTCAGTTGATCATTAGCCATTGGACAACCTCCAAATCCTTGTACAGCTCCATCAAACCTAATACACCCAGCCTTGTAGGCCGCTTCAACTTTAGAATGCCAATGCAAAGGGTTTGTATGTAAGTGAGCTCCAAACTCAATATGTTTATAAGCAGAAATTAAGTTTTTAAATAAATAAGAAATAGTTTGTGGAGTAGAACTTCCAACTGTATCACTTAAGGATATAATCTCTACACCCATCCTATTTAATCGATTGGTCCACTCCCCTACTATATCAACATCCCAGGGGTCACCATAAGGATTACCAAATGCCATTGAAAGATATACAACTACCCTTTTGTCATGTGTCTCAGCAATAGACAAAACCTCTTTTAAAGTGTCTATTGACTGATTAATAGTTTTATGGGTATTTCTCATCTGAAAATTTTCAGATATCGAGAAAGGGAAACCTAAAAAATCAATTTCTTTGTAACTAGCAGCTTCTAATGCACCACGACTATTAGCTATAATAGCCAACAACTTACTGGAAGTTTTACTGAGGTCCAGTAGAGACAAAACCTCTGCAGTATCAACCATTTGAGGTATAGCTTTGGGGGAAACAAAGCTACCAAAATCAATTGTGTCAAAACCAACTCTAAGTAAGGACTGGATATACTGAACTTTTTTAGATGTAGGGATAAAAGACTTTATACCCTGCATGGCATCTCGTGGGCATTCAATTATTTTAACAGTTGATGACATTCAATTAATTAGGATTTAAAATTACTACTAATTTTCGAAACAATCAGATTGTTGTATTTGATAAAAATTTAAATCTTATAACTTGAAAACTTATGATTGATAATAATTATTAATAGATCCTTGATGACTATGAATATTCTACCTAGACCATATTTAGAAACTCCATATTTTCTAGGGTGGTGAATAATCGGAATTTCATTAATTAAAGCTCCTTTAAAATGTGCATTCAATGCCATAAACCGATGTAAATCTCCATGTAAAGGAATGCTTTTAGCAACCTTGGAAGTCATTACCTTTAGCGCACAACCAGAATCAGTTATTTTAAGCTGAGTTGTAGCCCTTATTAAAAAGTTTGCGATTTTTGAAGGTAGGGTTTTTATTAAAGGATCTTGACGGTTATCACGTATCCCTATAACCATGTCTAAGTTTCTATTTGAAATCATACGAACCATTTTGGGGATATCAGAGGGGTCGTTCTGAAAATCTCCATCCATTGTTATTATATAGGTGCCTCTAGCTAAATTAATTCCCGCAGCAAGGGCAGAACTTTGTCCTTTATTAGAATCAAAAACTATAAGGCTTATGCACGAACATTCAAGAGATTTTATATTAACCAAAGTTGAATCAGATGAACCATCATCTATAAAAATAATTTCATAACTGTAAAAATGAAGTGTTTTTTTTATTGAATTAACTAAGGCTCTTATAGAGCCTTCCTCATTGAAAACTGGTATAACAATTGATAATTCAGGACGGATTTTCATGAAAATATTTCAATAAACTAATACACCTATAACAAGCAATAAGTGAATTTAAAATTATTTAAAATCTATGTAACTAAAAAATAATAACTGTTCAAGTTGATTTTAAGTAGACTTAGTATAAAAGATGTTTTTTGGCATTTTTTTGCCATCCCGCTTCATTTCTATATTTAACAAAGAAGATCTTTAGATCCGATTGGTTTTGATACTTAACAAAGAAGATCTTCTTATCGGCTTGATTGGCATAATCAGTGAAAAACCAAAGTCCATTATTTCCATCAGCCTGATTAGAATAATCTTCTTTAAAGACTTTTAAGTCAGCTTGATTTGCATAGTCGACAACAAATACAGAAATGTCTGCTTGATTTTCATAGTCAACCGAATACATCTTTTGAGCAAACATCTGTTTGGCACTAAAGATTAACAATACTACAATTATAAATTTTCTCATTACGCTAACGGATAAAAAACTTCGTTTGTTGTACCTGGTTTGCTTGTTCAAATTTTAATATGTAAACTCCACTTGAGAAATCAGAAACATCAATTCTGTTATTGCTAATTTCAACCTCTAAAGCTTGACCTAATTGATTAAATATTTGAACTGAATATTGCTCATTAATTATTCCACTTATGTATAAATAATCGCTGGTAATCGTAGGAAATACTGTTAAATTTTTAGTGGTTATTTCAGTATTAGACAGAACACCCCAAGAATCTGTAGTAATTGGTCCATTCCAAATAAGAGTAGCCAAATAAGGGTTGTCAATAAAAGGGTTTCTATTTCCTTGATACGAATAGATAACATCATTTCTATTAAGTTCAAATTCAGAAACAGGATCTTGATCATTCCAATCTAAAAATAAATCAGGAATATCACCATTTTGAGAGTAAGAACTACTCCCAACACCAATATTTAATGGTTCACATTGTGAAGGATAACGCAAATACATATACATTATTATTCTGGCTACATCTCCTTTAAACTCATCTCCAGGGTAAAAGTAACTTCCTGAAGTTCCAGAGTTTCCTGATCCACTTACAAAGAGACGATTATTGCGAGTAGAATTCATTTGACAATCGGCAGATCTTAGATTGTGTATATCTGTCCCTGGGCCTGGCTGGTTTGTGACTAAGCTTGGGTTTGCTAGGCTTTTCGCAAAAACATGTTCTCTATTCCAATACCCAATACAACTACCGCTTTGATTGGAGTAAATATTTCTAGTTCGATCATTTTTGGTAGACTCATCATTATCATCATAGCCATAGATTAACAAAACATTATTGGAGTCAACGTCTACTAAATCACTAATTCTTAAAACATCCCAGGTATCTGTCGAAGAGGAAGTGTAAGGAATTAAGTTTGTATGTGTGTCTATAATTAGCTCTGAAAGTTCATCCTTAAGTTGATCCCCTTGTAAAGTAAAATCAATAGTTGTATAGTACTGCGGCACTTGAGCAACTAACACAAATATTGATAGATAAAAATAAAATAATACGAAACTTAAAAACTTAACAATCATTAGTGAATTATTAAAATTAGTTAAATCAAAATTACAATATATAATTGAGTATTATTAATTTCTTAAAAATGTTTAGAAAAATTTGATTACAACTTACATTTAAAAACTATATTTTTGCATCCATACAAAATTAATTATATGACTTTATTATTGATGGCTGCTGGAAGTGGTAGCCGATATGGCAAACTAAAACAATTTGACGAACTAGGGCCTGCAAAAGAATTCCTAATGGAGTTTAGTATTTCTGACGCCTTGAAAAATAAATTCAATCACATTGTAATTATCACTAAAGCTGCTAATAAATCATTCTTAGAAACATATCTTTCGAATAAACTTCCTAAGCAAGTAAAACTGGATGTCCTAGTCCAAGATATAAAAGATATACCTAAAGAAATTTCGTTAAATACAGAACGTGAAAAACCGTGGGGAACTGCCCACGCTGTTTGGACCGCTAGAAATGTAATTTCAGGCAATTTTGTAATCATAAATGCAGATGACTACTATGGCCAGAACGCTTTTCAAGGGGCAGCTCATTTTATAAAAGATAACAAATCATCTACTAATTTCGCCCTTGTATCATATAATTTAAATAATACTCTTTCAGAATTTGGATCTGTATCTAGAGGTATTTGTGAAATAGAAAACAAGCAATTAAAGTCAATAATAGAGCGGACTAAAATCCTGGAAAAAGATGCTCAAATCATTGACGAAGATTCCGGAATAGTTCTTAACCCAAACACAGCTGTATCAATGAATTTTTGGATTTGTAATGATTCAATATTTAATTATATAGAATCTTACTTTACCAAGTTTTTACAAACTCCTGAAAACCTTGAAAAAAGCGAAATTTACTTACCTTTTGTAACTCAAGAAATGATGGAAAACGGACACATAACTGTTGAAGTTATTGAGGCTAAAAGTACATGGTTTGGTGTAACTTATTACGATGACAAAAAAGTTGCTGTAGAAACACTTGGTAAGCTCACCAAAAAAGGAGCCTATCCAACTCCTTTATGGACCTAGGAGAAATTTATTTTTCAACATTCCCGCCGTTAGACAACCATCTAGAAAAACCACCCTCTAGATCATAAACCTTTACATAGGAATTAGATGTTAATTTTAAAGCACTCTTTGCACTTCTGCCTCCGCTTTGACAATATACAATAATGGGCAACTTTTTATCTAGTTTTTTTATATATAATTCAAAGTTTGTGTCTAAAAAATCAATGTTTTTGGAGTTTAAAATATGGCCATTTGCGTACTCTTTAGGAGTCCTCACATCAACAAGCTGAACTTCATTAATTTTAGAAAATTTTATAAATTCATCAATACTAATAAGCTGCACTAAATTTAGGTCCTCATTTTTACAGCTTAAAAAGCTAATGACGATAAAAAATATACATCTGAATTTCATAAAATGTTATTAAGGAGTTAAAGATGGACCTGTCCATCCTAAAAAACCTCCAGATAAATTAAAGGTTGACTTAAATCCCATTTGACTCATTATTGAACAGGCTTGAGCACTTCTATTTCCTGACCGGCAATACACATAATAACTTAGAGTTTTATCAAGTTTTTCGAGCCCCGATATAAATTCTTGCCCTTTGTATATATCCATGTGAATTGCATCAGGAATCAAACCTTCTTCTAATTCATCTTTGGTACGGACATCGATAATAATTGATTCTGAATCAGCTTCTTTTTGAGAAGCCCAATCGTTTTGTGATAATTCAATCATAAAATATTTTTATTAATTTAATTATTTGGAGTTATAATTTGATAGAACAACCTATCGCTTTAGTTTTTGTTTGTTTAATTTCATAACCATTCTTGAGCGATTCAATCGCCTCTTCTACATAACGGATTTTTACTAAAGAAGCATCTTTGTAGTTGTCATCTATCCCACCAATATATCTGACTAAAGGGCCACGACTTGTCGATTCTAAAACAAATACATGAGGGGTTTTTGTAGCACCATATTGAGGATATATTTCTTGATCAGCATCAATTAAATACGGAAATGTAAACTCTTTATCATTGGCTCTTTGCTGCATTGATAACATGGAATCGCCTGGTTTTGTTTCAACATTATTAGGCATAATTGCAATCACTGGGTACCCTTGAGGTGCATATTTTTTATTGAGTGCTTCAATTCGATCTTCGTATAATACGGCGTAAGGGCAAGTGTTGCAAGTAAATACAATTATAAAACCTTTAGCGTCTTTAAAATCAGAAAGGGAGACAAAATTACCATCAATATTTTCTAAACTAAAGTCAGTTGCTATATCTCCAATATCATATCCGCCATTTAATAATTGTGAGTGGAATAATGTTGTAAAAAGAATTAATATGCTATAAATTATATTCATAAGTAATTATTTAATAGTTAAAAATTTTCTAGCTCAGTTTCTAGCTCGTCGTAGGTAAAGGTACGATTATAAAAACTTCGTTTTGAACTGTTGTAAATAAGTGTTACAGGGATAGCTCCGTCCCAGTTAATATCTACCTTTGGAATCCAAGAATTCATGTCAGGATCGTCCAAAACAATAACCTTAGACTTTATTTGGTGTTTTTGAATAAATGGTTTTAATTTAGATTCATACTGACGAGGGAAATCCAAGCTAATCAATAAAACCTCAACATCTTTTGGGTAATTGGCTTGAATAGCCTCAAAATATGGCAACTCTTTTACACAAGGAGCACACCAGGTAGCCCAAAAGTTAACAATATAAGTTTTGGAGCCATCAATATTTAAATACGGCTGAATCCCTGAGAAATCGTGAATTTCTAATATCGGTAAGCTTGCTGAAATTTTGTCCTTTGTTTTGATCTCTGACTTGCAAGCCAAGAAACAAAAGACTACTAAAAAAAGGAGATTTTTCATCCCATAAAGTTAAAAAAACTCAATTATTAGACTAAAAAATTAACAGAAAATTATTATGAATGATGCGAGTAAAAAAATATAAAAATATATATTTGTGTAAACCATTTAAAAAATTAACGATGAGCATAAAAAAATTAATTCTAAAACCTCTACTTGTATTGTTTGCTGTGGTATTATCGGCTTACACGACCACTGACTCTAAAAATATAAATGTTGCTGAAAGTGTAATTAATTGGGTAGGATATAAAGTTACTGGACAACACGAAGGAACTATTAGCTTATTAAACGGATCACTTAACTTTAAAGGTAATACCTTAGTTGGTGGAAAATTTGCAATGGACATGACCACTATAAATACAACTGATTTAGAAGGAAATTCCAAAAAAAAATTAGACGGGCATTTAAAAGCAGATGACTTCTTTGGCGTAAACAACTTTAAAACTGCTACACTCGTGTTTACATCTGTGAATAAGAGCAAATTAGGCTATGCGGTAGTTGGGGACATGACTATTAAAGGAATTACAAATGAGGTTTCTTTTGTTCTAACACTCACTGAAGATAGTGCTTCAACTAATCTAAAGATTGATCGCACCAAATACGGGATCAAATACGGTTCTGCTAGTTTTTTTGATGGTATAAAAGACAAAGCGATCTACGATGAATTTGACTTAAACGTTAAATTAAAATTTTAAAAAAAATAATAATTTCTTTTTGCTTTTTAAAAAAACGTTGTTAAATTTGAATCAATAAAAATTATTATGAAATTTATATTAAACAATCCTTGGTGGTGTAATTATCGAAAAATCAATTCGTGATACTCCCCTATGTTTGTTTAATTCAAAATACCAAGGCTTGTCAATCACGACAAGCCTTTTTTTTATGAAAAATTTTAAGCTAAAAACACATTATAAAAAAATACTAGCAGATACAATATCGCCCGTTAGTGTATATCTAAAAATTAGGGATCAGTTCCCTAATAGTATTCTACTGGAAAGTAGCGACTACCATGGTAATGATAATAGTTTTTCTTATATCTGCTGTAACCCGATCGCATCCATAAAAGTAGAGGCTAAGCTGATTACTAAAACCTACCCTGACCACACAACTGAAACCAAGACTGTGGAACCGAATAAGGTAACGTTAGAAATTGACACCTTCACTAAGCAATTTAAAACTAAAAACGATAAAGTGTTTAAGTTTATCAATAATGGTATGTTTGGATTTACAGCTTATGATGCTGTTAAGTATTTTGAAGATATCACTATTTCAAAAAAAGAAGACTCTATTGAAATTCCAGATATTTATTATGCGGTTTATCAGAACATAATTGCGATTAACCATTTCAAAAATGAAGCCTATATCTTTGCGCATTGCTATGAGTGTGAGAGTAATATAGAGGCTATTGATCATCTGATAAAAATACAAAGCTTCTCATCCTATGATTTCAAATCCAAAGGGGAAATCAGTTCTAACTTAACAGATAAAGCATTTAAATCTAATGTCGATTTAGCCAAAAAACACTGCAATCGTGGCGATGTATTTCAATTAGTTTTGTCAAAGAAATTTCAACAAGATTTTAAAGGAGATGAATTCAATGTGTACCGTGCACTTCGAAGTATTAATCCTTCTCCCTTCTTGTTTTATTTTGATTACGGTAAATTCAAGATTTTTGGAAGCTCTCCTGAGGCTCAGCTTATTGTAGAAAATAAAAGAGCAGAAATTCACCCTATTGCCGGCACATTTGCGCGAACTGGAGATGATTTGAAAGATGCTGAACTGGCAAAGAACTTAGTAGCTGATAAAAAAGAAAATAGTGAGCACGTCATGCTAGTAGACTTAGCTAGAAACGATTTAAGTCGCCACTGCACAAAAGTTGTTATTGAAAAATACAGAGAAGTCCAGTTCTTCTCACATGTAATTCACTTAGTCAGCAAAGTCGTTGGAGCCGTTAAAGAAAACATACCTACCATGCAAATTGTGGCAGATACTTTTCCTGCAGGTACCCTTAGTGGAGCTCCTAAGTATAAAGCAATGCAACTGATTGAAAAATACGAAAAAACAAGCCGTACCTTTTATGGAGGAGCGATCGGATTTATGGATTTCCATGGGAATTATACCCATGCAATCATGATTCGTACCTTTTTAAGTAAAGACTATCAACTGCATTGGCAAGCAGGGGCGGGAATCGTTTCCAAATCCAATTCAGAAAATGAACTTCAAGAAGTATATAACAAGCTAGGTGCTTTAACAAAAGCAATTAAACTTGCTGAAACAATTTAAATATGAAAAAAATAGTAGTCATCGATAATTACGACAGCTTTACCTTTAATCTGGTACACTATCTAGAAGATTTAGACTGTGAGGTTACGGTACTTAGAAATGATAAATTTCACTTAGATGACATCAAGGGTTTCGATAAAATACTTCTGTCTCCAGGCCCGGGAGTTCCAAAGGAAGCTGGTTTATTAAATGCTGTGATTAAGCAATATGCTTCAACTAAAAGCATTTTAGGAGTATGCCTAGGACAACAGGCTATTGGCGATGTCTTTGGGGGGCAGCTTGTAAATTTAAAGGAGGTCTATCACGGAGTTCACACAGATATTACAGTAGTAGTAAAAGACGAAATTCTGTTTAATCAATTGGGACCAACTCTACAGGTTGGACGCTACCATTCGTGGGTTGTAAATGCAAATCTTCCTGATGTTTTGGAAGCCACTTCAATTGATGATAATGGACAGGTTATGTCTTTAAGACATAAAATATACGATGTAAAGGGTGTACAGTTTCACCCAGAATCAGTACTCACTCCCCATGGAAAACAACTACTAAAAAACTGGATTACCTCCTAATTTGAAAAAATAAAAATGAAACAGATTTTAAACAGACTTATTAATCATGAAACTATTTCGAGTGAAGAAGCGAAACAGATTTTGATTAATATCTCCAAAGGGGACTATAACCAGAGTCAAATTGCTTCTTTTCTTACTGTTTTCATGATGCGAAGTATCACCCTGGATGAATTAAAAGGATTTAGGGATGCGCTTTTAGAACTATGCGTTCCAGTAGATCTATCGGCTTACAACCCCATCGATTTATGCGGAACAGGGGGCGACGGCAAAGACACATTTAACATTTCAACCCTTTCATCGTTTATAACAGCTGCTGCTGGTGTTCCAGTAGCAAAGCATGGAAATTACGGGGTATCCTCGGCTTGTGGATCCTCCAACGTACTAGAATCTCTTGGAGTAACCTTTTCTAATGATGTCGACTTTTTAGAACGTGCAATTGCCTCAGCAGGAATTTGCGTTTTACATGCGCCATTATTTCATCCAGCTATGAAAAATATAGCACCCATTCGACAGAGCTTAGGGGTTAAAACTTTTTTTAATATGCTTGGACCTATGGTAAATCCATCGGCTCCAAAAAACCAAATGGTAGGGGTATTTAATTTAGAATTATTACGGCTTTATGCTTATTTATATCAAGACTCGGATAAAAACTACAGTATTGTTCATGACCTTGGAGGCTATGATGAAATTTCTCTAACTAACACAGTTAAAATTATATCAAATAAATCCGAGTTGCTTTTCTCAGCTGAAGATTTAGGATTAGAAAACAATACCCAAGAAGCTATCTTTGGTGGAAATACAGTTGCAGAGGCCTCTAAAATTTTTAAAAAAATTATTGAAGGACAGGGCTCTGAAGCACAAAATAATGTTGTATGCGCCAATGCTGGTTTGGCGATTGCAACGGCCAAACAACTTACACATATTGAAGGCTATGAACTAGCCAAAGAAGCCCTTTACTCTGGAAAAGCAAACAAATGTCTTACTAAACTAATCAAAATATAATGAGTAACATATTAAACCTAATTGTAGCTGATAAACGTCTTGAGGTTGGGCTAAGAAAACAACTCATTCCCATTAAACAGCTGGAGGAATCCGTTCTATTTGAACGCCAATCTCCATCGCTTAGTAAACGATTAATAAATAGTACTTCAGGACTCATCACAGAACACAAACGCCGCTCACCGTCTAAGAACTGTATTAATCAAAATTTCAACACCCAAGATGTGGCAAAAGGATATGAAAGTGCCGGAGCTTGTGGGATGTCCGTCTTAACAGATATGAAATATTTTGGAGGAAGCTTAGAAGATTTACTGACTTCAAGAGCTAGTAGTGAAATGCCTTTAATTAGAAAAGAATTTATTATTGATACTTATCAAATTATAGAAGCAAAAGCCTACGGAGCCGATGTTATTTTACTAATTGCTTCCATTTTGAGTCGCAACCAGATTCAAGTGTTTTCAACACTTGCTCAACGTCTAGGAATGGAAGTCTTATTAGAAGTTCATAATGAGAACGAATTAAATAAATCAATCATGCCGTCCCTAAATATGATTGGCGTAAATAATAGAAATCTTAAGACATTTGAAGTTAATTTAGAAACAAGCAAAATACTAAGCAAACTCATTCCTGACGAATTTGTAAAAATATCAGAGAGTGGAATTCGTTTGGTGGAAGATATTAAGTGCTTACAAACCTATGGCTACAAAGGGTTTTTAATAGGTGAGAATTTTATGAAAACAGAAAACCCTGGTGCCAGTGCAGCAGCATTTATAAAACAATTGAACAGATGAAACTAAAAGTATGTGGTATGCGATATGACCACAATATTGAGGAGATTGCTAGAATCAATCCTGATTATATGGGCTTTATATTTTATGAAGGCTCCTCACGTAACTTGACCACATCGATTCCGACCCTTTTCCCGTGTATAAAAAAAGTAGGTGTTTTTGTCAATGCATCTTTTAATACTATTGTCGAGAAAATCAACACCTACAATTTGCAAGTAGTTCAATTGCATGGCGAGGAAAAGCCTGAGTTTTGCAAATCTATACAAGCACTTAACATAAAGGTCATCAAAGTATTTTCTATTAAAAATAAATTTAATTTTAATGTACTAAGTCCTTACGAATCCGTTTGTGACTTTTATCTTTTTGACACAAAAGGTCCACTATCGGGCGGAAATGGCTACTGCTTTGATTGGGCTGTTTTAGAAAATTACCCGTCAACAAAACCATATTTTTTAAGTGGTGGGATTGGATTAGAAAACATAAATCAATTACAAGCATTTAAAATAAGTACAGCAGCAACCTATTGCTATGCTATAGACGTAAATAGTAAATTTGAAGTTGCTCCCGCTAATAAGGATAAAAAAAGTTTAGAAAAATTTAAACAACTATTATGAGTTATCACGTAAATGAAAAAGGCTACTATGGCCAATTCGGAGGAGCATTTATTCCAGAAATGTTGTACCCCAATATCGAAGAATTGCGTCAAAATTATTTAAAGGTAATGGCAGAGCCTGATTTCAAAAAAGAGTTCGGTCAACTGCTAAAGGATTATGTTGGCAGACCTACGCCTTTATATTTTGCTAAACGATTATCCGAAAAATATAATACAAAAATATACCTTAAGCGTGAAGATTTATGCCATACGGGAGCGCATAAAATCAATAATACAATAGGACAGATTTTAATGGCAAAGCGCCTCAAAAAAACACGTGTCATCGCTGAAACTGGTGCTGGACAACACGGAGTGGCGACAGCGACTGTATGTGCTTTGGTTGGTATGGAATGTGTTGTTTACATGGGAGAAGTTGATATTTCACGACAAGCGCCTAATGTGGCACGTATGAAAATGCTAGGAGCGGAAGTTCGCCCTGCACTTTCAGGAAGTCGTACTCTAAAAGATGCTACAAATGAAGCGATACGGGATTGGATTAACAACCCTGTAAATACTCATTATATCATTGGAAGTGCAGTGGGACCACACCCCTACCCTGATATGGTTACACGTTTTCAATCCGTAGTATCTAAAGAAATTAGATGGCAATTAAAAGAAGTTGAAGGTAAAGAAAATCCTGACTATGTGGTGGCTTGTGTTGGCGGTGGAAGTAATGCCGCTGGAGCATATTACTATTATTTGAATGAACCTGACGTAAAACTCATTGCAGTAGAGGCCGCAGGAAAAGGCATTTACACAGGAGAAAGTGCTGCAACTTCGGTCCTTGGAAAAGAAGGGGTGATTCACGGCAGTAAAACCTTACTAATGCAAACTACAGATGGTCAAATTACAGAGCCCTATTCTATTTCGGCAGGCTTAGATTACCCAGGTGTTGGCCCTATGCATGCACATTTATATAAAACCAAACGTGCCGAATTTATATCGGTAACCGATGATGAAGCTATGAAAGCTGGATTGGAGTTATCACAACTCGAAGGCATCATTCCGGCGATTGAAAC
>Ga0102813_1000077_pt1 | contig 43625 bp, 30 predicted proteins | sample ColrivemetaGS725_FD_84512 | JGI IMG/M metagenome (GOLD analysis project Ga0102813, IMG submission 84512) | Estuarine microbial communities from the Columbia River estuary - Flood tide ETM metaG S.725 | ecosystem: Environmental > Aquatic > Marine > Intertidal zone > Estuary | place: USA: Columbia...
TCATGATTCAGTTTTTTGGTTATGGTTTAGGTTTTGTAAAATCATACTTTAAATTAGCCATTTCAAATAAAAATGAAGAGCAGTTATTTCCAAATTTATTTTTCCGATCAGAATGAATAATAAAACTAAAAATATAAAACTAAAATCAAGACAGAATCAACGTTTTAATGTTTTTGTATTGTTTCTTTTTTTATCTTTTTTAATTTCATTGTTAGTTAAGCTTTCTAACTCATATACATTAACTATAAACTATCAGTTATCTCCGACGCAGTTAGAACCAAATGAGCTTATATTTACAGATAAACCTAAATCTATTAATATAACCCTAAATGGTCGTGGGTTTGATCTTCTCAAACACTACATAAGAAAACCAATAATTGAAGTGGACTTCTCACTTTTAAGAAAAAATAATAATAAGTATTTCTGGACAGAAAGTGACCAAATCGATAAAATTAATAATCACTTTGACTCTAAAATATTAGTTAAGTCAATCACTCCCGACACCGTAATTTTCCCATTTGATAGTCAGTTTGTTAAAAAAGTACCAGTTAATATTTTGGTTGAATCATCATTTGCAGTTGGTTTTGATTTAATAGATAAATTTAAATCTTATCCCGATTCTATTATTATTACTGGTCCAAAATCTAAGTTAGATTCCATTAGTAATATATCAACCAAGCAGATAATGTTGAATGATATTAATTCAACTATTGAAATTCCAGTTGATTTAAATATTTCTTCTAACTTAAGCCCATTCAGGTTCTCGCATCAATCGGTTTCAATAGTAGGTGAAGTTGATAAATTTACTGAGGGTCTAGTTAATATCCCTGTTACAGTTATTAATGTTCCTGATAGTTTAAGTATTAATTTTTTTCCTAAAGAGGTCTCTGTTGCTTTCTATTCATCTTTAGAATCTTTTAGTGAAATTTCTGAGACTAATTTTAAAGTTGAATGTGATTTTAACTTACTCTCAAAAGATAATAATTATTTATATCCTACATTAGTAAAGCAGCCTTTGAATATCAAAACAGCTGAATTAAAAACTAATAAATTAGAATTTATTATAACTTCTAAATATGACTAAAATTATTGGACTTACTGGTGGTATTGGAAGTGGAAAAAGTACTGTAGCGCAGATGTTTAAAAATTTAGGTGTCCCAACTTACATTTCAGATTATCATGCCAGGGGACTAATGGAGAATTCTAATAGAATTAGGAAAAGTTTAGTTATTTTGTTCGGTAAAAATGCCTACAAAGATGGAGTTTTAAATCGTTCTTACATATCTTCTAAAGTATTTAATAATTCTATATTATTGTCAAAGCTGAACTCTATTGTTCACCCAGAAGTCAAGATACATTTTGAAAATTGGTTATTAAATCAAAAATCACGATATGTAATAAAAGAAGTAGCAATTTTATTTGAGATTAATTCTGAAAATGATTTTGATTATATCATTTCGGTAGTTGCGCCGAAAAAAGAGCGAGCTAAACGCGTTGTTTTGAGAGGGAATCATTCTAAATCTGATTTTAATGCCATCATGAATAATCAATTAACAGATGCTTATAAAGTTAATAATTCTGATTTTGTTATTAACAATAAAATAATATCAGACACCAAAAAACAAGTTTTTACTCTCCATAATTTTTTTTTAAATAATTAACTTAGAACCTATCTCTTTAACAATACTGTTAAGCTAAGGTTAAAACAGATTTTAAAATAGTTTAAAATCTTAATTTTGAAATATGAATAAAAAATTATTCACTTTACTGGTAATTCTAATGAGCCTTTCTCTAATTGGAATTATTTTTGTTCAAGCATATTTTATAAATAATTCTCTAGAAACCAAAGAAGATCAGTTTTCCTTTAATGTCAAGAAAGCTTTGAATTATACAACCAGTCAAATAGCTGACAATGAGTATAAAAAATATGTTAAAGCTTTAAATAAAATAATTTCTGATGGAATCGAGCCCGATACAACAGCTATACGTAATATTACCATTTATAAACAAGATAATTTAACCAATCAAATTATTGTTTATAACACAGGTATTCTTGAAGAAAATTTTAAAGTTCCTTCGTTGATAGATCTAAATGTAGATAGCTTGGGTTTAAGTAATTTTATTGGTAAATCAACCACTAAAATATATGAGAATAATGTTTTTGCAGGGGATATGTTTTCTTCTAATGAGCAATCTTTTGAAAAAGTCCTAAACATGGATAAATTACAAAAAGCCACATTCGAAACCCAATATAAATCAGAAATTAAAAACACCCCAATCCATCACAGGGTAACTGTATCAGATATTAAAAAACTATTGAGTAAAAAATTATTGGAAGATAGTATAGATATTGATTTTGAATTTGCAATTTACCATAATAATATAGGCACTAGGATACAATCAGAAAACTTTGATCAATCCTTATCCTCTATTTTAACAGCTCCTATTTTTTTAGATGAAAATGATGAGAGTGATTTTAGGCTGCTTATTAATTTTCCTGAAAGGAAGAAATTTATTTTATCATCAATAATTGGAGTTACACTTTTGTCAATGCTATTCACTATAATTATAATTATTGCTTACACTAGTGCCCTTTATCAACTTATTAAACAACGTAAGATTTCCCAAATGAAATCAGACTTTATTAATAACATGACACACGAGTTTAAAACACCTATCGCTACTATCAATTTAGCATTAGATGCTATAAAGAATCCAAAAATATTATCTGATAATGTTAAAGTTGTTCGTTACCTTCAAATGATAAAAGAAGAAAACAAACGTATGAATGCCCAGGTTGAAAATGTTCTACGTATTTCTCAGCTTCAAAAAAAGCAATTAAATATAAGTAAAGATCGTTATGAGCTTCATGATTTAATTTATGACGCAATTACACATGTGGAATTAATTGTTGAAAATAGAGCCGGTTATATCAAAACACATTTAAATGCGATTAAGTCTTCAGTTTTAGCCAATGACACATATTTTACAAATGTAATTGTAAATGTTTTGGATAACGCTGTGAAATATTCTGAAGATGCTCCAAAAATTGATATTTACACTGAAAATGCAGGAAATAATATTTTGTTAAGTATAAAAGATCAGGGCAAGGGTATGAATAAAGCCGTTCAAAAACGTATATTTGAAGAGTTCTATAGAGAATATACAGGAGATGTTCATAATATTAAAGGACACGGTTTAGGTTTATCTAATGTGAAAAGAATAGTTGAGAATCATCAAGGTACAGTCTCTGTAGAAAGTGAAAAGGGCAAAGGAAGTACTTTTATTATAAAATTACCATTAATAACATAATACTATGGAAGAAAGCTTAAAAAAAATATTGTTAGTAGAAGACGATCCAAATTTTGGAACAGTCCTTAAGGAATATTTATCAATCAACGGATACGATGTAATTCATGCCAAGAACGGAATGGAAGGTTTTGAAAAGTTTAAGAAGTCAGACTTTCACTTATGTATTCTAGATGTTATGATGCCTTATAAAGATGGTTTTACACTTGCTAAGGAAATTCGTGAAAAAAATTCAGAAATTCCTATAATTTTTCTTACAGCTAAAGCACTTAAGGAAGATGTCTTGAAAGGATATAAAGTAGGTGCGGATGATTACTTAAATAAACCTTTTGATAGTGAAGTACTTCTTATGAAAATCAAAGCGATTATTCAACGTAAGACTGTTGATAGTCTTGCTGATAGCAAACAGTTTGAATTTAATATTGGAGAATTTAGTCTTAATTCAAAATTAAGGTTTTTGTCGCATAAATCTGAAAAGCCAGCTAAATTATCTCCTAAAGAAAATGAGTTACTTCGTTTATTAATTCTCCATGAAAATGATTTGATGCCCAGGGAAATTGCACTAACAAAAATTTGGAGAGATGATAACTACTTTACATCCAGAAGTATGGATGTGTACATTGCAAAATTAAGAAAATATTTAAAGTTAGATCCTAAAGTTGAAATTCTTAATATTCATGGAGAAGGGTTTCGTTTAGTAGTAAATCCTTAAGTTTAAAAAACCAGCTAATCGATGGGTTTTTTTAATTCTTCATCGAGATAGCTAGTTATATCCTTAAAGCTTGTATCATGTTCAAACCACTTTGTTTTTTTATCTTTATTAAACCAAGTGATTTGTCGTTTAGCATATCTTCTGCTGTTCTTTTTAATTTCTGATACTGCATATTCTAAAGTCCATTTACCATCAAAATAATTAAATAATTCTTTGTAGCCAACTGTATTTAATGAATTTAGATCTCTATATTTAAATACAGATCTGGCTTCATCTAATAAACCATTTTCAATCATTTTATCAACTCGATCGTTAATTCTATCATATATTAATTGCCGTTCTGCTTTTAATCCAATTGAAATTGTTTTAAAGTTTGTTTTATACTTTTTCTTTTTCAAGAACGATGAATAAGGTTTATTTGTGCCTATGCAAATTTCAAGTGCCCTAATTACTCTTTGTGGATTTTTTAGGTCGATACTATTGTATATCTTGGGATCTAATTTTTTTAATTCAATTTGTAATTTGTCTATTCCTGTCGTTTCTAATTGTGAGTTGAGTAAATGCCTAATCTCAGGATCAATTTTTGGAAATTCATCGATTCCGTTAATTACTGCATCAACGTATAACCCAGACCCACCAACCATAATGACTACTGGGTTTGACGATAGAGATTTTTCTATTTGAATATTAGCATCTTTCTGAAATGCTCCAACATTATAGTTATCTTTTATTGATACATGGTGGATGAAGTGATGTTTTGCTGATTTTAATTCTACTAATGTTGGTGCGGCAGTTCCTATTGGAATTTCTTTATAAAATTGTCTTGAATCTGAAGATATGATTTCCGAATTAAAATAGTAAGCAAGTTTTAAACTTAGATTAGTTTTTCCTATTCCAGTGGGACCTACAATTGAAATTAGGTAATTATCCATGTTCAATGTTATTTCCGCATTTGTGACAGAACTTGGCATTATCTTGGTGGTAATCCTCACTACAATTAGTGCAGTTTTGAGTATTATTTGGAATTAAATCCTTTTCATTTTTAGTCATTTCAGAAGTGACAATCCCTGTTGGTATGGCTATGATTCCATAACCTAGAATCATAATCATTGAGGCTATGAACTGTCCTAGGGATGTAATTGGAGCAATATCTCCATACCCAACAGTAGTAAGCGTGACAATTGCCCAATAGACACTTCTTGGGATGCTAGTGAAACCACTGTCATGCTCATTTTCAACTAAGTACATTATTGTACCAAGAATAATACATAGTACAATTACAAATGTAATAAATACAGCAATCTTTGCTCTACTTCGTTTGAGTGCTTTACCAAAATTAGCACTTTCCCCAATAAACCTCGTCAGTTTTAAAATTCTAAATACTCTCAACAGTCTTAGAGCTCTAAGTGCCAGTAATGAGTTTGTACCTAAGATAAATAATGAAATATATTTAGGAATTATAGATAAGAAGTCTATGATTCCATAAAAGCTAAAAACATAAGATTTAGGACTTTTAACAGAAATAATTCTCGCAATATATTCTACTGAAAATAAAATCGTAATCACCCACTCTAATATATCCAGAATATTAGCATATTTTGATTCAATGCTTCCAATACTCTCTAGCATTACTAAAACAACGCTAAGTAATATAACTATAAGTAATATGATGTCAAATAATTTACCAGCTGGAGTGTCTGCTTCATAGATAATTTCATGAAGCTTTTCTTTCCATTTTCTTTCATTATATTTTAGAGACATATTCCAAAAATAACATTTTTTTATTCCTTTCCTTAATTATAATTACTTAAAGTTGGATATTATGCTAAATGTATAAATTCTAGATTTATTGAATTCATATGCAAACAAATTAATTATTTTTTTTAAAATTTAATCGCTAATTAATCTCAGACTTAACCAGTAGCAATTATATTTACATAATATATTTCAATTTTACATTTACAAATATGATAATTAAACTTTCTCAAAGACTAAAAACTGTTTTTTTGGTATCAATTTTACTGGTCTTTGTTAGTTTTTCAATTTTCGCTCAGCATTTGTCTAAGGTTGTAGATACACAAATTGGTTCTGAGGGGAGTGGTTTAGGATGTGGTTATAATTTTGTTGGAGCTACTTATCCTTTTGGTATGGTTCAGCTTACCCCTAGCTTTTTTTCTCCTCAAAAGGGTTTTGTTATCAATCAGTTGAGTGGAGCAGGATGTCCCCACATGGGAAACTTTCCAGTTCTTCCGCTTGCTGGTCCGCTAAATGTTTCTCCTAACAATATGGATGGTTTTAAGAAATATAAATCGATTAATAAAGCACACGCAGGTTTTTTATCTTTAGAAATGTCAGATCTTACAATTGCTGACTTAACTGTTAGCGAGCGTTCAGGAATCGCAAATTTTAATTTTGATAAGAACACTAAAATAGGTACCGTTGTAATTGGTTCAGGAGTCAGTTCTACTAATGTTAGAAATGCAATGATAAATATTACATCAGATTCTAGTTGTGAAGGTTTCGCAGAAGGTGGAGATTTTTGTGGATCACAAACAAACTATAAAATTTATTTTGCCGTTGAATTTAATAGATCATCCATCTCTGAAGGAACATGGGCGAATAATTCATTATTTGATGGGGTTAATAAATCATCTGGAAAAAATTCTGGTGCTTATTTTTCATTTGACACAACTAAAAATAGCGAAGTTACCTATCGAATATCAATTTCATATGTTTCAATTGATAATGCCAAAGCAAACTTAAAAGCCAGTAGAATAGAGGGAGGAATTAATGCTTACAAAAAAAATGCCGAGTCTGCTTGGGATTCTAGTTTAGCTAAAATCAAAATTGAATCTCCCAATAATGATCGTAAAACTCAATTTTATACCCATTTATATCATTCTTTAATTCATCCTAATATTGTTAGTGATATTAATGGTGAATATATTGGAGCTGATTATAGAGTTCATAAAACTAAATTAGAAGATCAATATAGTTCTTTTAGTGTTTGGGATACTTACCGGACACAAGCCCAATTGCTCGCCATGTTATACCCTAGAAAGAGCAGTGATATGATGCAGTCTTTAGTTGATTTTGCAACTCAAAGTGGAGGTTATGGTCGTTGGATTTTAGCAAATGTTGAGACAGGTATTATGCAAGGAGATCCCACACCAACTCTTATTTCAAATTCATTTGCTTTTGGAGCTACTAATTTTGATTTAAAAACAGCCTATGAATATATGAATCAAGGAGCTACTATTCCTAAGTTACGTTCTCAAGATCATGAAATCCGTCCCTATTTAAAAGAATATATTAGAGATGGTCATACTTTTTCATCAATGATGCTGGAGTATACTACGTCTGACTTTGCTATTGGCCAATTTGCGTTTCAAGCTATAGGAAATAAAGCTGATGCCTCCTATTTCATAGAAAGATCTCAAAATTGGAAGAATATTTATAACCCAGAAAATAAATGGTTGAATTCAAGATATCCGAATGGTAAGTGGAAAGATATTAAACACGATTGGAGAGAAGCTACTTACAAAAACTATTTTTGGATGGTACCATACAATATTAAGGGCTTAATTGATACAATTGGGGGTTCTAAGGTAGCTGTTAAGCGTCTTGACAACTTTTTTGAACGATTAGATGCTTCTTATGAAGATCCTTGGTTCGCTGCAGGAAACGAACCCGACTTTCAAACCCCATGGATATATAATTGGACAGATGATTGTTACAAGACTTCCGAAGTTATTCATAGAGTTTTTAACGAAATGTATACAAGTAAACCAACTGGACTTCCTGGGAATGATGACTTGGGAACAATGGGAGCATGGTATGTATTTGCTTCCATGGGGATTTATCCAATGATACCTGGAGTTGCTGGGTTTTCTGTTAACACCCCTCAATTTGAAAAAGTAACAGTAAATTTACCTAAAGGAAGATTAACAATTAATGGCGGTTCTTCTGAAAACCCTTATATTAATTCTTTAAAAATTAACGGAAAGAAATACGAGTCTACATGGGTCGAATGGGATATTATTAAAAATGGTTGTGTAATAGATTTTGAGTCCTCAACAACTCCAAATAAAACATGGGGACAGAACACAGAGCCCCCTAGCTTTAATTAATTTAATTGGTTTGTGTGACACTTTCGTAAATAAATAAAGTAGATGAAAATATTGAATTTTTTATTGTTTTTTCTTGTGTATAACAGTATTGAAGTTTACTCTCAAGTTGATTCAATTAACAATGTGAGTCTTGTAGATTATGTAAATCCTTTAGTTGGCTCTGACTCTGCTCATGAATTGTCTAATGGAAATACATATCCTGCAATTGCAACTCCTTGGGGTATGAATTTCTGGACTCCGCAAACTGGCGAAATGGGTAACGGGTGGGGGTACACCTATGACGCGTATAAAATTAGAGGTTTTAAGCAAACACATCAACCAAGCCCTTGGATTAATGATTATGCCGCTTTTTCTTTGTTTCCTGAAACAGGAAAGCTCGAAATTAACGAAGCTAAACGTGGCTCGTGGTTTTCACACAAAGCAGAAATTAGTAAACCACATTATTATAAAGTATACCTAGCAGACTATGATGTGACAACAGAAATAGTTCCAACTGAACGAGGAGCACAGTTTCAATTTACATTTCCCAAAACAGACAATGCTCATGTCCTAGTTGATGGATTTTTTAAGGGTTCAATGGTGAAATTATTTCCTGAAGAGCGCAAAATAGTTGGTTATTGTCGTAACAATTCTGGAGGGGTCCCTGAAAATTTTCATAATTATTTTGTGATTTATTTTGATAAAGATTTTGAAGACATACAAACATGGGTAACTAATAAAAAATCTAAAGTAGATAACAGTAGATTAAGTCAGGAATTAAGTGCAGAAGGTTATCACGTAGGAGCTGCTTTAAGTTTTAAAACCTTAAACAAAGAAAAGATTACGGCAAAAGTAGCATCCTCTTTTATCAGTATTGAACAAGCTGAATTAAACTTAAGAAGAGAAATTGGTACAGATACCTTTGATCAAACGAAAAGTAAAGCAGAAGCCCTGTGGAATACAGAATTGGGTAGAATAGAAATTGAAGGGGGCACTGTTGAACAATACAAAACATTTTACACGGCGCTATATAGAGTCCTATTGTTTCCAAGAAAGTTTTATGAGCTTAACGTTGATAATGAAATCGTTCATTACAGTCCCTACAATGGTGAGGTTCTTCCAGGTTATATGTTTACAGATAATGGCTTTTGGGATACTTTCAGAGCCGTATTTCCTTTTTTTACAATTATGTATCCAGATTATACAAGTCAGATAATGCAAGGTTTAGTTAACACTTATAATGAAAGTGGTTGGTTGCCAGAATGGGCAAGTCCTGGACACAGGGATTGTATGGTTGGTTCCAATTCTGCCATTAATATCGCTGATGCTTACTTGAGAGGGATTCGAGGCTATGATATTGAAACGCTTTACGAAGCAATTATAAAAAACAGCAATAGTGTAGGTCCATTAAATTCTGTTGGTCGGTATGGTGCAGAATACTATAATGATATAGGATATATCCCTTACGATGTAGGGGTAAATGAAAATGCTGCACGAACCTTAGAGTATGCCTTTGCAGATTGGAGTATTTCTGAACTCGGAGTTGCTTTAAACAAGCCTAAATTAGAAATTGATTTATATAGAAATAGAAGCTTAAACTACACTCATTTATTTGATCCAGAAATTGGATTTATGAGGGGAAAGAACAAAGACGGAAGTTGGGCCAAGACATTTACTCCTGACAAATGGGGAGATGCTTTCACTGAAGGTTCGTCATGGCATTGGACCTGGTGCGTATTCCATGATCCAATTGGATTGGCAAAATCTTTTGGTGGTATTGAAAAGATGCGTAATCGTTTGGATGAGGTCTTTACAGCTGCACCAACATTTGACTATTCATATTATGGTCAGCAAATTCATGAAATTACTGAAATGCTTGTGGGTGATATGGGACAATATGCACATGGAAATCAACCTATTCAGCATGCTATTTATTTATATAATTGGCTTGAACAACCATGGAAAACGCAAATGCGTGCCAGAGAAATTATGGAAAAACTATATTCATCTGCTCCAGATGGCCTCTGTGGCGATGAAGATAATGGACAAACTTCTGCTTGGTATGTCTTCTCAGCGATCGGTTTTTATCCAGTAACTCCCGGGACGGGTCAATATGCTATTGGGAGTCCTTTATTTAAAAATATAAAATTACACCTTCAAAATGGAAACACATTTGAAATAAAAGCACCAAATAATTCCAATAAAAACATATATATCAGCGCTATTAAAAAAAATAAGTCGATTTATGCAAAAAATTATATTACCTACAATGATATAATGAATGGTTCTATTTTTTCAACAGAAATGAGTTCTGAGCCTAATATGAACTTTGGAGTTGAGGAGTCTTCAAAGCCATACTCAGTCAGTCAAGATTGATACTTTTGATATTAATTTAAAAGCTACACATGATTAATAAATTAAACTTATTGATTTTTTATATTTTCATATGTAATCTATCTTTCTCACAAGAAATTTCAGATGCTAAAATAGATAGTATTCTATCTTTACTGACACTCGAAGAAAAGGTTTCCATGTGCCACGCACAGTCTCAATTTAGTTCCCCTGGAGTCCCTCGATTAGGAATTCCTGAATTGTGGATGTCAGATGGTCCACATGGTATTAGAGCAGAGATAAATTGGTCTAACTGGGATTATTCTGGTTGGACAAATGATTATATTACTGCTTTCCCTGCGTTAACTTGTCTTGCTGCAACCTTTAATCCATCTCTGTCAAATCATTATGGGATTAGTATAGGTGAAGAGGCGCGCTACAGAAAAAAAGATATTTTGTTAGGACCAGGAGTTAATATTTATCGCACACCACTTAATGGACGAAATTTTGAATATATGGGTGAAGATCCTTATTTAGCTTCTAGAATGGTAGTTCCATATATAAAAGGAGTACAAATGAACGGAGTTGCTGCTTGCGTTAAACACTTTGCATTAAATAATCAAGAATTATGGAGGAATCATATTAATGTTCAGGTAAGTGATCGGGCCTTGTATGAGATCTATTTACCTGCCTTTAAGGCAGCTATTAAACTAGGAAAATCTTGGTCTATAATGGGGTCATATAATCAATTTAGGGGACAGCATTGTAGTCATCACGATTTCCTTTTAAATAAAATTCTTAAGACAGACTGGAGTTTCGATGGGGTAGTAATTTCTGACTGGGGTGGGACACATGATACTAGAGAAGCTGCGTTAAATGGACTAGATATAGAAATGGGTTCTCCAATAGATACCATGAGATCAACTAGACATGCATTTGATGCTAACTTTCTTGGTTCATCTTTTTTGGAAATGGTAAAAAGTAGAGAAATAGATGAGCGAATTTTAGATGATAAAGTACGAAGAATTCTCCGTTTGATGATGCGTACAATATTAAATTCAGCCCGACCACTGGGAAGAATTAATAATACTGAACATAGCTATGTCGCTCGTCAAGTGGCCACAGAAGGGATTGTTCTTTTAAAAAATAAATCTAATTTTTTCCCTTTAAATCCAGAAAAGAAATTAACGATTGCGCTGATTGGTGAAAATGCAATAAAGTCTATGACTACTGGGGGTGGCTCTTCTGAGTTAAAAGCTAATTATGAAGTTTCTCCTCTTGAAGGTATAAAAAAACGTTTCAATAACGCCTCTATAATTTTTTCAAAAGGATACACTTCAGATAGTTCAGACCAAGACGTTAAGTCGCTTATTAAAGATGCTTTAGAAAAAGCTTCTCAGGCTGATATAGTACTTTTTATCGGAGGACTTAATAAAAATAGAGGTCAAGATTGTGAAGCTGAAGATCGAAAGGAACTAAAACTTCCATATAATCAAGATTACTTAATTGATGAGTTGCAAAAAGTAAATCCTAATATTGGTGTTTTATTAGTAAGTGGAAATGCTGTTAGCATGCCATGGCTTTCAAAGGTTAAAGCTGTTTTGCAAATATGGTATTTAGGTAGTGAAGCTGGTAATGCAATTGCAGATATTATTAGTGGTGATTCGAATCCATCCGGAAAACTGCCATTTTCTTTTCCAGTTAAACTTAGTGATAACTCTGCTCATTTTTTTGGTGAGTTATCTTATCCTGGTGACGGAGAAACACAATATTATAAAGATGATATTTTAGTTGGATATAGATGGCATGACACTAATAATATTAAACCATTATTTTCATTCGGATATGGATTATCTTATACCACGTTTAAAATCTCAGATATTAAGTCTGATAAAAAAGTTTATTCTGATGGTGATAGTTTAAGTATTACTTACAAGCTAAAGAACATCGGAATAAATGATGGTTCTGAAGTTGTTCAGGTTTATATTGGTAAATCAGATTCAAAAATAATAAGAGCTCTAAAAGAGCTGAAAGGATTTAAAAAAACCTATTTATCCTCAGGAAAAGAGACAACTGAAATTATTACTTTAAATACATCTGATTTTTCTTTTTATGACGAATCAATTTCTAACTGGAATTTACTTGCAGGAAGATATGAAGTTTATGTAGGAAATTCTTCAGATAACATTTCTGAAGTTATAAGCATAAATATTAAATAATAAATTCTAGATTTTATTAATAATTGAAACTTATATTAATTCTTCTGGTATTTGTTTAATGACATCTTTATAAGTTTTTGGAAAGTTATCCCCCATTACTTTATTGTACCTTATAATGTAATCATTAAACTGTTTTTTTGCCTTAAGACTCAAATCCATCTTGTTTAGAGTATGTATCCTATAGTAAAAGGCAGTTTCATTTAACGTATCTATATTAAATAAAATCTCAGTTAATGATATAATTGGTGTGTAATCTTTACTGTTATATAACTGTTTAAGTTGGTTTGGTATAATTTTCAAAATTTCATATTCAAAATTTTTCTTTGTTTTATCAAAACATTCATCATTGATTGATAATAAAAATTTTCCAGGACTTATCAAATTAGTCAGTTCATTAAGAGAATTAAAGTCAAATGACTCATTTGACAAAGATTCCATTTTTATCGAAAAATCAAAATAATCACAATAAAATTCATCACCAAACTCCATATAAAAACGTCCTTTAGAATAGATAAGCTCTAAACCATTTACGGCTCTTAAAATATTTCTTAGTTGACTTATAATAACATTTTTTAAATTTTTAGCTTTTTGTGGCGTGCTGTCAGGCCATAGTGTAGAGTGGATTGTTTCAGATCTTAAACCGTTAATATCTTGTTTTTTACTGTTAAAAAGTAGTAATAAAAATAGTTGTCTAATTTTAGGACTAAATAAATAAGAAATATCTTTTTTGTTGTTATCAATAACTTTGAAGCTTCCAAATAGAAAAGTCGAGTTGGCTTTTACTTCAACTATCTTTGTATGCTTTTTAGGTTTTAATATATTTTGAACTTGAGATTTAAATGTTTCTTTTCTTAGATTTCTTACTTTATTTAAAAATTTCAGGTAGTACAAGATCCCTAACATTATTATTAGTGTAAGGATTATAAAAAGAATTTTCAAATCTCTTTTTCCAATACTAGCGTATATATCGTCACTAGAAATTGGCTGTCCATTTAGTGAATAAATATTCACCTTGTTTGATCCGTCTTCTTTAAATTCTTGGGTAGTACAAAAAAATTGATTTGTTGATTTGTTGAGGTATAAATTTGCATTCGTACGAATTTTTTCAGAAATCATGGGAATTGAATCCCCAAGTATTTTATAATCACCGTCTTTAATAGAATATTTGTGTAATTGTAAAAATGTAGAAGAAATGTATTCTGGATAGCTAAGAGAGTAAAAAGATTTTGAGTCATTACTGAGAACAATATTTCTACTGGAGACTAGTTTTTTGTTTTCTCGATTAATTTCCCATAGTTTCTCTATTTTCTTTGTTATTAGGTTAACCTTATAACAATCATAATAATATGTCTTTCCAATACTTTGCTCTCCTGTACTATTTCCCTGCCCACCAAATATTAATAAGTTTTGATCACCTAATTTAGTAGTACCTGAAAAAAATCTTGGAGAAATGATATCCCCATTAAATTCTTCAATACTCCAATTGTCATTTACAACATCATAAGTGTTAAAATCATTTGTGTACAATTGATTTCCGTAGCCACCAAATATTAAATATTTTTTTGTTTTGTAATCAAAAAAGCCATTATGATGATGTCTTTGTTGTGATAGTTTTTGATAGCTGTTTTGTAGCCAATAATCGGGGTTATTTAAATCAATTGAAGAAATTGTTGGATTTCCTTCTAATACATCGGACAATTCATATACATATAATTTATTTTCATTTGGATCTAAGAAACTTGTACCAAGTCTCATGGGAACCTTTAAATTATTTTTAAAACTATAAAAGTCACTTTTATTGTTTGTGTGGTCATAAAAGCTCAGTGAATCCAAGTTTTGATAAATAAACCGATTGTTGTTTTCATCATATGTTACAGATGTTACTTTTTCAAATGTCCTACTACTTATTAATTTCCAATGATATGACTCTGTAATTAACCAATTTGGATGATCGACTTCTCCAAAAATATTGCCATCTGTACCATAGACGTTGTTGCCATTACTCTCTTTAAAATTAAATACGGTTTTTTTATTTTTATTTTTGATGGTAAGATTTTTAATAGCCATCAATGGAACATCTATCACACTTCCATGTTTTCCGAAATATATTTGTGGAATAATAATATTAGAAAATTTATTTTCGAAAGATGAAAATGTCAAATCATTTAAACTTAGTGTGATTTCTTCGGATTTAAAGTTTAAAACTACCTTCATCCATTTCCTTGATCCTATAAGTTGTTTATTTATTGGAACTGACATTAGTTCTTTAACTCCGTCTAGATTAAATTTTAGCTCTCCGTATTCTTCCGTACTGTTAATGTATGCCAATGAGTATGAAATTGGTTTATTTTGGTCTTTTATATTTAAAATATATCCAAATATTTTTGAATCAATAATAGAAAGATCAAATTCAATACTAAAATCTCCTATAAATTTTTGCTGATCATGAGCAAAGACGTTATAAGAGGTTCGTTCTACTATAGGACTTTCACTTGAGTTAAAGCGAATTCCTTGAGCACTCCCAAAAAATGGAAATAAAACTAGGTAAGTAAAAAGTAATTTAATGATAAATCTTATCATCTATTTATATTAAGTAAATTATTCTTAAATGTGAAGTTAAATAAATATTACTTATCAATGAAAATATTTTTTAAAATATGAATTTTGTAGTGTTTGTAATATTACGAGTAGTTGTTGTAACTATTTTATTAGTCTTATATTTTGATTATTTTCAACCGTTTACCTCGCCGCATATAACTTTGAATAATGTGTTTAGCATCTTTATTGTGTTCCATCGGAGTTATAATAGACTTCAACACATTTATTGTATTAATCTGAAAGTTTAAATTAAAATAAGCAAAGCCTTTATAAACTCCATTTTCAATAAGTACAGCACTTCGCTCATCTACCTCACGTCCAGAATCAACAAGAATCATGTTTTGGTCTTTGAAGTTGTTGGACTCAATAAGATTTAAAACCCTTTTGTTGTAGGTTTTATTCGATTCAATTGATACACAGGCCCCTAAACAAGTTTTAATATCATACCCAAAACAGGCACTCTTTGTTTTGTATAATCCGCACAGCTTTTGACATAGTTGTTTCTTTTCAATCATTTTATTAATAAAACTTTTACCAGTATTAATATTTGAAAAAGTTGTAATCGGTTTTTGATTACCTTTTATTCTTTCAATTTTTAAATTAATATATCCGTTTGAGTCTAAAAAACTAAACAAACCGTGTGTAAAAATTGTTCTTCTAAGCGCCCGATTTAATTTAGGCTTATTTCGCTTTATTTCCTCACTTTCTTTTAAAAGTGCAACTAATTCACTTCCAGTCTTCTCATACGAAACAGTAGCTACCTCCATTTGAATTTTCTTAGACTTTGCAGTTTGTCCTGTGAAATGTTGATTAATTCTACTTTTAATATTTTTACTTTTACCTATATATATTATCTCACCGTCAGATTTGTGAATATAATAAACTCCGGTTACAGCAGGTAGACCTGAAATTATATCTGTAAGCTTAGGCTCCATTTGATGTTTAGGTTCTGTACGTATTGCAGCTTTTACAATAGTTTTTTCAGTATCCTTGTCAAGAAGCATTTTAAAAAGTTTAACCGTAGCTGTTGCGTCTCCAGATGCACGGTGTCGGTCACTAACTGGAATTCCTAGTGAACGAACTAGTTTACCCAGGCTATATGAGGGAAGGTTTGGTATTAATTGTTTACTAAGCTCTACGGTGCATAATGTTTCACGTTCAAAATTGAATCCAAGTCTATTAAACTCCGTCTTTAGGATTCTGTTATCAAACTTAGCATTATGAGCCACTAATATGCATCCTTCAGATATTTCTACAATTCGTTTGGCAATTTCGTAAAATTTTGGAGCTGACTTTAACATTTTACTGTTAATTCCTGTGAGGTTAACTACAAAGGGTTGAATATCTCGTTCAGGATTGACTAGGCTGATAAATTGATCAACAATTTTATGGCCGTCAAATTTGAAAATAGCAATTTCTGTAATGCCTTCTTCATTAAATTTACCTCCAGTGGTCTCTATGTCTACAACTATATAGATACTTTGGCTTTAATTTGTGTAATTTCTAGTGCCAAATATGCTGCTCCCAAGTCGGATCATTGTACTTCCATTTTCAATAGCTAATTTATAATCTCCACTCATCCCCATAGACAAAATCATAAGATTTTTAGCTATTTTTTTTAAGTTATCAAAATTAATTTTAAGAGTTTTAAATTCTTTTTTTATTTGTATTTTATCTTGAGTATAGCTAGCCATTCCCATTACTCCCACAATTTCAATATTATTTAATTTTTTGACTTCTTCAGATCTTAGCATTATTTTAGCTTCCTCATATGAAATGCCAAATTTAGTATCTTCTTGTGCTATTTTAATTTGTATTAAACATTTAATAATGCGTTTGTTTTTTTCTGCTTGTTTGTTGATTTCGTTAAGTAGTTTGAAGCTATCAACTCCATGAACTAAATCAACATATGAAGCCATATATTTCACTTTATTACGTTGTATATTCCCAATCATATGCCATTGGATATCTTTTGGCATCTTTTGGTGTTTCTCAGTCATTTCTTGAATTTTATTTTCTCCAAAAATTCTTTGCCCTGACAGGTAAGCCTGCATCATATCTTCAACTGATTTAGTTTTAGAAACTGCGACTAGTGTTACATTGCTCGGGAGCTGTGTTTTGATCTTTGATAAGTTAGTTTGTATAGCCATTTTTAAAAATCATATATAGTGATTCCACTTCTTAACTTAGGATAGATATATGTACTTTTTGGAGGCATAACAGCTCCAGAATCGGCTATAGCTTTTAGCTCATTTGTTTGAATTGGAAAAAGTCCAAATCCTACTGCTTGTTCTCCACAATCTACAGCTGTTTTAATTTGTTTCATGCTATCTTTACCATAAATGTAACTTATACGTTTATCGGTTCTTACATTTTCAATCCCTAAAATCGGTTCAAGCAGATATGTTTGTAATATTTGAGTATCGAGTTGGTTGATAGCTGTTGTTTTATCTTCAATTGTCTTACGTAAATATAATGAATAAAAATTCCCTGATAAGTACATACAGATTTCGTTTTTTCGAGTACTAAAATGGAGATTAGTCTCTTTCTTTTCAATCTCAAATACTAGATTAATTTTGTATAATAATTGATCTACTGTTAAACCATTTAAATTTTTAATAAGTCTATTGTAGTCATATATCTTAAGTTGACTTTCTGGAATTAAATAACTTAAGAAATGGGTATGTGCCTTGTTTAGCTTAGAAGTTGAGTTTGCACCTATTTCTTTAGCTAAAAGTACTGATGAAGCTGAACGATGATGCCCGTCTGCAATATATAACTTTGGAATACTAGCAAATGCTTTTGCAAGAATTTCAATATCGTTATTTTTATCTATGTGCCAAATTTTATGTGTTTCATTTTCTGTTGTCCATTCGTTTATTTCTTTTGCGTTATTTTTTGCAGTTTGAATTCCTTTGTTAATGGTTTGGTTATCAGCGAAAGTTAATAATACAGGTGCTGCATTAAACCTTACAGCTTTTAAATAATTTTTAAATGTATTTTCTCTTTTTGCAATTGTAGCTTCGTGTTTTTTAATTACGTTATTGTTGTAGTCTTCTACACTAGCCCCGGCAATAACACCACAAAATAAATGGTTATCTGCTTGTCTTGTTTCATATATGTAAAAGGCAGGTGAAGGGTCTTTTATTAATATTTTTTTATCAATCAAGTCTCTAAATTTATTTTTAACAAGTTGATAGCGTTCAGATTTTTTTAGTGATCCTTTTAAACTTTTCTTCAAATGAATTATACTCAGAAATGATAATGGATTTCTTTTTAGTGTGGATTGTATTTCGTTCAATGAATAGCTTTTGTATGACTTAGAACTGAAGTTCTGAAGTTGTTCTTTACATGGACGTATCGCTTTAAATGGTACTATTTCTGCCATTCCTATTTTTAAATTGTGATTATGAAAATTGCGAAGCTACAACAATCGCTTTTCCTGAGTTCGCATAATTATAAAAACCTTCACCGGACTTAATTCCATATTTTCCAGCTTGGACCATGTTTACCAGTAGAGGGTTCGGAGCATATTTTGATTTTATGTATCCGTTGAACATTACTTCTAATATGGACAAACAAACATCTAGTCCTATAAAATCCGCTAATTCCAAAGGACCCATAGGGTGGGCCATTCCCAGTTTCATAATAGTATCAATTTCGGAAACTCCTGCAACACCAGAATGTAAGGTTTCGATTGCTTCGTTTATCATTGGGATCAAGATGCGATTTGCTACAAATCCAGGGTAATCATTTACAATTACAGGAGTTTTACCAATTTCTTCAGTTAAGTTATTTATAAAACTGAGAACTTCTTTAGAAGTGTTGTATCCAGAAATGATTTCAACTAGTGGCATAATTGGCACTGGATTCATAAAGTGCATCCCTATAACTTGTTTTGGTCTAGAGGTTACTGAAGCAATTTGTGTAATAGAAATAGAAGAAGTATTAGTGGCTAAAATAGTATCTTCTGGACATGAATTGTCAAGATCTTGGAAAATTTTAAGTTTTAAATCTAAATTTTCAGTTGCCGCCTCAATAACTAAACTCGCATATTCAACTCCATCAGAAATATTTGTAAAAGTTGAGATGTTGGAAAGTGTTTTAGATTTTAGAGATTCTTCTATTCTACCCTTAGAAATCAAGCGATCTAAATTATTTGAAATAGTTTTAAGTGCCTTTTTAAGCGCTTCTTTATTCACATCAATAAGTTGAACTTTATAGCCTGATTGAGCAAATGTATGTGCGATTCCGTTTCCCATAGCTCCAGCACCAATGACTGCAATATTTTTCATATGCGTATATTTAAAAACAATCTATAATTTGATAAGCTACTCTTAACGCATTAGTGCCATCCCTAAGTGTTACAGTAGGTTTTGTCTGATTTATGATGGAGTCCGAAAAGCTTTCTAATTCATCTAAAATAGCATTATTTGCAGAAATTTTAGGGTTTTCAAAATAGATTTGTTTACTAACTCCTTCAGCATTTTTTAATATCATGTCAAAATCTCCAGGGTCCTTTGGTGCATTTTTCATTTTAACAACTTCGACTTGTTTTTCTAGAAAATCAATGCTTATGTAAGCGTCTTTTTGAAAGAACCTGCTCTTGCGCATATTTTTCATAGAAATGCGACTGGCAGTCAGGTTTGCGATACAACCATTTTCAAACTCGATACGAGCATTAGCAATATCAGGAGTTTCACTTATCACAGAAACTCCGCTTGCACTTATATTTTTAACTGGCGAATTAACTACGCTCAGGATTATGTCTATGTCATGGATCATTAAATCTAATACAACAGGGACATCGGTACCACGTGGGTTGAATTCAGCTAAACGGTGAGTTTCTATGAACATGGGTGAGCTTATTTCATTTTTAACAGCGATAAAGGCTGGGTTAAAACGTTCAACATGACCCACTTGACCTCTTAAATTGTTCTCGTTAACTAGTAAGCGAATGTGCTCCGCTTCTTCAACAGAATTAGTTATGGGTTTTTCAATGAAGACATGTTTTCCTTTAGTTATCGCTTTTATTGCGCAAGTATAGTGTGAAAGTGTCGGAGTTACAATGTCTACAACGTCAACGGAATCTATTAATTCCTCAATTGAACTAAAGTATTTGTATCTAAACTCATTTTGGACTTTTTCACCATGAGCTTCATCGGGGTCAAAGAAGCCTACTAGGTCATATTTTTCAGATTGATTTAGTAATTTGAGATGAATCTTACCCAAGTGACCTGCACCTAAAACGCCTACTTTTAGCTTCATAATATAAATTTTATGTAAAGCTATGATATTTTTATAGTATTAATCAAATATTGAATCTTAAATTATTTAATTACAAACATTATTAACCATTTTAACTTGATAAAATTTACCGATTAACTTATCTTTACTTGTGATTTTAAGATACTAGTTCCATAATACTTAATTATTTGAAAGATACGTTTAAACACAAAGGCTTGCGAAATAAATTGGTAGCTACTTTAGCTTCCAAAGGCATTACAAATTCTGCCGTTTTGAAGGCCATTGGCTCAATTCCAAGACATCTGTTTATGGATTCAAGTTTTTTGGACCATGCATATCAAGACAAGGCATTTCCTATTGCTGCAAGTCAGACTATTTCACAACCCTACACAGTGGCATTCCAATCGGAATTACTTGAAGTCAATCCTGGAAATAAGGTTCTAGAAATTGGAACAGGAAGTGGCTATCAAGCTGCTGTGTTGTGTTTGTTGGGCGCCCATGTTTATAGTATTGAACGCCAACTAGAGTTATTTAAAAAGACTAGTAAATTTTTACCAAAAATAGGTTATGTATGTAAACGGTTAATTTTTGGTGATGGTTATAAAGGTCTACCAGACGAAGCTCCTTTTGATCGTATTATTGTAACTGCTGGGGCTCCTTTTGTTCCAAAGCCATTGATGTCCCAATTAAAAATAGGGGGTAGGTTGGTAATCCCTGTTGGTGATGAGGATCAAATAATGACACTTTACGTTCGTAAAGGTGCCAAAGAGTTTGAAAAACACGAACTAGGAAACTTTAAGTTTGTTCCGCTTTTAGAAAATAAGAGCTAAAAACTCAACCCAAACAGAAAGGCACTATTTAAAAACTCAGATTGGTAAGATCTAACATAATCAATTCTTAGGACGCGATACTTACCCCAGCCAATATTATCAATACCAAAGCTTAATTCCTTATATGGCTTTTGGTCTTTTGACGAAAACCCGTGAAATCCCAAAATTAAATTATAATTAAGTTTATTAATTAAAGGGATTTTCCCTAAAATGAAACCGTTAAAATTATGTTCTAAATGGTACTCTACATAGTTCTGAGAGGTGCTAAAATTATAATAAGCTAAGTTCTTAAAAGATCTTAAATAATCTGAATTTAGATTTACATGGGTTTGATTTCCATTAAAATGTTTGAAGTCAATAAATGCTAGTTTTTGGTTATTAAAAAATGTTCCAGCGGCTGCAAAATAGCGAAGGTTTCCTTTGTTTTCAAGAGTTATTCTTTGATTTAAATTTAATGATAAATGATCAAAATTATAATTGGATTTATCAACGCTTATCCCTTTTTCAAAACTAAATCCAAATTTTGGATATTTAAGATTAGGTATGTTTATTTTTCTTCCTGGATAGCTGAGATACTTTTGTCCAAATCGAATATCTCCATTTATTTTAAACTTAACAATTGTATGGTTTTCAAAAGGTGCAGAGTTATAATTTAAGGGGTCTAACGGGTTGTTACTAGTGAAGTCAGAGCCTTCATTTTGATCAGCCGAATATTTATTTAAATTATATAGAGCTCTTCGGTCTTCATAACTAATCGAAGAGTTAAAACTAAATCCATTAAACAACTCTTGGCTGTAGTATGTTTTAACAAAGCGACTTTCGTATAGTTTCATATAATTTTCCTCAAAATACAGGGTGCTTATTGAATTTACTAACTCTGAAATAGGTTCTTGTGAGTTAAATTGACTAACACTAATCCCTGTTGCAAGGCCCACTGTAAGGTCATCAGTATCATTAAACTTGTATGTGGCACTCACATTTCCTCTAGTTCTTTGCGTTTCAAAGCTGTAATTGATTGCACCACTAAGCGAAAGATAATTTTTGAATCCATCATACCTTTTGGTATATTTTATTTTTAAGTTCGAATTATATCCTTGAACTGTGTTTCTACTTATTCCGTTTAGTGGGCTACTAATACGTATATTTTTACTTTCAAAAGATGTGTTGTGAGTGTATCCAGTTATCAAATCAGAAAGTTTAAATTTATTAGACTCAATATCTAATGAGTCAAGGTATGTTTTGGATTCTTTAAGATTTTGAATACTATCTTTTTTTACATAATCTTTATACTCTTCATTTGTAAGTGGGACAGGTCTTAGTGTGTTCCAATAAGTAGAATCTTTTTTATTTGCTCCCCCTTCAAATACTAAAATTTCATTGGAAAACGCATCTTTTTTAAATTCAGGATTTAATGTGTAATTAGAATAATTAGCTACAAAACTACCATCTCCATTAAACCCTAAAAATCTAAATTTAAAACCAATTGTTTGAGATCGAATAATCCAATGATCCTCATTTACATCATAGGTCAAGTTTTGTTTGATAGAGATTGAATCTGCAATTGGTAATTGAATCTGACTGCCATTTACCTTTAACTCTAATCCAAATATCGCCCATTGATCTTCTACTATGTAAATACTTCCTTTAAAAACAGGATCATTTTCACGTCGTGGAATAACTTTTATTTTGTTAATTAAATTACCGCTATCATCATAAAATACACCTTCAAGCTTATAGCGGTAATAATTAAAAGCATAATCTGATATTGGGGATATAATAGCTGAATTAATTTGAATGGTATTATTATAAAAATTGTAATTAACATCCAAAGCACTATTAAAACTAAATCCGTTTGAGTTTCCACTTACTTTTGAAGCAATTACCTTTTCTGTAAGCTTGTCTGGTTTCTGGTATTTAATTTTAGAAATCGTTTCAGACAGATAGATAATTCCTGAGCGGGTAGAATCTAAACCAATATCAACATTGATTTCTTGTCCCATGAATTTTTCTGGTAAACTATCGATGCGAATAAGCCCTTTGGAGTAAAAGTCTGCTGAAAATGAATTAATATTTTTTAATTTAGATTTACGGTTTTTAATGGCAGATCGTATAATTCTATTCGCAGGGTTTTCATTTGAATTAATAACCACTTCATTTAAAGATATGTTCTCTTCAAATAAAGTAATGTCTAGCACATAAGGAAATACCTTAATATCTATAGAGCTAGTTTGTGTTTTGTAGCCTAAAAACTGAAATACAATTTTGTAGTTACCTGCTTTTGAAAGTGCTAAAACATAATCTCCATTTTCGTTGGATGTTGTTCCTTCGTAAGAGTTTTCTATATATATATTTACATAAGGGATAGGGTTGTTGTCAATATCAGTAATTGTCCCTTTAAGCTGAGCAGAAACTGACATGGATGTAATAAGGAAAAATAATAGTAGACGCATTAGTATTTTATTTAAGACGAATTAATCTGTACTTTTTTAATATAACTAAAGTTTATTTACATAACTCCTATACTATTGAGTAACTACTTAAAATTCTTTTTCACCCTGTCTAAGTCCCGTTTATTATCACGGTCTTTTATGGTTTCCCGCTTGTCAAAAAGTTTCTTTCCTTTGGCTAGAGAAATTCTAAGTTTGGCAAACCCCTTATCGTTTATAAACAGCTTTAAGGGGACGATTGTAAGTCCAGAGTTTTTTACTTCTTTTTCAAGTTTTTTTAGCTCTTTCTTATTTAGTAATAATTTACGTTCAGCTTTAGGGGAATGGTTATAGTGATTTCCAAAGTCATACTGTTGAATAGTCATGTTTATCACAAAAAGCTCTCCTTTTAAATTAAATTCACAGAAACTCTCTGCAATAGAGGCTTTGCTCTCACGAATGGATTTTATTTCCGTTCCTGTTAATACAATTCCAGCCACATATGAGTCTAAAAGATCGTATGTGAATCTTGCTTTTTTATTTAATATGTTTACAGGCTTTTTCATCAAGATTCAAAATTAAGCAAAATTTGTATTTGAAAGCTAGGAGTTAATGTATAATTTTGATGAAGCAAATAAATGACGTTAATTTTGAACAACCTTTTAAAAAAGGATTAATAACTATGGGAATTTTTGATTCAATGTTTAAGCCAGATAGTAAACCTTTATGGCCAGGAACTGCCATTCAGTCTAAGGCTGATTTAGATGGTTTGATAGCTGATTCTTTTACGCGCCCTCAACTAATCTTTAAGCATTCTACACGCTGCAGTATTAGTCGATATATGTTAAAAGATTTCATAGCACACTTTACATATTCTTCCAATGAGTTTCCAGCATATTATTTAGATTTATTAAATTACAGGGAAATTTCTAACCAGATAGCTGACCAGTTTGAAGTGATTCATCAGTCACCACAGATATTATTGATAAAAAATGGAAAGGCAGTTTCCAACGCTTCTCACGAAGGAATCAATGAGCTTCAGCTTAGCAGATATCTCTAAACACCAAGATCATTAAGTAATTCATTCAATCTTTTGCTAGAAGGACGAGGGGCATCTGCATCAATAATATTGCCTTTAGGATCTATAAGTATGAATCGAGGGATTGCATTGATTTTATAGTTTTTAATAAAGTCTGTATTCCATCCATTACCAGTAATTAATTGGGTTCCTGTTAGTTGTTTGTTCTTAACCATGTTTCTCCATGACTCATGTGCTTTTTCCATTGTACCACTTCGCCTAGCATCATCAACAGAGATGCTAATAAACTCAATATTTTTGGTCTTGTATTTTAACCCTAATTTTTTTAGCGATGGAATTTCTGCTTTGCAAGGACCACACCATGTAGCCCAAACATCAATATAAACAAACTTACCATTAAAATCTTTTAAGGAAGTTTTACCTCCGCTATAGTTTTCATAATTTGAAAATGTAGGAGAAAGTGTTCCTTTTGCAAAGAGCTTTCTCATTTCAATTTTTTCTTCAAAATAATTAGTATAAGCTTTTTTCATTGACTGAAAGCTCTGGTCTTGTATTTCAAAGTAGTCTGTGTCTATCAATGGGTATTGATCTTTTAAAGCTTGGTAGGCATTTTCTAAAGCTTCAAAAATCTCTACAAATTCTTTTTGATTACTATTAAATATTTCTTCTGTAAGGAATTTTTCTTGAATTAGATTACTGCTGACAATAAAATTACTTTTATCAGCATCGTCTCCTTCAAACTTCAATGTCTCATCAAAATTCTTTGTATCTAATGTGAAAGAAGTATTGTTATTATTTTTGAGAAAGATACTCCCCATTTCAATACCGTCGTAAAAACGATAAATCCCTTCTTCAATATTGAGAGTGTCGCTAAAGGATCCATCTTTTTTAACTTTGATTTCTTTTGAGTACCCTGCTCTATTGCTAATTACTATTTCATTTAATTTATTTGGGTTTGAGATTTTACCCGAAACTGTTACGTAGTCCTTTGTTTTTTCGGAGCATGACCAAAATAATAGAACTGTAAGAAATATAGTTATTATAGATTTCATAATTTTTTATCTGAATAGGCTCAAAAATAACGTATTATTCTTTAAATATTAATAAATTAATAATTACTTGCATATTTATTATGTAATGTTCAATTTTGAAAAAATATAATTTACTGCAAATGTACACGATCAGTTCCCAGCCATTTAGTCTCTCAATCCTAAATAGAATTGTTTCTGAACAACTTAAAATCAAACTGTCAGAAGAAATAAAAGAAAATATAATTAATTGCAGAAAGTATTTAGATAAAAAAATCACAACATCATTAGACCCTATTTATGGTATAAATACTGGCTTTGGTTCTTTGTGTGATGTTAAAATAGATTCAATAAATCTTGTTAAATTACAAGAAAACTTAGTTCGTTCGCATGCTTGTGGAACTGGAGATTTAGTTCCAGAGTCTATTGTGAAAATGATGTTATTGTTAAAGATCAAGTCGCTTAGTTTTGGTTACAGTGGAGTACAGTTAGAAACAGTAGAGCGTTTGGTGGCTTTTTATAATCACGATATCCTACCTATAGTTTATACTCAAGGCTCGCTGGGAGCTTCAGGTGATCTTGCTCCATTAGCACATTTAGCTTTGCCACTTTTGGGTGAAGGTATGGTTTGTTACAATGGTACTAAATTACCTACCTCAGAAGTATTTGATATCTTTGGTTGGCAGTCAATATCACTACAATCAAAAGAGGGTTTGGCCTTATTAAATGGTACTCAGTTTATGGCTGCTTACGGAATTCATTGTTTGTTGAAATCATACAAATTAAGTTATATGGCTGATTTGATTTCCTCAATTTCTTTGGATGCTTTTGATGGGCGTATTGAGCCATTTGATTCTTTAATTCATTTGTTGCGTCCTCATGATGGACAGATGAAGACAGCAGAAAGAATTAAAAGTTTTTTAATGGGAAGCGAGTTGATGCTTGAGCCTAAGACACACGTACAAGATCCGTATTCTTTCAGATGTATACCACAGGTTCATGGAGCTACAAAAGATACATTAAAATTTGTTCAGAATACTTTTGTGACTGAAATAAATGCAGTTACTGATAATCCCAATATTTTTACAAAAGAGGACAAGATTATTTCTGGTGGAAATTTTCATGGCCAGCCATTAGCTTTTGGCTTTGATTTTCTAAAAATAGCAATGGCAGAAATTGGAAATATTTCTGAAAGAAGAACCTATCAATTAGTCTCGGGGTTGAGAGGTTTGCCAGCTTTTTTAGTTAATAATTCCGGATTAAACTCGGGTTTAATGATTCCACAATATACGGCTGCTAGTATTGTAAGTGCAAATAAGCAATTAGCTACACCAGCAAGTATAGATTCTATTGTATCATCTAATGGTCAAGAAGATCATGTAAGTATGGGAGCTAATTCAGCAGTACAGGCTTATATAATTATTGATAATGTTGAGCGTGTTTTAGCAATTGAATTATTCAATGCTTCCCAAGCATTATTTTTCAAAGACAAATCATCATCTCCTTTTTTAAATAAATTCATAAATAAATTCAGGTTAAGTGTACCACTTGTTTCAACGGATAGAATATTTCATGAAGATATAGAAAATTCAATAAAATTTATTCAGAACACAGATTTAGACAATAATGATTTGCTTTTTTAATAAAAAATTGACTTAGTAGTTGAGTTTTTATTATTTAGGATTCTTTTTCTTTTTTTGCTGATGTAATTTTTATTTCTAATTTGGTATCATCTTTACTTAATTCAAAGTTGATTAAGTCTCCTTCGTTTATATTAGACTTTATAATCTCTTCAGCTAAAGTATCTTCAATATATTTTTGAATTGCTCGTTTTAGTGGACGTGCTCCGTACTGTTTGTCAAAACCTTTTTCAGCTATAAAGTTTTTAGCTTTTTTACTGAGCTTGAGTGAGTATCCTAGCTTTGATATTCGCTCAAGTAACTTACTGAGCTCAATATCAATAATTTTATTTATGTCTTCTTTTTCTAAATTATTAAAAACAACAACATCATCAATTCTGTTCAAAAATTCTGGCGCAAATGCTTTCTTTAAAGCATTTTCTATTACACTTTTAGCATTTGAACTTTCCTGTGATTTTTGGGCAGCTGTTCCGAATCCAACTCCGGCTCCAAAATCTTTTAATTTACGAGCACCTATGTTAGAAGTCATTATGATAATTGTATTACTGAAGTCAATTTTTCGACCCAAGCTATCAGTTAGAAACCCGTCATCAAGAACTTGTAGTAGCATATTAAAAACATCTGGATGTGCTTTTTCTATTTCATCTAAAAGAACTACAGCATATGGTTTACGTCGTATTTTCTCAGTAAGTTGCCCTCCCTCCTCGTAACCAACATATCCCGGAGGAGCTCCAACTAGTCTAGATATGGCAAATTTTTCCATATATTCGCTCATGTCTATTCTTACAAGAGATTCTTCACTATCAAACAACTCTTTAGCTAGAACTTTGGCGAGTTGTGTTTTGCCGACGCCTGTCTGTCCTAGAAATATAAATGACCCAATTGGTTTGTTGGGGTCCTTAAGTCCAGCACGATTCCTTTGAATTGCCTTAACAACCTTCAAAACGGCTTCGTCTTGACCAATTACTTTTCCGTTTATTAGTTTTGGAAGTTTTGAAAGTTTTTTGCTTTCTTTTTGTGCGATCCTGCTGACGGGAATACTAGTCATCATAGATACTACTTGTGATACGTCACTTTCGCTTACCACAATTCGATTTAATTTTGATTCAGCTTCCCATTTTTCTTTTGCGATATTAAGACTCTTTTCTATATTTTTTTCATCATCTCTTAACTTTGCAGCTTCTTCGTATTTTTGTTTTTTAACAACAGAGGTTTTAGTAGCTTTTACTACTTCAAGCTGTGTTTCTAAATCTACAATGTGTTCAGGTACATCAATGTTTGTAATATGAACTCTTGATCCAGCTTCGTCCAATGCGTCAATAGCTTTATCTGGTAAAAATCGGTCAGACATGTAGCGATTAGTCAAATTTACACAGGCCTCAACCGCTTCAGGTGTATATTCTACATTGTGATGATCTTCATATTTATTTTTGATATTATTTAAAATCTCAATAGTTTCAGCAACTGATGTTGGCTCTACAATAACTTTTTGAAAACGACGCTCCAAGGCTCCATCTTTCTCAATATGTTGTCTGTATTCGTCAAGTGTAGTAGCTCCTACGCATTGTAATTCACCACGAGCTAGTGCAGGCTTGAACATGTTAGAAGCATCCAAGCTTCCTGTAGCTCCTCCAGCACCAACAATAGTGTGAATTTCGTCAATAAATAAAATTATATTGTCATTTTTTTCCAATTCATTCATTACCGCCTTTATGCGTTCTTCAAACTGTCCGCGGTATTTTGTTCCTGCTACAATACTAGCCAAATCTAAGGTGACAACTCTTTTGTTAAAAAGAATCCTAGATACTTTACGTTTTATAATTCGAATTGCTAAACCTTCTGCTATAGCAGATTTACCAACTCCTGGCTCTCCAATAAGTAGGGGGTTGTTCTTTTTTCTGCGACTTAGTATTTGAGACACTCGTTGAATTTCTTTTTCGCGGCCAACTACTGGGTCAAGTTTCCCTTGCTCCGCCATGGAAGTTAGGTCTCTGCCAAAATTATCAAGAACTGGAGTTTTTGATTTACCAGAATTCTTTTGAGTTGTTGTTTGTCCAAACGAACGATCTTTGTTGCCGCTTCCTGTGTCTTCTTCACTTGGAAAAGATTCAGCTTTCGGACTAACTATTAAGTCATCATCATTTGTAGTCATAAATTTAAATTGTTCTTTTACGCTATCATAGTTAACTTTCAATTTATTTAAAAGCTTGGTGGTAGGATCATTTTCATTTCTTAAAACACACAAAAGTAAGTGTGCAGTATTTATAATTTTACTTTGAAATAATTTAGCTTCTAAAAAAGTTGTTTTTAGGGCTCGTTCTGCTTGTCTTGTCAGATGAAGATTTTTCTTTTCGTTAGAGGTAATTATTATATTTGGATTAGCAGGGCTTAGGATTTCAACCTTTCGTCTTAAATGACCCAAGTCAACATCTAAAGAGTTTAATATGTCTATAGCTTTTCCATCACCATCTCTCAAAAGACCAAGCATTAAGTGTTCGGTACCTATAAAATCATGACCAAGGCGTAGCGCTTCTTCTTTACTGAAAGAAATAACATCTTTTACTCTAGGGGAAAAATTATCATCCATAACAAAAATCTGTTGTTAAATTTACATATTCAATGGGATAATATCAAGAACTATACCCAAATTATTTTCATTAATACAAATGATACAAAAAACTAATTAAAAACAAAATTTTTCAACCTCTATTTGTTAACGAATTCACTTCTTTAAATTGTTGATAAATAGAGTCAAAAAAGCGACTTAAATTAGTTTATTTATTTCTTAAAAAGTGGTATATTAGCTTGGTTATATTACGAACGAAAATACAGCACAAAAAATGATAGAAGGTGAAAAGGTAATTCCTATTAATATTGAAGATGAAATGAAGTCAGCTTACATCGATTATTCGATGTCAGTCATTGTATCTAGAGCGCTTCCAGATGTCAGAGATGGGCTTAAACCTGTTCATCGCAGAGTATTGTTTGGAATGCATGAACTTGGAGTTAGGTCTAATACTGCTCACAAAAAATCAGCTAGAATTGTTGGAGAAGTCTTGGGTAAATATCACCCACACGGAGATACATCAGTTTATGACGCTATGGTCCGTATGGCCCAGGAGTGGAGTCTTCGATACATGTTGGTAGATGGTCAAGGTAACTTTGGCTCTATTGACGGAGATAGTCCGGCTGCAATGCGATATACAGAAGCTAGAATGCGAAAAATATCTGAAGATATGCTCGCAGATATAGATAAGGACACTGTTGATCACAAGTTAAACTTTGATGATACACTTAAAGAACCTACTGTTTTACCAACTCGAATTCCTGGATTATTAGTTAACGGTGCTTCTGGAATTGCAGTTGGAATGGCAACTAACATGCCCCCTCATAATCTTTCGGAGGTTGTTGATGGTATTACAGCTTACATTGACAATAGAGATATCGATATTGATGAGTTGATCACTCATGTTAAGGCGCCAGATTTTCCAACAGGAGGTACTATTTATGGATATGACGGAGTTATAGAAGCTTTCAAAACAGGCCGTGGCCGTGTGGTTATTCGTGCTAAAGCAAACATAGAAGACGTCAATGGTCGAGAATGTATCATTGTGACCGAAATTCCATACCAGGTCAATAAAGCAGATATGATTAAAAAGACTGCTGACTTGGTTAACGATAAGAAATTAGAAGGTATTTCTACAATTCGTGATGAATCTGACAGAAACGGAATGCGTATTGTATATGTTTTAAAGAAAGATGCTATTCCAAATATCGTTTTGAATAAACTATATAAATACACTGCGCTTCAATCTTCTTTTAGTGTCAACAATATAGCATTAGTTAACGGGCGACCAGAAATGTTGAATTTAAAAGATATGATTCATCATTTTGTTGAGCACCGTCATGAGGTAGTTGTTAGAAGAACTACATATGAACTTAAGAAAGCGGAGGAACGTGCTCATATTTTAGAAGGACTGATAATTGCTTCTGACAATATTGATGAAGTTATTGCTATTATTAGAGGATGTTCCAATGCAGAGCAAGCTCGTGAGAAATTAATTGAACGTTTTAACCTTACGGAGATTCAGTCGAAGGCGATTGTTGAAATGAGGTTAAGACAGTTAACTGGGCTTGAGCAGGATAAGTTACGTGGTGAATATGACGATATCATGAAAACTATTGACGAGTTAAAAGACATTCTTGATAAAAAAGAACGTCGCATGATGATAATTAAAGATGAGCTTACGGTTGTTAAAGAAAAATATGGTGACGAGCGTAGATCTATGATTGAGTATGCTGGAGGAGATTTATCAATTGAAGATATGATTCCTAACGAGCAGGTAGTTATTACAATTTCTCATGCTGGATATATCAAACGAACCTCATTAACCGAATACAGAACTCAAAATAGAGGTGGTGTTGGTCAAAAAGCATCAACTACACGAAATGAAGATTTTTTAGAGCATTTATTTGTAGGAACTAATCACCAATATATGTTATTCTTCACTCAAAAAGGTAAGTGTTTTTGGATGCGTGTTTATGAAATACCAGAAGGTAGTAAAACTTCAAAAGGAAGAGCTATTCAGAACTTAATAAACATTGAACAGGACGATAAAGTAAAAGCATTTATTTGTACTCAAGACCTTAAAGACGAAGATTACATTAATTCTCAGTTTGTGATAATGGCTACTAAAAAGGGTCAGGTAAAAAAGACATCTTTAGAACAATATTCTCGACCTAGAACTAACGGAATTAATGCAATAACAATCAAGGAAGATGATGAGTTATTGGAAGCGAAATTAACTACTGGAGCAAGCCAAGTGATGTTAGCCTTAAAGTCTGGTAAGGCTATTCGATTTGAAGAAGCAAAAACTCGACCAATGGGCCGTGGTGCTTCTGGAGTTAGAGGAATTACTCTAGCACATGAAACTGATGAGGTCATAGGAATGATAGCTGTAGATGATATGGAGAGTAATATCCTGGTCGTTTCAGAAAACGGTTATGGAAAACGATCCAGTTTAGAAGATTACAGAATCACTAATAGGGGAGGTAAAGGAGTTAAAACTATTTCAATTACCGAAAAAACAGGAAATTTAGTATCAATAAAAAATGTAATTGATGAAGATGACTTAATGATTATCAACAAGTCTGGAGTAGCTATAAGATTGGCTGTTGAGGATTTAAGAGTGATGGGGCGTGCAACTCAAGGGGTTCGTTTAATTAATCTAAAAGCAAATGATTCAATTGCTGCAGTCGCTAAAGTCATGCGTGAGGACGAAGATGAAATTGACGACTCTGAGGAGCTAACAAATGAAGCTATCAAAGAAACTAATTTATCTCAAACAGGTGAAGCATCTGCTGACACCCAAGAAGAAGAATAAAAAACAAACTTTACAAAAATGAAAAATTATTTAATATTGGCGTTAGTATTAACCTTGGGTTTTCCTGGTTTTGCACAAAAAAAAGAATTAAGATCTGCCAAAAAAGCATTGTTAAAAGAGAATTATGAAAATGCAGGAGTTGCGCTAGATGCAGCCGAGGCTTTTTTGGAAACAATGGATGATAAGTATAAGAGTAAGTATTACTTGTATAGAAGCATGTATTATTCTAAATCAGGTGGAGGTGCTAAAGTAAATACGGTAAAAGGTGAATTTAATGGTGTTAAAAAATCAATTGAAGCTTTAAAGTTTGTAACCGCTAAAGCTGATGCTACTTCACTTGAGTTTCAAAAACAACGATTGTTATCCCATTTAATTAACACGGGAAACTCTTTAGTTGGGAAAAATGATTATGAGAATTCTTCAAATTTCTTTGAGGTGGCTTATGATTTATCACCTTCAGATACTTTATACTTGTATGTGGCAGCTAATCACTCTGTTGCAATAAAAAATTATGATCGTTCTCTAGTACTTTATGAAAAATTGAGAGATCTTGAGTATACTGGAATTGAAAAAAAGATTTTTGCTACAAATGTTGAAACACAAAAAAAAGAATCTTTTGACAACGAAGCTTTAATGAATCTTTCAGTTAGAGCCAAAACACACATAAATCCCACGGAAGAATTTACAAAATCTAGATTCCCTGAAATAATTAAAAATATTGCGTTAATTTATAAAGAGCGTGGAGATAATGATAAAGCTCTTGAAGCATTTGCTGTGGCTAGAGCAGATGATCCAGATAGTATGGATCTGTTACTGCAAGAAGCTTATTTACATTATAATATGGGAAATATTCCTAAATTTAAAAGCTTATTAGAAATTGCCGTTCAGAAAGATCCCAATAATCATGAATTACAGTACAATCTTGCAATAATTTCTTCAGATGCTAACGATTTTGAAAATTCAAAAAAGTATTATTTAAGAGCAATTGAACTTAAACCAGATTATACAAAAGCTTACATTAATGTAGCAGCACTAATATTAGGCCAGGAGCAATCTATCCTTGATCAGATGAATAGTCTAGGGTCTAGTAGAGCAGATGATGTTAAGTATGATAAGTTAAAAAAAGAACGTAATCAGATGTTTTTAGAGGCAATTCCTTATCTAGAAAGTGCGATTTCTATAACTCCAGATAACTATCAAGCAGCCAAAACATTATCAAATATATATAGTGCAGTAGGTAATACTAAAAAATACAAAGAATATAAAGCTATGGCTGATTCTTTAGACAAAAAGTAGAGTTACATCGTAGTATTATAACAAAAAAACCATTCATATTTTGAATGGTTTTTTTGTTATAATACTATCCTTTTAATAACCCTAAGTTTGTGTGAGTGATTTTTAGTATCTACATTGTAAATACCACTGTGGTCTAACAGGTCTATTCTTACCTTTCCATGGGCATGAATGATACGATGATCTTTCATAATTATCCCTACGTGAGTAATATCTCCTTCACTATTGTCAAAAAAAGCTAAATCACCAGGAGAACTTTCTTCTATAAAGCTGAGTGCATCACCTTGAGAAGCTTGTTGTGAAGCATCTCTTAGAATATTAAATCCGTTTAGTTTGTAAACCATTTGAGTAAAGCCTGAACAATCAATACCAAAAGGTGTTTTCCCACCCCATAAATAAGGAGAATTTAAGTAAAGTAGGCTTGTATTAACTATATTAGATTTCTTGAATTGACCTTTTGACTTTGCACCTTGAAAATGATGATTTAAAAATCGTAGTCCGTTCAAATTAGAGCCTAGTAATATTGGATGTAGATGATTATTTATATCTGATATAAAATCAACTAGGTCTGTACTTAATAATGGCGTTTCTTTAGCTAGCTCATTATAGGCTGATTCTTCGATGAGTTGAAATTGTTTATTGTCAACCCATCCTTCATATTTATCAAATGATAGCCGAATTCTACTCCAGGATTTACGTTGTTCTAAAACTTTAAAGCATTCCCCATAAAGTACTTGAGAGACTAACTCACTAGTGTCTGAGGCTTCAAGTCTTAATGGAACAACACTCAAGTAGCAAAGGCCGTACTGCATTATTTAAATTTTTCGTTCTAGAATTAATGCCGAAGCGCCCCCACCTCCATTACATATAGCAGCTACTCCAATTTTACCGTCATTTTGTTCTAAAACACTTAATAAAGTCACTACAATTCTTGCTCCTGAACAGCCAAGTGGATGGCCTAAAGAAACAGCTCCACCATTAATGTTAATTTTAGATTCATCAAGTTTTAATAACTTAGTATTTGCAAGTCCAACTACTGAGAATGCTTCGTTGAATTCGAAAAAGTCTACCTCAGAAATACTTATGTTAGCTTTCTCAAGTGCTTTTGGTACTGCTTTTGAAGGAGCTATTGTAAACCACTCAGGTTCCACAGCCGCATCTGCATATCCTTTTATAGTAGCAAGTATATTTAATCCTAGTTCTATTGCTTTATTACTACTCATTAGTATTATTGCAGCTGCTCCATCATTAATTGTAGAAGCATTTGCAGCAGTCACAGTTCCGTCTTTAGTGAAAGCGGGACGTAGATTAGGTATTTTTTCTAAACGTACGTTAGTGTACTCTTCATCGGTATCCACTACTTTTGGCTCACCCCTTTTTTGTGGTACTGTTACAGGGACTATTTCAGAATCGAATTTCCCATTATCCCATGCTTCTTTGGTGCGTTTATATGATTGTATAGCAAAGGCATCTTGTATCTCTCTACTAAAGTTATATGTTTCTGCACAAGCATCTGCAAATACACCCATGGCCTTATTTGAATATGCGTCAACTAATCCATCTTTTTGCATTCCATCTTCTAATGAAATAGCTCCAAATTTTTGAGCCGTTCGGGCATTATGATAGTGAGGTATTAAACTCATGTTTTCCATTCCACCAGCTACAACAATTTCAGCATCTCCTAGGGCTATAGATTGAGCAGCTTGCATGATAGATTTCATTCCAGAAGCACAGACCTTATTTATAGTAGTGCAAGGCACTGAATTTGGAATCCCTGCATAGATTGCAGCTTGTCTAGCTGGGGCTTGCCCTGCGCCAGATTGAACCACATTACCCATCAAAACTTCATCTACAAGCTCTGGCGACAAACCAATTTTATCTAAGGCACCTTTGATTGCAATTGAGCCTAGTTTTGGTGCAGAAACAGAAGAAAGAGACCCTAAAAAACTTCCAATTGGAGTTCTAGCTACTGAAACTATTACAACGTCTTTACTCATAGTTGACTATTTAAATGTGTTATACGCTAAAATAAATAAAATTTAGGATATATAATGAAGTAAAATTTTAATATGGTGATAAAATGCACTTCTTTTTTATTACTTTTGAGTAACTGATACCAATATAGCACTATAGTTAGTTCAGTACTTAACTTTTGAATATTTCCACTAATTCTGAACCTAGTTTTACTTGATGAAAGATTTAATAAACCTATATCATAAAAACCATTCTTTAATTTATAAACTTTTTTTATTTATAATAACCACTTTTGTGATTGTTTATTTATTTCCAAAGAGTGGAACCTTCAGGTATAGTTTTGAAAAAGGAAAACCATGGCAATCTGAAAACCTGTATGCTCCTTTTGATTTTGCTATAAAAAAATCTACTGAAGAAATAATTTCTGAAAAGGAACAAATTGCTAAGCAGTCAGCTGTTTTTTTTGATATTGATACAGAAGTTTATGCTAATGCTAAAAGTGATTATGAATTAGAATTTAATAGCTTGTTTTATGAGCTGCCAAACGATTTCATTAAAGCTGAGTTGTATGAAAATGGTTTGAGTATTCTTGATCAAATTTACAAAAGTGGTGTTCTTGAAATGTCCTATGATTATGGGCCAAACCAACAAATATCTATTTTAAAAGATAAAACTCAAAACGGTTTTAAATCTTACTTAACTTTTTTTCTCCAAACTAACTTGAAGTCTTTTGTAGAGTCACAAGTTATCAATCTAGGAATTCAATCTTACCGTCAACGTTTTTTAGCACTATTTTTCGATATTATCAAACCGAATGCTAGTTTAAATAAAGTCCTCACTAATGCATTTCTTGAAGAACGTCTCAGTCAACTAAAACTTGTACGAGGTCGGGTAGAAAAGCAAACACTAATTATTTCCAAAGGAGAAGTCGTACAAGGGGAGAATTATAGTATTCTGAAATCTTTGGAATCTGAATATGAGTCACAAGAATTAACAGACTCAAATTATTATTGGATTCTGTCTGCTTATACACTCTTAGTGTCTTTAGCGTTATTAATGTTATTATTATTTGTTAAAAAATATAGAGCTGAAGTATTTGACAATAATACTAAGGTTACATTTATATTTTTCAATATTGTATTAATGGTATTATTAACCACTTTAGTGGTTAATTTTAATTCTTACTATGTATATGTAGTACCCCTTTGTATATTACCATTGACTTTAAAAGCTTTTTTTGATGCTCGTCTAGGTTTGTTCGCTCATGTTATTACTGTTTTACTATTAGGCTTTGTAGTAGCTAATAATTATGAGTATATGTTTTTACAAACTATAGCTGGTATAGTAACAATTCTAACAGTTTCGGAGCTGTACAAAAGAGCTAATTTATTTATTTCCGTTGGTCAAATAACGTTCATATATATAGTTTCTTATTTTGCTTTTTATGTGATCCATGAAGGTAGTATCAACAATCTGGAATGGCAGACTTTTTTGATGTTTGTACTTTGCGGCTTAGCAACCTTGTTCGTTCAGCCACTGATATACATATATGAAAAATTATTTGGACTTGTTTCAGATGTATCCTTACTTGAACTATCAGATACAAATTCCAAGCTATTAAAAGAATTATCGGAAAAAGCCCCAGGAACATTTCACCATTCTCTAAATGTTGCAAACCTTGCTGAAGCTGCTGCAAATGAAATTGGAGCTAATGCAATGCTTGTCAGAGTAGGCGCTTTGTATCATGATATTGGGAAAATGGTTAATCCAACCTATTTTACGGAAAACCAGTCTACAGGAATTAATCCACACGATGAATTATCACCAAAAGAAAGTGTAGATATTATTATTAATCATGTTATTGACGGAATTGAGCTGGCTAAGAAGAATAATCTTCCTGACAGAGTTATCGATTTTATTCGCACACATCATGGCAGTAGTATTGTCTATTTTTTTTATAACAAACAACTTGAGAGTAATTTAGCTTTTAACCCTTCAGATTTTTGTTATAACGGTCCAAAGCCGTTTAATAAAGAGACAGCTATATTGATGATGTGTGATAGTGTGGAAGCAGCATCAAAAAGTCTAAAGGATCCTAATTCAACAAAAATCAATAATTTTGTTGATTCCATAATATCCAAACAAATGGATACAGATCAGTTTTTAAATGCTACAATCACCCTCAAAGAAATTCAATCTATTAAGAAGGTTTTAAAACATAAACTAGCCAATATGTATCATCTGCGTATTGAATATCCTGAATAGGCTAGCATTCAATTAAAAAAGTAAAAAAATAGCTTGCGTTCTTAATAATGAAAAGTTACATTTGCAACCGCAATTTTATTGCACAAGTTCATTTTATTGGAGAGGTGCCAGAGTGGTAATGGAGCAGATTGCTAATCTGTCGACGGGTAACTGTCGCCAGGGTTCGAGTCCCTGTCTCTCCGCAGGACATAAATTACAACTGATAACTATTCGGGGTGTAGCGTAGCCCGGTTATCGCGCCACGTTTGGGACGTGGAGGCCGCAGGTTCGAATCCTGCCACCCCGACTAAAGTTTCTTCGTTTATCCGAATTCACTTTTTAAATTTAGTGTAATCTATGTAATTTACTTATTCTTGGTTCTTAATTTATTTTAGACCAAATATGATAACCAATTCGGGGTGTAGCGTAGCCCGGTTATCGCGCCACGTTTGGGACGTGGAGGCCGCAGGTTCGAATCCTGCCACCCCGACATTATTAGTAGATATACAAAATCTACGGGCCCGTAGCTCAGCTGGATAGAGCACCTCCCTTCTAAGGAGGCGGTCATAGGTTCGAATCCTATCGGGCTCACTAAATTGGAGAATTGATTCACAGGAATTGGTTCTCCATTTTTTATGTTTGAGATTTCCTTCGATAAAATTGATATAGCCTATTGGAAACAACTAATATAATTTTATAGTAAACATAAATAAGCCTCCAGTATTATAACTGAAGGCTTACAATAATTTAAGTTAGGTTTTCCTAGTCACAATTATCAGAAATAATTGTAGTTTCGTATACTAAGCTTAAAATAATTAGATCCCCTTCATCACAATCAGCAATTAACCATGTGTCCTGAAATTGTGTAGAATTCGAATTCAGACTCATTAAATATCCATTGCCTGTGACATTTAAATCCCAAACCCCTGTGGTAGTGATGGTGTTTCCTTCAACCACTTCAAATGTGTAATCTGGATTAATAATGTAGGAGTAAATATCATTATTAAGATTTACCCATGAGCAATTTGATAATAGAACTTCAACCTCTTCAATTGAACAGTCTTCTAAACCTTCTTCGACACAATCTATTGAGTAAAGCTCAGCTTGAGGAGATACTAGACTTTGCATTTCTAAACTTTCATCACATACAGTAACCACCCATTCGTCATTGTAGATAGGTGAGTTTGCTGCTAGGGTTATGTAAAAGGTTTCGTTTCCAGCATTTATAATCCATTCCCCATATGTAAGAAGACTATCGTCGGACTGCACTTGGTATGTACCATCATTGAAAAAGTTATAGAGATATTGGTCATCGTCAACAAAATCAATTTGCCAAAAACAATTTATTAAAGCACTTGTAATGTCTTCAATGGAGCAATCGACAACTCCAACATTATCATCGCCAATGCAATCTTCAATTATAGCTTCTAGCTCATCATAGTTATTAATTGTTACTATCGACTCATTTTCAATTATAATATCTAATGGAAGTACTAAATCAATGTGATAGGCACCGTATGTAGCATTAAATAGTTCTTCACGAGAATTTACAGTTACAGGATCTCCTTCGTCTAATATTATGGAAATAGGATACACAAATTCAAAACATTCTCCATCACTAGATTCGTAGTCTATTTGGCATTCTTCACTAAAATCGTCCTCAGTGAAACCATCGCATATTGCATAGCAAGCATTTGGATATGAAATTGTAAATAGTTCTCCATCTAAATCTGTAATATCAATACAAACAGGGTCATATTCTTCAGTACAAATACAATCCTCTACCTCGTCCTCAAAACCACAGTCTTCTAATAAGCTTAAAAATTCATCTTCGCTATTTATAGTTTCTATTTCTAGAGCATTACTATTTTCATTGTAGATCTCCACTTCAAAAGGAAACGCAATCCCATTTATAAATAAATTTTCTGTTGAAGCAAAATAAATTTCTATTAGTTCATCTAAACTATTTACTGTTACTGTAGTACCCGTATTAAATGAAAGATTGATTGGGTATACAAAATCGAAACAAAAATCAAAGACAATATTGCCAGCAGGATTTTCCGCTTCGTCTACATTTCCATTATCATCATACTGTTGGTTAAGTCTACTTAAAGTTGTTACAATAGATTCACTTTCCTCGGTATTTTGTAGATTATCAATAATTACTTCTTCATTAGTACAAGACATCAAAACTGTAAGTACCATTGAAATACTAAAAATTAAAAGTTTAAAATTTTTCATTTTTTTCATTTTTTTCATTTTTTATTTTAAAAATTATTGAGGTTAATCTCTATTAATACAATTTAAAACATAAAAACCCTACTTTTTTCTTAAATTATTTTATTCATAGTTTTGGGTTTAAATTAAAACCAATTTAATGTCAAAACACAATCAAAATATATGTGATTCGAAATTTTTTGAGGCTTTATATAATACTTATGCTAAAGAAATTAGACGGTTTCTTTTTTATAAAACTCAAGATATAGATAAATCTGAAGATATTTTACAAGATGTGTTTATAAAACTTTGGGAGAATTGTAACAAAGTAGATCCTAATAAAGTGAAGAGTTATATTTATAGTATTGCTAATAATATGTTTCTAAATGATATAAAGCATCAAAAAGTAGTACAAAATTACCGAAAACATAATGGGAACGATAGTACTAATGAGTCCCCTGAATTTATTATGCTTGAAAAGGAGTTCATGGAAAAGTTAGAATCTACAATTGATAACTTGCCAGAAAAACAGCGTGAAGTATTTCTAATGAATAGAATTGAAAAGATGAAATACAAAGAGATTGCTCTACATTTAGATATTAGCGTAAAAGCTGTAGAAAAACGTATGCATCAAGCCTTGGTTGTCATGAGAAAAGAAATTGGTGATGTTTAACTAAAATTAACAAGTAGGGTATTTATCAAATCAATTGTCTTAAAAATAGAAATAGAATGGAAAATCAGAATACACATATAGATAAGGACACTTTTTTAGCACAATGGCTAGAAGGAAACCTCTCAGATAAAGAATTAAAAAACCGTATTACTGAGGCTGATTATAATTTTTATCTAAAGTTGCGAAAAGGTCTACATACTTCTGATAAGTTAAATGCATCAACTCAACATTCGTTTAATAAGATTCAACAAAAGATTGCAAATAAAAAGACTCCAATTTTTAAGTTATATCCTGTACGTTGGTCAATTGGTATTGCAGCTTCGATTTTTTTTCTGTTTGGGTTGTTTTCAATTTTAGGGAACAATGATATTATTTATGAAACTAATTTTGGTGAAACAAAAACTATTACTCTTCTTGATGATTCTCAAGTAATTTTAAACTCTAAATCTACCATTGTTTTCAATGAAAATAATTGGAAAAAGAGCAGGCAACTAACCTTAGATGGTGAAGCTTATTTCAAGGTAGAAAAGGGAAACACTTTTACTGTTAACACAAACAATGGCTCAGTCACAGTTTTAGGAACTCAGTTTAATGTAAATTCTAAAAATGATTTTTTTGATGTCGTTTGTTATGAAGGAAAAGTAAGCGTTAGTTCAGAGTCTTCGGAACATATTTTACAATCAACTCAGCGCATTAGAAAAGTAAATGGTAATCCATCGGAATCTTCCGCTACTCAGCTTTCTAAGCCAACATGGATTGATGGAGAAAGTACATTCAAGAGTGTACCAATTAGATATGTAATAACTGCCCTGGAAAATCAATATAATATAAAAATTGATTCAGAATCTATTGATGATTCAACAGTTTTTTCTGGTAGTTTCCCACACGATAATCTCAATATTGCTTTAATTACTGTTTTTGACGCACTAAATATGAAATACAATAAGAATGACAATCGTAACATTAAACTTAGATATTAAAGATGAGGTTGATCTGTATTTTTGTTTTAATGTTACTCTCATTGACAGCCTCTTCGCAAGAAGAGGCTTTTTATGTAGAGTTTAAAAACGAATCTATTAAAGAAGCATTTACTAAAATAGAACATACTTATGATGTACTATTTTCTTATAATGACTATGATATAAGCAAAAAGCGTATATTATTGAAAAGACAAAAAAGAACCTTAACCGAAGTTTTAGAAGCTTTGAAGTTGCAAACTAAACTCAATTATAAAATAATAAATAACCGATATATTGTTGTCAACAAATTTCCAGAAGAAAAAACAGAAGTAAATGAACTCGATATAGTGGTTGTTCGTAGTTACTTAACAAAAGGTATCCGAAAAATTAATAATGGCTCTTATGCGCTTTCACCTACTGAACTTGGTATTTTACCAGGGCTTGTTGAGCCAGATGTTTTAGAAAGTATTCAGCTGTTACCAGGAGTATTAAGTCCCAATGAAACCGCTACAGGTTTTTTTGTAAGAGGGGGAGCGTCAGATCAAAATCGTTTAATATGGGACGGTATAAACATCTATCATAAAGGACATCTTTTTGGAATGATTTCTCCATTTAATCCAAATATTACTTCAAAAATTAAGTTTATAAACAAAGGTTCTCATGCGAGATATGGTGAACGTTTATCTAGTGTTATAGATATGTCTTCTAACTCTAATATATCTCAAACTGTAAAGGCTCAGTTGGGTTTTAACGGGATCAATGGAGATGCGTTAATAGAAGTCCCGATTATAAAAGATAAATTGAATATTCAAGGATCACTTAGACGAAGCTACACAGACGTATTAGAAACATTTGCCTTTAATCAATTCGCAGATAAAGTTTTTGAAAGCACTAAAATTAAAAATTCCGGGAATGAAAATAATGAGTTTTCATTTGTAGATTACAATCTTAAACTGAATTTTAAGCCCAATAAAAATAACATTTTGTATGCAAGTATAATTTCCATTGATAATCAATTAGATTATGTCCTTAATGACGCTGAAAATAATAAAAGATTTAATGACAAATTAGTCTCAAGTAACATGGGATATGGTTTAGGTTGGAAGGTGAAGTGGAATAAAAATACAACTCAAAATACAACAGCATTTTTCTCTGATTACAAGCTTAACTATAATTTTATTACTAGAGAAGGAGATGTTCAGATTTCAGATTTTGAAAAACGTAACACCATTTTTGACTCAGGAATATCATCAGAAGTTGTCATTGATAGATCAAAAGCGAGTCAAGTTACATTCGGATATCAATACGTGCTCAAAGATGTTGCTTATGCGTTTTTAAATACAACAAACCTTTCATTAATTTTAGATACAGAGCACAACATTATACAAACGCA
>Ga0102813_1000101_pt1 | contig 39335 bp, 59 predicted proteins | sample ColrivemetaGS725_FD_84512 | JGI IMG/M metagenome (GOLD analysis project Ga0102813, IMG submission 84512) | Estuarine microbial communities from the Columbia River estuary - Flood tide ETM metaG S.725 | ecosystem: Environmental > Aquatic > Marine > Intertidal zone > Estuary | place: USA: Columbia...
AGCGTTCTCAATCTCAGTAACAACAACCTCGTCTAAGTCGTTCTCAATTAGGAACGTTGCGATTTGTGCTGGTGTCATGTTCTGGATATTCATTTGCTTGTTTCCCTCTGTGTATGAAAACAATGTACGTCACAAATTGTGACATGTCAACAACTAAATGTCACAATTTGTGGCATGTTATATTGTGGGAATATCACGAACGTGTTATTGGAGTGGCGGCTTTAGGGCCACCGCTAGGTTCACTGTTGGGCAGAGGTTGATAGACTTAATTAGAAACGTTGGGTGTTTGACTAATCAAATGAGAGGGCTAAGCTGTTCAAATGAGAGGGCTAAGCTGTTCAAATGAGAGGGCTAAGCTGTTCAAATGGGAGGGCTAAGCTGTCGTCGTGAGACCACAAGAAGCCGCATTAGCGACACGGGGCGTAATGGCAAAAGAAACAGTCTTGAGTGGAGAGGGAGCGGAAGTTTCTTGGTCTCACTTTAGAAACTAGGGCAAACTTGAGTAGGTTCGCCCCAAGATCAGTGACTGAGGATGGATGAGGAAGACTTAGAAAAGCTGAAAGAGACAGCTTTAGCGCACGATATATCTCTAGATTTGCTTTACTATTTGGTTGACGGGCTTCCAAAGAGCGCTCTCCACCGCGTTTGCGATAACGTGCCGTCTCTGCCAAGGTATATGAAATCCAGAGTCATACCGTCTGAGAGAAGTTTTCCGGCTTGATGGATGGGTATCTGACGAAACCCGCTTTCCCAATTTGAGTATTGAGTGCGGCTGAACCCATACTTCTCAGCGAAGTCTTTCGGGCCGACCCCTTCGCTCTCCCTAATGAGTTGAAGCCTGCGGCCTGTCTCAAGATGTGGCTTGTCATCGATCATGTTTGACTATTGCCACGATTGGTGAATTTGGCGAAACTCCAAAAAGTGTCTTGATAAACGTCACAATAAGTGACATATTATATTTCATGACAATTACACAACTCTTCGATGCTATAGGCAGACAGAACATTTCCACCACGTTTAACGTTAGTGGAAGCGCTGTTAGGATGTGCGTAACGCGAGACACGATTCCCGCTACGTGGAAAGACGAAATCAAGAGATTAGCGAGCAAGGCTGGTGTTGAGGCCCCTGACGGGCTTTTCACTTCGCACAAGCCAGTGAGCAAGCAAGGTAAAGCGGCATGAACGCTTTCTCCGCATACCGTACAGAAACCATAGCCAGTGCCTCCTCCTTACCTCCCTGTTCTGGCTATGGCGGGTTGAGATGCGGCGGTTCAGCAGCGCCGCATCTCCCCAACTCTCAACAGCGTGGGCAGGTGATCGGCCCGAATACAGCGCTTTGGCCCTCACTTGAAGAGAACGACACTAACTTGACCACAAGTCCCCGTGTAATCTTTAGCGTCTTCTCTTTGGGTAGAAGGGCAAAGCAATCACTTGCTGCTTATGGTTCACGCGCTTTTCAGCAAGTTTCTTCATTAATGGATTTGAGTAAGCCGTTAGGGGCACAAGGCCTCCGCTTCCAGTCCGCTTCTTATCATTCATAGGGAGTCCTTATGCGTAGTAATCTTAAATTCCAAAACCCCTTTATCAACGGCACTCTCGATTCCAACGATAACACCGCTCTAATGGTAGTCACTTTGTCTCCAACCATTATGGAGAGTGAAGTGCAGACAGTCGTTACTAAAAAACAAACTAAAGTTGGTCTCGGTCAAATGGCCGTTGCCGCTTTTAAGGGAAACCTTAAAGAGCTTGCCTTTGCGGGCAACATATCAATTGAAGCTGCGAGAAAATACGCGGACGGCACAAACCCTAATGGTGAAACGATTGTTCGCCTTTGTGGAGCAAATCCCACCTTCATGAGCATGTTCGCTAGTGTTTGCGGTTACGCCGACATTGCCGCCGCTGCTGATTACAGAGCCAAACTAGAGCTAATCAAAGAAATGGTATTCCTATGAGTGATCGAAAATTCACACTTGCGGAGATAGCAGCAGTTGTTCACGAAATGCAGGATGAAATCTATCCCGGCGACACGGCCCCAGACGAATACAGCTGGCAAGCCAAGAACATCTTGACGGGTGAAAGCGGCAAGGTTGGCGAGATACTCTGCGCCCTTGTCGTAAAGCTGAAGAAACTGGAGCCGACCGATGGTTAAACTTTTCTTAGGGGTAATCGCTTGCGGGCTGGCTGTTATCGGAGCGGCTTCGTTCCTTGATGAGACCTCACCATCAGAGCGTTCTGAAATGCTCACTAAGCGTTGGATGGAGAGGCACAAATGATTACAGAGCAAGAGCAGGCAACCGTTGACGGTATGCCATACCCAGAGAGGGTAAGGGCCTTGGCTGCACTCGTCGCCTGGAATACCGCCCAATCAAGGGGCGGTTCCAAGGCTGCAACACAGCGTTTGGCCAAGGCAGCAGGCGTAGCCGTTAGGGCTCGCAATAAGATCCTTAGGGAAAAAGACGGCGTTTAGGCCTCTAACGTTCACAAACAGGAGAACACCATGGTTGAAGTCGGTGGAGTAGCTGGAGACCAGCTAGAGCAATACATATCCAGAATTGAACGCCTCAATGCTGAGAAAAAGACAATCGCCGAAGATATCCGTGAGGTCTTCGCAGAAGCAAAATCAAATGGTTTCGACAATAAGATCATGCGCCAAATCTTGAAACTCAAAGGCATGGACGAGAGCGACCGCCAAGAGCAAGAACACTTACTTGACCTCTACAAGCGCGCTTTGGGCATCGATACGGAGCCTGAAGAGTGATCACCTTCACCGTTAACTCTCGTCCAGTTGCTAAAGCCCGCGCCCGAAACGGCAAGCATGGCTATTACACGCCCTCAAAGACTACGAATTTTGAGGGCTTGGTAGCTAAAGAAGCAATCCAGGCCATGAAAGGCAAGGAACTGCTTGAGGGCGGTTTAAAGGCGATCATATGGGCCCAGTTCAAGCCGGCCAAGTCCTGGACAAAGAGGCGGACGGAAGCCGCTCTAAATGGTGAGATTGCTCATACTTCAAAGCCGGATGTGGACAATATAGGCAAGGCTGTTTTGGACGCAATGAATAGCATTGTCTATTCCGATGACTCCTCAATAGACCGCCTAGAGATCCGCAAGTCTTACGGTTTGGAAGACGCGGTTTCTGTGTTTGTGGAGGCAGCATGACCTACAGCGCAAACGAAGACGCTTTTAATTCCTACTATCTGGCTATTGCGATGCTTAGGCACAGACTGCGCATAGTTAAAGCATTGAAACGGAGAGCCGCAGCGTGACCCTTCACCAGCTCAAAAAAGGCCCCAACAAAGGCAAGGGCCAGATCCGCGACGGCAAGAAGTTAATCCTGGAATGCGAGACCTATTACGAGGCTTTGATTGAGTTTCGAGAGTTAAGGAAAGCAAATGATTGAACTCATCTACCAATTCTATCCCCGAGCGCTTTGCTTCTATTGGGAGTGGTTTAGTTCCGATTACGATTGGTGCCTGCACTTGATGGAGGTGGTTCGATGATGCGACTCATTAAGTTTTTGATATTCGGACACGTTTGCAACTGGGAAACCATCTCCGCGTTGCCAGTCTGCACAAAATACGGCGAAACAGTAGGGGATATCTATCACCTACGCTGCAAGAATTGCGGGAATGTCAAAGGCAAGGTGATCAAGTGCTAGTGAGTTACAGCCCTATGAGCCAGGGACCAGGGACCATATCAGCCTCCTTTGCTTATGAGCCTCCAGCCCAAAACGAGTGGGACACAGCGTCTACTAAAAAAGCCAAAGCGCACAATCCTAAGAAAGAAAGAGCGAAAATTTTTTCCCACTTAAAGCGCGGCGTGGTTCTAAAGATCGTCTCGGGGTGCTTGAACGTGTGGCTAATACTGAAAAAGATAGTCACCGCGCCCGATAAGATAGCAAACACGACAGCCAGTTCTGTGAACGCAGCAACGCTGTACACTCATTCCTCCTTTGGCTTAACGCCTACCCACTCAACGCCATCATCATCAAACGCAAACACTATGCCTTGTGTGGTTAGCCAGTCGCGTATCTTGTTGATGTTCTTTGTGTGTGGTGTGTTGTCGAGACTCTCAAAGCTCTTGATAGTGCTTAGTCCTACAGTAGATTTCTCCGCTAGTTCAGCTTTTGATATCCTGAGGAGGCCTCTAGCGCCTGCTATTTGTGTTCCTGTAATCATTAAGCGACTCATAGCAAACCTGGCTATAAAGGTCAACAAAGTAAATCATATGGACATAAAGTTGACTGAAACGGTTGAATTAAAAGAAATCCTATCGTATAAGGAAATCACTAACAAAACGGCCCCGAAGCGTTCGCCAAAACATTCTTCAGGGCCTAACCAAAACAAAACTAGAGGGTCCAGCAATGGCTAAAACACAAATAAATGATTCCACCGAAGAGCGCAAGAACGACATTCTTTGCGCGATCGAAGAGTCCAAGCAGAACATCGAGATGAAGCGTGGCTCTGCTCGTACAGCAGAAGAAAGCCGGTTAGCGTCACTGAGAGATGATCTTGCAGACCTCAAGCCTTCATTATTCGTTAGTGGCGTTGAGTGGAAATCAACAGCAACCGGTTACAAGTCCGGCGTTTGGGCGATTACCCCACTCAATAAGTGCTTGCTGTCTGGTCCTGATGTTCTCGAATACCACGACACGGTAGAAGCGGCGGCTGTTGCTGCTGGACGTATCCAAAACCTAATGCAGGAGGCAGCGTAATGTTACCCAATCCAACCCAAGACGCCCCAGTGCGCAACGACCTTGATTTCCGCAGTCTCCTAGTTGAGCGCGATAATAAGATCCAAGCTAAAGGCCCATCTGGCGTCATGGTTCTAACGAGCCATGACCAGCTTCGTTCAATCCTCAGATCGTGGGAGGGCAAGTGATGCACAGTCTCACGATCAGAGAGAAGACCAACCAGGGCGACCTTACCGAGTTCAAGCGCATTTCTGGTGTTGATATCAAGTTCCACAATCGGACGTGCGACTTAAGCATGGCGATTGATTACGGTGACACGATCCACGCCGAACAGGGGCGCGTGCTTGTTGAGAAGGGGAACGCTGATGAGTAAGGACACCATAGACCACACAGAAATGGACCTTATCTACCTCTTGGCCTCAGAAGGCGGTGGCGTCGCATGTGACGATGAGCGAGTAGAGCGGTTCTCTGAAGACAGGGGCCAAGACGACGACACTATCAACAGATGTATTGATAAAAAGTGGATCTATCAATCAGGTGATCCAGATTTAGATAACTTCTATTTGCGCTTCAACCGGACTGAAAACGATAGCTTGATATTGGCCCTTTGTAAAAAGTCCTACTCGCACAATCAAGTTAGAAATGACGTTGCCGTGGCGCTGATTAAAGCCTCGAATACTGTAGATAAGCACCAAACGTGGATGATGGATGGCTGGATCAAGCTTGCTAGCGACCACTTGAGGAATCTAGCGGGGAGTTTGCGCCATGACTTCTAACCCCTTACCCCAGGCCGGAGCAGCGTCATGACGCCACAATTCCCAAAGTATTCAATCTTCACTCATATCTATCTGTCTAGCGATGGTTCTAAATTCGCTCACGATGACGGCGGAAACGATTACGATTCAGCCTTTGGCAGCTTTCATGAGCAGCTACCCTATTACGGCACTCTGACTAAGGGCAAAGTCCTATTCTACTCAGAGACAATCGAGCTGAAAATCATGCCAGATGGCACGACAGAGACCGAAAGCCACAACCTTCTAGCAGAAGAGCAAGAGGCGGAGAATTCGGCCTATCTAGAAGCGTCTCCAGCACAGCAACAACTAATTCATGAGGTGGTGTGATGGCCAGTTCCATTTTAAAGCCCACAGCCATAGCCATCTACAGCAATGGCTTGAATGCCACGTACCATTCAATCGATGCCGCTGTATGGGCTGCAAAAGGGCAACCTGGCTTAGTTGAGGTCCATATCCCAGCAATGAACATGCACTTTTTAGCCGCTGAATTGGAACTATTGGAAGCTGAATTGGAACTATTGGAAGGAGTGATAGCGTGAGTAGGGGCGGATACATCAAGTACTATCGCAGTCTGGTTAACCACGAGATCCTTACGGACCCTCTTGAGCAGTACAATTGGCTGAAGCTCATAGCGGCTGCTTCCTGGCAGGATACCACCCAAAGAATCCCCAATACTACCATGGTCGTTCCGGTCAAAAGAGGGCAGTATTTAACCTCTGAAAGAGGCCTGATGTCCCTATGGGGTTGTGGTAACACCAAAGCAAGGAATTTGCTTGATTTGCTGGTAAATGAGGGAATGGTAGTTTCGGAGGCAAAGCACCGAAAACGCCTGCTAACCATTTGTAATTATGAGATTTTTCAGGGTGACAAAGCGGAACCCAAAGCAACGGACAAACCGGAACCCAACGCGAACCCAACGCGAACCCAACCCAATAAAGAAGAAATATTAATAACTTTAAGAAAGATAGAAGAAATAAAACGCGCGCGAGGCGATGATTTTCAAAAGGATGATTTGAAGGGAATAAAGAACCCGTGTCCTGAATTGATAGAGCAGAGTTCTTGGCTTGTTGAGCTTGAGTTTGGGATAGCTGATTTCAAGCTTGTCGAGATAATGAAATCCCAGGGATGGGCAACTGAGGAGATGGCAGCGTGAGCGTGATGAGGGAAATTTGCAGAAACGGCGGAACCGCAATGACCGAGTTGCACCAGCACCTCTCAGGAGCCGTCAATCGTGTCTGGGTAGGGACCACAAACCCAAGCGACAGAATTGCGGGGATACTCGAAGTCGCAGAAGGTGAGCCTCTAGCAGAGTGCAAAGCCGCTGTTGATCACCTGAAGGGCGAGATTAACTTTTTCCCCAAGCCCGCTGAATTCAAGAAAGCTTTGCGGAGAAAAAGCAGCAATGATAACGGCGTCAACAAATCCCAGAAAGAACTTTTTGATGAGGTCATGGCGAGAAAAGTTATCCTGATGCGTCAGCACTCAAAAAGTCTAACCGCGTATTTGGACAGCTTCTCTGATTACGGGCAAGCGATGAAGGCCAGCCAGTTGATTGGCTTGGCGGTCAATGAGCCGTCCAGGCGGGCCAATTGCCGTCATTTTCAAGCGTGGGAACAAATGGGCGGCGTCGTTGTTGAGGATGTTATCAACCAAGAATTCCCTCTCAGGCCCTGGGCCAAGCAAAACAGGAAGAAAGCGAGCGGGCAATGAAGGTGGCTAAATCCAACGTTCACCAGCTCCGCCCCCTCATCCCTGACGACGCTATAGCGGACGAATTGAGGCTATGGGACGGTGTTGGCCTAGACCACATCGAAATAGCCACAGGGCTAGAAATTCACCCAGCAAAAGCAGCCTACCACATCAAACGGCTAGGGCTGGATATCAAGATAGGAGAGACGTGGGCGGGAGATAAGGGATGAGTACGCGGTGGACACAAAAAGAAGCTGAGTTAGTAAAGGCGCACCACAAAGAAAAGTCAGACGAGCAGCTGGTTGAGATGCTTGCTAATGTAGAAGGTGGAAGAGCGCTCCATTCAGTGAAGGCGTACAGGATCAAACAAGGCTGGCTTAAAAACACAGGTGATAAGTTCTTTTGTCCCGAAGCCATAGCATGGCTCAAGAAAGAAGGTGCCGGCCTTTCCAGGACCGAACAAGAGGACGGGCTAAGGGATCGCGGTTGGTGGCTGTCTAAGTCCAAATTCAACAAGATGGTTAAAAAGCATACAATCGGACACAGGCCTAAGACATTAGGAAACTATCTGCCAAGCGATTCGGGGAAGATAGTTATCACTGAAGAGATAGCACAGGCTGAAATGAGAGCGTTTGGTGGTCCGCCGTTATGTGAGAGAAGGAGCTAGAGCGTGAGGGCTTTGCTCGAGTCGTTAAGGGTATCAAGGGCAAAGATTGATAATGTCTCAAATCAATTGTTATGGTAGAATAAGCTATGCTTTCAGACGACGCTAAAAAGATAGAATCTGTGATTGAGAAGGCAGGTGAAACACTCTACTGCCTTACCGTTCACGGGACAAAGCCAGCAGGGTATAGAAACTATTGGCCAGCCATCAAACATTCATGGGAAGATTACGCAGCCCAAGAGCCGGAAATGAGATACCCACAACCTACCCCCAAAGAGATAACGGAAATGGATCACTGGCTTGATAGGGTGAGGGCCCAGCAATCCGTGCAAGCAAGAACGGTTGTGCAGTTGCGGATGATAAAGAACCCTATGCGTGACCGCCCAAGCCTCAGCTGGCATAAGATCGGCGAGAAAATGGGATGCAGTCACACTAAGTGCATATCGGTCTATAATAAGTTCCTAGAGAGCACAGCGGCCTATGAAAAGTATCACGGTAGGCTTTGATTGTTTCCTTTCGATAAATTCAGCACGTGTGTCAGCTTCGTTCATGCAGCCTCGCTTTGCAGTTCTTGTGCGAGGATTGATGATTTCACCGAACTCTCGCAGAAATTCGCGATCTCCTTTTACCAAAACTCATGTCCGGTGAAATCCGCTTAAATGATGCGAAGGATAGGTTATGAGGGATTACTTTGAGCAGCGTATTAGGGATGAATTAGATGCTGACGGAGAAGTGGTTGTTGCTGGGCGGACATGGCCCAACTCTGAAATATTTGAAACTATGGATAAGCCGGACTTCGACGCTCATGTCGAAGAAGTTGTTCAAGAAAAGCTGGCGGAAGCCAAAAATAAGGCCCGTGAGCTTTTAGAGTTGACAGGATGTCTACAACGCTTCCAATTGCTTTGCGAGAAGAAGGAGCAGCGCCGTGTTCTACCATCTGCACCAGTCTTCAAATTCAGTTCCGCCTTTACATTGTTTACAAAAAGGAGTAGTTAAGTTGCTATGTTCACCAAAGGTGTGCTTAAGTGGCTTCCATCGTAATTGATGTTGTTAACTCGTAACTGATGCGGGTAGCCGAAAGATCAGCAATTAATCCTCCCTTCGCTATTCGTGGCGCGGGATCAGCCATCACCCCGGCTGTTAAATGCCCTCGTCCTTAATTGAGCGGGGGCTTTTGCGTTTACCCACCCTTTCAATAGGAGCAGGCTAAGGCCTGAATAAAACATGGCGGCTCGTAAGAAAGCTATTTTCCACGACCAGGACACAAGGAACAAAATTCAAGCGGCTCAGCTTATCAATAGGATGGTTAAGTGCGTTAATGGTGAAGTGGAGATGACGAACACTCAAGTTAGTTGCGCTAAGGCTTTGTTAAACAAGGTTTTACCAGATCTGCAAGCGGTACAGCTTGAAGCTGACGTTACCCACGAGGCAGGAGATAGCCTTTTAAGCCTAATGGGCCAGGTAGACGGTGCCACTAGATCAAAGTGAAGTAACGCCTGAGCTTGTTGCTTTATGGAGTAACAGGAAGTGGCGGCTTAACAATCTTTACTACATTGAGGACAAATACGGCGCTGTCGTAAAGTTCAAGATGAACGAGGCTCAAGAGAAGCTTCTAGACGATCTGCACTATCTAAACATTGTGCTTAAGGCCAGACAGTTAGGGTTTAGCACCTTAATCCTGTTGCTGGCTCTAGATTGCTGCTTGTTCAACAGTAACTTCGCAGCTGGCCTGATCGCTGATAGCTTAGACAATTCCTCGAACCTCTTGGACCGCATTAAGTTTGCTTACAAGAAATTGCCTGAAGAGCTTAAGAGTGTCCGCCCCGTTGAGAAAAAGAACGCCTCAGAGATCCATTTCAATAATGGTAGCTGGGTTGAGGTTGGTGTGTCGCTTCGATCAGGAACGAAGAACTTTCTGCATATATCGGAATACGGAAGGATCTGCGCACAAAGGCCAGACAAAGCCAAAGAGGTTAAGTCCGGTGCTTTGAATACCCTAGCTCAAAAGCAGTTAGGTTTCATTGAAAGCACAGCTGAGGGTAGAGGCGGCGACTTTCACGATAAAGTGTTGGGCGCTCAAAAGGTCATTGATCGCGAGCCGCACGACATGGAGTGGAAGCTTCATTTCTACGCTTGGTTTGACGCTCCAGAATACACAACAGATAGCCCTGTTACATTGACTGCAAAGGATGAGGAATACTTCGAGAAGCTGGCGACAAGGGGCGTTAAGCTGACAGAAGGCCAGAAACGTTGGTACGCTCTAAAGAAGCTAGAGCAGGGCGAGGACATGCTTAAGGAATACCCTTCTGACCCTGAAGAGGCATTCCAGGCGGTTAGGGACGGCGCTTACTTCGCTAAGCAGATCCACGGCCTGAGAGAAAGAGGCCGAATAGGAGAGGCCACAATAGACCCGAGGACGCCGGTTAATACGTTCTGGGATCTAGGCATGAATGACATGACGGTGATTTGGCTTCATCAGTTAATAGCCGGAAATCACAGATTTATTGGATACTACGAAAGCTCAGGCGAAGGGATCGCTCACTATATCAAGTGGCTCAATGCTTGGTCAGTCACCCATGGCGCAGTGTTTGGCCGTCACTTTGGCCCACATGACATAGAGCACAGGCAAATGGGCGTCATGGCTGATTCAATCCGCCAGATAGCTCTTGATCTGGGTTTTAACTTCGAAGTGGTCCCTAGAACGCTTGATAAGGTTAACACCATTGAGGCGGCGAGAACGATACTACCACAATGTGAGTTTGACGAGGCAGCGACGGCGGAAGGTCTGGCGCACTTGGAGAGCTATTCTAAAGACTGGGACGAAAAACTTGGTGTTTGGCGCTCACACCCACGACACGACGACCACTCACACGCAGCAGACGCATTTATGACATTTGTCGATAGCAAGATCGCGCCGACTAACCGGCCACGGACTGCTTGGAAGCCGAAAAAGAGAGTTTAATGGAAAACGAGATAGAAAATGAAGACCAGCTTGGTCGGCTCGTATTCCATCTGATTAAACAGGCGGAATCTCACAGCGAAGAGCAGAAAGCAGAGCGAGATACTGCGCTAAAGTATTACGATTGCGACCTTAGTGACATGCCCACAGATGAGGGAGAGTCAGCGGCAGTTACTAATGAAGTGCGGGCGGTCATTAAAGACATAATGCCGTCCATACAGCGCAATCTTATCCGTGGTCAGAAGATTGTGGATTATGCGCCGCTTGGGCCTGAGACTGAGCAGATGGCGAAAGACGCCACGGACTACGTTAACAACGTCGTTGTCAAAGAGTCTAACGTCAAGCAGGCTATCTATGACGCTTGCTTTGATGCCGCTGTAGTTAAGACTGGCATTCTCAAATGGGCCGCCTATCAGAGTAAAGAGCAAAAGCACTTCTCCCAAGAAGTCACCGCTGACATGCTGGCGGACATTGAAGCAGACGGCGCAGATATAACAGAGGTTGAGCCAGTTGAAGGCGTTCCAGATGTTTATAGTGCTCAGTGGACACAATCAGTCACAAAGACCGACATTAAGCTTGAGGCTGTTGAGCGTGGTAACTTCCTTATCATGCCAGAAGCTAAATCGATTGAAGAGTCAGCCTTGGTCGGTGAGTGCCTTAATATCACTCGCTCAGAGCTTGTTAATCGCGGCTATGACAAAGAGATCGTCAAATCGATTCCCGTCTTTTCTAAAACAAATGAGACAGGGGACGACGAAGAACGAAAAGGCGACGATCACACCGGAGACTATAACCACGAAGGCGGGAAGTCTGAAGAAGTCGTTGCTGTCTATGAGGTCTATGTCAAACTTGATCTTGATGATGATGGCATATCAGAAACGCACAAGATCGTTATTGCTGAGAATAGCAGCGAAGAGACCAAAGACGCACATTTAATCCTTGAGCAAGAGGAGGTCGAAGAGGCTCCTTATTCCGCTGTTGTGATCGAACGCACAGCGCATAACTTCGAAGGTAGGTCTCTTGCTGAGGACGTTGTGCCTTATCAGCGAGTTAATACAACTCTGCTGAGAGAGACGCTTAATAACCTTTACGCCACAAACAACCCGCAGGCCGCATACGATCCCACTCGATTAACGAGAGAGGGCGCAGAGGCTGTAATCAATCCAAGCATTGGTGAGCCAATAGAGCTTAACTCTGGGGCAAGAATAGAGGACGCGGTTCAATGGCGCGTAACTCCATTTGTTGCTGACAAGTCTTTCCCCATGATGGAATTCATCTCTGATCAGGTTAGGCAAGTAACGGGCGTAACTGATGATTCAGCGGGCTTAGCACCTGACGCATTCCAGGGAATGGCAGCGACAACGGCTAATATTCTCAATCAAGCTGGCTTGTCTCAGTCTGAAATGATGGTCGCGACATTGGCAGAAGGCGGCATTGAGAAAGCTTTTGAGGGCCTGCTTAAGCTAGTCATTGCTCACACTGAAGGGAGCGTTGACAGCAAGATTAAAGGCGATTGGCGCTCATTTACTCCTAGTGAATGGGATAGCGACCTCAAGGCAAAGATTAACGTTGGTCTTGGTGCAGGCAGCAAGGAGAAGGACCAGACGGCTCTTTTATCCCTGTACAACATGCAAAAAGAAATCATGTTAGCGGCCCCCGAAAATCCATTGGTTGGCATGGAGCAGCTCTACAACACGCTTGAGAAGATGGTTGAGCTATTAGGCCTCCCTTCTGTTGAACCTTACTTCAAGAAGCCAGATCCAAATGCACCGCCTAAGCAAGAAGGTCCATCTGAGGCCCAGATGAAGCTTATGGCGACTACTCAGATTGAGCAAATGAAGGCCGACGCTAGAACCCAGGTTGAAAACGCACAAATGGTTGCGGATCTTAAGGTTCAAGATGCAGCCCAACAGAACGCTATCGCAATAGAGACCCTTAAGTCTGAAAAAGACCTTGAGATCAACGTGCTGAAGATCCAGCTCGATACCAAGAAACACGACGATGAAATGGCATACAAATATGCAGCACTCTACCACAAGACCAATAACAGTGGGCGCAGCGAAGCGTCTTTTGGCTGACAGCGACTTAATCACACTTTTGGCTAACCATGAGAAGACCGCGACAGAGGCTATAATCAATAGTCACGATCTGCGCTCAGATAAGCACGATATCGCGGTTCTTAAGGTTAGAGCAATTAGAGAAATTACGAGGGATCTTACCTCTCTAGCAGAGGGCAAAGACAACCCGAAACCTAAGCCTCGTGTTTGAGGCCACCAACGGAAAGTTGAGAGATGGAAGAAGAATTTGATCTTGGTAACCAGGACAGTGAAATCTTTGAAGACGACTTTGGAGATCTGGAATCCCACGCGGACAATCTAGAGGACGAGGAAGACAACGAAGAGACTGGTCAAGAGGAAGCTCAGGAAGAATCAGAGGAGCCAGCCGAAGAAGACGGCCAAGGCGACGAAGAGGAGGACGACGAGCAAGAAGCCGTTATCCAGTTAAAGGACGGCCAAGAGGTTAGCTTAGCAGAGCTTTCGGACGGCTACCTTAGAAAGCAGGATTACACCACTAAGACGATGGAGCTTGCTGACGAACGCAAGGCTGTATCTGAGCTTAAGGGTAAATACGGCGAAGAACTAAACAAACTACAATCATCGTATGATGGCATTTTGGGCTTTGTGCAGAGTATCCTGCCACCTGAGCCAGACATTTCTTTATTGCGTACTAACCCTGCTGAGCATCAATATCAAACAGTCATGCGCAACCAAGCGCTTGGCGAGCTTAGAGCGGTTATGGGGCAAAAAGAAGTCGCATTGTCGGACAATCAGGCATTAGGGACTGAAGAGATCGAGCAAACACGGCGAATAGAAGATGGCAAGCTAACCCAAGTTTTGCCATTCCTTCGAAAGCCGGGCGAACTCGATAAGTTCAACGAAAGCATCAAGGCGACGGCTAAGGAATTCGGCTTTTCAGACCAGGAGTTTGAGCAGTCGCTTGATCACCGGGTTAAAAAGCTCGTTCACTTTGCCGCTATTGGCATGAAATCCGACGCGAACCGGAAGAATGCTAAACGTCGTGTTGCCAAGCCAATGCCAAAGACTGGAAAGGCGGTAAGACCTGGACGGGGCCAATCTGATGCCATGAAGCGATTACGCAACTCAGGATCAATGGAAGACGCAATGGAAACGGACTTTTATTGACCAGCATTAAAGGACTAAACGAATGGCTAAGCTAGCTAACACCTTTACCACAGCCAATGCTGTTGGTAATCGAGAATCGCTATCTGATGTAGTGTCACGCATTACTCCAGAGGACACCCCGATTTACTCGATGATCAAGAAGACCAAAATCTCTTCGGTTGAGCCGAATTGGGAAACGGACGTGCTTGCTACGCCCGCCGCTAATATCCACCCAGAAGGCAACGAGTTTTCGTTCTCAGCCACAACTCCGCCGTCTCGACTTAAGAACCACACGCAGATCTTCAGTAAGTCCTGGATCGTGTCCGATACTCAAGAGGCATCAGACAACGCGGGTAAGGTTGAAAAGGTTAAGCACCAGAAGCTCAAAAAGGGCGTTGAGATCCGCAAGGATGTTGAATTTGCCCTACTGGACTCCAATGCATCTGTTGCTGGTGAGACGAGAGAGCTGGGTTCGCTTTCTACTTGGTACACTTCAAACGTATCTCGCGGGGCGAGTGGTGCTAATGGTGGGTACAATTCTGGAACAGGGCTGACTGCTGCTGCAACGAACGGAACTCAACGAGCTTTCACTAAGACGCTGTTGGATACAACAATGCAATCTGTTTACGAATCAGGTGGCAACCTCCGCATTGCGTCGGTCTCTCCTTATGTGAAAACTGTATTCACCACGTTTATGAGCGACTCAAACGTTGCTTCATTCCGCTACGCTACAGCGGGTGGTAAGTCTAACACGATTGTTGCGACGGCTGACGTTTACGAGGGTGACTTTGGCAAGTTGATGATCGTACCAAACCGCGTTCAAGGCACGAACACGACAGTTGCACGAAACGTTCACTTGCTTGATCCGTCAATGGTCAACATCGGCACTTATCGCAAAATCCACAACGTTAAGGACCTCGCTAAGAACAGTGACGCCACAACCGGTGTTGTTCTTGGCGAGATGACCCTTTGTGTAAAGAACGAAGCGGGTTTGGGTGTTGTTGCTGACGTATTCGGTAAGACGGCCTCAACTTAACTTTTAACTGACTGACTGATTTGGGGGGGGCTTCGGCTCCCCTTTTTTATGGAGAATACAAATGACTGACGAAGAGAAGAAGGCTGCTGAAGCAGCTAAGGCAGCAGCTGACGCTAAAGCTCGACGTGTCAGTGTCAACCTGTTCCGCGACTACTGGACAGAAGAGGGTCGTTGCCGAGTTGAGGACAATCCGCACCTAGTATCCAAAGAGGACGCTAAGATTATCAGTGATGGCGGGCTTGGAACCAAAGCCTAATGAAGATCCGCGACGGCGATTGGGAGCTTGCAGAGTGGGACGCGGCAACAGGCCGTTGTTCCTGGACGCTATTTGACGGTGAGAAGACCGTCATTCGCACTGATTACCCAGTTGACGACATTGAGACGGCCAATAAGGAGGCTCGCAACGCTTCGCAGGGCCAGAGATGGGGTGAGGGGCGAAGAGTCGCCTCTATTCCTCTCAACTTCGTTTTTAACGAGCTGGCAGACCCTATCGCTAATGGCGACCAGAAACACCTTTCCCAGTGGCTAAGCGATCACAGCCACTTCAAAACCTTTGATAGGCCGCTATGATAACCGATTACACCGCTCTAATAGTTGAGGCCGAAAATCGAACGGGCGTTCGAGATCTGGCGACCCATGGTGAATTAGTCGTGGGCTTCGCTGAGAAGGCTATGGAGCGCGAGCTTCGTGTTTCCGATATGATAACGACAGCGACAGTAAGCTTGGACAGCACAGGATCAGCCGATCTACCTGCTGACTTTCTGGAGCTTCGAGAGGCCTTCTATAGCGACAAAAGGGAAAAGAACATCCCCCTAGAGACGGTCATAGAGAAGCGGAAAACTGGCTTTGCCATATTGAACGGCAAGATCAAGTCAACGCGCACAAATGTGGATATGCGCCTGGACTACTACGCAAAAATCCCATCCTTGCACACAAATTTTACAAACTGGCTACTCACCAAAGAGCCGGAACTTTATCTAGCCGCTGTGAGCGCTCAAGCTTTAATGCGTGAACAAAAGTACGATGAAGCGGGCGTCATAACAGCTTACGCAACAGGGTTAGTCGCCAAGATTAACCAAGTGGACGTTAGCGCCAAGCTGATTAGGACCATGAGATGACGATTGAAACCGCTCTAGCTCAAGTCTTCGTTGGTATCAACTTAGACAAGACCAAAACAACCCCACAGATCAGTGACAACGATTTTGACACTGTTCAGATCCGCCGCATGATGAATGAGGCAGGCAGGGAGATTTCAACGCGGGCTGAGTGGCCTGATATGTTCGTAACGCTAACTGTTAATGGTTCTGTTAGCTCTGAAACCTTACCTACTGACTTTGACAGATTGTCCGAGCGGGGCAGCGTGAGACTAAACAAAACAGGATTTAGCCCTGTAAAGCAGATAGTCGCGCCAGACACTTGGGAGCTTGTGTCCGCTCGAAATTCGACAACACCATATTACCACTTAGTTGACGGCAAGGTGTATTTCTCACCGGCGCTTGACAGTGACGGTGCCAAGGTTCGCTACATCACAAGGAACTGGGTTAGTGGTGATGTAGCCGAGGTCACACAGAATTCAGAGACCGTCTTGTTCCCCGAGGAGCTGCTTGCCCAAGGCACTATTATTCGTTGGCGACGCCTGAAGGGGCTGGACTTCGAAGACTTGCTAATGGAGTTTGAGGCAGACCTAGCGCGCCGTTCAACGGCCAAGAGGGGCGCATGACAGTTATTCTCCCAAACAGGGCGACAACAGCTAACAGGAAGCCGGTTCAAGCTGGAAGGGCGGCTAAATCGACCGTTAAAGGGTATGAGCCGCCAATTGCAGGCGTTTCAGCTGATTCTTCGCTTCGAGGCGGGGGCAGAACGGCTCTTGTCATAGAGAACTTCTGGCCAATGACTGAGACGATAGAGCCAAGAGGCGGTTCTATAGAGCATGTTGCTTTAACTGGCTCAGTCACGTTTCTAACAGAATACAGCGGTGGCAGTGGCGCTTATATCGCTGCTGACAGTAGCGGGATCTACACGTTCACAAGCACAACGCCCGATTCAACAGCTTTGACCGCTGCTGTCACCGGCCAGACTGGTGGAGACTACTCAGCCTTGGAGTTTTCTAACTCTGGCGGCACGTTCTTGACGATGGTTAACGGCGTCGACAATGGGCAGATTTACGACGGGACCAGCTGGTCAACATTATCCGTCACAGGGGTTGGCACTAACACCCTATCGGACGTGTGGGTCTACAGGAATAGGCAGTTCTTTATCGAGAAAGAAACTCTGTCTGTTTGGTATTTGGGCACTAATTCGATTGCGGGCGCTGCTGTAGAGTTCCCATTAGACGGCGTGTTTAATCATGGCGGCTATCTTCTGTTCGGCGCAACCCTGTCGTCTGATTCCGGGGATGGTATAGACGATCGGTGCGTGTTCGTGACGAACAACGGGGAAGCGGCTGTTTACCGTGGCGGTGATCCTTCTAGTGCGTCCGACTGGACCTTGGATGGTGTTTTTGAGCTTGGTCGTCCTCTTGGGAAAAATCATATCCAGGTTGGGGGCGATCTGGTTGTCTTGACCGAACTTGGCCTAGTCTCTCTTTCTGCGGCCATCAGCAAAGACACGTCACAGCTAGGTGTCGGCAATTACAGCAATAACATCTCGAGATCCTTAAGTAAGGAGATCCTGAACGCTGGCGCTTCTCAAGGCTGGGGCTTAACTAAATGGGACGCTCGAGGGCTAGCAATCATTCATACGCCGCCATCACAAGATGGATACCCTGTTGTTTGGGCAATCAACCTAAACACCAAAGCGGCGGCCAAGGTGACGGGCTGGGACACTCAGGTCTTATCGGTCTTGGGTGGCAGGCTATACTTCGGAGACAATCAGAACAGAGTGAACCGAGCAGACGCAGGTGGGACAGACAACGGCTTCCCGTTTGAGTGTAGGCTTGCATTGCCGTTTGATGATTTGGGCGCTTTCGGATCGCAGAAGAGCGCAACAATGATGCGGACAACGTGGCTGCACACGGTTGACTTTTCTGTCAAATATTCACTATCCGTCGACTTTAATATCAAGTTCCCAACATCCCCTAACGCCGGTCAGTTGTCGTCGGGAACAACGAATTATCTTTGGGACACGAGCGATTGGGACCAGTCTTTTTGGGGAGCGGCTGACCAGGACCACAGGCCGTCAAGCAGCGAGTGGCGTTCTGTTAGTGGGTGCGGGCGTAGCCTTGCTCCTCAAATTCAAATCCTATCGTCAGGAACAACCAAGCTCAATTGCGAATTGGTCCTCATAGAGGTGATGTACGAGACTGGGAGTGTTCTTTGAGCCTCAAGTTTTGTTTTGGCAGGGTTGAGGAAGTCACTAAGTTTGTCGAGTTCGGCATTTGGGGTGGTGAGTTTGAGTTTGAATCACCAACAACCTTGGGCGTCGAGAACGAGAATGGCGAAATCATTGGTGGTGTTGTTTACCACAACATGGGGCCGTACAGGGACACTATCGAAATGTCCGCTTTTTCTAAAAGCAGGGCCTGGACCAACAAAGAGATTATTGACCAAATATGGGGAATTCCATTCAGAGAATGGGGCTGTCGGTTAGTTGTAGCAAGACATTCAGAGCACAACAGAACCGCTAGAAGGATCTGGCGAGCGCTTGGGGCAAGCGAATACAAAATTCCCGAATTACGAGCAAAAGGCGAGGCGGAATGCCTTGCGGTTCTCACTAGAGAACAGTGGGAAAACAGCAAATTTAGGCGAAATCATGGGTAAACCCAAAGCACCAAGACCACCAGATCCAAACGTCACAGCAGGCGCACAGACGACCACTAATATTGGTACGGCCATTGCTCAGCAGGGCTTGAACAACGTTAACCAGGTCACGCCTTATGGTTCATTGAACTATGAGCAAACTGGCAACCAGCAGTTTACAGATCCGAACACTGGCAAGACCTACAACATTCCCAACTATACGGCCACACAGACACTAAGTGGTGACCAGCAGGCTATTCTGGACCAAAACAACCAAGCCCAGATGAACATTAGTCGATTGGGTGCGGAACAGTCAGGCCGATTGTCTGAGTTTGTCGGGAATGACTTCTCTCTTGATGGGCAACCGCAGGCCGGTGACGCCTCCTCAATTCGTGGCGCTGATGCTGGAAGAGTGGGTGGGGCCGATAGCTACCAACGTTCAATTGCTGATGCGGGGCCAATCACAAAATCATACGGCACGGACTTTTCACAAGATCGGCAGCGCGTGGAAGATGCGCTTATGCAGCGTCTCAATCCTAGCCTTCGAGACGACAGGCGGGCTTTGGAACAGCGCATGGCTGATCAAGGGATAGGCATTGGTTCTAAGGCTTACTCCTCCTCAATGGATGACTTCAATCGAGGCTCTAACGATGCCAGGTTGGGGGCGATCCTGACAGCGGGCCAAGAGCAATCAAGGCTAACAGGATTAGAATCAGAAAGAGCCAGGTTCGAGAATAGCGCTCAAGGCCAGCAATTCGGGCAGAACGCAGCTCAGGCGAACACCTACAATCAAGGCGTTCAGGGTGATTTTAGTAATCAGCTGGCAGGTGGCCAATTCAACAACGCGGCTGCAAGGCAAGACCAAGCGTCTGACCTCACTCAGTTCAACGCCGCCAATACTGCTAGGGATCGAGGCGTCCAAGAGGCCTTTGCAATGCGCAATCAGCCATTGAATGAGGCCTCATCGTTGATGAGTGGGTCTCAGGTTCGAACCCCTTCCTTTGTTAACAACCAATCTGCACAACTGCCTTTTGTCGACGTAGCGGGATTAACTCAAGCGAACTTCGGTGCTCAGCAAAACCAATACAACCAACAAATGGACCAGTGGAATAGTACGACTGGCGGAATCATGGGTCTTGGTTCAGCGCTCATAATGTCTGACAGGCGCACCAAAGAAGACATCAAGAAGGTCGGCAAGACTGACGACGGACAGAACGTCTATTCCTACAAGTACAAGCATGGCGGGCCTACTCAGATCGGCTTGATGGCGCAAGAGGTCAAAAAGAAGAAGCCGGAAGCGGTAACAACTCTATCCGGTGGCATTATGGCCGTTGATTACGGAAAGGCATTGTCATGACCCAAAGCTTTTTGTTTGGCGGTAAGAAAAAGCCGCTCACCTATGAAGAGATGATGAGGCAGCGAGCTGTCTCGCAGTCGCTTGCTCAGCCTATGCCAACTAGAAACCTTGGTGAAGGCTTGAGTGCAATCGGTCGTGTTATTGGCTCTAAGATGGCCGGAAGCAGAGCCGACAAAGCCTCAACGGCCCTTAGAGGAGACTTTGAAAAAGAGTTCCAAGCCCTTCTGGGTGGTAACATGGGAGGCTCTGCTATTCAAAGAGCCGTTCAGCAGCGCTACTCTCCGCAACCAACGCAACAACAGCCACAAGAAAGCGCACCTGGCGACAGGCTGGCGGCTGGGGATAGCCGAATATTCGATAGGTCAATCCCTCGTTCGATCAGGACTAACAACCCCGGCGCTATGAACATTGCGAAGTGGCAAAGGGATTTCCCAGGTTTTGTAGGGACAACAAAAGACGACGGCAAGGGCAACGTTACATCCGCATGGGAAACACCAGAGCATGGGGTTGCCGCTTGGAAGCATTTAATAGATGTCGTTTATGGGGCGGGTGGCCGTCCTATGACCGTTTCCCAGATAGCGGACAGATACGCGGGCGGTGATGGCTCCAAATACGTCGCTGCTTGGACCAAGAGCGGTGAGCTTTCGCCCGATACGGTGATCGATCCAGAGAATAACGAGCAAATGCTTGCCTTAGCGAAGGGTTCATTTGGTTTTGAATCAGGACGCGGCCAGCACTTAAGCGATGAGCAGATCTTAGCGGGCCTTAATATGGACCAACAAGGTGAGCAGCAGTCCGCTCAACCGCAAGCGATGCCGCAACAAGCCGCACAAATGCAGCCAGCCAGCTACATGGCCCAGTCACAGCAGAATAGCGGTATTGACCCTAGATTAGCGCTAATGATGGGCAATCCAATGGCAACGCCCGGTCAAAAAGCGATCATGCAAGCCATGCTTCAACGCCAGATGAGCGCTAATGCTCCGATGGACCCATTTAAACAGCTCCAAATGCAAAAGATGCAAATGGAAATTGACAAAATGCAGAACCCACAGATCGCGCCGACTAAAGGCGTTGTCGTGAACGGTTCCGTTGTTAATCCTGTCACTGGTGAGGTCATTTACCAGGGCGAAGAGGACCCTGCTGATCGGAAAATCTTAAAGGGCGCTGATGGGTTTAACTATTTCCAAGATAACGGCGATAGGGTTCTGCCAGGGGTTCAAGTCCCAGAGGCTGAAAAGAAACAGCCTAATTCTGTTAGAGAGTTCCAGTTTGCCCAGCAAAACGGCTTTGGCGGAACTTATCAGGAGTTCCTAGCCTCAAAAAGAGCATCAACAAGCGTCACGGTGAACAATCAAGAAGGTGCCCCTGCTAACGATTCAGCTTTGCGTAAAGCGCTTGGGCAAAAAGAGGGTCAGCTTTATTCGACGTTCTTGGCAGCAGGGCAAACAGCTGTAGCTCTAAACCAAGACCTTGGTGCGATTGACGAGTTGATCCAGCTTGCTCCTCAAGGCCCTATTCAAGGGCGGCTGGCTGAAATGTTTCAAGGCTTCTCAAGCGCTGGCGATGCTTTGCAGTCCGTTGTCAAGCGCGTGGCTCCAAGTCTTCGAGTAGAGGGCTCAGGCTCACAATCAGATATCGAATATGACGGTTTCCTTAGAAGTTTGCCCTCTCTGAAAAACAAGCCTGAAGCAAACAGGGCCGTTGTCGAGATCTTGCGCGCCAAGTCTGGCCTGGATATCGAGCGAGCGCAATTGATTCAGTCGTACCAGAACAATGAAATCTCAGTTCAGGACGTTAGGGCTGGCCTTAGTGACCTCGCGAATAGGTCGATCCTTACACCGGAGCTGAAGGCCGCTATTGGCGGCTTGTATGGCCCAAAGCCAACAGGCTCAGCTCCCAGCGGGGTGACAGACGAAGATTGGGAGTTCATGACCCCAGAGGAACGGAGTCTTTTTCAATGACCCTGGAGCAAAAAAGAGCGTTAGCATTAGCCAAAGCTAGACGTAGGCGAGCAGAGGCGCAGAAGAAAGACTCGACGAACATTATCACTCAAGGCGGTAGTGGCATCAACGAAGGTTTGGCTAGCGTCCTTGGTGCGCCTGTTGATTTGATGACTGGCGCAATGAACTTAGGCGTCAAGGGCATCAACTCCGCTACTGGGTCAGAAATACCTGAGATCGAAGACCCATTTCTTGGTAGTGGCACGTTTACCGACCTAATGAAAGCCACGAATTCGATATCTGATAAGGAGCCGCAAACCGCAGCCCAACGATATGCGAGAAGTATTGGGCGAGAAGCTGGTGCTATGGCCATCCCAGGCGGAGCAGCGGCGGTAAAGGCAAAGTCATTGGCTGGGTTGTTGGGGCTAGAGACTGCTTCGGCAATTGGGGCGGGCGTAGGCTCTCAGGCGGCTAGAGACATTGCGCCGGATCAGCCGCTTGCAGAATTTGCGGGCAGCATGGTTGGCGGGTTAACTCCATTGGGGGTTTCTCGAAAACTTCGCCCTCCCCCAACAGCGCCTTCTCTCAACGATCTTCGAAACCAACAAGAAGGCGCTTACCAGCGTGTGGAAGATAGCGGAGCAACACTCAAGCCCACGTCCAGCTCGGCCTTAGCCACGGCCTTAAGAGACAAGATAGCAGGCGAAGGTGTCCCTGAGTTTCTCCCAACTTCGGTTAGAGCGCTTGGTAGTAAAATAGACGCACTACCAAAAGGAGCCAAAGTCACCGACATAGAGGATCTTAGGCGGCGCATAGGAAATGATGTTGCGGGGTCAGGTGATGGTCAAACTAGTAGAATTGGGGTTGGCCTCAAAATGGAAGTTGACAGCTTCATGGACAATCTCGTCACTGACGATCTGGCGGTAGGATCTCCGAAGACAGTATTGCCTGACCTTAAAAAAGGTCGTGAGCTTACAACTAGAATCATGAAGTCTGAGGAACTTGCTGGGGATACTGGGGCTTTCACCAAGGCTTACCGCCGTGCCGCAACATCTGGGGTTGGCGGTAATGAAGTCAATGCTGTTAGGCAGAACTTGGCTTCAATCCTGAATAACCCAAAGAAAAGACGTGGCTATTCAAAGCCTGAGATCGATCTTATGGAAAAGATCGTCAGCGGGACAAGCTTATCAAACACACTTAGGCAAGCGGGCAGGTTGTCCCCAACTACGGGGGCCTTGCAGCAAATGGCTTCGGGCGGTTTGTTTGCTGGCGCTATGGCGACATCTAACCCACTTTTGGCGATCCCCCCAGTCTTAGGGTACGCGGCAAAGGGCGGCTCGCAAGGCATGGCTCGAAGTCAAGTCGCTGAGCTTGGGGAGCTTGTTAGAAACGGCAAGCCCCTTGCCAAGAAAACAGCATCAGACACGGAATTACGTGCTTTGGCCGCTCTTATGGCGGCGCATTTTAGCGGGGAAGCACAGCAATAAAGGCGATGTAAGCGATATTAACGCCACCCATCACGAACATGGCCACAGGGTCCACAAAGAAAGACCCAATAAAAGCTAGCCCTAAGATGGCACCAACGACTTCTCTACTCATCTAGCCAGCTCCTCTTTTGGGTGAACCCATCAAATTGGCCCTCGCCAAACAAAAGTCAAGCCCTCACCCACTTAAGAGGCGCGGCCTAGAACAACCCTACTACCAAAAGGACTTTCAACCATGCCATTTAATGCGCAAGGCGATTTCACGCGCCTATACGACTGGGAAGTTGACAGAGACGGCGGGATCAAAATTCTAGCCAATAAGATGGATCAAGAGTTTGACGGTCTCGTCCAGGGCGTGAATGACATAACACACGGGAACGTAGCGTTTTCTGGTCCGATTAAGCAGCTGGACGGGACAGTTGCGGCACCTTCTTACACATTCAAGGGGGACACGAACACAGGCTTTTATAGGCCTTCTGAGGGCGTTATTGCCTTTTCGGCCAATGGGACAAAAGTTGTCGAGTTCACGTCAAACGGTATTGAGATTTCAGGTGAAACCGTTTGGTCATCAAGTAATGACGGCGCGGGGTCTGGTCTGGACGCTGATTTGCTTGATGGGCAAGAAGGTTCCTATTACACGAACGCTTCCAGCCTCAACTCCGGGACTATATTAGACGCTCGTGTTCCATCTAACATTTTGCGGGACAGCGCGGTTCTGGCTTCCGCTAACCTTGCTAGCGACGCGGTAACTACTGCAAAGCTAATTGACGGCGCGGTAACTACTGCAAAGCTAATTGACGGCGCGGTGACGGAGGCAAAACTTGCGGCGAGCGCCGTTACAACATCTAAAGTTAACGACAACGCGGTGACGGAGGCAAAACTTGCGGCGAGCGCCGTTACAACATCTAAAGTTAACGACAACGCTATCACGGTCGACAAGATGGCCCACAGTACGGCGGATCACATACTTGGATATGACTCCGCAGGCAACCCGAAAACCGGGCCTATTTCAGATTGGGCCTCTGCATCCCAAGGGGTGTACTCCCCGTTAGACTATGGAGCGGTGGTGGATGAGGCGACAGTGCAAGCCGCGATTAATGCAGCGGTCGCCGCCGGGGGCGGGAAGGTACTGATCCCGGAAGGGAGGCACACTACCACGAGCGAGATAGTGCACGACAGCGGAACGGCTGTTACCATTGAGGGGGTGGGGCGGCGCAGTACGACCCTTGTTGCAAGCGGGAACTTCAACGCCCTTGTCCGCCTGGGGGGGGCTTCGGTGGGGCTCCAGATGCGGGACATCACGCTTGAGGCAGGAGCAACTACGACACGCTCACTAAGTATCGACAGCGGGGCGCTCGACGCCTCGTTCCACGAAGTCCGGTTTGTTGGTTCCGGCGCGGGAACACGTTTGGTTTTCTCGGAAGGCGCCGGATTTATTGAATGGCACAACTGCCATTTCATCCCCTACGGCGCGACCACTGTGGGCCTCGAATTAGACGGCGATAACCAAGTCTGGCGACTATCTAACTGCCGGTTCTCTAATATAGGTCTGGGCTTTAAAATTACTGGGACAACCAGTGACGTAGAAGGTGGGCGAGCTGACTCTTGTCATTTTATCAATACGGGTAGCTGGGCGGTCACTCTGGGGCCTTCTTTTGACACGGTGTTTACTGGCTGCTCGTTCGACCAGCAGGCTACTTCGTGCGTTATCCTAGAGAGCGGCAGCGATAGAGCGAAATTCTTTGGCTGCTATTTCGGAGCACCAGGGGGCAATACAACTTCCAAGTTAGTAGACATCAAGGAAGATAGCGGCAATCAGGCGGTCTTCACCGGAAACACATTCTATGGCGGCGCGACCGGGATCCAATCGCGTGCGACGGCGGCGGCCGGGTATCGGCTCGACGGACTAGTCGTGACTGGGAATTCATTTCTTAACCAAAGTTCTACTTGTCTATTTCTGGACTCGGTACTCCGCGCGACGATCACGGGGAATGTGGATAGGGGCACTCCTGCGAATGGGTCGTGGTTAACGCGCTCCACCAACTCTGACAACGGAGACTACACGTTCGATGGCAACCACTGGCACACGGTCACTCCTGCTATCTTTTCGACTGCCGCCGTGTATCGCTGGGGCAGTGACACGGGGATAGTGATGCGTAACAACGGCGTGTTCACCGCAAGTGTGACGACGCCAGCAGCGTCCACGGCTCACGGGCTCACTCTGACGCCCACTTTTGTCCTCGCAACGCCGACTGCTAACGTCGGCAGCTGGTTCAACAGTGTTAAAAACGCCACCAATATAGGCTTACATTGGACCACTGGCACCAATGTGACGTGGTCCTGGACTGCAGAGGTTTGAAGCATGTACATACAAATTACTAAAACACGAGTCGCCACCCTTCGTGGTGAAATAATTCGGGAGTCAAAAACGGAAGAATGGGCGGCGTTCGTCGCTTGGTCCCGCGACAACCGCCCGCGCAAGAAGTACAGCAAAACACAATGGGAAGCGTTGCCTGAGATCAGCAAGGCCCGTCTACAAAATGTAGCCCCACAAATCAACACGCAAGCCAAGTAGGGTCCAAAGAGAAAGGCGCAGCTTTCGCTACGCCCCCGCAAACACGGATTTCTTATGCACCATTTAAGGCAGAAATAAAACTGCCAAATCTTGTAGGGAAGGGCCGAACTGGACTGAGAGGGCTTCAAGCCCAGCCAGCACCACAAGACCATAAAGCAACAAACCGGACGGGCGCGTCAATCCAGAGTCCAACACGAAAGGGCGACAACGTGTCAAACAAAACAGATGAAACAATAGTACGGTTGCCGCTCGAACAGCATGACAACGTTGCCGAAGTGGCCGTTGGGTGGGGCTGGGCTAAACGAACATGGAAAGTCATTTTTTGGCTTGGAAAATTCCCCGTCATATTAGCAGCGGGCGCTGCCATGTGGAACCTAATAGGAGCCTTCAAAGGATGATAGTTTTTAACAGAACAATAAACTGGCTGGCTGCTATGTCGCTTGCCTTTATTATTGCCATTGTGACGGTTTTTGCACTGTCACCGGTTTTAGCTAGGTTGGAGCCAATGCTGTTCCCAGTGACGACCAGGTTAGAAATCCGACAAGAAGCGGTCCGCATTGAAGACGGAATCATAGAGTTTTATGTAAAGTTTGACAAAAAGCGGCAATGTGATTTCCTCGGGATAGCCTGGTACAGGGGCGATGAGAGGCTTGTCCTTAAGTTTGAGGCAAGCAGCAGTCTTTCACCAGCAACTAGGATCGTCGGGCCTCAGTTCACAGGACCGTGGCAACTTTCAGCCCCAAGTGGGTTTGCTCCTCTAACGACCATGAAGGGCACGAAAGCACGGGTTCTCCATCGTTGCCACCCGATATGGACGACAATCACCCAAATTTACCCATAACAGGAGGCCCGCCAAGAGCGGGTTTTTTATGTCTAAATACAAAAACTATACTAGAGGCTGGGCAGATGACCAAATCCTAGAAAACGCACGAAAGCCAAAGAGTCAAAGGGCCTTGTCCGCGCCTCGATCGGTCGCTGCAAACAATCCTGGAGCGCTGAACTTTGCTAAGTGGCAGAGAGGAATGGAAGGCTTTCTAGGCAAGACGCTAGATGACGGTAAAGGCAACGTCACATCCGTTTACAGAACAGCAGAAGACGGCGTTGTGGCGTTCTTTAACCTCCTGATTAACGTCTACAGCCTCAGTGATCAATTCACGCTCAGGGACGTCGCTAAGCGATACTCTGGCGGCAGCCAATCGCTCATTAATTCCTACAAGAAAGCTTGGACGGCCAATTCTGGTCTTGGCTTCGATGACCCGATCCAAAAAAACAGCATTGATGACTTGGTTATGCTTGCTAGCGCAATGTTTGCCCATGAAAGCGGGACAGGCGCACATCTAACGGCTCATCAAGTCAGAGAAGCGGCGGCGCGTGTTCTTAAGGAGGAGGACGCATTTGTTAAGCCGAAAGCTAAACCGTTGCTTAAATCCAAGACAATGTGGGCTGGCGGCGGCGCTACGGCTGGCGGAGCAATCTTGACCATAGACAATGGCATCAAGGTTTTTGAGGAAGTTAAAGCCAGGGTTCCTGACGGAGCCATAGAAGACGCTGTGACGAATTCTCAAAGCCCGTGGCGTTGGGTGATTCTTGGCGTCTGTGTTGGTGTTGTGGTTGTTGGCCTGGTTGCTATGTACGCACGAAGGAACGACAAGGCGACGGGGCGAAACCCATGATAGCTATCGCTATAGACTTGATCCTAAACAATTCACTGTTTCAGACGTGCTTAGCGGTCCTTGGTGGGTTTTTGGCTCTGTGGGGCTATGGCCACGTGAAGCGGAAGGAAGGCGAAGCAGAAGCCAACGCCAACAACAAAGCCCAGATCCTAGAAGAGAACCAACACGTAAGAGGCAAAGAAGATGACATTCGCCAGAAACAAATGGACGCTGCAAATAAGCGCCCTATCTCTAACCTTGATGCTGCTGACGAGTTGCGGAAAGGACTATAACCGGCTTGTCTATGTTGACGGTTGCCCGCCTCTTAGGGAGTATTCAGAGACGTTTGTCATGGAGCTTTCTGACTGGCTAGAGGTTCAGCCCGAGGGTTCGCCGCCGGCTGAATTCGCTAAGGACCATATGGTTTTGCGTAAACAGGTGCGGGCCTGCACTTCGGACATCGATCTTGCCCGTAACAGCAGCAGAAATGAGGGCAGTGCGGCGTTCTTTTAAAATGGTGATTTGGCGTTCCAGCCTCCCAATGATTCCATCAATCTTCGCTGTCTCATGATCAAGGAAGGCTGTGATTTCTTGTTGCTCACTGAGATCCGGGCAAGAGATACAAATTAATTTTGTCTTCTCCTGGTTCATTATTCCAATTGTTGAAGAATTTGAGAGTTGCTTCATTTGCTCAGATTGAACTGATAACGAATAAACCATAAAGGAAGTTAAGATTCTTTCATTCGGTGTTATTACATTGATTTGTTGGTTACATGAAAATGCGGCCTCACAATAAGCTACTCTCCCTAAAGTCGCTCCAATACCAATTACTAAAATAGAATTCTTTTGATAAAACTTAGCATCACCTGTTCTACAGGCTAAGTCAGTCACGAATTTCGATGAAATCATTAACGAGCCGTCATTCTTAAAATCACCCGGCGTGAACCAATTGATGCCATTCTCTTCAGTAAAAGAACTATCATTTTTTGGGGTTCCACCAGTTCCCAAAAAAGATGATAGATACTTAAGCCTTTTAACCCCCCAATGCTGAGGCACATCGCCTAGCCATTCGACGCCGGAGGGGCGGAGGGGGGCGGAGGGGTTTAGACCTTTGGTCACGGCATGGCTGATCACCGCCTGGCGTTTTTCCCTCAGCAATCCAATCAATCGCTCCTGCCTCTCAATCAACCCATCAAGCTTCGCTGTCTCATGATCAAGGAAGGCGACAATTGAGCTTTGCTCATCTAACGGTGGGACTAAAAAGAGCATCTCATTTATAAACTCAGAACTCGCTCTTGGCATTTTCGATCCGTATGTCGAGCTATCCACAATTGAGATGAAGTCTTCAGAAATCATTTGATAAAACCCATACAGGCTTAGGATTTTTTTTAGAGGACGGTAAACAAGCAAGTCACCAAAGGCAACGCCACGATTTTCTGCCGCATAAACCTTCGCCAAATACGGCCTCAACTTCCCAAAAAGAATATCGCCAGCCGCAAAACTAACGTCTTCGCCAGAATATTCTGAATCTGTTGGAATGTACCTTCCTGACCATCCTTCAATATTTTCGAGTGCGATTACGTGCTTTTTCTCAGTTGAAACTTTTTCTGTTTTAAGGTCGCAGACAAATTTGAGCTTTTTAACGCTCCAATGCTCTGGCACATCTCCAAGCCATTCACTCCCAGAATCCTTATACTCATCATATGGTTGATACTTACTCACCATTATGAGTGCACTTCTTGCAGCAGGGTCATGATTTCGCTGCTCAGTTGGTCTAGTTCGTCATCAATCTCTGCAAGGCCTCTTGGCGGTTGATAGACGTAGAAATTGCGGTTGAAGGGGATTTCGTAACCCACAACACCGATTTCCTTATCCTTGCCGTCCGTCTTGCCCGCATCAATCCAGGCATCGCCAACATGGGGCAGGACTTCGCGGGCGAAGTAGGCCTCATTCAATGCATTGACTGGTTGCGTGGGATCGAGGGGGATATTCTCGTTATCGCGTAAATCACCGTCGGCCTTGTATTCCACCACCTGACCATTCACCGCAAACAAACCATATGTTGGATTGGCGGTGGCACCTTTGTGGATTTTCTTAACGACCTTTGCGGCCTCTGGATTTTTCCAGCTAACGGCGGCGGTGATTTGTTTTTTCTCGGCTGTGTCCAGCTTCACGCCAGTGGCTTTCAGTGCAGCCTCATAGCCGTTCATATCGTCATGCTGGTCCGTGCCAATTGCCTTTTGCAGCTGTTTGGCTTTGCTCAAGATCGTGTTTTGCCTCGCCCAGGTTTCTGGGTTGAGCAGTTCTTTGATTTGTTTTTCTTTCAGTTCACTAAAGCTGGTTTTGATATGCTTGCGAATATCGTCTTCATGGGCGCTAAAGTTTTCACCGTCGGTCTCTGCGCCACAAGTCTCATACACCCATTTCATTACGGCGTTTAGTGGCTTGGGCGCAAAGCGGAGTGTTTCGATGCGTGCGTCACTGAATTGATAGGACTCGCACAATGGGCGCTCTATCGTAATGCGGCGGTAACCAAAAGCATGAGTGTCAAAAATCTTACTGGAGAATGTCTTGGGAGCCTCAGTCTTTGGGCTTGCCGATTGGCGACCGCAGTTGCTTTTTTGCTCAGCAGGTTTATCCAAAACTTGCGCCTCAGTGGTTTCAAAATTCCCAAAGCTGCGCGTGATGATTGCGATGTCATCTTCACTCATTTCATGACGCTTAGAGCCAAGTGATTTGCGCATCTTACTGTAAAGGTTAACGCCGTTAATCAGCTGAACCTTGCCTTTGCGCGCTTCCGGTTTTTTGTTCGAAAGCACCCAAATATAGGTTGATATGCCCGTATTATAGAACATGTCCGTCGGGAGTGCGACGATGCCTTCCAACAAGTCAGCCTCCAGAATATAGCGCCGAATTTCAGATTCACCGGAGCCAGCGCCGCCGGTAAAGAGTGGTGAACCATTCAAGATAATGCCAATACGGCCACCGCCCTTTGAGGCATCTCTCAGCTTGCTAATTAAGTGCATGAGGAAGAGAAGTGAGCCATCGGAAACACGAGGCAGACCAGCGCCAAAACGACCATCGAAGCCTTTGAGGCTATGTTCGTCTTTTATATCGCCCTCAATCTTTTTCCAGTCCACGCCAAAGGGCGGGTTAGAGAGCATGTAGTCAAGCTTATCAGCGTAGAGCTGGTCATTCGAGAGCGTATTGCCGAGCTTGATATTATTGACCTCTTGCCCTTTGATCAGCATGTCGGCTTTACAAATTGCATAGCTCTCAGGGTTTAATTCCTGGCCATAGGCGCGCATGACGGCTTGTGGGTTCAGCTCGTGCACGTATTCCATGCCGGACGAAAGAAAGCCGCCTGTGCCCGCCGTAGGGTCGTAGATCGTGCGGATAATTCCGGTTCCTGTCAGCGCCTCATCATCCTCCATGAACGCCAATGCTGTGGTCAGGCGAACGATGTCACGCGGGGTAAAGTGCTCTCCAGCGGTCTCATTGGAGCTTTCGGCAAAGCGGCGGATGAGCTCTTCAAACACAAGTCCCATCTCATGATTGGAAATGACATCAGGACTGAGATCCATAGTGCGTACTTTTTGCACGACTTTGTAGAGCAGATTGGCATCACTGAGCAGGCCAATGAATTCAGAAAACTTGAAGTGCTCAAAGAGCTCTCGTGCATCGCTTGAGAAACCCTGGATATAGGATTCCAGATTTTCTTTGATATCTCCCTGCCCAAGCCTGGAAAGATCCATCTTTGAAATGTTGTAAAAGTTCAGACCATTCGTAGCGCGCAAGATCAATTTCTCCTGCGCTTCTTCGGGAAGACCTTCAGCCGGTAGAGCTGCATGGGCCGCGAGAACAGCTTCTTTGCTCTTCTCCAAAACACCCTCAAGACGACGCAACAAAGTGAATGGTAAGATCACTCGACCATATTGGCTCTGTCTAAAATCCCCCCGCAGGAGATCAGCAAGAGACCAGATATATGCAGCGAGAATAGAACGATACAAGCTTCTTCGACCCATCTTCTATTCTCCTTGGTTGGTAAAAAGGTACGGACATAGCTGCGCACAAATACGGAACATAACGGGTTTTAATGTCCGTACCTTCGAGGCTATGCGCTGATTTGTTTGGATATCTGTAGGCCCGTAGGGGTCGCCATATCATCCGCTAAGTGTTTGATATCATTAAGTAAATAACCTTCAATGTCCGTACCTTTTCTAGGTAAGGACAGAAGGTACGGACATTCAGTCATACTGCGAGCCCTCTAATCGCGGATGCCGCCAGCACTTCGCGTCTTGCGTCCTCGGTGTAACGCTGCACTTCCTGCAGTGTTTTGTGGCCAGTGATCGACATGATTTCGTGAGCACTCATTCCTTGCTCAGCGAGAATTACACAGCCGCCCTTTCTCACGCCATGAGCCGAACAATGAGGCAGGCCCGCTTCATCACACCAGATTCGAAACTGTCGTCCGAAGTTCTGAGGGGTGTAGGGTTTCCTTTGGTTTTCAGCCTCAAGCCACACCATGGCTCCTACTGGCGATGCTTCTATGATCCGTGTCAACTCAGGAAGAATAGGAAAGCTCATCTGCTGGCCGGTCTTCTCCTGCTTGAAAACTAGACTATTTGATTTCTTGGTTTGCAGTCCAAGCCGCACAATGTCAGATCTGCGCTGAAGGGTGTAACGCAACAGCGCCATTGCGAGCCGTGCCTTCGTGCCAACCCGGTGGCACTCCTCGAACTGTTCGATCTCCTCAAGGGTCCAAGTGTGGTAGCCAGTAGACTTGAACGAGATCTTTTTGACCGATTGTGCCGGTGAATGTTTCAAGTAGCCCTTCTCTACAGCAAAATTGAGAACGCACTTGATGAATTTGAGCCGCGTCTGTGCTGCTGAGGGCGTGAATATGTCTTCACCGTCTTTGTCCACTTTATGCGCCGCGTCATCTCTAAGGTCGACAACCATAGTCCTGTTGATGGCAGAGTAAGGGAAGTCACCAACCTTAGTGGCATCACCGTTCTCTAGATAGATCTCAGTCCGGCACAATCGGTCTAGCTCTCGTGTCCTAACGGCTCTTGTGGTTTTCTTCAGTCGGGCAAGAGAAGAGAGATATTCGCCGCACAGCCACTTGAAACTGTCTTTGAAGTCTGTCCTTCGTTCAGGCTTTCCTGTCGGGCCGTAAAGAATCAAACTGTCGTACTGTTCTTTGAATTCAGGGGTGCCGAGCATGGCCTTAATGCGCATCTGTATCATTCGCCCGCTGTCTCGTCTCCAATCAGGGTGCTTGACGTAATAGCACACGGCGCCATGACGCGACTCTTCGGACTGTAGGAACGGGTATTGACCCTTAAACACTCTTGAGGCCTCCGTAAGAGACCGTCTTTTTCGGAGTCGGGCTGGGTTGTGAGAGGTCGTCAAGCGTGGCATCGAGCAAGCGTACATCCCAGATCCTAAGCCCGTCAATGTGTAAAGGCTGTGGAAAAGTCTTGTTTTCTACCAGTTCTAGAAACTTTGTCCGACCCATGCCAACGTAAAACGCGGCTTGCTCGACTCTCATTCCTCGTGGCTGGATGGCTGGGCGTGTGGTCATGGGTTAATTATTGTGCTTGTAGTGGGTGTTGAATATCATGCCAGATATGGCTATCAGTATCGTAGTGACAAAGAAAAGCGCGATAAACTCTGGCCAAGCACTTGGTTCAAACCACATGCCGACGAAAAGAATAACCGTCAACGCGCCACCGACAGAGGCCCCTAAAACGAACATGCACCAGGCCAGAAAAAGCGCTGAAAGAAAGATTGCATTAATCACTATTCCTTCTCCTCCATTCTCGAATTAGTGCTTTTCAAATCCTTGGTGGTCATTTTTGTGTAAAGCTCGAACAGTTTTTCTAGACGCTCTGTGTCGTTACGGAAGCGGCGGCCGATGTAGATGCGCTCAAGGGTTTCGTCGTTACGCTCATGGGCGTCACGTAGGTTTTTGGGCATGTCCTCAGGCTTATAAAGATCGGCGATCGTCGCAGGGAAATGCGCTTCACGGGCCAGAAGAATGTCTTCGACGCAGCGTGTCAGGTCTTCTTTGTTTTTTTCAGTCAGGTTAGGAACAGGAAAGGTGTTCCATCCCAATGTGTTCGAATACGAGAACCGCATTTCAAGTCGAACGCAAACTGAACCTATCCAAACCCAATGGATGCGTGAAGCGATGAGTGCCATGTTCCAAAGCGGAGCGTCGTAGAGGGCGAAGTTTCGGTCGCCGATTATTGCCCCTGCGGAAAGATATTCCACTGGAAGAACAGGACGATTTTCGGAACTAACGCGAGGAGTTACTATGACTGACGATTGCGCACTGTGGGGCGTCTTAAATTGATGCGGTCGAGCTGCAAGACTCCGCGCATACGCATCCTTGCTCTTTAGCCTTGCATTTTTTACTTTTTCAATTTGGGCGTTTAGCGAAGGGATACCTCGTGCTTCTTCGACTTGTTCATCTGTGACCCACACGCAATATCGAGGCTCACCTTTTATAAGCTCCTTTGATCCAAGGAACCTTTTTATGAACTTAGACTTTTGCTCGTTAGTTAGATCAAGTTCTTCAAGTTCAGCCGGTGATAGCGTCAAGTGCCCACCATCATCCGCCTTGTTCCCAAAATCCATCAAACTGACTTGGGTGAGTGGCTTCATTGCTTTTTCAACAATGACATTGTTGCCGGCAATCAAATAAGGGTTGATGTTTTTGACATCTTTGCGGACTACCTCGCCGTCGGCGTTTTCACTGAAAAGGGTTGCTGGCCCAACTTGTTTAGACAAACCAACTATCACAACGGTGACGCCAGCGTTGTGGCTGGCAAGATTCGCCCACTTAAAGTTTGTATGCGCAAAGCACACTCGGTGCCCCGTTTTTAAAATAAGGGGCCAGAGAAAGGGGACTTGCTGTCCTTGGCAAATAGAATTGGTAGCGACAAACGCCGCCACTGCTGGCGTATGAAGACCATAGTCTGCAGCCTTCATGAACCAACCGGTCACATAATCTAGCGCCTTCCACGTCTTAGTACGTCCCTCAAAAACGCTTCCAAGGTCCTCTTTTTGTTCTTTGCTTTGCCAAGTTGAGCCCAAGTAAGGTGGATTACCACAGATGTAGGTCTCGCCGCCTTCGTTCTCAAAATCGATCTGCGCTTGATCCAATGGTGACATAAAAAGATCATCTGCCTGATGTTTCACGCCCGTCCCCGTAGGTGGGCAAATGCTCAGCCAGTCTAACCTGAGGGCATTGCCACAGGTGATCCAATTCTGGGCATCAAGCGGAAGAAACTCAGCTAAAGTTTCCTTTTGTCCTCGATAGGCTAAATCGCATTGATACTCGGCGATAATAAGAGCCAGTCGTGCTATCTCGGCTGGAAAGTCGCGAAGCTCGATACCTCGAAAATTAGTTATTGGAATATCCGTACGCCGATCAATTTCGCCACGTCGTTGGTTAATCTCAGCTTCCACTGCCCGCATTTCTTTATAAGCAATTACAAGAAAGTTTCCTGACCCACAGGCAGGATCAAATACCCTAATCTTCGCAATACGGTTACGTAGGTTCAAAAGCTTGCGTGGGTTATCTCCTGCTTCCGACAACGTCTCGCGTAGGTCATCGAGGAATAACGGATTAAGTACCTTCAAGATGTTTGGCACTGACGTATAGTGCATGCCCAGCGCACCACGCTCTTCATCATCGGCAACTGCTTGGATCATTGATCCAAAAATATCAGGGTTGATTTTAGTCCATTCCAAATTGCCAATATGGATAAAGTAAGATCGAGCAATGCGGCTGAATTTTGGAACATCGGTATTGCCTGAAAACAACCCACCATTCACGTAAGGAAACACATTCGCCCATCGCGCTATGCCCGCATCAGAGCGATCCGCAGGCTTCGTATTCATGGCCCTGAAGATTTCTTCGATTATCTCATGCGTGTTTGAGCTATCCTTTTCACTCATGCGTTCGATCGTGCCCGTGAACTGATCTGTCCCATTAAAGATGTCTGTATCTTCCGCAAAGAAGCAGAATATCAAACGAGCCATAAAATGGTTCATGTCGTGGCGACGTTCAGCAGTTCCCCATTCAGGATTATCTTTAAGAAGTTCCATGTAAAGTCGATTGAGACGACCCGTTGCCTTAATATCAAAGGAACTTTCACGGATTTGTTTAACGGTGCTGATGCCACTTAGAGGTAAGAAAAAACCGAAGTGATCAGGGAAATCCTTGTAAGCACAAGCAATAGTCTCACCTGTAAGGATATCCTCTGCTTCAAGATCATTGCCATCAGTTGCCAGAACAAACTTGGCTTTAGCTTTAGCAGTAGTAGGGCTAGCTTTGAGCGCAGCGAGCGAATTTGAGACCTCCCCCACAGGGCATACTATTAAGTGAATGTTATTTCTTTGAAGAATGCCTCCCAAATCCGATTTATTCGAAGACCCTGTCCGTAACTGCTTTATTGTCGTTGCCTTGTTGCCAAATGCCTCGAGAAACAAGAATGGAAACTCTTCTCGATCAAAGGCTTGCTCGGCAAGGGCAGATACCTGTTCTTCAATTTCAACGGCGTTCATATCTGGAGTCCATTTAGGTTACTAAAAAGCGCTGAAAGAAAGATTGCATTAATCACTATTCCTTCTCCTCTGGCTTCGTGGCCTTCAGTTGCTCTTTGAGGTCGGCTTTCGTTAGTTCCATGATAGCGCTCCTGTTGTCTTCAGCCCCATAGAGGACATTTTCGAATTGACCGATGCCGGGGTTCGATTCAACGATCGTGCTATCACTCTGTAATTAAGACCTGCTTCCGCCATTTCAGTGATGTCCGCTTTCTGTTTGTCGGTGTAAGGTACAGGGTTAGTAATGCACCTTTCGCGTGAGGGGAGACCTAAGCGGCGAGCTTTGGCAATGACGGCGCTTTTAGAAATATCTAAACGCCTGCCAATTTCAGACCCGCTTAAACCCTCGATCCAAAGCTGTGTGAGCTGTTCGACACGTTCTTTATTCCAGCTCATGCGTTCAAGTCCTTGATCTCTATGCGGTCGCCTTGCCAGCCAACAGTTGACGGCGCGTTGTCGTTGGCCGCTTTGTCGCGCATATTGACAGAGTGCTCTGTTGTGACCGCACGTTTGCCACCCTCGAAAGCGTAGTATTCTCCGCCATTAGGGTCTAAGCCGACTTGGGCTAAAGAGCTGTGAACGGGCCGCCATCTAGTGGCGTTGAGTTCGTGAATGTTAGTCATGGTAGCTCCTTAGTATCCAAGCATTGCTTGTTCGAAGTTATGCTTATCGTGTTCTGTTGCTGATGGGATAACGTGGTCAAAAATCACGTCTTTCACGTCGTCATAGAAAGCTTGGAATTCTATCTCATCCATACTGGCAAAGCTGATCGATCTTGGCTCAGGGATTGGTTGCCCGTTGATCAAATCCTTGTAGTAATCGACGTAGCCAGCCTTAAGCTTTAGCCAGCTGTAGAACTGAGTTTTCCCTAAAGACGTTTCTGGGAAGTGGTCTTGGTTAGCCAACGCGAGGCCAAACATAGAAAAGAACTTCTTGTGAAACTCATAGTTTCTTGGCTTCTTGATCTCGCAAGAGACCGTCTCACCAAGTTTAACTTTCTTTAGGGCATCCTCGGCGTCTACGTTATCAGGCACTAGCCCTGCGAGTGTTTTTCTGAGGTAAACTTTCGCCATTGAATTCACTCCAATACTCAGTTGCTTTAGTTGTTATGTCGATCTTGTGGTTGTTCCAGAACGTGCGTTCATCTTCGTTGTGTTGCGCTGTATGGCACTGCCTGCAAAGGGGAACGGCCCATCTATCGTCTGTCTTTTCGCCCATTCCAGTTTCCCGCTTGCCGTAACGGAAGTCTGAAAACCTGATATGAGCGGCGTCTACCGGCCCACTCCAATGACAAAGGAGGCAAGGCTTGTTTCTTAGGAACCTCAAGAACCGTGGCGTTTCAACACGCTTTTGCTTCTGGCGTAACTCAAGCACTGTTTAATTTACCGTAGCGTTGAGATTGGCTACATCAGATGAGGCCTGGTCAATTGACTGCTGAAACACGGCGGATCGAGTATTAAACAAATCTTCGATTTTCTGTTTCTTTTCCGTCTCACCTTCTTTGGTTAGTTTGACCATTACTTTTTTGTTTGGGCCGTGGTTGTAAAGCCTATCAAGCTCCTGCATTGAGGGGGCGCTCTCAAGCGCTCTGTAAAGATCAATCGCTTGTTGGTGCAGATCCCTACCGTCACGCTCTGGGCTTATCCCTTGAGGGATTTTCGAAACTCCTGTTTTTGCCGCTCCTTCGCCATCATCATCCTCTGGAGCCACACCGACAATTGCGCATAGTCCATACCTTCTCGCATAAGTAACCGCGCTTCCAAGACCTTGCATGTCGCTCTTCCCCAACAATAGTGGGAGGTGGTAGGCTTCTTCGTGGCCAGATGAATGGCAGAGTTTGGTTTCTAACGTCCATTGCCCATCAATCTTCTTTCCGCCCTGAATGACTGAGAAGCCGTTTTCAGTTAAAGCCGCTCTACAGGCCTCCCAACAGCTTTTCAGCGTGGTGTACTCATTGCCAAAGTGTTTGTTCTTGCCATCTTTCCCAGCCCCCTCGATTGAGGCTTGCGCAGCAGCGAAGGCCAGCAAAAAAGCAGGCTTACCATGTTCTTCTGTTGGCTGGCTTTTCGTGTCCACCATTGTCAGTTCCTTTTCGTTAAGCTTTCTGAAGCCCTCAACGAGAGCTTGAAAAAGCTCCTGACCCTAGAGCCAGGAGTAAGTTAGGGAGGGTACAATGACCAAGTTAACGTCTTGGCTAGACGGTCTCCTTTGAACTCGGGGCCGGTCTTTCTCCGGCTGGTGGCATTGGTCTTCTCCTCGGTTTGGGTTGGGGGCTAAGTGTGGTTAACTAACCCCTTTGGCTATCTCCTAGGCTGCTTGTTCGATATTGTGTTTGGCCGCCGCTACTTTCGTGGCGATCACAGCCAGCTCTCTTGTGAATACGTCTCTTGTCGTCGCGTCTAGTTCCAGTGAGCGGGCTAGAGTGTCTTGAAGGTAGAGCGTTGCGGCTCCGATTTCCCTTAGGCTTGCTGTAGCGTCCATTACGCTACCCTCTCTAGCTCAGAGAGCGGATCGTTAAGCACGAAGATAGAAGGGTTAGCGTTCTCAATCTCAGTAACAACAACCTCGTCTAAGTCGTTCTCAATTAGGAACGTTGCGATTTGTGCTGGTGTCATGTTCTGGATATTCATTTGCTTGTTTCCCTCTGTTTATGGAAACAATGTATTCCAAATAATTTGGAACGTCAATATATAATTCCAAATAAATTGGAAAAACATATAAACTTGGTATAGAAACTACAGCCGAGGGTTTGCCGTCTTTCGCCAAGATATGGTCGGAACAAGGCAAGCGTATAAAACTGGAAATGATGCGTCTTGACGCGAGGCTATAGAGCCCTAATTTCGATCAGGTGAGGAATTGAAGCGTGCAAAAAGAAGAAGAGGACTTCCGCGATCTGGTCTCTATGGCGTGGGACACGGGCCAGTCTCTAGACTATTTAGTCTTTAATGAGTTTTCGAA
>Ga0102813_1000103_pt1 | contig 39215 bp, 51 predicted proteins | sample ColrivemetaGS725_FD_84512 | JGI IMG/M metagenome (GOLD analysis project Ga0102813, IMG submission 84512) | Estuarine microbial communities from the Columbia River estuary - Flood tide ETM metaG S.725 | ecosystem: Environmental > Aquatic > Marine > Intertidal zone > Estuary | place: USA: Columbia...
AATTTAAAGTCTTCCCAAGTTTTTAAACTAGTTATTTTCAATTATAAGACACACTAATAAATATTATTAACTTTTATATTCAAATTGTTTTATTACTTTGAAGAACTCAACTTCAAATTCATAAGTAGCTCGTGTTGTTGACCCACCTATATAAGTATTCTGACCATTTTGAATGATCCAAACTTGGGAATAAGTAATATAACTAAGTAAAGTACTAAGCATTAATAGACCAAATCCAGTATAAATTAAATTAATACCGGGATCAACTTTAATTTGTAAACCGGTTGCTGAAATCACATCAATAAATGTTAAAGGTTTTATAAATGATTGAGTTTCATTTAATTCTAAATTACCCAAAAAGCGTCCGTCACTATTATAAATAGATAAATAACCTTCTAAATTATTTATTAGAATAGTTAAACCTCTATCTAATTCTGTTGTTAATGGGATCCATGAAACCCATAATTTTTCTTGTTTATTTGAAATCGGGATTAAGGGATATTGGTTAATTTTCTCTGATTCGGTTTTTACTCGAATTCCAATTAAATTCCAATCCGTTTGATAATAGGTAATACCATTATACTTTGCCGGGGAATTTACATAAATTGTCTGGCGATTTATTTCAACTCCATTATCATTTAAAATTGAAAGATCTGAATAAAATTGTTGAACAATATTTCGTTGATTATATGTGATCCAAAAATCATTTATTCTACTTGATACTTTTGGAAGTTCTGTAAAAACTCCGGTTCCTAAAATATTTTGAATATGGAAAATTTCAGTCTTAGGAATAATCTCTTGTGCTTTAAAACCCGAAATAGAACTAATGATTGTTCCAATTAATACTAAGATCATACTAAAATGAACAATAATAGGTCCTAATCGACCGATTAAACCTTTATAACAATAAATTAAATTTTTTTGTTGAAAAATATGATAATTTTCAATTTTTCGATTTCGTAAGAAAGAATTTAAATTTATGGTTGAAGATTTTAAAGATAAGTTTAATTTTTGAAATTGTAGGGGACTCCGAAAAAATTGACACTTCCGTGCAAGTTTTAACCCAGGAAGTTGTTGAAGTATGGTACAAGTTACTAAACTTGTACCAAAAACAACAATTAAAGTGATAAACCACCAGGTTTTATATACATGATCAAATCCAAATTTTACGATTAAATCCCATGAAAAAATACCAAAAACTGGATTAGCAATTGGATAATTTAATTTATAAGTTTCAATCGGTTGATCTTGCTCAATTACGGTACCAATAATACTACAAATCGCAATTAATAATAAAATACCAATTGCAAATCGAAGATCAGCTATGTATTTAAAAAAACGTTGTTTCATAAAATGTTTTGTTAATCAATTGTTTTTCTCGATGCTAATCTAATACGTCCGGAAGAAGCCCATTTTTGTAATTTTAATGTCTGATTACTTTCAAGTTGGGCAAGCGGAATTAATTGTTTTAAAGCCGTCGAAATATCTTGTGTTGTAAATTCTCGTTTCTCATAGAAGGCTACATACATACCTTCAATGATACTTTGACGTATTTCAGCTCCAGAAAAGGAATCGGACAATTGGGCCAATTTTACATAATCAAAACTCTCCCAAGATTTTGGTCGAAACTCTTGAATATGTATTTTAAAAATTTGTTCTCTTTCTATCTCAGTGGGTAAATCTAAAAAGAAAATCTCATCAAATCGTCCTTTCCGAATAATTTCTAAGGGTAATAATTCTACATTATTTGCAGTAGCGACCACAAAAACAGGTTTCGTTTTTTCTGATAACCAACTAATAAATGTGGCTAAAACACGATTACTTGTTCCACTATCCCCACTACTCTCATTTACACTAAAGGCTTTATCAATTTCATCAATCCACAAAATACACGGTGAAATTGTTTCTGCCACTTCAATCATTTGTCGTAAACGTGCCTCTGATTCACCAACAATACCACCAAATAGTTTACCAACATCTAATTTTAATAATGGTAATTGCCATTCGTTTGCAATAGCTTTTGCAGTTAAAGATTTCCCTGTCCCTTGAATTCCTACTAATAAAAGACCTCGTGGTGTCGGTAACCCATAATTAGCTGCTTGTATACTAAAAGCAATTTTTCGTTTTGTTAGCCAAGCTTTTAAATTTTCAACACCTCCAATATTCTGGATATCGTCATTTGTTGACCAATACTCTAAAATTTCAGTTTGTCGAATAATTTGTTTTTTTTCCTCTAATAGTAAGCTAACACTATTATGATCAAGAGTCTTATAAGTAGCTATAATTTTTGCTAAAACACGCCTAATACGTTCCAATGATAATCCTTGACAGGCTCTTGTTAAATTTTCAATTAATGTTGAATCAATCGTAATTTTTAAAGAATTAAGAAGACGCGTTAGCTCATGAATAATTTCTGTTTCAGTTGGTAAACTAAATTGAATAACTGTTATTAAGTCTTGCAAATCATTTGGAATATCAAGTCCATAACCAATAATTATAATAGTTTTTGGTTGCAATTTTAAAATTCGCGTAACATTTTTTAATTTCCTTGTTACTGAAACATCACTTAGAAATTTATTAAAATCTTTTAATAAAAAGACAGCTGGTGTTTCAGCCGTTAGTCGTTCGACTAATTCTAAGGCTTGTAAAGGGTTACGTTTTGCAAAACCCTCGTTATTAGGATTATTACTATAGCCGTCGACAAAATCCCAACTATAAATTCCTCTATTAAGATTCGTTTTGATATTTTTTCTAATGACATATTCAACACGGTCTTCTTCAAGAGTATTTATATAAATAATTGGGTACCGTGCTTTTAATAATAACGTTAATTCATCATTAAATTTCATATATAGATATAGTAACAAATAAAATTAGTAAACTACTATTATATTAGTAATAAAAATATAAAAATATTAATTATTAGAGTGTTAAAAAAATTAACACTCTAAAATTTAACAAATTATTTTTGAATAGCTAAACGGTTTCGTCCTTTTTTTCGTCTATTTTTAATAGTTTTACGACCAGTTGGGGTAGCCATTCGAGCTCGAAAGCCGGATACCTTTAATACAGAATAACGACTTTTGTTTGATAATGTTCGTTTTGACATAATAAATTAATATAAATATTTGTTTAATAATATTAGAATTTAGAAACTATAGAAGACGTGTACGGAAGAGATCAAAAATTACTAATTGACGAGTTACTTTATTTAAATTTTGGAACAATGTATAAGCCTCATCTTTATACTCATATAAGGGATTACGTTGACCATAACTACGCCACCCTACTGCATCACGTAATAGTGACATTTTTTGTAAATGTTCTTTCCAAGCGATGTCATTGTATACTAATAAAAGATTTCGTTCAAGGTCACGAATAACACCAATTTCATGAATCTGTAATTCAGCCTCTCGTGATTCATAACTTAACCAAAACTCTTGGAACAAATAACTTTGTAATTCCATTTTTGTAATCTCTTTACGAACTGTAGCAAATAAATTAAGCTTTAAATTGGTTCCAATTAAACTACTCAAAAGTTGATTTATTGTTCCGATGTTTAAAATGTTTAATTCTTCAACTAAATCTCCAATAACTTGTTCACCAAAGGCTAATACCCGATCTTTCACAGAGTTACTTTCTAATATTTTACGACGTTCATAAAAAACAACATTTCTTTGATTACTTAACACCTCATCGTAATCAAATAGGTACCGTCGTGAATCATAGTGAATTTCCTCAACTTTTTTTTGAGCTGAGTCGAGACTTTTACTTAATAATTGAGATTCTAAAGGACTATCATCTACTAATTGGTCTTGCATAAATTTTTGAATACTTGGACCACCGAATAGTTTTAGTAAATTATCATCTAAACTTAAGAAAAATCTTGATGTTCCTGGATCACCTTGTCGACCACATCGTCCTCGTAATTGGTTATCAATACGTCGTGATTCGTGACGTTCAGTACCAATAATATATAATCCACCTAACTTCTTAACAATTGCCTGATCTAATTTTTGCTTTTTTTTTGCAATTAGAAGGTAATTATTCATTAAATACTGGATGGCGCATTCATATTTATTTTTTGGTATCCAGATTTGATCACTCCGATAAACTAATTGTAAAATTGTTGTATTTTTTAATTGTAAAAACGCTGGAATATTCATTAATGAGTCAATTACACTAAAAAATTTATGTGAAAATTCAACATGAGTATAAAGTTTTGCAAAAATTTCTTTTGTTTGACTCATTAATCTACTTTGATTTCTATAGAAAATTAAAAGATTATAGAGTTCTTTTTGTAATGTAAAATGAATATTTCCACCTAAAATAATATCTGTTCCCCGTCCTGCCATATTTGTTGCAATTGTGATGACATTTTTTTGACCAGCTTGGGCAATAATTTGTGACTCACGCCTTATATTCTCAGGTTTTGCATTTAATAATTGATATGATAAATCATAATCCAATAATAATTGCGCTAGCATCTCAGACTTTTCAATTGTTGTAGTACCAATTAAAATAGGTTGTCCATTTAACGCGATATTTTTACACTCTTTAGCAATTGCCTTCCATTTTACCAATTGATTTTTATAAATTAAATCTGGTAAATCCTTACGTAGATTAGGTTTTGCAGTTGGAATAATTTCAACTGATAAATCATAAATCTTTTCAAATTCAACTTCTGATGTCTTTGCAGTACCCGTCATCCCTGCAAGTTTTGGGTAAAGTAAAAAGAAATTTTGGTAGGTAATTGAACCTAATGTTTCATTATTACTTCGAATTGGAACATCTTCTTTTGCTTCAATCGCTTGATGTAAACCATCACTCCAACGACGGTCCGGCATTATTCGTCCGGTAAATTCATCAACAATTAAGATTTCATCATTTTGAACCATATAATGGACATTACGGAAAAATAATGTGCGGGCTTTTAAAGCATTAAGAATAAAAGGAATCCATGGATCACGTTCATTGTACAAATCACTGACATCTAAAAGTTTTTGAACTTGTTCGGTACCCGATTCTGTTAAAATAACATTTTTATTTTTTTCATCGACTTTAAAATTAGTATTAATTTCTAAAAATTTAACAACCTCAGATGCAATAATATATTTTTCGACCGCGGTCTTAACACTACCTGAAATAATTAAAGGTGTTCGTGCTTCATCAATTAAAATCGAATCAATTTCATCAATAATACAGTAATTAAAAGGCCGTAAAACAACATCTTTTATGTTTAATGCCATGTTATCACGAAGATAGTCAAAACCTAATTCACTATTTGTTACATATGTAATATCAGCATTATAGTTTTCTTGACGTTGGGGCGTTTTCATCCCTTCTTGTATTAACCCAGTATCTAATCCAAGAAATCGATAAATTTGACCCATAGCAACTTGGTCTCTACGTGCTAAGTAATCATTTACTGTAATAATATGAACACCTTTACTAGTTAAAGCATTTAAATAAGCGGGCAAAGTAGCCACTAAAGTTTTACCTTCGCCGGTTCGCATTTCTGCAATTTTACCATCATTCAAAGCAAGGCCTCCGATCATTTGAACGTCATAATGACGTAGACCTAAGGTTCTTTTTGCGGCCTCCCGAGTTATTGCAAATGCATCAGCTATTAAAGGTGTAATGTCTTTTTCGACACGATATTGATTTTGGAGTATGCTAGTTTTATTTCGTAACTCACTATCGGTTAATGTTTTAAGATTATCTTCTAATGAATTAATCTGATTTATTAAATTTTGATAATTAGTTGTAAATGATTGTTTGTTCAATAAATTTTTTAACATTGTCAAATTTTAGTTGAAAAATTAGTAGGAAAAAGTATCGTTAAATCACATTAACACGTTTATGTTTTCGATCCTGGTGATCATATTTTACAATTCCATCAGTTAAAGCAAATAACGTATAATCTTTACCGTAACCTACATTAGTACCAGGTTTCATAGTCATCCCACGTTGACGAACTAAAATATTACCGGCTTTTACAACTTGACCACCAAAACGTTTAACGCCTAAGCGTTTGGCATTTGAATCACGACCATTTTTTGTACTACCAGCACCTTTTTTATGAGCCATTTTTTTATTCCTTAAAAGTTTTTATAAAATGTTATATTAAATTAATATTTTCGATAAGAATTCTAGTTAATTTTTGACGGTGACCTTGTTTCTTCCGTGTTTTTTTCTTAGGTCGCATCTTATAGATTAACGTTTTCTTTCCTAGTAAATGTTGTTCAACTTTTGCTGTAACTTTTACAGAGTCTAGATAGGGTTTACCTATACGAAGTTCATTTTCATCTTTAACCAATAAAACACGATTTAAAATAATTTCTTTTCCAACCGTATTTGGAATTCTATTAATATCATAATGTTTTCCGGGCTCGACCCAGAATTGTCTACCACTTAGTTCTAGAACTGCATAAGTCATAATTTAAATAGTTTTGAAATGATTTTCAAGTTTATAAATCAATTTATAATATTTACCTAATTTTAGTTAATCATATTTCACCTATTAAACTTTACTAAGTCTTATATCTTAAGAGTTTTTTTGATTAAAAATTTCATTAAGATTTGAATTAACAATTCAAATTCTAATTCGATGAACAAATTAGTTTTTTGAACAGAAAAGTTTATTGATTTTATAGTTAGAATGTTTATGATTAATTTAATTTTACGTAAACTTATAAATTATCTATACAATTATAGAATTAATTAAGTTAAAAGTAAACTCTCTTACTTAAATAAAATCCAAAATTTAGCTAGTTTTAAGGTTTTCTTAAACGTTGTAATTCTTTGTAAAACAATTGGAAAGCTTTTGAGTGGTAGGATTTTGGATTTTTAATAATAGATAAGGTTCTTGTAATTTTAATATTCTCAATTTTTATAATATCTAATGTTTTTAATTCTATTTCTTTTTCAATTGCTGACGATGAAACGAAGGCGACACCTAATCCTAAACTAACAGCTGTCTTGATTGCTTCAATCGAATTCAATTGCATAATACTATTAAATTGCTTTATTTCTATTTGATTTTGAAGTAGAATATCATCAATAAATTTTCGAATGGTTGAGTTTGCATTTAATGTGATAAAATTTAAGTGATATAAATCATCTTTATTTATTATTTTATTTTGTTTTGTAGCAAATGGGTGCGATTTTGGAATAATCAAGGTTAGTTCATCTTCAATAAAACTTTCAACTTCTAGTTTTTTATTTAATTCTTCGGGTACCTCGCCACCAACGATTGCAATATCAATGTCACAGTCGACAACTGCTTTGGCTATTTTCCTAGTCGAGTCAACATGAACATTTAAAACTATTTGTGGATATTTTTGAGCAAATAAAGCTAATATACGAGGAAGTAGATACGTCCCAATAGTTTGACTAGCCCCTACTGTTAGGTTCCCACGTTCACCTGTTTTTAAATCATTTAATGCGCGACAACTTTCTTCACATAACGATAAAATTCGTTCCGCGTATTGAAGAACTAACTGGCCCGCTTCTGTTAATTTGATTTTCTTATTTGTTCGATCAAATAAAATGAGATCTAAACGATTTTCCAAAATTTTTATCTGTTTACTTAAAGCCGGTTGTGAAATAAATAATAAATCAGCCGCTTTAGTAAAGTTTTTTTCTGCAGCTACTGCTTTTATAATCCGTAATTGTTGTAAAGTAAAAGGTAAAACCATTTTAAAATTTTGTTAAGTTACTAAATTCAACAAATAAATTCTCTAACCAAAAATGCCTAAGATTAAAAAATAAAATTTCCTATTTTTTATACTTTTCTATTATAAAACTAAATTTAAGTTGAGAAAACTTTAGCAATTTGTTTATTAAATTATTCATAAATATACATATATATTTAAATCTAAATAAATAAAAATGATTAGATTAATTGTAGATATTTAAATTTAAATATCTACAATTAAGAATTAAATATCGTTTAAATCGGTAGCAACGTTTTGTTGATTTTGTAACATTGTTGTCATAAGAGTTTTTAACTCATCAACTTGTGATTCTAACATATTTAAATCTTCATCTTTCATAGTTTGACGAATAGTTGAAGCTAATGTTTCAATTTTTGTTTTTTCTTCTTCAGAAATTGAATCTTTAAATAATTCAAGTTGTTTATCCGCTTCATAACAAACGTTTTCTGCCTTATTTATTAAATCAATATTTTGACGTTTTGTTTTATCAACTTCCGCAAATTTTTCGGCTTCTTCTAGCATTTTTTCAACTTCTGCTTCGTCTAGAGTCGAAGCACCTTGAATTGTTACTGATTGTTCTAATCCAGTTTGTTGTTCACTTGCTTTTACCGATAAAATACCATCAACGTTGATATCAAATGTAACTTGAATTTGAGGAGTTCCACGTGGTGCTTGTGGAATTCCTTCTAATAAGAAGTTTCCAAGACTTTTATTATCACTTACAAGCTCACGTTCACCTTGTAGAACATGAATTTCCACATTTGGTTGATTATCAATTGCTGTTGAGAACATTTCTGATTTTTTAGTTGGAATTGTTGTATTTCGAGCAATAATTTTTGTCATAACACCACCCATTGTCTCAACTCCTAAAGATAATGGTGTAACATCTAATAATAGAATATCCTTGATTTCGCCCGCTAAAATACCAGCTTGAACAGCTGCTCCAATAGCTACAACTTCGTCTGGATTCACAGTTTTATTAGGAGTTTTACCAGTTAATTCTTCAACTAAGTTTTGAATAGCTGGAATTCGTGTTGAACCACCAACTAAAACTACTTCGTTAATTTCTGCTTTATCTAAGCGTGCATCTTGTAGTGCTTTTTCAACTGGAATTTTACAACGCTGAATTAGCATCTGACATAAACTCTCAAACTTTTCTCGCGTTAATAATTCTTCAATATGCTTCGGTCCGGTTTTATCAGCAGTAATAAATGGTAAAGCAATTGTTGTCTCTGCAACAGTTGAAAGTTCCATTTTTGCTTTTTCAGCGGCTTCTGTTAATCGTTGTAATGCTTGTATATCATTTTCTAAATCAATTCCTTCTTTTTCTTTAAATTGAGCTAAAAGCCAATTAACTAAAACATTATCAAAATCATCACCACCTAAGTTTGTATCACCTGCAGTGGCTAATACCTCAAAAATACCATCACCCACTTCTAAAATTGAAACATCGAAAGTTCCACCACCTAAATCAAATACTAAAATTGTTTCATTTTGTTTCTTATCTAATCCGTAGGCTAATGACGCTGCTGTTGGTTCATTAATAATTCGTAAAACTTCAATACCCGCAATTTTACCTGCATCCATTGTAGCTTGACGTTGTGAATCATTAAAATAAGCTGGTACTGTAATTACCGCTTGAGTTACTTGTTGACCTAGATAATCACTAGCATCGTTTACTAATTTTCTTAAAACTTGTGCCGAGATTTCTTCAGGACTAAATTCTTTTTCAAGTGATGTACACTTAATTTTAATATTATTATTTTGATCTTTAACTACTTTATAAGGTAATTTTTTAGCATCCTTTGAAATTTCAACATCTTTTGAACCAATGAACCGTTTAATTGAAAAGAATGTATTTTCTGGATTAATAACTGCTTGACGTTTTGCAATTTGACCAACTAATAATTCTTGCTTTTTTGTATAAGCTACGATAGAAGGTGTAGTACGTAAGCCTTCGGCATTAGCAATTACGTTTGGTTTACCACCTTCAATTGCTGCGACAACTGAATTTGTTGTCCCTAAATCAATTCCTACAACTTTTGCCATTTTTAATTATTTTTAATTTTATTTATTATTAAGTTAATAATAAGTTACTAAAATAATAGACTTTCTATTCAGTAGTTTATTTCGCTTTAATTATATATTAATTAACAGTTTATATTTACCTACAATAGACATATAAAAGAAAGTAGTCTAACTTATTACAGAAAATTAAATAATATTCATTATTTTATATTTTTTTGATAACAAATTTATGATGAGAAGTTAAAATTTGTAGTGTTAATATTTATATAACTGGAGAAGGATTGTGTCTTTAGGTTTATTAGGAAATAAAATTGGAATGACTCAGATTTTTGACGAATCAGGGAATATAATTCCAGTTACAATTGTAAAGGTTGGACCATGTGTCGTAACACAAATTAAAACAACTTTATCGGACGGTTATAATGCGATTCAAATAGGTTATTTAAATGTAGCCAGTAAAACTTTAACCCAACCACAATTGGGTCATTTACAAAAATCAAATATTCAACCATTAAAATATCTTAAAGAATTTCGAGTTAATAATCCAGAAGATTTTACTGTCGGACAGGTTATTACTGCTGAAGCATTTACCGAAGGTCAACTTATAGATGTTACAGGAAAAAGTTCCGGCAAGGGTTTTTCAGGTTTACAAAAACGTTATAGTTTTGCCCGAGGACCTATGACTCATGGTTCAAAAAATCACCGTCAGCCAGGTTCAATCGGTATGGGTACATCTCCTGGCCGTGTATTACCTGGTAAAAAAATGGCAGGACAATTAGGAAATAAAACAGTAAATATTAGAAAATTAAAAGTTATTCAAGTAAATATTGATGAAAATATATTGGTTGTGAAAGGCTCTGTTCCTGGAAAGCCAGGCAATTTACTAAATATTATGACTTCTAAATAATATTTAACTAATATTTACACAAATTAAAATTTAGAATTGAACTATAGTGGAATAAATTATGGCTGTTCAAAAATTTGTTACATATAATGTGCTAGACACAGATGGGCTAGTATTAAGTGAAGAACAAAAAATAGAATTAAGCGTCGTTGAAGAATCAGGAAATTATTTACTTCATAAAGATATTTCACGCCATCAAAAAAATAAACGACAATGGACTGTTTCAACAAAAACACGAAGTGAAGTAAGAGGTGGTGGCCGAAAACCTTGGCAACAAAAAGGAACCGGTCGAGCGCGAGCAGGTTCAAATACATCTCCTTTATGGAAAGGTGGTGGTGTTATCTTTGGTCCAAAACCAAAACAAATTACGTATAAACTAAATCAAAAAGAACGACAATTAGCCTTACAAACTCTTTTATATAATAAAAGAAACTCAATTTCTATTATTAATGATTTAGAAACAAGTATTACAACACCAAGTACAAAAGCTTTTTCAAATGTATGTAAGAATTGTAGTGTTTTCTTAGAACATAAAACACTTATTATTGTTTCAAATAAAACAAATGAATTGAAATTAGCTACACGAAATTTAAAAAATGTAGAATTAATTTCAGCTTCGTGCTTAAATACTTTAAGCTTATTAAAAGCAAAATCAATTATATTAACCCCATCAGCAATAAGTGATATAAAGGAGATTTATTGTGACTAATTTTACATATTTGAATTGTAATGTTGCTAATATTATAAAATACCCTCTTATTACTGATAAAACGACTCGATTACTAGAGAATAATCAGTACAGTTTTATTGTCAATGGCCAATCTGATAAAACTACAATTAAGCAATCAATTGAATATTTATTTGATGTAACTGTAACAAAAATAACAACATCAAATCTGCCAAGAAAGAAAAAACGTGTAGGAAAATATATTGGTTGGAAACCTCAATATAAAAAAGCAATTGTAACATTATCAGAAGGTGATACAATAAATTTATTTGCAGAAAATTAAAAACTACATTTATTAATCAAGTTTATGAGTATTCGCCTTTATAAATCATATACACCTGGTACAAGAAATCGTGCCCTTTCAACATTTGATGAAATTACGACAGATAGACCCGAAAAAACTTTAATCCGTAAGAATCACCGTCATAAAGGACGTAATAATCGTGGCGTTATCACCGTACGTCATCGTGGTGGTGGACACAAAAGAAGATATCGATTAATTGATTTTCGACGAAATAAATATAATATTGAAGCAACGGTAGCATCTATAGAATATGATCCTAATCGAAATGCACAAATTGCTTTAGTGTATTATAAAGATGGAGAAAAAAGATATATTTTACACCCAAATAAGTTAACTGTGGGTAGTAAAATTATTGCCGGTTCAAATGCTCCTCTTTCAATCGGAAATGCTTTACCATTAAGTGAAATTCCGTTAGGAACATCAGTACATAATATTGAATTAATTCCTAATCGTGGTGGCCAAATTGTTAGAGCTGCTGGAACGTCAGCAAAAATTTTAGCAAAAGAAGGTAATTACGTTACCTTACGCTTACCCTCAAAAGAAATTCGATTAGTCCGACAAGAATGTTTTGCTACAATTGGTGAAGTTAGTAATAGTGAAGCATTTTTAGTTCAAAGTGGTAAGGCTGGTCGAACACGCTGGTTAGGAAAACGTCCTACCGTTCGTGGTTCAGTAATGAATCCATGCGATCACCCACATGGTGGTGGTGAAGGTCGAGCACCTATTGGTCGTAGTCGTCCATTAACCCCATGGGGTAAACCGGCATTAGGAGTAAAAACGCGTCAAACGAAAAAATTAAGTGATGCATATATTCTTCGACGTCGGAAATAAAAATAAATAAACTTTAATAAAAAAAATTACTCGTTTAAGATGGCAAGATCAATTAAGAAAGGTCCATTTGTTGCTTATCATTTATTAAAAAAAATTGAAAAAATGGAAGCCAGTGGCAAAAAAGATACAATTAAAACTTGGTCACGTGCGTCAACTATTTTACCAATGATGGTAGGCCATACGATTGCAGTTTATAATGGTAGACAGCATGTACCTGTATTTATTTCTGATCAGTTAGTTGGGCATAAATTAGGGGAATTAGTGACAACACGTACGTTCCGCACACACATTAAAACTGATCGAAAAGCACAACGTTAATTACAAAAATTTTATAGATAAAGTGAAGGAGAATATACTTTATGTCGGATGTTCAGTCAGTTCAAGCCGTTGCAAAATATGTCCGAATGTCTCCCCAAAAAGTGAGAAGAGTTCTAAATCAAATTCGTGGAAAATCTTATCAAGATGCATTAATGATGTTAGAATTTCTTCCATATAAAGCTAGTGGGCCAGTTTGGCAAGTTCTACATTCGGCTGCATCGAATGCTAAAAATAATTTTGATATTGATAAAAGAACATTAATTATCGAAACAGCATTTGCCGATGAAGGGCCAAAATTAAAACGAATTCGACCTCGTGCACAAGGTCGAGCATATAAAATATTAAAACCAACGTGTCACATAACAATTGTCGTTAAATCTATAACTTAATATTAAACGATAAATTATTCAATATTATTTAAAGGACTAGTTAAGTGGGTCAAAAAACACATCCATTAGGATTTCGATTAGGAATCACACAAGATCATCGATCTGCATGGTATGCCAATTTACGTGAATATGCAAATCTACTAAAAGAAGACGATCAAATTCGAACATATTTAAATCAATTTACAAAAACAGCAAGTATTTCTAATGTTCATATTAGTCGTAATAGTTTAAGCGACCAAATTAAACTTACTATTGAGACTGGTAGACCTGGTGTTCTAGTAGGTGAAAATGGAACAGGAATTAAAAATTTACTAACTAATCTAAAAAAAATTTTACCGACTACTCGTCAAATTACAATTAAGGTTAGCGAAGTAGAAAAAGTGAGCTTAGATGCTGCTTTGTTAGGTGATTTAGTTGTAAAACAATTAGAAGATCGAATTCCGTTCCGTCGAGCTGTTCGGGAAGCGATGCAACAAGCACAAGATAACAACGTTAGTGGTATTAAAATTCAAGTCTCTGGGCGACTGAATGGAGCTGAAATTGCTCGAAGTGAATGGTTCAGAGAAGGTCGAGTTCCTTTACAAACTCTAAGAGCTGATATTGATTATGCTACAAAAGAAGCCAATACAATATATGGTGTATTAGGTATTAAAGTTTGGATCTTTAAAAATGAAATATTAAAATAAGTAATGGATTGATTATTCATTAATTTAAATACTTATATCTACTATCTAAAAATTAATTATGTTAAGTCCAAAGAGAACAAAATATAGAAAATTTCACCGTGGTCGTATGCGAGGAAAAGCTACACGTGGTAATACAGTTGTTTTTGGTGACTATGGTCTTCAGGCATTAGAACCATCATGGATTACATCACGTCAAATCGAAGCTACCCGTCGAACAATTACACGATATACAAAGCGTGGTGGTAAATTATGGATTAAAATCTTTCCGGATAAAACTGTAACAGCACGTGCTGCTGAATCTCGAATGGGATCAGGTAAGGGTGCTGTAGACTACTGGGTAGCTACAGTAAAACCAGGAACTGTTATTTTCGAAATGGCAGGGGTTTCACAAGAAACAGCACGTGCTGCAATGAAATTAGCATCTTACAAATTACCAATCAAAACAAAATTTATTTTAAAAAATAAGGATGAGTAGTTGATGGGGTTACCTAAATTCAAAGATATACTTGAGTTATCAAATTCCGAAATTGCTGAGTCAATTTTAAAATTTGAAAAAGAATTGTTTAATTTACAATTTCGAAAAGCAACACGACAGTCATTTAAATCGCATGAAATAAAAATGACAAAACACAAATTGGCACAATTAAAAACACTTTTAACCTTAAGGTTAGAATTAGCCGAAAAAACGACAGGTAACACATTACTATAAACTTAAGGAGTTCAATATGCCAGTAAAAGAAAAGATTGGTGTTGTAATAAGCAACAATATGCAAAAAAGTGTTGTGATAAAAGTAGAAGACAGATATTCACATCCGATTTATTCCAAAACTGTTGTTAAAACGAAAAAGTATTTAGTACATGATGAAATTAATGAATGCAATATTGGGGATCAAATTCTAGTTCAGGAATCTCGTCCATTAAGTCGTCGTAAACGATGGATATTAAAAAAGATCCTTTCAAAATCATCTCTAATTTAGTTAAAATCAAACTTTTATGATCTACCCTCAAACAATATTAACAGTGGCTGATAATACTGGAGCCAAAAAAATTATGTGTATTCGTGTATTAGGTGGCAGTCGTAAATATGGAAAAGTCGGTGATACTATCGTCGGTGTCGTTAAAGAAGCTACGCCTAATATGCCCGTTAAACGTTCAGATGTTGTTCGAGCTGTTATAGTCCGTACAAGTAAAACTATTCGTCGCGCTGATGGTATGTTTATCCGTTTTGATGATAATGCAGCTGTAATCGTGAATAATGATAGTAATCCACGTGGAACACGTATTTTTGGACCAATTGCACGAGAAATTCGGGACAAAAACTTTTCAAAAATTGTTTCATTAGCTCCGGAGGTTGTATAAATGTCTAAAAAACAAAAAATACATGTGAAAATTGGGGATAATGTTCAAATTATTTCCGGCTTCGACAAAGAAAAAACAGGTGAAATTATTAAAATTTATCCAAATACTGGAAAAATAATTGTAAAAGGTATCAATTTAAAATTTAAACATATAAAACCTAATCAACAAGGTGATGTTGGAGAAATTAAGCAAATTGAAGCTCCAATTCACCACTCAAATGTAAAAATTATCAAAAATTAAAAGAGTTTTTTAATATGACTCCACGCTTTAGAACTATTTATAAAGAACAAGTAATTCCTAATTTAGGACAAAAGCTTAATTATCAGAACTCTCACCAAATACCAAAGTTAGAAAAAATTCAGGTGAACCGAGGTTTAGGTTTAGCAGCACAAAATAGTAATATTTTAAAAAAAAGTATTGAAGAGTTTCGTACCATAACAGGTCAAAAACCGATTATTACAAAGTCGAAAAAATCAAATGCGGGATTTAAAATCCGTGAAGATATGGATCTTGGGCTTACTGTGACCTTACGTGGGAAAAAAATGTATACATTTTTTGATAAGTTAATAAATTTAACTTTACCACAAGTTCGAGATTTTAAAGGTTTATCTTCAAAAAGTTTTGATCGAGATGGTAATTATACATTTGCAATCAAAGAGCAATTAATTTTCCCAGAAATTAATTATGAAGATGTTGACCAAATCCGAGGTCTTGACATTACAATTGTAACAACTGGAAACAATAAAGATGAAAGTAAAGCACTTTTAGCTGAATTTGGATTCCCATTTAATGATTAATAAAACAAGAAGGAGAAATTAGTGGTAACAGATACAATTTCGGATATGTTAACCCGAATTCGAAATGCTAATATGGTTAGGCATCAAATCGTACAAGTGCCTACTACAAAAATGTCGGCAGCAATTAGTGCTATTTTAAAAGAAGAAGGGTTTATTGAGGATTTTGAACTATATAGTGATGAAAAAGAAAATTATATTTTACTTTCATTAAAATATACTGGAAAAGATCGTGAACCTGTTATTTGTACAATTAAACGAATTAGTAAACCAGGTTTACGAGTTTATGCAAATTCTAAACAACTACCAAAAGTTTTAAATAATTTAGGTATTGCTATTATCTCTACCTCACAAGGTGTGATGACAAACCTAAAAGCAAAAAAACTAGGTATTGGTGGTGAAGTTTTATGTTATATTTGGTAATCGGGAAAAAGATATGTCACGTATAGGAAAGTTACCCATTAAAATTCCAACGAGTGTTGATGTTACTTTTAATGGGGCAGATATTACTGTAAAAGGAAAGTTTGGTACATTACAAGATACTATTCCAGATAGTATTAAAATTGAGCAAGTTGATGACACTTTAGTTTTAAATTTAGAAACACAAAGTCGCACAAACCGATCATTACATGGTTTATATAGAACACTAGTCAACAATATGGTGATGGGTGTTTCTGAACAATTTAAGATCACTTTAAACTTACAAGGAGTTGGTTATCGTGCTGCGGTTCAAGGTAAAGAACTGGTTTTAAATTTAGGATACAGTCATCCCGTTAATATTCCAGTTCCTGAAGGTGTTAGCGTTGAAGTTATAAAAAATACAACATTAAATTTATCAGGCTGTGACAAAGCCCAATTGGGGTTATTTGCTGCCCAAATCCGTTCATGGCGACCACCAGAGCCTTATAAAGGAAAAGGAATCCTTTATGAAGGTGAAATCGTACAACGTAAAGCTGGTAAATCAGGAAAAAAATAAACATATGAAAACTCTAAAAAAAAAATTAAAAAAGCGTGAAACATTACGTGGGTCAGTAAAAGGTACAGTTGAACGCCCAAGATTATCAGTTTTCCGTTCAAATCAACATATTTACGCGCAAATTATTGATGATGTAAATTTTAAAACACTAGTTTCATGTTCTACACTTGATCCAGAAATTAAAGTTGAACTTAAAACTGGTAAAACCTGCGAAGCTTCAAAAATAATTGGACAAAAGTTAGCTGAACGAAGTTTAGAACAAAATATTAAAACAATTATTTTTGACCGTGGGCCTTATCTATATCATGGTCGTATTAAAGCATTAGCTGAGGGTGCTCGTGAAGGTGGGCTAGAATTCTAATTATTAATGACAATATTAAATACAAAATAAATCTTTATGAATACTGATTTAAAACAAGTTAATAAATTAAAAAAAACAGGCCGACGTAACGATCGAAATCGTCAGCCACAGCTAGTTGAACGATTAATTAAGATTAGCCGAGTTTCGAAAGTTACAAAAGGTGGTAAAAAATTAAGTTTTCGTGCAGTAGTAGTTATTGGAGATGAAAAGGGTAAAGTTGGCGTAGGAGTAGCGAAAGCAGACGACGTAGTTAATGCATTTAGAAAAGCAAAAACAGATGGAATCAAACATTTAATTCAAGTTCCAATTACCAAATCCTTAAGTATCCCTCACCGGGTGACAGGAACTTTCGGTGCATGTCACGTTATTATGCGTCCTTCAATTGAAGGTTCTGGTGTAATTGCGGGTGGTGCTGTTCGAACAGTTTTAGAAGTTGCTGGTATTAAAAATGTAATTGCAAAACAATTAGGCTCTAATAATTTACTAAATAATGCTCGAGCCGCTGTTTGTGCATTAGATAATTTAACAACAAAATCCCAAGTTCTGAAAAAACGAAGTCTTACGTTAAGTGAATAGGATTAACTATATCTAATAAAATTTATTAATTATACAAAATGAGAACGGAACGCCAGAGAAATGCAGGTAGTAACATACTTTTAAAACGAATATTAGTAAGTTTAGCTTTATTAGCATTTGTTCGTATTGGAACATTTTTACCTGTTCCTGGAATTGAACAAAGTTACCTTACATATTATATTCAAAATAGTTCAATTGCACGATTTGTAAATACTTTTTCAAATGATAACGTTTTTGTACTAGGATTGTTTACTTTAAATATCTTTCCTTACATCAATGCATCAATTTTAATGCAAGTTTTAGTTGGTGTTATTCCTGATTTGAAACGGTTACAGAAAGAAGAAGGAGCACCAGGACGACGAAAAATTAATCAAATAACCCGTTTCGTATGTCTTGGTTGGGCCATTATTCAAAGTTCAAGTATTGCTATTTTCTTAAAAAAAATTCTTTTTAATTGGAATATAGAATTAGCATTTGAAATTGTAATTTCTTTAACCGCAGGCGCTATGATAGTACTATGGATTAGTGAATTAATAACAGAATACGGGTTAGGAAATGGAGCTTCTTTACTAATTTTTACAAACATTGCCTCAAGCTTACCGAATTTAGCAAAAAGTATTCTTACGGAAAGTAGCGATTATTTAAATCCTGTTTCAATTTTCTTAATTGCAGTATTATTTTTTATTGTAATGTGTGGAATCATTTTATTACAAGAAGGTAGTAGAATCATTCCATTAATTTCAGCTAAACAATTAAGTCAAAATAATCCAGTAGTATCTGATTTACCCAAAAATAATTACATCCCTTTACGTTTAAACCAAGCTGGGGTAATGCCGATTATTTTTACCGCTTCAATTTTAGTGCTACCAAATTATTTAATTAATGCCGGAATTATACCAATTGCAACATTACCATTTCTTTTAAAATCATCAAAACTTATTTATTGGGTAAGTTATTTTACTTTAATTTTAACATTTAGTTATTTCTATTCAACAATTGTTTTAAATCCTAAAGAAATTTCTGAAGATTTACAAAAAATGGCTGTAAGTATTCCCGGTGTTCCACCGGGTAAAGCTACTACTTATTATTTAAAACAAATCATGAAAAGAATTACTTTTATTGGTGCATTCTTTTTAGCAATTTTAACTACATTCCCTAATATAATAGAAGCCGTTTTACACGTATCAAATCTTAAGGGTTTAGGTGCAACATCCTTATTAATTTTGGTTGGTGTTACATTAGATATGACCCGACAAATTCGTAGTGTTATTTTATCGAATATCTATAAAGAAATGTTAAAATAGCACCATTAAATTAAATTAAACAAAATTTTCTAATGAAAGTTCGTCCATCAGTAAAAAAAATGTGTGATAAATGCCGTGTAATTAAACGAAACGGAAAAATTATGGTTATTTGTCAGAATCCAAAACATAAACAACGTCAAGGTTAAAAATTTAAAGGAGTTAATCAAGTGATAAGATTAATAGGGGTCGATTTACCAAACAAAAAACGAATCGCATATTCTTTAACAGCTATTCATGGTATTGGTATACAATCAGCAAAAAAACTTGTTGAATCAGCGAATATCGATGATACAACAAGAACAGAAGATCTAACAATTGAAGAAACAGTAGCATTAAAAAAAGTCCTAGAGACTTGTGAACTAAAATTAGAAGGTGATTTACGTCGATTTAATGCATTAAATATTAAACGTTTAAATGAAATTAATTGTTTTCGTGGCCAACGTCATCGGAATAGTTTGCCGATTCGTGGTCAACGTACCCGTACTAATGCACGTACACGTCGTGGGGCAAAGAAAACTGTTAGTAGTAAGAAAAAATAACTTATTAACCTAATCTATAAGGTTTATCTAATATGGTGCAAAAAATTCGAAAAATAACAAAAGATAAGAAACAATTTACGGCAGGGGTTGTACATATTCAATCGACTTTTAATAATACAATTGTTACAATAAGTAATTTAACTGGCGACACAATTTCAGCTGCTTCAGCAGGAAGTGTTGGATTTAAAGGTGCGCGAAAAGGAACGCCGTTCGCAGCTCAGATGGCTGCTGAAAAAGCGGGCGCTGAAGCGTTTAGCGCGGGCTTAAAAACAGTTCAAATTTTAGTTAAAGGACAAGGTTCCGGCCGTGAAACAGCAATTCGGTCGATTCAAGGTGCAGGTTTTGAAATTAATTCAATTCAAGATATTACCCCAGTACCACATAATGGTTGTCGACCACCAAAACGTCGTCGTGTATAATTCTTATTCAGAATAATTTATAACACGAATTTAAATTATGCAAAATTTAAGTATTAAATGTCTAAAAACAAAAAAAACCGAATCAGGTGCATTGTATGGACAGTTTTTAATTAATTCATTAGCTCTTGGACAAGGGATTACAATTGGGAATCTACTCCGAAGAGTTCTTTTAAGTGAAATTGGGGGTTTTGCAATAACCGCAGTTCGAATTGCGGGAATAACTCATGAGTTTTCAACTTTACCTGGTGTACGCGAAGACATTCTAGAATTATTATTAAATCTAAAAGGTATCGTTTTAAAACATAAAACAAATGAGACAGAGTTTGGTCGATTAAAAATTAAAGGACCTGCTGTTATTACCGCAAATTTAATTGAATTACCTTCAAATTTAGAAATTATTAACCCAAATCATTATATTGCAACGATTTCTGATTCGAATTTTTTAGAAATTGAATTTAAATTTGAATACGGGGTTGGGTATAAATTAGCTAGTCAAAATTTTTATGAAAAATCTAACGATTTTTTAGAAATGGATGCGATTTTTATGCCAGTACAGAAAGTCGATTTTAAAATTGAGAATGTTTATAATGAAAATAATGAAGTAACTGAGCGTTTACTTATAGAAATTTGGACAAATGGTAGTATAAGTCCTGCAACAACTATCTTAAATGCGTCACAAATGATTGTTGATTTATTTAGTTCAATTACTAAGACGACATTTGTTGACAAAATTTTAGAGTCTGAAAATTCAAATAACTCAGCACTTTCATTAGACCCTAATACAAATATACCAATTGAAGAATTACAACTTCCAGTCCGTGCTTATAATTGTTTAAAACGGGCTCAGATTAATACAGTAGGACAATTATTGAAGTATTCTCCTGAACAATTACAAGAAATTAAAAACTTTGGTCGTAAATCTGCGAATGAAGTTTTTGCAGCCTTAAAAAACAAGTTAGGAATAACGTTAAGTTAATTATTTTTTAAATACCAAAACGTATGAATAAAACACATATTCCCGCTTCAACTTATACTGAGAAAAAATGGTATATTGTTGATGCTGATGGGAAAACATTAGGTCGAATAGCTAGTGAGATAGCAAATATTTTAATTGGAAAGCATAAGGTTGATTATCATCCTTCTGTTGATATTGGTGATTATGTTATTGTTACAAATGCCAAAAATATTAAAGTAACTGGGAAAAAAGAACTTCAAAAAACATATTTTTATCACTCTGGTCGACCGGGAAATTGGCGTAAAGAAAACTTACAAAATCTTCGGGATCGTTTACCAGAAAGAATTATCGAAAAAGCAGTAAAAGGTATGTTGCCGAAAGGACCTTTGGGCCGTGTAATGTTTAAACGATTAAAAGTTTTTAATGGTAGTACACATAAACATGTAGCTCAAAATCCTCAATTACTAAATTTATAAAAAATAATATGAATACAACTTTTGAATACAATTTTCAAAAAGAAAAAATTGGAATTGGTCGTAGAAAACAAGCTACTGCAAGAGTTTTCTTAGTTCCTGGTAATGGACAAATCGTTATAAATAACGTTCCTGGAGAAAAATATTTACAATATAATACAACATATTTAAATAATATTTGGGCACCATTAAAATATGTAAATTTAGAAAACCAGTTTGATATTATTGTTTTAGTTAAAGGTGGTGGTTTAACAGGCCAAACTGATGCAATCAAACTAGGTGTCTCTCGGTTATTATGTAAGATGGATCCAAACAATCGTCCGATTTTAAAACCCTATGGTCTATTAACACGTGATTCACGTATTAAAGAACGAAAAAAATATGGTTTACGAAAAGCTCGAAAAGCTCCACAATATTCAAAACGTTAATCTATTAAGAAATTTTAAAACTATATGCCAAAATCTGAAATACATCCTACTTGGTATCCAGAAGCCAAGGTACTATGTGATGGAAAAGTATTATTTACAATTGGTTCTACTGTACCAGAAATAAACATTGATGTTTGGTCAGGAAATCATCCATTTTATACCGGTTCACAAACTATCATCGATAGTGAAGGTCGGGTAGATCGATTTATGAAAAAATATGGATTAGATTCGGACAATTAAACATTAACTTATAAATATTTAATTTTTAAAAATATGCCAACTATAGAACAATTAGTTCGTTCACCACGTATTCAGATACGAAAAAAAACAAAATCACCTGCATTAGTAAGTTGTCCACAAAGACGTGGAGTTTGTACTCGAGTTTATACAACAACCCCAAAAAAACCGAATTCAGCAATTCGTAAAGTTGCACGTGTTCGTCTAACGTCAGGTTTTGAAGTTACAGCTTATATTCCTGGAATTGGGCATAATTTACAAGAACATTCAGTTGTATTAATTCGCGGTGGACGTGTGAAAGATTTACCCGGGGTAAGATATCATATTATTCGTGGTGCCTTAGATAGTGGTGGTGTAAAAGACCGTGCACAAGGCCGTTCAAAATATGGTGTTAAGAAGCCAAAATAAACGAATGAAATTATTTTCATTTTTAATCAAAATTATTATTAAATCATAGTACTTCATTTATGTCACGTCGAAATATAGCAAAAAAACGATTTCCAGAACCAGATCCGGTTTATAATAGTTACCTAGTAAGTTTATTAACCGCTCGTATTTTAAAATCTGGTAAAAAAAATATTGCACAAAATATTGTTAATGCAGCTTTTGAAATTATTCAAAAAAAAACTGAACAAGATCCATTATTAGTGTTTGAAAAAGCAATCAAAAATGCAAGTCCAATTGTTGAAGTAAAAGCACGTCGAATCGGTGGCTCAACATATCAAGTTCCAATTGAAGTAGGGGCTTTTCGAGCAACTAATTTAGCGTTACGTTGGATTCTAACTTATTCAAAACAACGAGGTGGTCGTTCAATGGCAATAAAATTAGCAAATGAAATCATTGACACATCTAATGAAATAGGTAATACTATTAAGAAAAAAGAAGAAACACATAGAATGGCTGAAGCAAATAAAGCTTTTGCACATTTTCGTTATTAACTTCTTTTCTCGCCAAAAGCTTATTAAAACTCTAAATTTCAACTTCTTAAGGAAAATTATAAAATGGCACGCGAAAAATTTGAACGTACAAAACCCCATGTAAATATTGGTACAATTGGCCACGTTGATCATGGTAAAACAACATTAACAGCCGCAATTACAGCAACGTTAGCATTAGGTAACGAAACGATTGATGCAAAATCATATAGTGATATTGATGCTGCTCCAGAAGAACGTGCTCGTGGTATTACTATTAATACAGCACACGTAGAATATGAAACAGAAACTCGTCACTATGCACACGTAGATTGTCCAGGTCACGCCGATTATGTAAAAAACATGATTACCGGTGCGGCTCAAATGGATGGTGCAATTTTAGTAGTATCAGCTGCAGATGGACCAATGCCACAAACACGTGAGCATATTCTATTATCAAAACAAGTTGGTGTACCTGATATCGTAGTTTTCTTAAATAAAGAAGACCAAGTAGATGATGAAGAATTGTTAGAATTAGTTGAATTAGAAGTTCGTGAACTATTATCATCATACGACTTCCCAGGTGATGATATTCCAATTTGTCCTGGTTCTGCTTTACAAGCTATTGAAGCAATCTCAGCAAACCCTGCAATTGCTCGTGGTGAAAACCCATGGGTTGATAAAATCTTTGCATTAATGGATGCTGTTGATGAATATATTCCAACACCAGAACGTGATACAGAAAAAACGTTCTTAATGGCAATTGAAGATGTATTCTCAATTACAGGACGTGGTACAGTAGCTACAGGTCGTATTGAACGTGGTGTTGTTAAGGTAGGTGAAACTGTAGAAATTGTTGGTGTTGGTGAAACACGTACAACAACAATTACAGGTATTGAAATGTTCCAAAAAACTCTTGACGAAGGTTTTGCCGGTGATAACGTAGGTATTTTATTACGTGGTGTAACGCGTGAAGATATTGAACGTGGTATGGTTCTATCTGAACCAGGTACAATTACTCCACACACACACTTCGAATCAGAAGTATATGTATTAACAAAAGAAGAAGGTGGTCGTCACACACCATTCTTCACAGGTTACCGACCTCAATTCTACGTACGAACAACTGACGTTACTGGTTCAATTACACAATTTACTGCTGATGACGGTACTGTTGTAGAAATGGTAATGCCTGGAGATCGTATTAAAATGACAGCAGAACTAATTTACCCGGTTGCTATTGAAGAAGGTATGCGATTTGCGATTCGTGAAGGTGGCCGAACAATTGGTGCAGGTGTTGTATCAAAAATTGTTAAATAAATATAAAAATTTATGTCGAGTATTACAAATGAAAAGATTCGGGTTAGACTAGAATCGTTTAATCACGAACTTTTAACTGAATCATGTCGGAAAATTACCGATATGATTCAAAGTCTTAATTCTAATAAAATTAGTACAATTCCGTTACCGACAGATAAACGTATCTATTGTGTATTACGTTCACCACATGTAGATAAGGATTCTCGTGAACATTTTGAAATTCGAGTTCATAAACGAATCTTAGATATTTATTCTAATTCTGATATTAATATCTTCGATTTATTAGTCGAGTCTGATTTACCGCCAGGTGTATTTTACCGTATTTGTTTATCCTAATATACCACTTTAAATAGTATTAACTAAAATAAAATTAGTTAATACTATTGAGCTTAATACTGATTAATGATTTTTTTATAATAAATTTTTATGGACTATGAATGTACTCTTTCCATTTTAATGGAAAATCATCCAAATATTTTAACACGAATTACTAGTTTATTAGCACGCCGTGGTTTTGCAGTTGATAGTTTAGCAGTTGGAACAACTGAATTCGAAACTATGTCACGTTTGACTCTAGTGGTATTTGGTAATAATTTGATTGTTGGGCAGATAACTAAACAACTTTATAAATTTATACCCGTAATGAAAGTGCAGGACTTAACAACTATACCTGCAATAAATCGCGAAATACTTTTAGTTAAGATTATTTGCCCAATACCGCAACGATCAAAAATTTTAGAAATTATTACCTTTTTCCGCGCAAAAGTTGTTGATTTTGGTGAAAATGCATTGATTATTGAAGTTTCTGGTAATTCAGAAAAAATAATTGCGATTGAACAATTAATTAATAAATTTCAAATATTAGAATGTACACGTTCAGGTCGAATAGCTATAGGTCGTGAATCTATTGTAAATACGAAATTATTCCGAGATGATGTTTCTCTAAATCGTCAACGTATTATAAGCACGTATCGTGATACAACTTTACGCCGATCGTATATTCAAAAACTGGAATTAGAAGCTGATAGTGAAAATGAAAATGAAACATTAGAATAGTATTTTAAATTATTAGTCCAATGCTAGTAGAAGAATCCGTATAAATTAAAAGAAATAAAAAAAGATACAATTTATCTATAATTAAAATAATTAACATTAGAGTAAATATAATAGAAAGGTAAGGTCCTAAAGCCTCTATTTTTCTACGTTTTACTGATACTTAATTTGGGGACGGAGGGACTTGAACCCTCACGCACTATCACTAGGCAACGGATTTTAAGTCCGTCGTGTCTACCAATTCCACCACGTCCCCTTACTATACTTTATTATAACAAAAGTAATTAAAAAAAGCAAATAAAATTAGGCGGCACCCAGATTCGAACTGGGGATAGAGGATTTGCAATCCACTGCCTTACCACTTGGCCATACCGCCTTTCATTTGTTTCGTACTTTGATTATATTATATTACTCAACGTATGACAAATATTTGACAAAACTTTTAATAGTATTAATAATGACTGACAAGTAATTTAAAATTAATCGGTTTGTGAATAGAAGATTAACCGAATGTACTAACGTATTTAATAAATTTATGTTTGAAAAATTTACTGAAGGTGCTATTAAAGTCATTATGCTTTCACAAGAAGAAGCTAGACGAATGGGCCATAATTTTGTTGGAACCGAACAATTATTCTTAGGGGTAATTGGAGAAGGGGTAGGTATGGGTTCAAAATGTTTAAAATCTTTAGGAGTAACATTAAAATCAGCACGAAAAGAAGTTGAAAAATATATTGGACGAGGTACAGGTTTTGTTGCGTCTGAGATTCCGTTCACACCTCGTGCAAAACGAGTTTTAGAAATGGCGGTTCAAGAAGGTAAAGACTTAGGCCAAAATTACGTAGGAACCGAACATATTCTTTTAGCTTTAATTGGCGAAGATGATGGTGTTGCCATTCGAACAATTGAAAATATGGGCCTTGATTTAGCTGAAATTCGAACAACTATTTTATCTTTAATAAAAGAAAATCAAGAAGAGTTATTAAAACCATTAACACCCGAACAACGTCGAATTTTAGATCGAGATAATGTCCCAAATAATATACCCACTTTAGACGAGTATACAGATAATATCACAGTTGAAGCTATGGATGGCCGTTTAGATCCAGTGATTGGCCGAGATAAAGAAATCTTCGAAGTTATTAAAGTATTAGCGCGTCGTCGAAAAAATAATCCAGTATTAATTGGTGAACCTGGAGTAGGAAAAACGGCTGTCGCTGAAGGTTTAGCACAATTAATTGTAGCTAAAGATGTTCCTCAGTTTTTGGAAGGTAGCTTGATTTTAGCTCTAGATTTAGGTTCTCTTTTAGCTGGTACAAAATATCGTGGAGAATTTGAGGAACGATTAAAACGAATTATTGAAGAAGCTCAAGAAGAATCAACGGTTATCCTAGTAATTGATGAAATCCATACATTAGTTGGGGCTGGTGCAGCCGAAGGTGCTGTAGATGCTGCAAATATCCTAAAACCAGCATTAGCACGTGGAGGCTTCCGTTGTATTGGGGCAACAACAATTGAAGAGTATCGTAAATATATTGAACGTGATGCTGCATTAGAACGTCGCTTCCAACCAGTAACAGTTGAAGAACCGAGCGTTCAAGTTACAATTGATATTTTACGTGGGTTACGATCAAAGTTTGAGAAACACCATACTTTAAGTTATCACGATAAAGCAATCGAAGCAGCAGCAATTTTATCCGAAAAATTTATTGCAGATCGTTATTTACCTGATAAGGCAATTGATGTTATTGATGAGGCAGGTTCACGTGTTCGTTTAGAAAATAAACGCTTACCAGAAGGCGTATTATTATTATTAGAAGAATTACAATCTGTTCTTGGCGAAAAAGAGATTGCGATTCGTGAGCAAGATTTCGAAAAAGCAGGTCAATTACTAGAATATGAAATGGATATTCGAGTACAAATTCAAGTCTTGAAACAAGCATTACAAATCAATGAAAAAACTTCATTAAAACGAGTACAAATTGATCAAGTAATGGAAGAAGATATTGCAGACGTTGTGGCAGCTTGGACAGGGATTCCTATGAATAAAATTTCCGAATCGGAATCCAAAAATCTATTAAAGATGGAAGAAACGTTACATAAACGTTTAATTGGACAACATCAAGCAATTATTTCAGTTTCGAAAGCCATTCGACGAGCACGGGTTGGATTACGTAATCCGAATCGACCTATTGCAAGTTTCTTATTTGCTGGTCCTACCGGTGTAGGAAAGACAGAATTGACGAAAGCATTAGCTGCCTATATGTTTGGTACTGAAGATACAATGGTACGGTTAGATATGTCTGAGTATATGGAGAAACATACAGTAGCTAAATTGATTGGTTCGCCACCAGGCTATGTAGGATACAGTGAAGGTGGACAATTAACAGAAGCAGTTAGAAGCAAACCATATACGGTAGTATTATTTGATGAAGTTGAAAAAGCCCATCCAGATGTTTTTAACTTATTGTTACAAATTTTAGATGATGGTCGATTAACAGATTCAAAAGGTCGAGTGATTGACTTTAAAAATACATTAATTATCATGACTTCAAATATTGGTTCAAAAATTATTGAACGTGAAAGTGGGATTGATTTTTCAAAGAAAACGAAAGCAAGAAGTTCGTTTGATCTAAATTTAGATTATTTATCCGAGAATACTGAATCTGAAGTTAATCCTGAGGTTTATGAGCGAACGGTGGAACTAGTAAATGAAGAATTAAAAAAATTCTTCCGTCCTGAGTTTTTAAATCGTATTGATGAAATTATCGTATTTAGTCATCTAACAAAGCAAGATGTTCGAAAAATTGCAGATATTATGATCAAACAATTAGGTGATCGTCTAAAAGAAAAAGAAATTACACTTGAAGTAACACCAAAAGCGAAACAAATTATTATTGAAGAAGGTTTTGATCCTATTTATGGTGCACGTCCGTTACGTCGAGCGGTTATGCGATTATTAGAAGATAATTTAGCCAAAGAATTTTTATCAAAAACTCTTTATCCAAATACGCGTATCGTTGTAGATAGTGATTATGATGAGGAAATCATTGTTAATGTTGATTATTCATATGTTGATCCAGCGTTACGAAAAGATGAAGTAGAAAATGATGAAAAGAATGAAGTAGAAAATCTTGAATTTAATATTTATTAATTAAAAATTTAAGTAACTTATTAAAAAGTTTAAATTTAAAAAATTTTTAAATTTAAACTTTTTAATACGGGTTATTTTAATATTTACTTATATAATTTGAAGGGGAACTTGCTGTTGCATATTTTTTTCTTTCCATTAATCCTGATAAGTAACCCATACGACCCGCTTGGACTGCTAAATTCATAGACTTTGCCATTTTTGCTGGGTGTTTTGCTTGCGCAACTGCAGTATTTAATAGAACTGCATCAGCCCCAATTTGCATTGCTTCGGCAGCTTCACTAGGTGCACCAATACCAGCATCTACAACTACGGGTATTTTGGCGTTTTCAACTATTATTTTAATATTTTCTAAATTTTTTAATCCTTGTCCAGACCCAATTGGAGCACCAAGTGGCATTACGGTCGCACAACCTAAATCTTCTAAATGTAAGGCTAAAATAGGATCTGCATTAATATAAGGTAAAACTGTAAAACCTTTATTTACTAAAAATTCTGCAGCTTTTAAAGTTCCAATTGGATCAGGTAATAAATATTTAGGATCTGCAATAACTTCTAGTTTAACAAAAAAATTGTCTTCTTGACCTAACTGACAAGCTAATTCGTGCCCAAGAAATGCAATGCGAATAGCTTCCTCAGCTGTTTGACAGCCAGCAGTATTAGGTAACAACCAAACTTTATTCCAATCAAGTTCTTGTAAAAAACTTATATTATCATTTTTTAGATTAGTGGGTAATCGCCGAATTGCGACTGTTACAATTTCAGCTTCACTTTGTTTAACACTTTCTACCGTATCTTGAACAGTCCGATATTTTCCGGTACCTAACATTAATCTTGAATTAAAAGATTTATTACCAATTTTTAATTTATCGAAGGTAGTTGTCATATTATAAATGGATTGTATACTCCCCAGGTAGGACTTGAACCTACGACCAATCGGTTAACAGCCGATTGCTCTACCACTGAGCTACTGAGGATTCATGTAAATTATTAAGTTTTTAGTATTGTATCTCTTACTTAAATAAGAAGTTATATATAGTAATATACTATAGTTTCATTGAATATGTCAAGAGATAAATTTTATTTTCGTTTAATAGGCTTACGCTCAAGAAAAGTATAAACTAGAAAATTTGCAATACTATTAAGTCGAACGACATTTTCAATTTTATATTCGCAAAAAGAACTTTTGAAAAATTTTAAATTAGCAGCCAAAAATATAGAATTTATTTTATCTATATTTTTGACTTTTTATTTAACGCATACGTTGTAATTGTTGAATTGCTAATCGACCAATATTGTATAATGCCCAAGATCCAGCTACTAAAACTGGAGCAGCTATTACAAGTAAACGAGTATCCATGGTTACTAATCCTTTATAAATCTTATAAAATACGAATACAATAGTATATAAAAATATACCACTATTTATAACTTATTATATATGAAATCAAAAAAATATTTTATATTTCTAAGTAGAAAACTAGAGTAGTATAATATTTTAATGTAGATATAAATTCGAAATTAGCGACGTGAATAATACTCAATAACAAGTAATTCATTTAGTTCTAATAATAGGTCTTCACGTGCACAATGGTTTGTAATTTCACCTTCCATTTTATCTTTATTAAAGATTAAATGACTTGGTAATTCAGGGCGTTGCGTTATCTTTAAGTTCTCATCCACTAATTTTTTTGAAGTTTGATTTTCTTTTACTCCTATTATATCGCCAATCCGACATTGGAAACTTGCAATATCTACAACTTCATTGTTAACTGTAATGTGACCATGATTAACTAGTTGGCGTGTTTGACCAATTGTACTTCCAAAGCCTAAATTAAAACAAATAGTGTCTAATCGCATTTCTAACAGTTGTAATAAGATTAAACCTGTAACACCAGTTCGTCTTCTTGCTTCTTTAATATATTGGTATAATTGACTTTCAGTTAAGCCATAATTATATTTTAATTTTTGTTTCTCTTCTAAACGAATACCATATTCAGTTAGTTTTTTTTTATTACCACCTTCACTTCCACCATGTTGGCCAGGCCGACTTTTTTTCTTTGATATTTTTTGTGTGAAACCTGGTAAAGTGCCTAGTTTACGAGTAATTCGTAATTTTGGACCTAAATAGCGTGACATAATAGTTTATATAGATATATATATTAATATTGGTTTTTTCGGTATAATTACTTAAAAAGATTATCATTGGGCGAGCGACCGGATTTGAACCGGCGAATGGCGGGACCACAACCCACTGCCTTAACCACTTGGCCACGCCCGCCAGAAATTTTTACAATTATTTAATTATATATTAACAAAAAACAATACTTTAGTCTAGTCTATTCAAACGATAAGAGTATTTTTAGTTCTTATAGCATTTATATTTATGGAAAAACGAATAACTATCATATTTAACGGTCAAAGATACCGATGTTCAAAATCAATAACATTACTTAATTTATTAAATTATTTTAATTATACCCCTTCTTTATTAGTAATTGAATACAATAAAGTTATCTGTACAACAGAAAACTGGGGAAAAACGTATTTAAAACATAACGATAAAATTGAAGTTGTAAGTATTGTTGGAGGTGGATAATTCTATAAATTTTATTTTATAGAATTATCTAAAGTTTATACACGAATAGTTACATTGAAATTTTGAATTAATTGAGTTTGAATATTATGGATAATATGTTCAACTTCTTTTGTTAACAAAGTCTTGTTAGAGGCTTGAAATGTTAATTGAATACAAAGGCTTGTAAGATTTTCAGTAATTTGTTTATCTTCGTACACATCAACTAATTCTACGTTAACTAAAAACTCAGTACCTGATCTAAACACGTTTTCTTGAATTTGATCAAATGAAATTGTTTTGTCAACTAAAAATGACAAATCTTTGACAATTTTAGGGTATGAAGAGTAATTAGTATAATTACTAAGTTTATTTAATTTGAACTGGTTTCTAATTAATTCAAAATTACATTCAAATAAATATATATTTTCTGGAAGCCCTAATTTATTAGCTAAAATCGGGTGAACTTGACCAAAATAACCAAATTCAACACCATTTCTGAAGTATAACGTCGCTGTACGGTAGGGATGTAAAATAGTTTTATAAAATTTTGGATTTGTCAATTTCCATTCAATTAGTAAATTTAATCTTTTGAAAATCCCTTCCAGTTTACCTTTTGCACTAAACCAATTAAGTGAAGAAACTTGTTCTTGATTTGTTGCCCAATTTTCCGTTCTTGTTTCGTCTCCAAAAACCCCACTAACATATTCTATTTCTTGATAATTATTTAAATTATCGTTATCTTTTTTAAAGATGTGTCCATATTCAAAACCTGTAAGTGTCTTATTAGTATTTTTTAAATTTGAATTGATTGTTTTTAATAAACTGGGTAATAAAGTTTGTCGTAAGCCGGAACATTCTGTGAATAATGGATTGATAATAGATATCGAATTAGGGATTTCATCTGTTGTTAATGAATATTGACATAATTCGGTAAATCCTTCATTTAGTAGGTTTGTTGTTAATTTTTTTCTGACTCGATAGCTTAAATCTTCTTTTCCAACTTTTAAGACATTTGGTAAACATGTACTAAAGTTATTAAAACCATGTAATCTTCCAATTTCTTCAATTACGTCAATTTCTCTTGTAATATCATTAATTCGCGATTTTGGAACTTTTACTAACCACGTTCGATTTTCACTATTATGTACGAAACTAAAATTTAATCTATTTAAGTATTCGGAAATCTGCGTTGAATTAAGGTATAATAAATCTGATTCATCACTAATGTGTGAAGTAATAGGACCTAGAATTTTATTAATATTTTTCGCTGTCAGACAAATTTCAAGCGTATCAATAGCTTTTGTATTACTAATTGTATGAAAACTATAACTTAAATTAGGGTTATTAGTTTTTAATAATAATAAAAGACGTAAGATAGCATCTGAAAAATCACTAATTACTAAATCTTTTTCATATCGGGCCGAACGTTCAGTACGCATCCCTAATTCCCGAGACATTTGTCTAATCTTTTTCGAGTTAAAAATTGAACCTTCAATTAATAAACACGAGGTTGAACTTGTTACATTATATTGGTCATTATTAACAATCCCACCAATACTTAAAATTTGATCATCGGCTTTAATCGTTAAAATATCTGAACCTACCCTGATATTTTTATTATTTACTAGTATAGTTTCATCTGAATTTCCAGTTTCTAAACTCAATTGAAAATTAGAATTTTCACATTGATTTCTAATTTTTGTAAGGTCGTAAAACTCGAATGGATAACCCGTTTCTAGTAAAATATAATTTTGATAATCTAATAAGTCATTAGTTGGTACAATATCAGCGGTTATTAATTTTTCTTTTAACCAACCAGGAGAAGTAATATTCGTCAAATTCTCAATAGTTAAAGTTGAAAAAACTGAAAGTTTATTATTACTAATTGTTGTTTTTGTTTCTAATAAGTTATCTAAGATTTGTTTCGGTTCAAATCGGCAAATATTATAACTCGATTTTTGAATAGTTTTATTTAGTAATGCAGCAATTTCTAAGCCGATACCGTAAGTAGAAAGGCTATCTGCACGATTTGCTGTAGCAGAAATGTCTAATATTATTTGTTGTTTATCGAAAATATTAAGCTTAATTATTTCTTCTACTTCAAAACCCCCAAGGGTTAATTTTTCAACTAAATTATCTAATTCAACATCTTGAATATCTACCAATTCGTTTACCCAATTTAATGATATACGCATCGTTTTGTATTATAAATTTTAAAAATTAATTTTAATTTGCTTTAGTAAATACTAATCCATTTGTTTCACTATAGCGTTCCATAAATCCCATAAACCGATTCCACGCTTCTGGATTTTTCATAATATAAATTGCTTCAATTGCTTTCGGTTTTCCATTAATAAATTGAGCGTTTACATCACGAGTTTCTAGAATCCCTTCTTTATCAATTAAATACATTCCGGTAATTTCACCTTCTTTTGCTGTATTCTTATCTAATATATTTGGATTTTTGAATCTGAATGTTGCTGTTCCAGTACTACCATCTCGTGACCTTGTTAAACGAATATCAGGAACTACTTTTTCATTTAAACCGCGAATAAATTGTATATTAACTTCCATAACTTTATTCTTTAAAAATCTAAAAAGCCTTATTATGTTTTAAAATTAAAAAAGTGTCTTTAATTATTCTAGCTGGTTTTTAACCATTTTAAAACTGGGGTGGCAGGATTCGAACCTACGAATGGCGGAGTCAAAGTCCACAGCCTTACCGCTTGGCGACACCCCAAATAAAATAAGTAATACATTGTATTTTGATTGGGCAAGAAGGGATTCGAACCCCTGACACCGTAGTTCGTAGCCACGTGCTCTAGTCCACTGAGCTACAAGCCCAAAATGTATTACTTAACTATTATAATAATCGTAAACATTCTTGTTCGTAAAGTGTTAAAAAAAATAATATTTTGATCTAATTTGTTATCACTATTGCATAATTCTTAATACTTTGGATAAACTCTTATCAAAATATAAAAAAACTTAGACACTAAACGAATATGGCAAAAAAAATATTATACCAAGATAATGCTCGAAAAGCTTTGGAACGCGGTATGGAAATAATGGTAGAAGCGGTTTCTGTAACATTAGGTCCGAAAGGAAGAAATGTTGTTTTAGAAAAAGCTTACGGTTCACCACAAATTGTTAATGACGGGGTAACAATTGCAAAAGAAATTAAATTAGAAGATCATATTGAAAATACTGGAGTTTCATTAATTAGGCAGGCAGCATCAAAAACTAATGATGTAGCCGGGGATGGAACAACAACTGCTACTGTTTTAGCATATGCAATGGTAAAAGAAGGCTTAAAAAATGTTGCTGCAGGTGCAAACCCAATTTCAATTAAATTAGGAATGGAAAAAGCAACCCAATATTTAGTAACTCAAATTAATGAATTTGCACAACCAGTTGAAGATTTAGAATCAATTAAGCAAGTAGCTGCAATCTCAGCGGGTAATGATGATATAATCGGTACATTAATTGCTGATGCATTATCAAAAGTTGGTAAAGAAGGTGTTATTTCATTAGAAGAAGGTAAAGGAATTACAACAGAATTAGAAATCACTGAAGGTATGAAATTAGAAAAAGGGTTTATTTCTCCTTATTTTATTACTAATACCGATAAAATGGAAGTAGTTTATGAAAACCCTTTAATTCTTTTAACGGATAAACGGATTACACTTATTCAACAAGATTTACTTCCAGTTTTGGAATTAGTGACAAAAACAAAACGACCGTTATTAATCATTGCAGATGATGTCGAAAAAGAAGCTTTAGCAACTCTAATCTTAAATAAACTACGTGGGATCGTAAATGTAGTTGCGGTTCGATCACCAGGATTTGGTGAACAACGAAAATTGATGTTACAAGATATTGCTGTTTTAACAGGTGGTACAGTAGTTACTCAAGATGCAGGATTATCATTAGAAAATCTTAATATTAACTTACTTGGACAAGCTCGCTCTATTGTTGTAAACAAAGATACAACAACAATTGTGGCAGAAGGAACAGAAGACTCTATTAAGACTCGTTGTGAACAGCTTCGAAAACAAATAAATACATCTGAAACTGCTTACGAAAAAGAAAAATTACAAGATCGGATAGCAAAACTCTCTGGCGGTATTGCCGTTATTAAAGTTGGAGCGGTTACAGAAACTGAGATGCGAGATAAAAAATTACGTTTAGAAGATGCGATTAATGCAACTCGTGCCGCCGTTGAAGAAGGTATTGTTCCTGGGGGCGGTACAACATTAGCACATTTATCTGAAAATTTAATTACTTGGGCAAAAAATAATCTAAAAGAGGATGAATTAGTTGGTGCATTGATTCTTTCAAGAGCAATAATAGCACCTTTACGAAGAATTGCAGAAAACGCAGGTATAAATGGCCCTGTAATTGTAGAGCAAGTTCAAGAGAAGGATTTTGAATTTGGTTATAATGCTGCTACAAATAAATTTGAGAATATGTATGAAACAGGGATTGTTGATCCAACAAAAGTGACTCGTTCTGGGCTACAAAACGCAACCTCAATTGCAAGTATGATTTTGACAACAGAATGTATTATCGTCGATCAAAGTGCATAAGTCTTCGTTAAAAACTCAATTATACTTGTAGGTTGACTACAAAAAATTTCTTTGTTAGTATGAGATGTAACACTCGTAACTATTATACTAACAATTAAATTCATTTATGTTAAAATTACGTCTTGCGCGAATAGGAAGAAAAAGACAACCTGTTTATCGTTTAGTAGTAATGCCAAATACTAGTCGCCGTAATGGTCGTCCAGTTGCTAGTTTAGGATACTATAATCCAATGACAAAACAATATCAGTTTAATACAGACCAAATTGAATACTGGTTAAAAAACGGTGTTAAACCGACTGAAACTGTAGCAAATTTATTAAAAAAAATCGAGAAAAAATAAGACGGGTCGTTTTTTAAATAAAAGTCTTGACTTTTTTAACTTGATTCACTATCATATTTTCAGACTTATTTTAAATAAAATAACATGGCAGTTCCAAAAAAGCGAACATCAAAAGCAAAAAAAAACTCACGAAAAGCTACTTGGAAACGAAAAGCAGATAAAGCTGCACAAAGAGCATTTTCACTAGCAAATTCAGTTTTAAAAGGAAATAATACCACTTTTATTTATGAATTAGTAGACGAAGAATAACCTATTCTTATTAAACCGCTTTATTAAATTTAAAGTTATTATTAGAAATTTACCTGGTAAGTTTTATGTTTCTTTATAAGCTCAAAAACTTAATTAGTTGAGTAATTGTTTGTTAAAATCTAGAGACATTGATTTCAACTAATTAAGTAAGGTTAAGGGATGTGGCGGAATTGGTAGACGCACCAGATTTAGGTTCTGGCGATGTAGATCGTGAGAGTTCGAGTCTCTTCATCCCTATTCTTAAAATTATTAAAAATTTTTTACATAAATTTTAATTTATTATTCTCAATTTAATAAAAATTGAAATTATCGATTATAATAATAATAGATAATAAGAATTTAATAAAAATTCGAATTATCGATTAGTCCTATAACTAAAACTAAAATTTAATTAAATATAAACCTTATAAAAGGGTCGTAAATTTATGTCACATTTTACAACCGTAAGAACACAGTTAAAAAATATTTCATATTTACAAAAAGCTGTAAATACACTTCAAATTGGGTGCCAAACAAAACGACCAATTTCTATTGGAGCGCCGTTAACGGAGCAAGATGAAACAAAAACACTTCTTTTCTCTAATTTAACAAGTAATCCTGTAGGCTTTAAATTAGGAAGCAATAATAAATATCTTTTTATGGTTGATAATCAATTATGGGATCACTCTATCCCAGTTGAAGTTTTTTTAGATAAACTTATTCAACAATATGCAAGTGAAACTGTTGTAGGCGAAAGTAAAAAACAAGGCTTTACCTTAAACGATCAAATTCAGAATACCGATGGCTCAACAACAATCACAATGCAACAGTGGTCGTATTCTAATATTTAATTTTCCATTTAATTCTAAACTTTAATATTAAAATTTAGAATTAAATCTTTTCTTAAAAGAAAAAAAAAACACTAATTCCTTTCTATTTATTTAACCAATATAAAAAGTACTACTCTAAAAATGAGAAGCTCCTTAGATTATTCTACATATTTAGAATCTGCAATAGAAAAAAGATTACTTCTTTAGTCATTTTAGAATCCGAAGAAATATCTATAGAAAGCTAACTCTATTTTATAGTTAAAACCCAACCAATTAATCTTCCCTCACTTATTTCTATTGCAAACTATCTATTTTGTAAAATCGGTTAAAAACTTGATTAATCTCTATTTAAAATAGAAAAACGTAAAACATTACTATCAAATTTTAACTTACTTGAGAAAATCTCAATCGCTTTTGGTAAGCTTCCAAAATTTATTTGAATAAAGTTACCACGTTTACAGTCATTTATAGAATATGACAATTCTTGTTTACCACGTGAAATTACGGCAATATCCGATGCTTTCAAATTTTGTAATTTTTTTGCATATTTAAATGCCCATGTTTTTAATTCAGTTTCATTGAATTCTTCTTTAAGAAGAATCATCATTTCATATTGTGTATTTTTTGCCATAAAGAAAATATTTATTTCATTAACTTGATATTAATATGAAAGGGTGAAAACTGTCAATTTTTAATTTTTATTTTTAATTGGTACAATTAAAAATAAATTATCAATTAGATATTAAACAATTATACTACTTAATAGTATGCATATGCATATAGATTTATAATTTATAAAAAAGTGAGAATATTTTATGGATTGGAATTTAATTCAAAACTTTTCATCCAATATCGTTTTTGGAATTTTATTATTTACAGTGATTATTTATTGGGTTAGTTTATTTTTCCCTACTTGGACGAAACAATTAACTCAGATTGGTAGAATTAGTGCCATCATTGCTAATTTAGGGTTATTTTTTATTTTAGCTTCACGGTGGGTTATTGCAGGATATTTTCCTCTAAGTAATTTATATGAATCTCTGTTATTTCTAACCTGGATACTATTAACTGTTTACTTATATATCGAATTCAAAACTAAAAGTAAATTAATTGGGGCTACACTAATCCCAGTTACGCTATTAATCAATGGTTTTGCAAATTTAAAACTTCCAATTGAAATGCAAAAAGCTAGCCCATTAGTACCTGCATTACAATCGAATTGGCTAATGATGCATGTAAGTATGATGATGCTAAGTTATGGAACGTTAATTATTGGTTCTTTACTATCTCTTTTATTTTTAGTTATTTCTAAAGGTCAAGAAATAAAATTACGATCAATTAACAATTCTTACATCGCTTTTTCAAACTTAATGTCCACTTATTTCGACGACAATGAAGTAATAGCACAAAACAATAATGCGAATGCTTTAGATCTTGGTAGAGAAAAATTACTATATAGTTTAGATAATTGGAGTTACCGAATTATTGGTTTAGGTTTTCCATTTTTGACTATTGGAATTATTGCTGGTGGAGTATGGGCCAATGAAGCATGGGGTTCTTACTGGAGTTGGGATCCGAAAGAAACATGGGCATTAATTACTTGGATTGTATTTGCTAGTTACTTACATGCTCGCTTGACAAAAGGTTGGGAAGGTAAAAAAACAGCTCTTTTAGGTGCATTAGGTTTTTTTGTTATTTGGGTTTGTTATTTAGGTGTTAACTTTTTAGGAAAGGGTCTTCATAGTTATGGTTGGCTATCATAATATGAATTTGAAGTTGAGTTCTTCAAAGTAATAAAACAATTTGAATATAAAAGTTAATAATATTTATTAGTGTGTCTTATAATTGAAAATAACTAGTTTAAAAACTTGGGAAGACTTTAAATT